>Ga0068856_100000103_pt1 | contig 82144 bp, 65 predicted proteins | sample KBSCornC62_FD_66595 | JGI IMG/M metagenome (GOLD analysis project Ga0068856, IMG submission 66595) | Corn rhizosphere microbial communities from Kellogg Biological Station, Michigan, USA - KBS Corn C6-2 | ecosystem: Host-associated > Plants > Roots > Rhizosphere > Soil ...
CATCACCAGGGGCAGGGACATGAATGAGCAATTCGGAACCGACGAAGCTTCAGCCGTATTAGTGAACCAGGCCTTCCTGAAACAAATGCACTGGACTACCGGCATTGGAAAAAATATTGAATACGATAGCCATAAATATCAAATAGTAGGAGAAGTAAACGATTTCCATTTCGATAATTTCTTAAATGCCGTGGAGCCCCTGCTCGTGATGGGCTGCAAGCCTGCTGATATCAATTATGTCTACGTAAAAACAACCCATGGAATATTTTCAAATCCGCATAAGGCGGTTGAAAAAGTGTGGAAAGCGGTAAATCCTAATCTGCCATTCGAATACTATTACCAGGATACCGTATTTGACGGCTATTTCAGGGGGTATATCCAGGTTGGCGAGGTATTGCGCAATGCCTCCTTAATGATGGTCGTTATTTCCATATGTGGCATTTTTGGGCTGGCCTTGCTTATTTTAGGTAAAAAAATGAAGGAGATCAGCGTCAGGAAAGTACTTGGCGCCGGCATCGGCAACATCATTTTCCTGATCAATAAGGAGTTTTTGTTCGCCATCGGGTTTGCACTGTTGTTTGGTTTCCCTTTTTCGTGGTGGCTAACCGGCAATATGTTTAAGGTGCTTTCGCCGCTGTCAAGTGTTTCATTATTGCCATTTATTTTATCGTTAGCGGCCATCTTAGCTATGACGGTTGTAAGTGTTTCATGGCATATCTACAAAGCTCAAACCTCTAATCCGACTAAATTTCTGAAGGAGGAATAGACAATAGTCCGGAAAGTCAGTAAAGTCCGAAAGAAGCTGCAACGGCCATTGATGCCAGACCAATGAACTAATGAACAAGTGAACCAATGAACTAATCCATGATAAAAAACTATTTCACCATCAGCCTGCGCAACCTTTTGAAAAGGAAGGGATATACCACCCTTAATATCCTCGGGCTCACCATCGGCATCACCTGTTGTCTGCTGATCTTTCAGTATGTGTCGCGTGAGCGGAGTTTTGACACTTTTCAAAAAAACGCCCGACAGATCGTCCGCATCCGGCTCGATCAGTATAAACAAGGCAAACTGATGTGGCAATCCGCCACGTCCTATCCGGCCATTGCGCCGACGATGAAAAAGGATTTCCCGGAAGTGGAAAACACCTGCCGCATCATTGATGACAACTTGCTGCTCAGCAACCCTGAGCGAAACATAAAGTTCACCGAAACGAAGGGGTACTATGCCGACCCGTCAGCAATTGATATGCTGGGGGTTGATATGGTGCGGGGCAATGGTAAGGATGCCTTCACCGGGCCCTATAAAATGATCATCTCGCAAAGCATGGCTAAGAAGTATTTTGGTACAGACGACGTAGTGGGCAAAACCCTGGTTTCGCGCGATGACAGCGGGGTAAAAAACTTCCAGGTTACCGGTGTTTTTAAAGATTATCCGCCCAACTCGCATTTAATTATCAGTTACCTGGTGTCGTATTCCACACTGGTGCAAATATTGCAGGTTGGCGGCGATAAGGATAATTCGGCAAACACCGCCTGGGGCTGGTACGATTTTTATACTTATGTCCAGCTTAAACCGGGCACAAACCTGCAAGCCTTCCAGGCTAAGCTGCCGGCCTTTGCCGATAAGTATATCAACAGCCGCAAGGGCCTGATAAAAAACAATATAAAAAATCAGCTTTACATTATCCCCCTTGGTGATATCCACCTGTACTCCAATTACAACCAGGAAGCCGAAGTGAACGGCAATGGCAGTGCAGTAAATTTTATGTTCCTCATCGCGCTCATTATCCTGGGTATTGCATGGATCAATTATATCAACCTGTCAACGGCCCGCTCGGTTGAACGCGCAAAGGAGGTTGGTGTGCGTAAAGTGCTGGGCGCTGCCAAATTCCATCTCATCAGGCAGTTTATGCTCGAGAATATTTTGCTCAATATCACGGCCATTATCATTGCCGCCATCGCGGTATACGCCTTAACACGTCCGTTCAACCACTTAATGGGCAGCGACGATATTGCCACCTTCTCCATGACAGTTAAATACTGGCTCATTTTCGGAAGCATTTTTATCGGAGGCACTTTGCTTTCCGGTTTATACCCGGCTTTCGTTTTATCGGGCTACCAGCCGGTTGCGGTGCTTAAGGGCGCGTTTAAAAACACCTCCGGCGGCCTCATCCTGCGCAAGGGGCTTATTATTTTGCAGTTTAGCATCTCGGTTATTTTAATTGCAGGCACCATTATTGTTTACCAGCAGGTTAACTACATGCGCAATCAAAAGCTGGGGGCTAACATCAATCAAACGCTGGTGCTGGATGGTGCGCAATCCATAAAAGACTCCTTGTATAAAAACACCTTTCAGCCTTTTAAAACCGAACTGCTTAAAGTGCCCGGCGTTAAAGGCATGGCGGCTTCGACCGATGTAATGGGGCGCGAGATTTACTGGACAAACAGCTATCGAAGCCTCGACCACCAGGAACTTGGCGCCATGACCATGTACAGGCTGGGCATTGATTATGATTTTATACCGCAATTTGAGTTGAAAATGATTGCCGGCAGAAATTTTTCGACAGGTTTTATTACTGATAAAAAGGCGGCAATATTAAACGACAAGGCTGCCGAATTGCTGGGCTTTAAAAGCCCGGCCGATGCTATCGGTAAAAAGATATCAGCCGGCGATACATTAACAGTTATTGGCGTGGTGCAAAGCTTTCATCAATTGGGCCTGCAAAAACCCATTGACCCGCAGCTAATAACGCTTACCCCCGGTACCCGTAACGCTTATTCAATAAAACTGCAAACAGCCGACTTACCCGGTGCCATCGCCGCGGTTAAAACGACCTGGGATAGGTATTTTCCGAATGATCCATTCAATTATTCTTTTTTGGACGACCAGTTCAACGCCCAATACCACAGCGACCAGCAGTTTGGCCAGATGTTTACCTTGTTCTCCTTCCTTGCTATATTGATCGCCTGCTTTGGCCTGGTTGGCTTGTCGGCATACAATATTTTACAGCGCACCAAGGAAGTAGGCATACGCAAGGTACTGGGCGCTTCGGTACAGCATGTGGTCCTCATCCTTTCAAAAGACTTTTTGATGCTGGTGTTAGTTTCATTTTTTATTGCGACGCCAATTGCCTGGCTCATCATGCACAACTGGTTGCAAGCGTATGCTTATCGTATTACCATCAGCTGGTGGATATTCGGCATCGCCGGGCTAATGGCTTTTGCCATCGCTTTAAGCACACTGAGTTTCCAGGCGATAAAGGCAGCACTGGCAAACCCTGTTAAAAGTTTGAAAACGGAATAGAAAACGGGGGCAGTAGCAGTAGCAGTAGTAGTAGTAGTAGTAGTAGCAGTAGCAGTAGCAGTAGCAGTAGCAGTAGCAGTAGCAGTAGCAGTAATGATTCGGGTTTGCACCGGTACATTCAATTTTTTTCCGATATAATCTTTAATTTCGGGGCTCGCCCTGGTGTGTAAAAGGCGGCATCAAATCAAACAGCTATGAAAAACGCTGAAATTACTGATCCTTTATTTCGCAAAGCGGTTGAGGCGATAGATTCAGGCGATATAACAACGCTTCGGCAACTTATTGAACAGCATCCCTACCTGGTGATGGATCGCCTTGATTACCCCGAAGAAGGCTATTTTAAAGACCCCTACTTGTTATGGTTTATTGCCGATAACCCCATACGCGTTGGAAAGCTGGCGGCAAACATCGTGGAGATTACCAAATTATTGATTCGCCATGTGAAAATGAATGCAGCGCCCGATAGTGTTGTTGAACAATTGAACTATGCACTTGGGTTGGTTGCTACAGGAAGAATACCAAAGGAAAGCGGCTCACAGATAGAATTAATAGACCTGCTGATTGATGCCGGAGCAGAGCCCGGCAGCGCACTTGGGGCTTTGGCGCACGGGAACCCGGAAGCCGCACGGCAACTGATCAAACGCGGGAGTAAAATGGAGCTTGCGACTGCAGTTGTTTTGGGAATGACAGGTGAGGTCAGTCGTATGGTATCCTTTTCTGACCCGGACGCGCAATTAGTCGCCATTACGGCAGCGGCTTTTTACGGGAAAACGCAAATGGTTAAAATGCTGTTGGACATGGGCGTAGATCCCAATGGCTACCCTGATTCATCCAGCGGATTTCATAGTCATGCCACACCGCTGCACCAGGCTGTTTCTTCCGGGTCACTGGAATGTGTGAAGTCGTTGGTGGAAGCTGGCGCCAGCCTCGGTACCAAAGACAAAATTTACAAGGGTACGCCGTTAGAATGGGCTGAGTACATGCAAACTAACGAAGCTGATGATGATGTAAAAAGAAATTTTGCGCTGATTAAGGCTTATTTAAAAGAGTTGCCGGTGTAGAACCGGCTGAATCGGGATGCATAACAATAGGCTTTCCCTGAAGGCTTTCCTGACCAGGCGTTAGGCAAGCCTTTTGTTTTTATTTTTGGATATTTGATGTGGCTAATTACCAATTTCCGGCCTCTGATCGTCAACAACCATGTGGATATGCCCGCTCTGTAATCAACAATTTGTAAAAAATAACCAGGCACACTCCTGCAACGACAAGACATTAAGTGACTTTTTAAATGGTAAAAGCGCTCATACGGTGGGGCTTTTTAACCATTTGGTAAACGAGTTTCAACAAATCGGGGAGGTAACGGTTCATCCTGCCAAATCAATGATCTCCTTTGCCGCACGCACCAGGTTTGCTTACGTAATACAACTAGGCAAAAACTTTGTCGACGTGGTTTTGCCTTTTAAGCAACCTTATAGTGATAACCTTTGCTTTAGCAAAATAAAACCGGTTCCGGGTAGCGATGACTATAACCATCATTTGCGCATCTATTTTCCGGAGGATATCAACGACGAAGTGCGGCTGTATATGAAATTGGCTTTTGAAAAAGGCAGTTGAACAAACGCCGCTTACCAGGCCGGCTTGTGCGAGAGATCGGGAAGGTCCTTGATCAGTACGTACACATTTTTTTCGCAATGGTCACAAAAATAAATTTTTACCGGCATAAAATACAATGCATACCTTAAAACCCAGGGGCGTTTAACCCGGTGATGAAATGCCTGCCCGCACAGGGGGCATAGCAAAGAAGACTTTTTCATAGCTGTAAACGGTAAAGTGGTGATCCTTATACCGGCCTGTATTTGGCTTCGCTCTTGTCTGTCAGCAGCAGGTAACGGTTCTTTACGCAATGGCCGCAGAAATAAATTTTTATCGGCAGAAAGAACAGCACATGCTTTAAAAACCAATTGCGCTTGAGGCGATAATGGTAAACAGTTGAGCATTTGTAACACCTGAGGTGCGGCTTGGAGGCATATGCCTGATGTGATGTCCCACGCTTCCTGGTTACAGTAATATTTTCCATAGTAGTCCGGTAAATTAGTTTGACCACCCTTTTTTCTGACGGGCGATCAGTACGAAAGTACTGCTTAAAGTCAGTTCAATTAAATACCATGTAGTTGGTATTTTTTAATTAAAATAACCAGGGGAGGTTGGGTCAAAGTTAAGAAAAATTCTCCATTCAAAATAAAGGTATTACAAAAAGAAATACTTTATTACTAAATGTAAAGAACTTATTTTTTTACCGTTAGGCGGCCAGGTTTGGTCTGTCAGGCCAGCGTTATTGTCCATGTTCCTTTAGCAGGTCGTCAAGCAATACGCCGTTGATCTTCAGCCCCTTTACGTTGCAGTCGTCAATCACCAGGTTTTCCAGGTTGCAGTTGGTGACGGTGCTGTTGCTAAGGTCGCAGTTTTCAAAGCGGACGGGCCGCTGCCGGGCAGCAGGTTGGTACATCGGGTGGCCTTTTGGCGGCATGCCAATGTTATGTATAAAGGCGCCACCTATTTGAGCGCCCTCAATTTCCAGGTCGCTTAAATTGGCGTCGGTTATTTTTACACTTTTCGCGCTGATATCCTGAAAGGTGGAGTTATCAAGCATAGCCTGTTTAACCCTCAGGATCTTCACATCCTGCGAAATTTCGATGATGCCGGCATTGTTTTCCATATTACTTTTATTTTTCCAAAGCTATCAACCTAAATCATCGCAAACAATGGCGAAGCAAGACAATATCAGGGTGTTTTTGCGCCAGTTTAAAAGTTAACCGATCGGTAATTAGTTAATTAGTTGACAGGAGATTAATTGATAAGTCGTGTCTTTTCAACCAGGCGCCATCCCCCAAACATGTGATACCCGGAAGCAAATCTTTTTTGCTAAATTTCCAAATTCAACTTAATACCGGCAAAGCCCAATTTAGCTTCTGTGTTTTCACCATTGCCTGGTGTTAAAAATTATTTTACATACCTGGTTAATCGCTATGAAAAAGCCCATTGCTGCTTTACACCGTCGCGGGTCGAAAACTGTGGTTCAAATTGGCGGCGTCTTCCTGATCTCGCTTTTTATCGGAATTGGTACGGCCAGCGCGCAAAAAATATTGGTTGACAGCCTGGCTGGGGCCTATCACCAAAATCACCAGGATACCACGCTGGTGCAGTGGTATGCCGAAAAAGCAGAAAAGATATTTATTACTGCCGACCCGGATTCGGGTATGTATTGTGTAAGCCAGGGGCTTCAGCTTGCACAGCGTATACATTATAAGCATGGCGAGTTAAAAATGCTCACCCTAAAGGCAGTCTTCCTGAACCGCCGAGGCGGCCTCGTTGAATCTATGAAGATCGTGTTCGCGGTCATTCCACGGGCTATTGCCACGCACGACGAACGCGTGCTGGCGCAAGATTACAACAACCTCGGCCTTTGCTACCAGGTTTTAAAAAATTATCATAAATCCCTCGATTATTATCTGCTTTTTATACATGTCGCCGACCGCAATCATTTTTATGACTATCAAACCACAGCCAACAACAACATCGCGAGGGTATATTTTGATATCGGCAACATCGACTCCGCCTCATATTACAACAACCGCGCTTTTGCCATTTCCATTCGAACTAATAATACCAGGAATATCGCCTACCTCATCCGCAATTTCGGCACTATCGCGGTAGCCAGGGGCGACTATAAAAAGGGGATCGATTATTTCCGGAAAAGTATCATTGTGCTAAAAGCTAGAACCAACCATTACCTGCTGAGTGAGGATAACCGCAGACTGGCTGAAGCGTACCTGCACCTGAAGCAAATCGATTCGGCTTTGTTTTTTGCAAAAGGCGCTTATGATGAAGGAAAGCTTGATAAAGACCCGGAACTGGTGATGAAGGCGGCGGATATACTGACCTCGATCTATAGTGCGAGCGGCGATTACAAAAATGCCTGGCTGTACCAGCAGGAAAAGATTGTAAACAGCGACAGCTTGTTCAGCCGCGAAAAATCATTACAGATACAAAATCTCACCTTTACCGAAGATCAGCGCCGCCAGCGCGAAGCCGAGGCGCAGACCGCCCGGGAAGCCCGGATGCGTTTCTATTTACTGCTTGGTATTTTGGGCGTTTTTGTGTTGATAGCCGGAATTTTGCTTTTTGCCAATAGCCAGCGCAAAAAAGCAAACCAGGTGCTGCAGCAGCGAAATGAACAAATAGAAAGTCAGCACAAAGCGCTTGAAAAAACCCTGACTGAACTTAGAAACACCCAGGCGCAACTCGTGCAATCGGAAAAAATGGCCTCGCTGGGTGAGCTTACCGCCGGCATCGCTCACGAGATACAAAACCCGCTCAACTTCGTCAATAATTTTTCGGAAGTAAATACTGAAATGCTGGAGGAGCTGAAAGCAGACAGTGAAAAGCCGAAAGCAGAAAGAGATGACAAGTTGGAAATGGCACTTATTAATGATTTGATTGGCAACCAGAAGAAAATAACGCACCACGGCAAACGCGCCGACTTTATTGTAAAAGGCATGCTGCAGCACAGCCGCGCTAATACCGGCGAAAAACAGCTAACCGACATGAATGTGCTTTGCGATGAATTTTTAAAGCTATCTTACCACGGCCTGCGGGCGAAGGACAAGTCGTTCAATGCCGAAATGATCACCCATTTCGACGCTAAACTGCCAAAAGTAAATGTCTCTCAGCAGGATATGGGCAGGGTGATGCTCAACCTGTTTAACAATGCTTTTTATGCGGTAAACCAGAAGGTCAAAACGGCGGGAACAGACTATAAGCCAACCGTTGAGGTGAGCACTTCCATCGCCGGCGATCAAATGCTGATTAGCGTAAAGGACAATGGCAATGGCATCCCGGATGCCATTAAGGATAAAATCATGCAGCCGTTCTTCACCACCAAACCTACCGGCGAGGGTACGGGGTTGGGCTTATCGCTGAGTTATGATATTGTGGTGAAGGGACATGGGGGTTCAATTGCCGTTGAAACCACTGAAGGTGATGGGTGCCGATTCATTATTACATTACCGACCAGCCAAAATCATGGATAGCAAACACGATAGATCGCTCAAAGCAAAAAATGCCAGGCTGGAAAAGGAACTGGCCCAAAAAAATCGCGAATTGGAGGTTGAAGCGTCGCTGGAGCGTGTGCGCACCGTAGCCATGGGTATGAACAAGGCCGATGATATGTTGGATGTTTGTAAAACCATAGCGCAGCAGTTGACGCAATTGGGGGTAAAGGAGATACGAAATGTACAGACGGCCATTTTTAGCACAGCGCGCGATACCTACATGAATTATGAGTATTATGTAAAGCACGATAAGCCGGTTATTACCGAAACCACCTACAGCAACAACGAGAAGCACGCGGAATTTGCTGAAAGAATGAGGAAAGGCTACGGACAGTTTTCGGAATTAAACATTAGAGCCGACGAAATAAAAGATTGGATTGCCTATCAAAAAACCACCAACGTATTTATCGACGATTACCTGGAGACGGCACCGTCGTTAAACTATTACTGGTATTCACTTGGCACCGTAGCCCTTGGCATTTCATCATATCAGCCGTTAACCGATGAGAATAAACTTTTATTTAAAAGGTTCCTGAAGGTATTCGAACTTTCATACACCAGGTATTCAGATATTAAACAAGCGGAAGGACAAGCCCGTGAGGCAGAAATAGAGCTTAGCCTGGAGCGCGTACGTGCACGGGCGATGGCGATGCAAAATTCGGAAGAACTGTCGGGCCTGGTGGCAACCCTTATTGCTGAGCTGGGCAAACTGGATATGGCGCTTAGCTGGTGCCTGATCACTATACTGGATGAGGCCGCCTGGTCGGCGCAGGTATGGCGCGCCAACTCGCAGCAGGACCAGGAACCTCAGTGTTACAATTTGCCTTTTGCCGATCATCCTTTTCAGCATGCAATCATGAAAGCCTGGAAAGAGCGGCTGGAAAAATGGAGCTATGTATTAAAGGGAGATGAAAAAGCGGCGATAGACGATTATATGTTTACCAAAACCGATTATAGCAAGCTACCCAAACAGGTGCAGGCAGGAATCCGCGCAGCTAACCCTGCTTACTTCTATTTTTCGTTTGGTAATTTCGGGGGGCTACAGGTAGGCGGGCCTGATCAATTGAGCGATGAAAGCCTTGATATATTGGCGCGGTTCGGCAAAGTATTCGACCTTACTTACACGCGGTTTAATGATTTGAAACAAGCCGAAGCACAGGCGCGCGAAGCACAAATACAGTTGGCGATAGAACGGGTGCGCGCAAAATCGATGGCTATGCAGCATAGCGACGGGCTGGGCGAAGTAATACGATTGGTGCTCGACCTGCTGACCGGGCTCGGCCTGTATGTCGATTCAGCCAACTTTGTTCTCGAGCCGCACAAAAAGACGGATAAAATGAATACCTGGGTAGCTTCACCCGGGCAGCTATATCCTACGCTAATCGCTTTGCCTTATTTTGATCATCCTATCAATAATGCTGTATTGAAGGCCGGCGCCCGGGATGGCGGTTTCTGGTCGGATAGCTACCCTTTTGAAGAAAAAAACAGTTTTTTCAACTATTTTTTTCAAAATGTACAGGTTCCGGCAGACCGGCAAAAAATGATCATGGATGCGCCCGGCTATACAAGGTCGGTTGCTTTCATGAGCAACATCGCGCTTTCGGTCACCAATTACGCCAATGTAATTTATTCTGACCATGAAAATGCCATCATCAAGCGGTTTGCCGGCGCATTTGAAGAGGCTCATATCCGTTTCCTCGACCTGCAAAAAGCCGAGGAACAAGCCCGCGAAGCGCAAATACAATTGGCATTGGAACGCGTGCGCGCCCGCACCATGGCCATGCAGAATAGCCACGAACTTTCCGAGACGGTTTTTGTATTATTTCAGCAGTTTAAAGCCCTTGGCGAGAATCCCGACCAGGCCACCATCGGCATTTTTAATGAAGAAGAGCGCGTGATAGAATATTGGGTAACCATGCATGGCAGCCAAAATAACAATGTATATAAATTCTCCATCGACGAGCCGAACGTAACCCGCAAAATTTATGACGGCTGGAAAAAGCATCAAAAGTCGTTAGTAATAGACCTGAGCGGAAAAGAACTTGAGGGCTTTATGCGCTACCGGGCCGATATGGGCGGCGCGCCCGTAAACAAGGCCGAAAAGAGGCGTGTGATCAATGTTGCATTTTTTTCAAAAGGATTGCTCAATGTACAATCGAACGTGGAACGTTCAGCGGAAAGCATTCGGTTGTTGGAGCGTTTTGCGGCGGTATTTGAGCAAACCTATACGCGGTTCCTTGACCTGAAAAAGGCGGAAGCACAGACAAGAGAGGCGCAGATTGAAGCAGCGTTGGAAAAAGTGCGTTCCCGCTCACTTGCGATGTTCAAAACCGAGGAAATCGGCGAAGTGGTTAATGCGGTATTTGAAAAACTAAAAGACCTGGGCGTAAACACGGAAAGTAACGCCGCGAGCATTATGCTCCTTGAAGACCGCTCCCGTGATTTTGTGCAATGGATAGCCATCCCGGGACAGGTGAATGTTAATAGTTTCCGGATCAATTATATCGATCATCCTATTCCTAATGAATTTTTTGAAGCCCGCAAGAGAGGGGATGACTTTTTTAGTAAATCCTTTCCGTTTGAAGTAAAAAACCCTTATTGGACCAGGGTGATGAAGGAGTCGGATTTTAACATTCTCCCTGAGGAATTAAAGCAGGAAGTTTTACGGGGCGAGGGTTATGCGCTTTCGGCGGCATTTGGTAAATACACCGCCGTTTGCGTCCCGAATTTTAACGGTAACCTGCTTACAGACGCGGAAAATGATATTATAAAACGTTTCGCCAGGGTGTTTGAGCAAGCCTATATCCGCTTCCTCGACTTGAAAACGGCCGAAATGCATGCCATTCAGAAGGCCGAAGACCTGGCAAAGCTGCAGGAAGAAAAGAATCGCACGGAGCAAGCTTTAATCGAATTACGCGCCACTCAAAAACAACTCATCCAATCCGAAAAGATGGCCTCCCTGGGTGAGCTTACCGCCGGTATCGCCCATGAAATTCAAAATCCATTAAACTTTGTGAATAATTTTTCGGAAGTAAGCGTCGAACTGCTGCAGGAACTAAAAGAGGAGGCTGAATCGGGCAATAATAAAGACGTTATCGCGATAGCCAACGACCTGACCCAAAACCTGGAAAAGATACATCACCACGGCAAACGGGCCGATGGCATAGTAAAAAGCATGCTGGAACATAGCCGTGCAAGCACCGGGCAAAAAGAACTAACCAATATCAATGCCCTGGCCGACGAGTATTTAAAATTATCGTACCACGGGCTACGGGCCAAAGACAAAAGCTTTAACGCCAATACGGTCACTAATTTCGAAGAAAAGCTGCCGCCTGTTAACGTAATAGCGCAAGATATTGGCCGGGTGCTGCTTAACCTGTTCAACAACGCCTTTTACGCCGTAAGCCAAAAGGCAAAAAATGCGGGGCCCGGTTATAAACCCGAATTGATGGTGTCCTCGCAATTAAAAGATGATAACGTTTTGATAACGGTTAGGGATAACGGCAACGGTATCCCCGAAAAGATAAAAGATAAAATTATGCAGCCATTCTTCACCACCAAGCCAACGGGTGAGGGAACGGGCCTGGGCTTATCGTTAAGTTATGATATTGTGGTTAAAGGGCATGGAGGCGGTATAACCGTTGAAAGCAAAGAAGGCGAATTTACGGAATTTAGGGTGAGCTTGCCATCTTGAAATAGACCGGGTGTATATATGGGTCGTGCCTAAGGCACTTGATTGTTTTGCATTTGTAGCCGTGGGTTTAAACCCACGGCTACAAAATGAGCCGGGCCGATGGCCCTGACAACAAAATAAAAAGAGGCGTAGCCTCGATCATATTGTAGCCGTGAGCTTTAGCCCCCCGGGGAATGGAGGATGCGACCCAAGAGGCGTAGCCTCGACTAATATTGTAGCCGTGGGCTTTAGCCCACGGGAACGTGAAAAAGAAAAATAAGAACCGTAGGTTCGACCCATATATGACAAACCAGATAAAAAATGGCTAATACCTATCATCAAATCTACCTGCAAACCGTTTTTGCGGTTAAATACCGCAACGCTGTTATTGCCGATACATGGCAAAACGATCTTTTCGGCGTTATCGGCAATCTTATCAACCAAAAAGATTGTAAAACGCTGATCGTAAATGGTGTTGAAGATCATGTACATTGCTTTTTCGGCCTGAAACCTGTGGTTTCCGTTTCGGAGTTGATGCAAACAGTTAAGGCGAAGTCATCTAAATATATCAACGACCACGCCTTAACAGCTTCCCGTTTTGAATGGCAAGATGGGTATGGCGTGTTTTCTTACGGTCAATCGCAGATTGGTGATGTTTACGAATATATCAGGAGGCAGGCTGAGCATCATAAAAAACATACATTCAAAAGTGAATATCTTGGTTTATTGAAAAAATTCAATATCGATTTTGACGAGCGATATACTTTTCATGATTTGATTTGAATGCGCTAAACCCCGCTAATAAGGTGCATTTAAGGTGTTTAGTATAAAATTTACAGACCAGGACAACCGATTAGGCCTATCTTTAAGGCAAAAAATTTTAATGAAGGGATATGGAGGGACAATCACCCCTGACAGCAGGGAAAATGAGTTTACAGCCTTCACCGTTTCGACGCCAAGTGATATGAAACCAGTAAAACTTTTATTGTTTTTCACCCTGTTGTTTTTTACGGGAAGCGGTGTGCTGCTTGCTCAAACAAACCGCGCTGATATATTTCAATTGAACAAGCTTGCCGGTGCCGATACGCTGCTAAGCGGCTGGAAAATAATGCAAGGCGATAGTTTGCAATATGCCCGGCCCGGTTATGACGACAGCCGCTGGCCTAACTTCGACCCCGCCGTTAGCCTTGATTCCTTTAAATACCCCGGCCGTATATGCTGGCTGCGGCTTCACCTTAAGGCCGACACGGCGCTGGGCACCGCCGATTTTGCCTTCCTGGTTTATCAGCATATCGCTTCGCAATTGTATGTGGACGGGAAACTTTTTAAAACTTACGGCACGGTTTCTCCCGATCCGGTGGTTTATAACCCGCTTAAAATCCCCGAACATATCGTTTTACCACCGGGTATGCACCTTATTGCTGTCAGATTCAGCGCTCCAAAGCAGTCTCCCTATTTCCACGTCGATTATGACAACAGGGTTTTGTCGCTGCACATCAACCGGTACAGTACCGCAATGGACGATTATTTACAACAGGAGCAGACGAACGACCGGATAGCCGGCGAAAATCTGACGCTGCTGGGTATTTTTTTTATCCTCACCATCACCCACCTAACTTTTTACCTGTACAATCGCAAACAAAAAGAACATCTTTATTATGCCTTTGTAACCTGTATGCTGTTGATCGATTGCTGGGTGAATATCGAATCGGCAAATACGCATTCATTATCCGAAGTCCTTTGGCTCGACAATCTCGCCAATTTAACGTTCATTGGGTTTGTGTTTTTGCCGCTCACTATTTATTCCATTTTTGGCTATTCAAAGCGCTGGGCTATTAAAATCATCCTCATAGTTTCGGCGGTTTGCATGTTGATCCAGCTCTTTAACAATTCGTACGAGGTCATCCTGTTCTTTTACGTGGTGCCCATTTTAAATGCGATAGAATGTGTGCGCGTTGCCATTATTGCCCGCAGGGAAAAACAGCGCGGCGCCATATTTATTATAGCGGGGAGTTCGTTGTTCCTTATCCTGCTCGGTTTACAAAACAGCGTTCAGGACACCATGGGCGAGGTGCTTTTTGTATTGACATTGCTCAGCCTTCCTGTTGGGATGACCATTTTCCTCGCGATCCGCACCGCGCTAACCTACCGTTCGCTTGAAGTTAAACTGGTTGAAGTGCAGGAGCTTTCCGAAAAAAACCTGCAGCACGAGGTTGAAAAGCAGCAAATGCTGGCCAGCCAGAACGAAACACTGGAGCAACAGGTAACGGAACGGACCGCCGAGTTAACCAGTGCGCTGGACAACCTTAAATCGACCCAAACACAACTGATCCAGTCAGAAAAAATGGCCTCGCTGGGTGAGTTGACTGCTGGTATTGCACATGAAATTCAGAACCCGCTCAATTTCGTCAACAATTTTTCGGAAGTAAGCGCCGAGCTGCTCGATGAACTTGATGAAGAACTGGAGAAAGGCGATCTGGAAGAGGTTAAAGCCATTGCCGGCGACGTAAAGCAAAACCTGGAAAAGATACGCCATCACGGCAAACGTGCCGATGGTATTGTAAGGGGCATGCTGGAACATAGCCGCGTATCAACCGGAAAAAAAGAACTGATTGATTTGAACGCGCTGGCCGAAGAATATCTGCGCATGGCTTACCACGGGGCAAAGGCAAAGGATAACGCCTTTAATGCCGAACTGATCACCAACCTGGAACCGGCTTTGCCTAAAGTGAGCGCCGCCCCGCAGGATATTGGAAGGGTGTTATTGAACTTGTTTAATAATGCATTTTACGCCGTAAATCAGAAATCGAAAACGGCAGGGCCGGATTATAAACCGGAGGTGACCATTACAACAGGTTTTAGTAATGATAATATACTGATCACGGTAAAAGATAACGGCAACGGTATTCCGGATGCCATAAAGGATAAGATCATGCAGCCGTTTTTTACGACCAAGCCAACGGGCGAAGGAACGGGTTTGGGCTTGTCATTAACGTATGATATGGTGGTGAAGGGCCACGACGGGAGTATCAACGTGGAAACCAAAGAAGGTCATTTTACGCAATTTGTAATTAAATTACCATTGAGTTAGGGAGATGAAAAAGATATACCTGTTATTGATATTGCTGATCGGGTTTGCCGGCAACATTCATGCGCAGCCGGCGGGTAGCCCTGTTTTTTATCTTAATAAGCTTACAACACAGGATATTTTGCTAAGCGGCTGGGTTTTTAAGGCCGGTGACAATCCCGCCTGGGCTAACCCCGCTTTTGACGACCGCACCTGGCGGGCCGCCGACCCGGGAGCAGACGTTACACATTTTGAAGTGCTGAAAAAAGCCGGCACTGGCTGGCTGCGCCTGCATATAAAAGCCGACAGCAGTGTTTTAACAAAAACGCTTTCGGCCTGGGTGTACCAGTTTACCGCATCGGAAATTTACCTTGACGGCAAGTTGCTGAAGCGTTATGGTACGATAGGCGCTGGCAACACAAAAGCCATAAGCCCGGGCCATGAGCTGTTTGTATTGCCGCTGCAAAAGGGAAGGGAGCAGGTTATTGCAGTCAGGCTGGGTTACCAGCCGGGTATTCCATATGTGGCGCCAAATTTTATACCAATGCCGGCATTCTCCCTGTATGTGAATGATTATCCCGCTGCATCGGCAAACTACGTTGCATACCAGGATTCGGTAAAGCACCTTATCATTACCTATATGCTCTTCCTGGGCATCTTTGTATTTATTACCATTATCCATCTGGCCTATTATATTTATGACAGGAAGCAAAAAGTGCACCTGTACTATTTTATTTTCAGTTTTTTTATCTCGCTGGCATGCGCAGTTTCTATCCCCTTCTTTAATAATATGGCCGATGTGGTTATCCAGGTTTCGCTGGATGTTGTTTGCTGTTTCAGTAATGTGATGGGCGATATTTTTGCAGTTTTAGTATTGTACCTTTTGTTTGACTACGCCAGCCGGATATACCTTAAAATCCTGGCGTTGGCAGGTATAGCCAGTTTTGCATTTGTTTTCGCGGGAGGCAGTGTCGGCTTCATGTGCTGTGTAAGCTTATTTCCCATATTAGCCATGGTTGAGGGCGTGCGCGTTAGCATATGGGCGCTGCTTCGTAAAAAAAGGGGAGCTGTCGTGCTGTTGCCTTTTATTATTTTATGTATTGTATTAAATGCCTGGTCGGCGCTCACCGATCAAACCTCGCTATTATCACAAATAGTGGGCGGCCTTTCATTTATATGCTTGCCGGTGGGCATGGCGTTTTACCTGGGTATACAAAATTCGCTGCAAAACAGGCGCCTTGCCGAGAGCCTGGTTGAAGTGCGGCTTCTTTCTGACCAAAAACAACAAATACTTGCTGATCAAAACGTTTTACTTGAGCAGCAGGTGAGCGAACGCACCGCCGAATTGCATCAGTCGCTTACCGACCTGAAGCAAACGCAAAATCAACTCATCCAATCCGCAAAAATGGCGTCGCTTGGCGAACTGACAGCGGGTATCGCCCACGAAATACAAAATCCCCTCAACTTTGTGAACAATTTTTCGGAAGTAAACCGCGAAATGATCAGCGAACTGAAAGAGGAGATAAAAGGCGGTAACCCGGAGGAAGCGCTCGCCATTGCCGATGATATCGCTCAAAACGAGGAGAAAATAAACCACCACGGCAAACGGGCCGATGCCATTGTAAAAGGAATGCTGCAGCATAGCCAGACCAACCCGGGGCAAAAAGCGCAGGTTGATATAAGTGCTTTGGTCGACGAATACCTGCGGCTGGCATATCGAAGCTTTACGGCGAAAGACAAAAGTTTCCAGGTAGAGCTGATCACGCAATTTGACCGGGCGCTGCCCCCGGCAATGGTTACGGCCCAGGATATCGGACGCGTGATGCTCAACCTGTTCAATAATGCTTTTTATGCGGTTAAACAAAAACAAAAAACGGCAGGTGTGAACTATAATGCAGAAGTATGGGTTACAACGTCTTCCCGCGACAACGAGGTGGTGATCAAAGTAAAAGACAATGGCATCGGCATACCCGATGCTATTAAAGACAAGATCATGCAGCCATTTTTCACCACCAAACCTACCGGGGAGGGGACAGGATTGGGCTTATCGCTAACCTATGATATGATTGTAAAAGGGCATGGTGGTAAAATTGAAGTAAACACGAAAGCAGGTGAGTTTGCAGAGTTTATTTTGTTATTGCCTTTACGCTGATGCCGATAAAAGAGGCGTAGCCTCGAACGATATTGTAACAACGGATTTCAATCCGTTGATGATAAAATGAATAATGGGTAAGAACCGTAGGTTCGACCCATTTAAAGACAAACTATGAAATGAAAAAATGGCGAACACTTATCATCAAATTTATCTGCAAACAGTTTTTGCGGTTAAATACCGCGAGGCGGTAATCGAAGAGGAATGGCAATCCCAACTATTTGGGGTAATTGGTAATTTAATAAACGAAACTAATTGCAAAACCCTCATTGTAAATGGTGTGGAAGATCATGTTCATTGTTTTCTGGGCCTAAAACCTGTTGTGTCCGTTTCTGAACTGATGAAAACCGTTAAGGCAAAATCGTCCAAATACATCAACGACCATTCGTTAACTCCCAAACACTTTGAATGGCAGGAGGGCTATGGTGTATTCTCATATAGTCAGTCGCAGGTTAATAGGGTTTACAAATATGTTTTGAACCAGGAGGCTCATCATAAAAAACAAACATTTAGAGACGAATACCTGGAACTGTTAACAAAATTTAGAGTCGATTTTGATGAGCAGTATATTTTTCACGATTTGATCTGAGTATGCACCGTGCCTATGGCACTCATGCATGTGTTTGTTCAAAGGCAACGGGTTGAAACCCGTTGTTACAAAATTTACCGGGCCGATGGCCCTCTTAAAAAAACAGCAATCGGTCATGGATGAATGAACGGGTAAAATAGAAATATATCGCTAAAGACAAGATCATGCAGCCGTTTTTTACAACTAAACCGACTGATGAGGAAACCGGATTGAGCTTGAGTTTAACTTATGATATGGCGGTAAAAGGGCATGGCGGTAAACTCGAAATGGAGAGCAAAGAAGGTGAATACACTCAATTTAGGGTTACACTGCCTGCAAATAGCTAAATATGTCAGTCTGCGAATTCATTTTACAGGATAAACCACTAATTTAGACAGCTAAATACGGTTATGAGTATATTCCCTTTCATCGCGGCTTTTATATTGGTGCGCCGGCTGCAGCAGTTTATAAAATTATCACCACTCCGGGCTAAATGGCTGCCCCAATTTACCCTGGCTACCTGGGTAACTATAGGGCTTTTTGTGTTGGCCGTCATCTTTCTTAATGGCGGATTACAGCAAATTTTAGGCGGGGCGCTGTTACTGGCCGTGATAATGATCGCCGAAAAAGAGCCTGACTTTAAATTCTTTCTGCCGATAATTAATTCGCATTACCCCCTGGCCGGAGCAAGTATCGTGACGGGCCTTCTCCACTTTGTTGCGCCATCGTTTTACAATAAGTATAATAACTATTTTGCTATTGCTGTTGTAGGCGCCTTTGTTTGGGTATTGGCACGATGGGCCACTACCAAAAAACAGCGGGAAGAGCTCAATTTTGTCGCGCAGCAAAATAAAATGCTGGATAACCTGGTGGCGGAACGGACTGCGGAGCTTACCCAGCAAAAGGATGAACTGCAGCACACCCTTGAGTTGCTGCAAACTACCCAGCAGCAACTGATCCAGTCGGAAAAATTAGCGTCATTAGGCGAATTGACTGCAGGTATTGCGCATGAGATACAAAACCCGCTCAACTTTGTGAATAATTTTTCGGAAGTGAGCATGGAACTGGTTGACGAGATGGAAGAGGAGCTGGCCAAAGGCGACACTGAAGAAGCTAATGCCATTGCCGCTGACATAAAGCAAAACCTGGAAAAGATCATCCATCACGGCAAACGGGCCGACGCCATTGTAAAAGGGATGCTGCAGCACAGCAGGGCCAGCAGCAATACCAAAGAGGCAACCGACATTAACAAACTGGCCGACGAATACCTGCGGCTGGCCTATCATGGTTTAAGAGCCAAGGACAAGGCATTTAACGCCGAAATGGTAACGCATTATGCCGAGGACCTACCGCTGATCACGGTAGTGCCGCAGGATATCGGGCGGGTATTGCTTAACTTGTTTAACAATGCTTTTTATGCCGTAAAAAGTAAGCAGGCGAGTGCAGGCGAGGGCTACAAGCCAACGGTAGAATTGAGCACCGCAGTGCAAAACGGGTTCATTATCATCACTGTAAAAGATAACGGCACCGGTATACCGGAGGATGTAAAGGATAAGATTATGCAGCCGTTTTTTACCACCAAGCCAACCGGCGAAGGTACCGGGTTGGGTTTGTCCCTGAGTTATGATATTGTGGTAAAAGCGCACGGCGGCAGTATAGATATTAAAAGTACTGAAGGCGAAGGTTCGGAATTTATAGTTAAATTGCCATCAAGTTAATGCTTGCACCCCCCGGTTGATGAAAAAATTAGTGGCTGGCGTCTTTTTAGCTTTTGCAATATCGCAAGTTAATGCGCAGCAGGTAAATATTGACAGCCTGGCACGGGCCGCTATCTCAAAAAGCAAAAATTCAAAAAGCCTTCAAGTACCCAATCGCGACAGCCTTTTAAATTTGTGGCCTTCAATAAAATTAACTGCAGACCGAACCAGGGTTATTTACGACATTATTTACAACTATGGCCAGTTAAGTCCGGCAAAGACGCTTGATTATGAAAACAAGCTACTTTCATTTGCGCGGACAATATCCGACCTGGCGAACCAGGCGGTTATTATGTCGGAAAGCGGGGATATCCTTTATGACAGCGGAAAAAACACCGAAGGCCTGGCGCGGGAATTCAATGCGTTAAAGCTGGCTGAACAAAGCGGCAATAAACAAGCCATGGGGATAGTTTATGAAAATCTTGCATTTTGCTATCCTGATAATTTTAATTTAAATAAGCTCTATAATCAAAAAGCGCTGCAATATTCAATTGCCGCGGGTGATAACTTATCAGTTTGCTGGGAACTTATCAATTTGAGTTATAATTATAAATCACAACACCAGGTCGATTCAGCCAGATATTATCTTTTAAAAAGTTTCAAGCTGTCAGTTAGCAAAAATGTGGAACAGGCCATTCCACGGAACTTAACAGACGTTGCCGCGTTGCAAACAGACCCGGCTATCCGTTTAAAATACTATAAAGCCGCTTTAAATACGCCTTACGCAAAATGCGATTTGGTTACCAAAGGCTTTATAATGGGTAACATTGCGCTTTATTATCAAACGCTCGGCGCCACCGATTCGGGTTTATACTATGCAAAAAAAGCTTACGCGGCTGCCAGCGAATTTAGTATTACCCGGAAGATAATGCCTGTCCGCATATTATCGCAATTGTATATCGGCCACAATGCCGACAGTGCTTTGAAATATACCAAAGTTTACTATGCCATACGCGACAGTATGCATAGTTTAGATAAAATGAAGCGTGCGCAGGATTTTGCTTTCGCCGATCAGCAACGGCGCCAGGAAATAGAAAAGCAAAAGGTGATCTATCGTGATAACCTGCGGTTGTATGGCCTTATTGCTATCATTGTATTCCTGGTAATTATGGCTTTATTTTTTTGGAGAAATAACCGTAACAAACAAAAAGCTAATTTGGCGTTGCGGACTCAAAAAGAGCAATTGCAAAAGACCCTTCAGGACCTTAAACTAACACAGCAGCAATTGATACAATCGGAGAAGATGGCATCACTCGGAGAACTTACGGCGGGCATCGCGCACGAGATAAAAAACCCATTGAACTTCGTAAATAATTTTGCAGAGGTGAATATGGATCTGCTGGAAGAAATGCAGTTGGAGATAAAAAACGGCGACAGTACGGAAGCGTTAGCAATTGCAGCTGATATTTACCAAAATATGGATAAAATTAAGCTTCATGGAGCGCGCGCCGATGGAATTGTTAAGAGCATGCTGGAACACAGCCGGAGCGGCGGCGGCATTAAAGAACCCGCCGACCTCAATAAATTGACTGATGAGTTTTTGAAACTTTCCTATCATGGCCTCCGTGCAAAGGATAGAACTTTCAATGTGGAAATAGAGACAAATTTCGACCCGAAACTTCCGACGATAAGTGTTATGGCGCAGGATATTGGTCGGGTTTTGCTCAACATTATCAACAATGCATTTTACGCAGTGCAACAAAAGCAGAAACAAAAAGGCAGCAGCTACAAGCCGCTGGTTAAAGTAGCCACCGCTTTAAAAGGTAATTTTGTTGAAGTACGAGTTTGGGATAATGGCATAGGGATACCCGATGCTATTAAAGAAAAAATTATGCAGCCCTTTTTTACCACCAAACCTAGCGGCGAAGGCACCGGGCTTGGATTGTCGCTCAGTTATGATATCGTAACAAAGATGCACAAGGGCCACATTGAGGTAGAGAGCAAGCAGGGCGAGTATTCCGAATTCAAGATAGCGCTCCCGGTTTAACTTGTTAAATAAACGCGAATAGTATCGTAACCCTCTTTAAATTAGTGAATTATTTGTTTTTTGTTTAAAACAAATTGATTATTTTTATCCTGTCCGAACCTGTTGGACAAATCTCATGTTTAACCCTCTTAATCTTTTCCCCGATGTCCAAAGCTTCACATCCAGCGCCCAATAAGCTATTAACCGAGTTGTTGGCTAAGAATGCGACCGCCACCAACGCCGTAATGGGCTACGTTAATACAAGTGAAAATGCTGATTACATTACGTTGTACAAAAGTATTTTTCGATTGTCAAAAAGCTTTGAGATCAAAAAGAGCGACATCATCCATTGGGAAGACGCACCTGAAACTTTACTTCCGCTTGGCGCCGTTATTTTATGGCTGAAAAAAGACAGTGAAATTTTTTCGCGACGGCTGGTGGTGAAATCGCAGCAGCGGGAAAACTTTGTCGAAAGACGCTCCGGGCGGCTCCAAATGAAATTTGGAATAAACAGTTTTACAGGAAAATGCACCGGCTGCAGCGACGGCGACACAGGAAAATGCACCGGCTGCAGCGACGGCAGCACAGGAAAATGCACCGGCTGCAGCGACGGCAGCACAGGAAAATGCACCAATTGCAGCGATTCTACCCGCCCGTAGACAGTTGCTTTGGTTGAATTTAAGCCCGTCCAATAAACTATAATGCAATAGAATCATTTTTTTAGTTGCAGTTTTATTACTTTTTTGGTGTTTAATGCAATGTTTTTTTGAAAGTGAGAATTGCTATGACATTTAAGATATATTTACAAGACTAATAATAATGGAAGGGCTACCTGTTAAGCGGATAGAAAAACCAGTATTATCCGAGGTTTTATCCTATCAAGCGCCATTTTTAATTGACAAGTTATACAAGAATTCAATTGTTGATAGCAAGGATGAAGGCAGACAACTTTTTACCGAACTGAAAAGATGGATGCTGCTAACCCGGCTCGATAAAACGAAAATCTGGCCAATGCATTCGCTTAGAATTGATGAAGTTTGGCACCAGTTTGTTCTTTTTACAGATGAGTATATAAAATTCTGTCAATTTTTTTTTGGGTCATATATAGCGCACTCGCCAAGTAATGCGCCTGGAATTAAAGACATAGATGCTTCTTTGTTTGGAAGTTTCAGCGAATTTGGAAAAGCTTATTATAAGGTTTTTGATATCGAGTTGCCTGAAATATGGTTCGATGAAAAAAGCGTTAATGCTAACCGCCGGATATTAAACGAAGATGCTGGAAAATTATTTTTGAAAGATGATGAAGACGGGATGATCAATATGATAAATGAAAATGGCAGTATTTTGCTAACAATCAATTCATTGGCCAGGGAGGCTATGGAGTTTATTGTTTCAACAAAGGCATTTTACGTAAGGGAACTATCGGGCGGCCTTACGGACGAGGAGAAAAATCAATTGATCAGTACTATGATCGAGTTTAAGATACTTAAAGTTGCTTCCTGATTAACTTCAACCTGGTTTTTGCTTCCCAATATATCAAATCAGACCGATCACAATTCTTCAAAATAGGCAGGACTTTCTAAGTTATGAGCCCCCCTCTTTTCACTTCAATCAATCAAATTACTAACGGCAATAGCTTTGTCGCGCTTGGCGCCTGGCTTGTTTAGCTGCTCGTTCCATTATTAAAATTAAAATTATTACATTTAATCCCGTTATGAAAATTTTAGTAGTTGACGATGAGGCTGATGTTCAGCCTTTATTTATTCAGCGTTTTCGCAAGGAAATCAGGAACGGGGAATACGATTTTTCATTTGCCCTGTCGGGCGAGGACGCGCTCAGTTTTTTGCATGATCATCATTCAGAAGTAGTTTTGATCCTGTCCGATATCAATATGCCCGGTATGACGGGCATTGAGCTGTTGTCGCGCATCCGCCACGATTATGAAAAGCCGCCGCCGGTAGTGATGATGATCACCGCTTATGGCGACGACGAAAACCGGCATCAGGCCATGGAAAAAGGCGCGGACGAGTTTTTAACCAAACCCCTTGATTTTAGCTTGCTTAAGGAAAAACTGACGCATTTTATACCTAACGAATAATGGCAAAAATTTTAGTTGTTGACGACGAAGCCGACCTGGAATTGCTGATCAAACAAAAATTTCGCAAAAAGATCAGGGAGAATATATACGAATTTGTTTTTGCTCAAAACGGGGAAGATGCATTGGTGAAGGTGGGCGAAAACCCTGACCTGGATGTGGTTTTGAGCGATATCAATATGCCCATAATGGACGGGTTAACTTTGTTGAGCCGGCTGCCCGACGCAAACCCGATTATCCGGGCGGTTGTGGTATCCGCCTATGGCGATATGCAAAACATACGTACGGCAATGAACCGCGGCGCCTTTGATTTTGTTTGCAAGCCCGTGGATTTTGAGGACCTTGACCTGACCATGGAAAAAACACTGCACCATGTTGCCCAGGTGCGCGAAACGATGCAGGCCATCAAGGAAAACAACATCCTTAAAATGTATGTGGACGAGAACGTGATCAATTTTATGAACAGCAAGGGCTTTGAAAAAAGCCTGTACGAAAATGAGATCGTGGATGCCACGGTAATGTTCCTGGATGTTTGCGGTTTTACCGCTTTTTCAGAGAATGTAGCCGCTAACGAAGTGGTGTCGCTGCTCAACCAGCTTTTTGAGATGATCGTGAAAGAGGTGCTGGCGCAAAACGGCCACATCGATAAGTTTATGGGCGATGCCGTGATGGCCGTGTTTCGCGGAAAATACCACCTGGACAGGGCCATTGATGTGGCCATTGCCGCAAGGGACCACATGAAAGCGGCTGCTGAAGTGGTTGCGGGCGATAAAGTTTTTAAACCGATGATCTCCATCGGAATAAATTCAGGGGAAATGATATCGGGCAACATCGGATCGGCCTCACTCAAAAGACTGGACTATACGGTAATTGGCGATACGGTTAACACCGCGCAGCGCCTGCAATCGGCGGCAAAGGCCAACCAGATCGTGATATCCGAAGCGGTTTACCACCAAATAAAAGAATCGTTTAAGTGCGAAAGGCTGGGTGAAGTGAGCCTGAAGAACAAAGCGAAGCCGGTGGTGATTTATGAGGTGATAGAGTAGTTGAGAGTTCATGGTTCATAGTTCATGGCAGCTGCAAACTCCGGCTATGAAGTATGAACCATGAACTCCCTCAATGTCTCGCACGCTTTTTCAACACCCCACCCGAGGCTTCCTTTATCGTACTGGTAAACATAAAGGCTTTTGGGTCGATGCTGTAAACGATGTTTCTTAAGCGGCGCACTTCCAGGCGGGTAACCACGGTAAAGATAATATCCACGGGGTGGTGTACGTCGTAGCTCTCCTTTAAATAACCACGTTCGCCTTTGTAGATGGTAATGCCGCGACCCAGCTCAAGCACCAGCTTTTCCTTGATGACTTCGCTTTGGCCGGATATGATCGTAAAGCCGGTGTATTCTTCAAGCCCCTCGATCACAAAATTGATCATGTGCGAGGCGGCGTAGTAGGTCATGATAGAATAAAGCGCAGTGGGCAGACCGAGCTGTATGGCCGCTACCGAAAAGATAAGCACATTGATGCCTAAGATAATCTCGCTCACCGTAAAGCTGCTTCGTTTAAGCGTGTACAGGGCAAGCACCTCTATGCCATCAAGTGCACAGCCGCCGCGGATAGCCAGGCCCACGCCGGTACCCATAAACACACCGCCAAAAATACTTACCAGTAATTTGTCGTTGGTAATTTCGGGGTAGGGTATAAATTGCAGGCAAATACCAACCCCGATGATGGCCGCAAATGTTTTCCAGGCAAACCGGCTATTTACCTGGAATATGCCCATAATGATGAAAGGTATATTGGCCGGTATGATCACATAAGCGATTGGTATTTTATACAATTCGTGGATCAGCAGCGAAATTCCTGTTACGCCGCCGTCGAAGAAGTTATTGGGCACCAGGAAACCTTTTAAGGCAAAACCGCAAATCAATATCCCTGCAATAATATAACATGCATCTTTTACATGGGCCAAAAACGGAATATCACCTGTTTTCATTAAAAAGGTTAAGCGGTTATTTTTAGTTTGATCTGTTCAATATAGCGCTCTTTTTGCGACTGGCGCAAATTTATAGCAGTTTTTGTAAAATAACTATGCCCACCCATAAAATCAGCCTGCTGCCGGTTCCATTGGTCCTCGTCCCGGACAAGGCCTTCATTTTTCAATTCGTTAAAAAGCCGGTCGCTTCCCTCAAAAAAATCATCCCGGCCCAGGTAATCCAGGTCGGCATCGCACAAAATTTCGGCAAGTTTGCTCTTGGGCGATTGCGGCAGCCGGGTGGCCATGATCAAATCGCAAATGCTTTCAATTTCTGCCACAGCATAACCATACGCCGGCAAATAAAAACGGGCAATACGGCATGAGGATTCTTCATGATTACCGCGCCCTGTCAAAAAACCGGTATCGTGTAAAAGGGCCGCAGCGGCCAGCAAGTTTTTACCGGGTTCGGTCACATGCTCAGCTGCCGCCAAAAGCGCGGCGGCTTGCATTACATCCAATGTGTGATCGATATGGTGATAGGTTAAATGCGCCGGCAGTTCGTCCCTGAGCTTATCTGAAATAAATTTTGTGAGTTGTTCAAATTGCGTCAAACCAGGTGGTATTAAAAGGCTAAATATATCAAATGTTTGTAAAACTAAGGACGTTTTTATGGTGTGGGCGCATCAAAATAAACAGAGGCGGCTTTTGTCATGCTGAGCGCAGTGAAGCATGTTGAAGCGACCGAGACGCTGGCAGGTATTGAACGCACTTGCGCTAAATCGGCCCGGCATATCCCCAAAAAACCGTTCATCCGATGAACAAAAATGAACGCTTTTTGGTCCTGAAAAAAAATTTTCGATGCCGTTTGTAGCCGTTTCGAGAGCGTTTGAACGTATTTCGAAACGGTTTTAGTGCCAGAATAAAGACACATCACACGTAGGGGCGCCCCTCGTGGGCGCCCGTATGAACCCAATGCAAACGACGGTTAGAGTAACATTGGGTTATCAATAATCGCGGCGTCCAATCCGTTCATTGAAAACTCAGGGCGCCCACAAGGGGCGCCCTTACAGGCGTATTAATTAAAAATAAATGCTGAAAAAGCGTTCATTTTAGTGTTCATAAATGAACGCTTTTTGCCATTTCAACTATGAAGTAATACTTTGCACATAACGTATAGATCGGTTGCTGTCAGCTTTTTAAACCCCTAACTATGAAGTAAAAAAAACGGGGTTATGTAAAAAAATGAACACTTCCATTTTTAGGCCTTTTTTAATGATATCGGGCCAGGTGTAATGCCGTATAAAATGCGAAAACAGCTTAGTTAGGTTGATCTGCTATTTTTTTACTGCAAATGCCGAAACTTATTTATCTTCGGAGGCAATATGAAACCACTACACCCTGAATTTAAACTTGTGGCGCTGGCATGCCTTGTATTTTCGTTACAGGCCTGTTCGCCACCCAAACCCGGAACTTATAAGAATGACGAGATCAGCAGCGGCAAACGCTCGGATTTTCATAACCTTAACACCGAAGCGTTAAAGTACATAAAAGCCAATAGCCTGAAGGAGTTGCAACTGATGATGTCGAAAGAGCTGATGGACAACCCCGGCAATGAGCGCCAGGTTGAGCTGATGAGCAACCGGCTGACAGACAACCCTTACGATATTGTGGAAGAATACTATGTAGTGGGTAAACACAAAGCCAAAGATAGCTTGCCTGCTGCCGGCACCGATGTTAACCGCCACGCACTGAAATATGATACCACAGCCGCCGAGACGTACTATGTCTTCCTGGCGCCTAAGCAATCGGACAATAAATACATGATCAGCCTGGTTTATTCCAAACTGAGCTATGGCTGGAAAATTACGCGGATGGACCTTGCTGAGTATACCGCGGATGGCAAAACCGGCCCCGAACTGGTTAAGCTGGCCAAAGAAGAATACGCGAAGAAATATTTGGTGAATGCCGTGAATAACCTGGCACTGGCAATGCAATGTTTTAGCCCGAGCGCATTGTGGGAGTACCCGGATACAAAAGCTAACGGTGATTTTTATGCCCAGGCTGTTAACGAAGCAAATAAGAAATACCGTTACCCTATGACCCTGGCCAAGCTACCAACGCGCCCTATGATCCTTTCCATCTCTATGCAGCGCAATGATACGTGGTCGGCGCCCACCATCTGGTATATGACACATGTTAGTATTAAAGATACGACTGAAGTCAAAAAGGAAAATATGCAGATCAGGAAGCTGCTCAGCAAAATACTGCCTGGGATTGATCAGGACAACAAATACGTTCAATACGCAGCATTTAATGAGTTCCCGACTGCATCGAAGTCAGTCGACCGGTTTGAGATGACGCAGAATCTGCCGTAGTTAGAGTCCGAAAGTCAGGAAGCCGACTTAAGACTTTTGACTACAGACTATTGACCCGACACAAGGCTTTTGTAAAAATAAGGCGGGATAAAGTGCAATAGGTATTTTACGCGTAATTTAGCGGAAAACCAGTTACCCTTTATCCCGACCAAATGAAAACAAGCATCATCGTAGGTTTGCTATTGCTTATGCAATTGGTTTGCTTTGGCAAACCTGTAAGTGCCGCAAAAACGCATGATGGCGGCAGGTCAGTCTACCACCTGCGCCCGGATGATGCCGAAGCGGTTTATTTTACCACTGCGGTCTTCAGGATTACTGCTGATGGAAAGACTGACGTCTCCGATGAGTTGCAGCGCGCGATAGCGCAGGTTAAGACCAGCCATAATTTCGGCATCGTATTCATTCCCGAAGGGAAATACATCATCTCAAAAACCATATTTGTGCCGCAGGCGGTACGGTTGATCGGCTACGGTAAAAACCGCCCGCAGATCATCCTGGCTAAAAACTCGCCCGGCTTTCAAACACCCGACACCACTGACAAGGGCAAAGCCAAGTACATGTTTTGGTTTGTAAGCAGCCTTAGCAAGCCCGGCGAGCCGGTACACGATGCCGGCGCCGGTACCTTTTACAGCGCCCTGAGCAACATCAACCTTGCAATAGCAGATGGTAACCCGGCGGCGGTGGCACTTCGGGCGCATTTTGCACAACACAGCTTTATCGCCCACGCGGATATTGATATTGGCAACGGAAAAGCCGGTTTGTTTGATGTTGGCAACGCTATGGACGATGTGCGTTTTTTTGGCGGGCAATACGGTATTTACACTACCAAACCCTCGCCAGGCTGGCAGTTTATGATGGTAGATACTTATTTTGAGGGCCAGCGGGAAGCCGCCATAAAAACACAGGAAGCCGGTCTCACCATTGTGCGCCTGCAGGCAAAAAATGTGCCTGCCGTGATCAGCATCAACCCCAATTATCACGAGCACTTGTTTATGGAGAATTGCCGCTTTGATAAGGTGAGCGGCCCGGCAATCATCATCAGTAACGAAGACAACGCCATGAACCAGGTGAGCCTGCGCAATATCAGCTGCCGCGACGTGCCGGTATTTGCCAGTTACCGCCGCAGCCGGAAACAGACGCCGGGGGCAGGCAGCATCTACCAAGTAAAAAACTTTACCTATGGGCTGCAAATGGATAGCATACAGGCTGACCCGGTGTATAAAACAGTAGATGAGATGATGCCCCTTGCGGCAATGCCCGCCCCGGCAAAAAGCGATATACCCGACCTGCCCGAAATGGGCGCCTGGGCAAATGTAAAGACATTGGGCGCCAAAGGCGATGACACTACCGACGACACCAAAGCGATACAGGACGCGATCGACAAATACAATACCGTTTATTTTCCGCAGGGCTGGTATCGCGTCAGCCAAACCATCAGGCTAAAGCCAACAACCGTGCTCATCGGTCTCAACCCTATCGCTACGCAGCTGATCGTTCCAAATAACACTGCCGCCTTTGGCGGTTTTGGCGGGCCGTTACCGCTTTTGGAAAGCTCAAAGGGCGGGGAAAATGTGGTGACCGGGATAGGCCTCTGCACCAGCGCAGATAATCCGCGCGCAGTGGCCTGTAAATGGATGGCCGGCGAAGGCTCGTATTTGGGCGATGTAAAATTTATCGGTGGCCACGGCGGTATGCAGCGGCCTGGCACACCCAGGCGACCAGGAATTTATGATAAGGGTATTGACCCCGCCTGGGATACACAGTACTGGAGCCTTTGGATCACCAACGGCGGCGGCGGAACATTTTTTAATATATGGTCGGCTAATACCTTTGCAGCGGCAGGCGTGTATGTTTCCAATACGTCAACGCCAGGCCGTATTTATGCCTTATCGGTGGAGCATCATGTGCGCAACGAAGTGCGGTTTAACCACGTGGCCAACTTTAACGTTTACGCCCTGCAACTGGAAGAAGAAAGCCGCGAAAGCACCGAATGCCAACCCATGGAGCTGGAGAACAGCCACGATATGGTATTCGCTAATTTGTATATGTTCAGGGTGATCAGGGTGAACAAGCCCGCGCCGAATTCCATACGCAGCTGGGCTAATAAAAACATTGAATTTTTGAACGTGCACAATTACAGCCAGATAAAATACACCACCACCAATCCGCTATATGATGTAAATACCGATACAGAGGTGCGGCCCTGGGAATTTACGCGGCTGTTTATGGGCGGGCAGCCGGCAGCGTCCGCGCAATACCAGGTAGGTCAGGCCACGCGGCTGGCAACGGGTTTTGAGTTTGCGGAGGGATCATGCACGGACAGCAAAGGCAACGTTTACTTTTGCGAGCAGCGGATGAAACGCATTTACAAATGGGATGCCGCGACCAGTACTACCAGCCTTTTAGCTGATTACCACTGGGAACCGCTCTCGCTGATCTGCGATAAAAACGACAACCTGCTGGTTGTGTTTAAATACACGCCCAAGCCCGGGTACCTGGTAAATGGTAAGCACGAGGAATTTAAAAACCCGCCTGATGCCGGTGGGACATCCTTTAGCGGATGGGGGAATTCAGGGTTTGGGACACTGGTTTATTCCGTCGACCCCAATAATCCTGACGAAACCGTTCAACTGCTTAAAAAAGCGCCGATGGGTTCAATTAACCCTGTTTACAAAGCGCTTTACCCCGCCCACCGCTGGCGCGATTATCATGATTTTAATACCATAACTATTGCCCGCGACCAGGAATGCTGGGTAGCGCCTGATGGTGAAACTATTATTCCGATCTGCTACGACCTGGCCCGCTCAACTGCGCTGGCCACCGCATGGCCCGATAAAAAAGTCTACATGGCCGATGAATACGATAAGCGTACGGTAAGCGTCGACGTGGACCGGCAGGGCTATGTTTCCAACCTCAAATACTTCGCCGAGCGCGGCGAATTTGATTCAGCGACAGATAATAAAGGCAACGTGTATATTGCTGATGGGCAGATCTATGTTTATGATCCGGCAGGTAAGCAAATAGGTGTGATCAAAGTGCCGGAACGGCCGACTTCGGTGGTATTTGATAAGAGTGGAAGGCTGTTTGTGACGGGGAGGAATTCGGTATATTTATTGAATTTGAAATTATAAAGCGAGATACCGCGAGGTTTATTGTCTAAAAAGATAAATTCATTATTATTAGTTGTTTTTCAGTCATTTAGTTGAATTTGAAATTCACCTAAAACCTAAAGTAATGAAAACCTTATTGACTAGCTTATTATTCGTTTGCACTATTTCATGTATTTCGCAAACCAAAGCACAAGATATCGATCATCCACAAATAGATGTCTACCTAAATAATTATCAAACAAACCGCCCTGTTAAAACAACTAGTGAAAGGTCCAGTTATTTTGCACAAGCATTTTATGAATTGCTGCAGACTATTCCATCATTTAAAAATGGCCTGAAAAATGCGGAAGGACATATAAAATATGTGATAAAGCAGACATCGATACAAAACCCTTTGACCGAAATAATGGTCAAAAAATATACAACGGATTTGCGTTTGCCGCTATTGAGTCTGTAGACAAAACACAAAATATAGTTTGCGTATTTGTATATGATGTAGATAGCAATGCGCTATATGCCGGCATAAATCACAATAGTCGATTTCAAAAACTTCTCTATGCAAATCGGGATGGTCTAAATAAATGCGCCAAATATTGTCGGTTTAATAACTAATAGGGTCTAGGAAAGCCCCTGCAAAAAACGCAGCGATGTAGTTATACCATTCTACTTTATTTTTTTGTTAAGATGATTTTATTTAGCGTTCAACACGATTACATCCTGCCCCTTCAACCGCTGTTTACCCGGTTCGGTTTTTAAACCATGGTCAATATAACTTGCGGTAAGCACATAAGCGCCGGGCGATCTTAAATAAGCAGCCGGAATCAGCCCGTTTAGCCCTATAAAGTAATTAACGTCCGGTTTATTGCTGTTTTTCAGGATCCAGGTTACCATGCTTTTAATTTGCTGGACCGTCAACTCCGGGTGACTGGGCATTTTTTCCTGGCCCCATTTTCTGGTCGAGCCGGCGCTTATGCGTTTGGTTAACGTATCCATGATGGCTGTGGTAGCCGGATACTTCTTTTGCACCTCGTCAAACGAAGGCCCCATGGCCTTGCTGTTAAAATTATGGCAGTTAAAACAATTGGAGGTGCGGATAACCGCCAACCCAGGCTCATCGGATTGCATCCCTTTAGCCGCAAATGCCGAAGCTTTGCTTTTATCTTTAAAATACCTCAGCTGCAGTAGAACTTCTTTTACGTTTATCTCGTCGAATTTTGAATTGCCGTCTTCCTTATCCGTTATGCTGATCTCATACGCCATCGGGGCGCCCGAATTGATTTCAGTATTTGCCTGTGGTTTTAACAGCTTTACCACCGGCGCCTGGTTCTCCTCAAAAATGGTAAAGGCTGAAAAGCTAAGTATGAGCAGGATTGACGTAAGCCAACTAAAATACCTTTTGCTGTTATATACGATTGTCATTAATTATGCCCTAAGAAATGAAACTTACCAGGTTTTTAAACTTCGTAAGTTTTTGCATTTATATCCCAAATTACCCGATCTCTGCCGCAACCCGTTGCGCCGACCGCAGGCACGACTCCATACCTCTGCTCATGTTATCGGCATAGGTACCCGCAAAATAGATCCGTCCGTCGGGCTGCATAATTTGCGGCCAGAATTTTTTCATCTCGCCGATGGCAAATGGCTCCATCTCGCAGGCCGGCGCAAATTTGTCTGTCGTCCAGTCTTTGGTTAATGCCGTTTCGATGGTATCGTGTTTGCCGGGATACACTTCCCTGAAAGCCGCAAGTACCCGTTGTGGTGAAAGGCCACCGGGACCAAACGCTTTTAAAATAACGCGGTGGCTATCAACACGGTTGGTTTCCAGCCAGATAGATGAAATATCAGGATGCTCAAACTCCATATTGATGCTTTTAAAGCCATCGTCAAGCCAAAATTTTGTAGCCGCTTCAAATACGTAAAAAGGATGCGAAGAATAAACCAGGTTATCTACCACGTATTGCTTTTCGGCGCTTAACGGCGGGGTAACCGGGATATTTCGGAAAATGGGCAGCGTAATGCAATTCACTAAAAAATCGGCGGTCATTTGTTTTTCCGAATCCGCGCCGAAAGGCCGGTAGCTTACCGTGACCGATTGCGCATCGCGCTTTATGGCTGTTATGAGATGATTCAACTTCACCCTGTCGCCCAGCTTTTTGGCAAAGGCAATAGGCAATTGTTCGTTGCCATCTTTTAAATGATAGGTTTCTCCCTCATCAGCCGGTATACCGCGCATATCCATTAACGCAGCTCTCCAGAGATGGTACAGCGCATTGGAATGTCGCCCGCCCAGGTACTTTAGCGCAGCCGCCGATGCGCCCTCCTTTTGATAAATATCGGCGATTGCCACATTATCGAAATCATCATAACCGATGCCGTAAGGCTGGTATGCGTCCTTAAACTTGCCCAGGTACGATTTAATAAACAGCCTGTCCAGCGCATATTGCCCATGTTCGGCTATGTGTTTTATCTCGCGTTCGTTAAAACCGAATTGTGCCAATACTACCGGGTTCTTCAACTGGGCCGCGGTATAAAATTTGCCGCCGATCATCTTCATCGCGTCAGGATCGTATGCCCCTTCCGAGCCTTCGGCATTTGGATAGGGGATGACGGTTAGACCAAATTCGCCTGCATATTCAAAAAAACGCTCGTACCCAGGTTTGGTAATATGATCGGCGCCGAAATCAGCATACAAGCCATCCGACAGCCCATCGCGCCCGGTAAAAACATGGCCGCCATACCTCCCGGATGCCTCCAGCACCACCACGTCGTGGCCACTTTTCATCAGCTCGTAAGCACAACACAGGCCGGTTATGCCTGCCCCGGCTACGATCACTTTTTTGCCCGTTACTGTTTGGGTGGTTGATTGAGCATGTAATATCGATGGCGCTAACGTGACAGATGCTCCGGCGATCAGCGTATTTTTGATAAATTTCCGCCTTTCAATAGGTTTCATAGAATGACGTTGGACGATGGATTATTTGATGCAATATAGAATAAATCCGGTTGATTTTGCAAAGTGGTCCATAGCAGGTCCCGAACTGCGATTGTATCAGCAAGAAAGCACCTGTCATCATCAAAAATCAATTTTATAAAAAAGGCTGTAACTGCAAGGCTTTTGAGTTGCTGTCAAATAAAAAGCACCATCGGCTTAATAACCAATGGTGCTTTTTTATTTCCCTTAGGGATAATGTTCAAAATATCTCCCGATCAGCGCGCCGGCGCGCAGGGGGAATTATTTTTTGTCCGCAATCTTTTTAGCAGTTTGTTTAGCCGGCTTTGAAATTGCCGGTTCAGGTGTAACTGCCGGCACCGAAGCTTTTTCAGCTTTTGGTGCTGCCGCCGGTTTAGCGGGCGCTTTTGCTGCGGCTTTTGGCCTTGCAACCGGCGCCTTTACCGGCGCTTCTGCTTTAGCAGGCGTAGTTTCTTTCTGTGCGGCGGGCTGATCAACTTTTGCGCCTTTGGTAATTTTCTTAGCCAGTTTTTTTGATTCTTTTTCAAAATCAATATCCGTATGGATTCCCTGCTTATTTAACTGGGCGGCTATGCTGGTTAGTTCTTTAATTAAACGTTGCTGAATGGCTTTCCTGGCGGTTTTAGCCGGGGACGCCTGTTTCTCTTTTTTCATTGGCTGTAATTTGGCCCAAAAGTATGTGATTTTAATATAAACCCAATATTATCATTATGTTAAGTATTTAAAGTGTGCAATTGTTTTGATTAATTCAGTTTACATTGACAGACGAATAGTTCCGTCTGCCTCAAATAATCAAATCGTGTGTTTCTTAATCCTGTTCGGCCACCATGTGTACGGGGATCGCAATACGGTTCCAGCTATTAATGGCTATCGATATGAATATCAGTTGGGCCACTCCCTGCTCACCAAATAATTGGACAGCGCGCTGGTAAGTACTATCGCTTACGCCCTGCGAAATATTCGTCACCTCTTCCGCCAGTTTTAGTGCAGCCTGCTCTTCATTGGTAAAAAACGGCGTTTCCCACCAGGCCGACAATGCAAACAATCGCTGGTTGGTTTCGCCAATAGCTAAAGCGTCTTTAGTGTGGCTGTTGATGCAATACCCGCAGCCATTGATCTGCGAAACGCGCACTTTTATTAGCTCCTTTAATTTGGGATCGATGTCAAAGCCTTTTACTGCTTTGTCAGCGGCAAACATTACCCGGTAAATACCCGGCTCTGCTTTATTAATGTCCATTCTTGCTTTCATGTTTATATTTATCGTTGTTAGTTGTCTTTTCTTTTTGACGAATTGCAGCCCTTACTACTCAGGCCTCACACCGGGCTACAGTTGTTTTTCTATTATTTGCAAAGCTGCTAAAGCGCGGCAGTTTAAACGCGTATTTTTTCAGATTAACCAGCAGCAGGCTAAACAGGATGACAAACAATCCAAAAAGCTGGAGTGTCGAAATATGCTCATGAGCAAATAATACAGCCAGCAATACTGCTATAACCGGGTTTACGTAAGAATGTGTGCTTACCTGTGTAGCAGTTTTTACCGATAACAGCCAAACATAAGCGCTGAACGCACCGATGGAACCGAACACGATCAGGTAGCCCAACGCCATCCACGCTTGCGCAGGTACTTGTGCGAAATGAAAGCCGCTGTATTCGCGGCCAAAGAAGCTTGCGACCATAAATGCCAGGCCTGCAATCACCATCTGCCAGGCGGTGTTTAATCTTGCGGGGCCATTATTCCCCCTGTTTTTTGAAAATAAGGACCCTGAACACCAGGCAGCAGGGCTTACCAATAGCAAAACCAACCCGGTTAGCTGTGTGGCGCCGATCCCTCCGTTGAGCGACTTGCTAAGCGCTTCACCAAAAAGCAAAAGTACGCCACCAAAACCCAGGATAATTCCGCCGAGGGTAGTTTTATTGCCCAGGTTGATCTTCCAATTTGGTTTGTCGAGTACGATAAACCAGATGGGGTTGGCGGATACCATGATGGCAACGATAGAGCTGGGTAAAGTTTTTTCGACCCAAATGATCAATCCGGTTGCGATAAAAAGCATCAGCAAACCGCTTATACCCGAGGTGATCACGTTTTTAAGCCCCCAAATCCTATCGCCCTTAAAATAGCACCAGGCAAGCATTAGTATACCGGCAGTAAAAAAGCGCAGAGCGCCCATCAGCATAGGCGGAAAGCCGTGTACAGCCATTTGTATAAAAAAGTAGGTGGAACCCCATACAATATAAACGATGGCAAAAGCGATGATTACTAACAGTAATGAGGGCTTATTGGTGAATATGGTTTTCATGTTTTTAGTTGATTTAACTGTTTTGATGAATGATTTTTAAATTTCATAGCTAGCCGCATACCTTTCCATCGACGCAGCGAACACTGTGTGGGCATTACCTTCCAGGTTTTGACCGTCAAAGGCACCGTATAAGGTATCGAAGCTCAAGCCCGAGCACTTTTTACGCACCGCGACAAACTCTTTTTTGGTTAATAATATTTGGTTGGGATAGCTATACATGATTGCTATATGGCGTTTGCTTTTGGATAGATACAGGCTATCGCCGGCTAAAATGGCGCCCTTTGGTGAAAGCGACCCTATGCGGAGTAAACAACTGCCCGGGAAATGTCCGCCAATATGAACAATGCTGAGATCATCCCAAAGAGGGTGAATATCGCCAGACCACAAATGAATATGATCGCCATGATAGAATACAAATTCGGCATCGTTTTGGTGGATATATACCGGGCACTCAAACGTAGCAGCCCACTCATTCATGGTGCAGTAATAATGCGGGTGCGAAAAAGCTATGGCTTTTAAACCTCCTTTTGAGTTAATAAAATCAATGACCGCCGTATCCAGCAGGGGGATACAATCCCACAAAACATTTCCGCCGGGCGATAACACCAGGAACGCTCGTTGCCCAAGTGCAAAGGCCGGCTCCGTTTTTATGCTGTACAGGCGTTCATTAATTTGGATGATCTTTACGGTATGGCCTTTTTTCAATGTCTCCATGTCTGTCCATTGCTGGCCGTTATCGCCTATATACTGGCGGTTGTCGCTGCATATCGGGCAAATGCCGGTTAATGACACATCCTCCTGGTATTGTGTCCCGCAGGTTTCACAAATGCTGAGTTTCATACTTGATGAGTTTAATTTGAAGATCATCGCTTCGGTTATTTAACAGGGACCGAATTTGGCTTTTGTGGTTCATTGATAAAAAACACAAGCAGTTTGGCCGCCCTTTTCGGATCGTTATTTTTGGTCACCGAATGTAACCCGTTGGTTTTCTCGTAAAAGGCATCCCCTTGTTTGAATAAGTGCCTCTTGCCTTCAAAAACTGATTCAATTTCACCTTCCAGCACATAACCGAAGGTTGGGCATGGGTGGCGGTGCGCCGGTGAGACGGCGCCGGGAGGGAAAGTCACTACCTCCATTTCAACGTTTTTTTGGTTGATCCCGCTTTCGTTAAGCAATTGGCGGATCAGATATTTTTCCGTGATGCCGCTGGCTGCGGTGGCTGAATAACCTTGGTGCGGCTGTGCATTTGCAGTACCCACGACCAGCAAGAGCACGACAGTAACACCGCCCCTGAGCAACCTGGCGTTAACTTTTCTTCTGTCAAAAAAAGAATCCAGGCTCCACTCGTATTGCGGAAGTGTAGACAGCAGGAAGCTTGCTGCGCTTACCGTAAAAACGGAATAGCCTATTGGTGAATCGATCCCGAATGAAATGGTCATCGCAATAGCAAAACAAAAGCTCAACATCCCGCTGCCGATGGCCGCAAACCGGGTAAATAATCCTGCTATCAGCAATAAGCCGAAAACGCCTTCGCCAATGCTTGCCAGGATGGCCAGTGCAGGCACAATACTCGCAGGGATGAAACTCATTACCTGTTGTGCATAAGCTGCAAAATGGGCCCAGTCGCCCCATCCAACGTGCGGCCGGCCGTGCGGGCCTAATGCACCCAGGCGGTCAGCTACTTCCCATAAATAGGCCGAACCAACTGCCACCCGGAGGTATAAAGACGGTAGTTTTGAATTTTGGATGATCTGCATGGCAATTTATTTTTTTAATGACGATGCTAAATTATAACCCTATTGGACTACTTTTGTAGTCCAGAAACGATAATTAAGGTAGTCCAGTTATGTTAATGATCGAAAGCCTGTTAACCGTTGATAAGAACCTGGCCGTACCGGTGTACCAGCAGATCGCCAATGGTATTATCAATCATATCCGCCGCGGTACGCTAAAACCCGAAAGCGCTTTGCCGGGGAGCCGTGCGCTTTCGATCGCTTTGAAGGTACACCGGAAAACGGTAGTGGCGGCTTATGACGAGTTGTATGCGCAAAGCTGGGTGGATGTATACCCAAGGAGAGGCATTTTTATAGCCAAAAACCTCCCTGATGTTAAACCGCAGCCACTACCCGGAAACAATGGATCATATAGGCTTCCGGCGACGACTTTTTTTGAATTGAACCAAAAAGATGACGACGATTCAACTTTTTTCACATCCAAACCCCTGCAAAACCTGGTGTTTAACGATGGCTTCCCTGATACACGCCTTGCGCCGGTTGACTTGCTGGTGCGCGAATACAGGCGTTTTGGCAATTATAAATTCACCTCGCAATACCTGATGTACGGACCGGCGCAGGGCTCGGAAAACTTGCGGGCCGAGCTGGCGAAATTCCTGGGCGATACCCGTGGGTTGCATGTTAACGCGGACAATATTTTGATCACCAAAGGCGTGCAAATGGCGATGTACCTCGCCGCACAGGTTTTAGTGAAAAAGGGTGATACGGTATTGGTACCTGACCCAGGCTATCCTGTTGCCAATATGGTATTTGAGCAAGCCGGCGCCCGGCTGGAGCTTGTCCCGGTAGATGATTGCGGCATCGACCTTAACTTTGTTGAGTCGGTGTGCAAAAAGAAAAAGGTGCGGATGCTGTATGTGATCCCTCATCATCACCGGCCAACTACCGTAACGTTAAGTTCCGAACGGCGCATGCAGCTGCTGGAACTGGCGATGAAATACAGTTTCGCTATTTTGGAGGACGACTACGATTATGATTTTCGCTACACAAGCAGTCCAATTTTACCGCTGGCCAGCGCCGACTATTATGGCAGCGTGATCTACGTAGGGTCGTTTTGCAAAACTATTGCGCCGGGCATCCGCATTGGTTTTGTGGTGGCGCCCTCCAATTTAATTAGCCAGCTTACCCAGCTGCGCAGGATGATCGACCGGCAGGGCGAGCAGTTGCTGGAAGAGGCGATGGCTAACCTTTTAAAAAATGGAGATATCGGCCGGCATCTAAAAAAATCTAACAAAATATACCACGAGCGGCGCGACGTACTGGCAGGCCTGCTCAAAGACCAACTCGGCGACAAAGTATCGTTCAAAATGCCCGATGGCGGTTTTGCCATTTGGGCCAAATATGCGGACGGCATCCATGCAGGCAGAGTAGCTGAAAGAGCTGCGGAGATGGGGCTTACAGTTAGCGACGGCACAGGCTATTTTAACGAAGACCGTGGTCGGCACAGTTTTATACGACTGGGTTTTGCTTCGTTAAATATAAAGGAAATGGCAGAAGCGGTGAGTGTTTTGCAGCGGGCGGTAGCGAAAGTTATTTAAAAGGTCATTTTTTTTAATAACCTCCCGGTTCAGCCTTTTACGCGCTACATTTACCATATAACCCGTTAATATGAAAACAGTTGCATTGGGTAGCCGCGATGGTAAATGGATAATGGTTTCGTCCATTTTGGCATCGTCAATGGCGTTTATAGACGGTACCGCGCTTAATGTTGTGATGCCCTCGCTTCAAAAAAGCTTGCATGCTACAGCTACAGATCTGTTTTGGATATTAAATGCATATCTGCTCATGCTTGCAGCGCTCATCCTGATCGGCGGCTCGCTGGGCGACCAACTCGGCCGTAAGAGGATATTTATGATCGGCATTTTTATTTTTATTACCGGTTCAGCGGCCTGCGGGTTTGCGCCCGATGTTACCTGGTTAATTATTTTCAGGGCAATACAGGGCATCGGCGGCGCACTAATGATACCGGGCAGTTTGTCACTCATTTCCTCGTCGATTCAACCAGACGAACGGGGAAAAGCTATCGGCACCTGGACAGCATTTACAACCGTAGTAACCGTTGGCGGCCCGGCGCTCGGCGGCGCTTTGGGCGATGCCGGATTATGGCGGTATATCTTTTTTATTAACGTGCCATTGGGGCTGGCTTCGTTATTGATATTATCGTTGCGGGTAAAAGAAAGCCGTGACGAAGGTGTTCAACACAAAATTGATTACCCGGGCGCCGTAAGCATGGTGCTGGGCCTTGCGTTGTTTACCTTTGGCTTTTTACGTATCCCAACTTTGAGTTACCGTCATCCACAGGTTATTATTTCGGTTATTGCCGGTGTAATCCTGCTTGTGGTATTTGTGATCATCGAATACAAAAGCAGCCACCCGATGATGCCGCTCAGTTTATTCAGCAACTCAACTTTTAGCGGAGCTAATTTGCTTACATTTTTTCTTTACGCGGGTTTAGGCGCAGCCATGTTGTTTATGTCGTTAAATATGGTGCAGGTGCAGGGTTACAGCCAATTAAAATCGGGGCTTACGTTTTTACCGTTCCCGGTGCTGATGATCTTTATTGCACGCCGTATGGGCAGTATTGCAGATAAACACGGGCCGCGGTTATTGTTAATTATCGGTCCGGCTATCGCGGGGGTTGGTTTTTTACTCCTTTCGTTCGTAAAACAAACCGCCGGCGCCAGTGATTACTGGACCAGTTTTTTCCCGGGCATCCTGGTTTTTGGTATTGGTATGGCTGTCACAGTAGCCCCGCTCACGACCGCTGTAATGACCTCCGTCAGCGATCACTTTTCAGGTACAGCCTCGGGCGTTAATAACGCTGTTTCGCGTATTGCCGGGGTTTTTACCAATGCTGTTTTTGGTACTTTGGCCGTGTTGTTTTTCAGCAGCGCTTTGCAACGCGAAATCGCGCCGTTGCCGCTCAATCCCGCACAAAAACACGCCGTTATGGCCCAGGCCGCCAACATGGGCAACGCCCATGTCCCTAAAAACATCGAACCAAATGATAAAGCTGCCATCGTAAAAACCTACCATAACGGCTTTATCGCCATGTATTCCATCATACTCAAAATATCCGCCGGGCTCGGTTTTGCCGGCGCATTGATGGCACTTATTTTTATACGGAAAGGACAGGCTAAGCTACAGGGCCCTTCCTAAAAAAGCCCTCAAAATTTCCGTCTTTCGGACTTCCGGTCTTCGGAACAACTCATCGGTCAACCTCTCGAAATACACCCATCACGTTGTAGCAGCGACGCGAAATGACTGCTTTGCCCCATTGCTCTTCAACTTAAATATTACCCTGAAGAAACCGAGCAGTGCGATCGCAAATAAAAGTACCCAAACCATAAAATGCAAGTCTATACCGGTTTGAAAGATGGTACGTTTTTGAAAGCCGCCGGTAAGATCTGTCCACCAAACGGAATAGTCAAATACATCAAGGATAGCGTGGCCGATGATACCGGGAATAAGAGAGCCGGTGCGGTAAGCCAGGATGCCCAGCAATACGCTGGCAAAAAGGATATGCGGCCATATGGGCGGCGCCCATGAATGGCTGAGATGGATAGCCGTAAACACTACCGACGTAACAACGATAGCAGTTGCAGTGCCGTATCTTTTTTCAAGCGGCGCCTGCATATAACCGCGAAAGCCGGTTTCTTCCGCAATTGCTGCTACGATTGAACTCATGATAATGATGGCAAAAGCTTGCCACAACGGAAATGTATCAAGCTGCTTGTAATCGGCGGTAAATTTGGCGACCGGGAAATCAACCAGACGGAAAGTTATTACGAACGATGCCTGCACGGTGATGACAAAAAGCCCAGCGCCTGCTAAGCCCCATTTCCATGCCGGTCGCGGCAGTTTTGTTAACCGGAAGCTTTCCCGACGGACGATCGATCCTTCGCTGGAACCAAAGCGCCCGCTAAAGAATTTCCAAAACAGCCACAATATCGGGATCATTGGCAATATAGGCCAGAGGCCCGGCAGCGCTGCCAGCATTACACTCCATAACGAAACGCCAACCGAGCTAACCCCGAAGCCAGTTAATATGGCCCGTAACATTAATGGTAAACGGCTCCACAAGCCGCTTATTGAAATTTTTGTTTTCATGACGAAAGTTTTTTTGATGCAAAGTTGCCTTGCCGGGGAATGCCGGTCGACCGGATACATAAAGTCGAACGCTTTTTATTTGGTTCGACTTTGGGGAGCGGTGAGTCGAACGCTTATTTTTCCTGCTCTTTCCGGAACTCAGTGGGGGTGAGTCCGGTATATTTTTTGAAGAGCGTGTTGAACGATGATTTGGAGTTGAAGCCCACCTGGTACAAAACCTCCAGCACGGTGATTTTTTGATCCTTCGGATTGGTCAGCATCAGTTTCGCTTCATCGATCCGGAAGCGATTGATAAAATCAAAAAAGTTTTGCTGCCGAACGTCATTGATAGCCTGCGACAATGCCCGGGGTTTAAGTAATAATTTGGCGGCGAGTTGGTCAAGGGTAAGATCGGGGTCGAGGTAAGGTTTATCGCTTTTCATAAATGTCACAAGCAATTGCAGTATCGCCTCTTTTTCGTCAGCGGTTATTTTTGAAGACTGTTCAACCGGGCCGGGAACATCGCCGAAAGAAAAAAAATAAGGCCGGCTCAAGGCTTTCATCATTACTTGCATCACAAACAACAGCAGCAGGATCAGCATCGCGTTAAACGCGACCAGGTAATATTTTGAAAATACCGTTTGGGAAAGCAGCCCGTTCAGCGCGCCGATGACAATGATCAATATAAAAAACAGGATGGTTGAATACAGCCAGGAAACATCGGTGTATTTGGGGTTGGACAGGTGCTGCCCGGCCATTTTTTTATAACGTGAGACGAGTAGTAATGAGGCTATGGCATAGCAAAGAAATTGCAGGAATATCAGGGTTGAAATGTTGGAAATAACTGTTGGGATCCGATGTTCGGACAAGCTGATCAACATACGCTCCTGCATCCCGAAGGGTTGACTTTGATAATAAATTTCGGTGCCGCAGAATAAGACAGCAAATGGTATAAAATGGACGGAACTTTTTATTGGAACGGAAAAACCCTTGTAAATAACCGATTCCGTATAAAAATAAAGCAGGGGCCCGAATAACAATGGCAGGCAACTGCCCAGGCCCGCGAAAGCCGGGTGCGAAAAATAAAAACCTGCCTGTAAAAGAAATACATCGAATAAATTGAGGCAAATGGCCAAAAAGAAAAGCCCAAGCAGCCGGTTGCTCAACGGTTTGCCCTTTCGCTGGCTAAACAAATAGACGCTCAGGAACAGTAGCTGAAATACGATTAAAACAAAAAGCGCATTGCCCAGGCTCATGATCAGTTGGTTAGACCAATATAGCTATTCGGGCAGTATTTTAAGGCATTATTTGATTGCGCTTTTTTGCGGCTACAACTTTTTGTTACGCTGTATAAATTCGAGCAATTGCCCGCCTGCCAGCAGAAATGCCCCTGTGCCATAAACTTCATTGCTGTCCTGGTTTACCTTATCGGGGCTGGCGCCAATGGGCTGCACGTAACCCAGCATGCCATCCGGCTGCACTGAGGTGATCAACGAGACCCAGGCTTTTTCGGCCACCGGCCAGTATCGGGCCTTATCGAGCAGCCCGTGGTTCAGTCCCCATAAAATCGCATAGCAGTAAAACCCGGTGCCGCTCATTTCTTTTACCGGGTAATTTTCCGGATCGAGCAATGAGGCGTGCCAGCTGCCGTCGGGTTGCTGTAACGAGGCGATTTTGGAGGCCATATCTTTAAAAAGCTGTTCGAATTTTGGCTTATCAGGGTAGTTTGCAGGCATATTTCCCAATACCCTGGCCAACCCCGCCAATACCCAGCCGTTCCCCCTCGACCAAAATACTTTTTCGCCGTTTTTTTCTTTTTTATTTAGAAAGCTGCCATCCCGTGAGTAAAGATGCGCCTGTGGATCGTACAGGTAACCGGTGGTTTTCCACCATAGTTTCGAGGCTTTGTCTAAATATTTCATATCCCCGGTGGCGGTTGACAAATAAGCCAAAGCCGTGGGGCCCATAAAAAGCGCATCGCACCAGGCCCATTCGCGGCTCGCAATGTTATTTTTCCATTCCAGCGATTCGCTGAACGGCAGGCTGACGATGCTATCCGCCAGGTGGCGAAACGGCGCGATCATCTCCGGTTTTTTATATTTCATATACAGCAGCGACCAGGTTTGGCCTACGCAATAGTCGTCGGCCATCAGGCGGTTGGGGCCCGTGCTCCAGCCTGTTTCGTTGCCGATGTTGATCAGCGCCTTATCGTATTTGTCATCCCCGGAGGTTTTACTCAGATCGACAAGGCCGGTATAAAGCGCAGCGTTGGTCCAGTCGAGCTTTTTATGAGTAAAGCCTTTGGTTTGCCAGTAGTTGAGCTGCCAGTCGCCAACGCGTTTGAGGATGGTGAGGACGGAATCGGCACTGAAGACCGGGTCTTTCCGCGCGACGGAGGGTTTAAATCCTGAGAGTATAAAAAGAGGTGCAAAAAGCAGGGCAACCTTCGAATGGTAAGCTGTTCTCATAACAAATGGGTTAGTTGCTGCAATTTAGGATTTCCGTATCAAAATGAACAAACTGTTAGCCATCCCCTAAAATCGTTACATTTAACAATGCAAAAAGCCAATTCTGCCCGTCGCGATTTTATCAAGCTCTCCGGCCTCGCTTTAGGAGCCATTGCCGCAAGGCCAGCCTCAAACATAATTGATCCCCATCAACCCGATAAAAAACTCAATATCCTTTGCCTCGGCGCACACCCCGGCGATCCGGAATTTGGCTGCGGCGGTACCATGGCGCGCTATAGCGAAGCCGGGCATAAAGTGACCTTTTTATACCTTACCCGCGGCGAGGCGAGTGATCCCAATAAAACCCACGCCGAAATGGCCGCCATGCGCACCAAAGAAGCTGAAACCGCCTGCAAAATATTAAACGCGACACCCCGATTTGCCGGGCAGATCGATGGCGATTCGGTTTTAAATAAAGAACAGGCCCAAAAAGTTGGACAACTGATCTTGGATGAAAATCCCGACATCGTTTTCACCCAATGGCCCGTTGACGGCCATCCTGATCACCAGGTAACCGGCTTGCTGGCGTTAACCGCATGGGTTAGGGCGCAGCGCAAATTTCACTTGTACTTTTACGAGGTAAATACCGGTGTGGAAACGATGGCTTTTGCACCAACCGATTACGTCGACATTACCAGCTACCGGGATAAGAAGAAGGCGGCCATGTTTGCTCATAAAACGCAGGACCCGATCAATACCTACAACGATTATTTTGCGCCGCTGGAAACTTTCAGAGGGTTGGAAGCCGGGGTAAAAGCCGCCGAGGCATTTATTCATTTTAAGCCGGGGGATGAAAAGGCGAGGATCGTGGGCCTGTGATTATCAACTCCCCTTCGCGCCCTTTGTCATCATCGCCACCATATCCCACATTTGATCGGTAACCGCTTCCAGACCGCTAAACTGGCCAGCCCCCTGCAGCCATTCGCCGCCGTCGATGGTGATGGCTTCGCCATTGATGTAGGCCGAATAATCAGACACCAGGAATGCCGCCAGGTTGGCCAGCTCCTGCTTATCGCCCATCCGTTTTACGGGTATACGATTTTTTGGATCGAACTTTGCAGCCAGATCGCCGGGCAGCAGGCGGTCCCAGGCGCCTTTTGTAGGGAATGGCCCCGGCGCAATGGCGTTGCATCGGATGCCATGGCGACCCCACTCAACAGCTAATGAGCGTGTCATGGCCAGCACACCACCTTTGGCACAAGCCGAGGGCACCACGTAAGCTGAGCCGGTAAATGCGTAGGTAGTGATGATATTGAGGATAGTACCCGGAATACCTTCCTTTATCCAATATTTGCCGGCTGCCAGCGAACAGTTTACAGAGCCTTTCAACACGATATCGATCACCGAAGAAAATGCATTTGCTGAAAGCCGTTCGGTGGGCGAGATAAAATTACCCGCTGCATTGTTCACCAGCGCATCCACGCGGCCAAAAGATTCGAGGGATGCTCCAAGCATTTTTTCTACCTCCTCGTAATTACGTACGTCGCAGGCCACGGCCAGCACCTTGCCGCCGGTATCGGCTTCCATTTCGGTTGCGGTTTTCTGCAACACGTCCAGCTTTCGGCTGGTGATCACCAGGTTGGCGCCCAGTTGCAAAAAATAAGTGCCCATGGCTTTTCCCAAGCCGGTGCCGCCGCCGGTTATAATGATGGTTTTGCCCTTCAGCGCGTCTTCTTTCAGCATACCGGTTAAAGCTGCTGCCGGTGGGTTTACGGGTGTCGCCATAAAAATTAAACCTTTTTGGGTTGAGGATTTTTTAGATTGTGGATAATAGCCTGCAAGGTTTGCCGTACCTCCGGCGACCACCATTGTTTCAGCATGATGTCGAGGCCGGCGCTTTTATCGGCGCTTAGCTTTTTTATCAATTCCCGGCGAAGATTCAGCTTGCTTTGGCTCCAGGTGGCCGTATTCAGCTTCATGTAAGCCCTCACTTTCCGCTCGGCGGCGGTCATTACATTTTCAGGCTCGCAAGCCTCATCGATCAAACCATCGCGAAGCGCCTCATCTACGGTTAATAATTTACCCTCCAGCAAATATTGGTAGGCCTTGCGCTTTCCGATCCAAAACGCGTAGGTATCACAGATGGTTTCGGGCACAATTATCCCGACAGGTATCTCATTCAGCCCGATGATAAACTTCCCATGCGCCATCACCCGGTAATCGCAGCAAACGGCTAACACGCAACCACCGGCGGGACTATGGCCACTTATGGCAGCCACCAGTGGCTTTTTAAAGCTGAAAAAAGCAGTTTGCAGGTTGAGCAGCCCGATCCAGAAAGCTTTTACTTTTTCCTCGTCATAGTCATAAACTTCTATCAGGTCCACACCCGACGAAAAAAAATTCTCTTTGCCGGTGAGGATGACACCGCCAACCTCGTCGTCGTCTTCCAGGCTTTTTATAGTTTGGGTAAGCTCGACGATCATTTCCAGGTTGATGGGGTTGGAGCGACCCCTGTCAAGCGCTAAAACCGCCAGCCTGTCGGTAATGGTCAGTTGCAGGGTATTCATGCATTTACAATATTTAAGTTGTTGGCATCAGTGTAAATTTTCTCAATTTCAGCACTGTATTTTTCCATGATCACACGCCGCTTCATTTTGCCGGTAGGGGTAAGCTCGCCGCCGTCGATCGACCACTCTACCGGCAGCAAGGCGATCTTTTTAACCTGCTCCACATGGTTAAATTCCGGGTTGTATTTGTTGACGATGGAATTATAAAGCGCTATCACCTCAGGGTTCTTAAGCAACTCCTCTCCGGATGTGCCATTAATCTTGTGAACGACGCACCACGATTTCAAGTTGACAAACGAGGGGACGATCAGGGCCGCCGTAAATTTCCGGTTAGCGCCAATCACCATCATCTGTTCGATGTATGGATTTTCTTTCATGCGGTTCTCTATCGGCAGCGGCGCTACATATTTGCCGCCTGACGTTTTGAAGATCTCTTTGATGCGGTCGGTAATTTTTAGAAATGGACCGTCGAATGTGCCGATATCGCCTGTATGGAACCAGCCATCGGTAATTACTTCCGCTGTCATCTGCGGTTGCTTGTAGTAGCCGGCCATAACGTTCGGCCCTTTGCAAAGTATCTCCCCATCCTCAGCTATTTTAACTTCAACCCCGTCTATCAGGGGGCCCACGGTGCCAAAACGCCGTTGGCGAATATCGTACTGATTAACCGCAATTACAGGAGAAGTTTCGGTTAGGCCGTAACCTTCTGTTACCGGTATACCTGCCGCGGTAAATACTTTTTCCAGTCGCACGGGGGTGGCCGAGCTCCCCAGCAAAATCAGTTTTATATTTCCGCCCAGGGCGTCGCGCCATTTTTTAAACACCAGCTTATCGGCAATGGCCAGCTGCATATTATACCAAAGGCCCCTGTCTTCCAGCTCGTATCGCTCAGCAAGCTTTATCGACCAAAAAAATATCGCCCGTTTAATGCCGGTAAGGCTTTGGCCGGTGATCATGATCTTTTCAAATACTTTTTCGAGCAGCCGCGGTACCGATGTGAAAATTGACGGCTTAACATCTTTTAAATCCGCGCCGATGGTATCCATGCTTTCCGCGTAATGGATAGTGTAACCATTGAAGAGATAGATATAACTCGTCATCTTTTCGAAAATGTGGTTAAGCGGCAAAAAGCTTAGCGCACATTTTTCTTTAAAGGGCACCTGTTTCAGCAAACCGGCACAGGTATTTACATTGCTCATGATGTTTTTGTGCGTCAGCATTACCCCTTTGGGGTGGCCGGTTGTGCCGGATGTGTAAATAATAGTGGAAACGCTGCTTTCCTTAACCTTATCACAAATGGCTTTTATTTTTTGCTGATCAGCCTCATCAAACGATTTTAAAAGCGCCTCCCAATTTACCGCACCTTCTACCTGGTCAAAGGTGAATACCTGTTTTAAATCCGGAAGCTCGGGAAGTAATGCAGATACTTTATCATACAGTTCTTTGGTACCCACGAAAAGATATTTCACCCCCGCTTCACGCAATATCTCCCCCAGCTCTTTGGTACCGGTGTTGGGATAGAGCGGCACCAGTATGGCGCCCGTCATTTGCACCGCAAGGTCGGTCATCAGCCATTCGGGCCGTCCGGCGCTGATCAAACCGATCTTATCCCTCCCCTCGGTGGTCCAGTCGTTAGCGGAAACGCCCATATCCAGCAAAGCCTTGGCCAGGCGATATATCATCTGGTGTACCTGCTGTGTGCTGTAATGCACCCAGGCTCCGTTTAACTTACCGTTTAACAGGTTAGGTGCAGGCGATTGCGCCTGGATTTCGATACAATCAAACAACCGGTTTGTCATTGGTCATTGGTCATTGGTCATTAGTCATTAGTTATTGGTCATTTTTGAGGTAGCTAACCGCGCTGCACAAATGACTAATGAACAAATGAACTAATGAACCGCTCAGAAACAATATTTATTTTCGTCAATCAGCTTAGCCGCTATCCTTCTGCGCGCAGCGGTCGGGTTTATGGCTTCCGTTTTGGTAAACCGCTTTAAACCCACCATCATCATTCTTGCTTCGTCGCCTTCAACAAAGGAGTTTAGCGCTTCTTTACCGGCTTTAAAAATCTTGTCGGCCGCATCGCGGATATAAACCTGCATCATGTCTTTGTGTTCGGCAATCTTGTCTTCGCCGCGCTGGCCTGCCAGCTTTTCAACCCGCAATAAAACCGACTCACTCACATAAGTCTCAATGATCATATCGGCAATGTACATCAATATTTCCTGTTCTTTAGCCAGGCTCATCATTAGTTTCTGCACGGCCGACCCGGCTACCATCAGCACTGCCTTTTTAAAGTTGGTGACGTATTTTTTTTCGGTGGTGAAAAAATCTTCTTCGGTGATGCTGAAATCAGGGATGCTCATTAATTCCGACGCGACCTTTTGGGCCGGGCCCATCAGGTCGAGTTCGCCTTTCATGGCGCGTTTCAGCATCATGTCGACGGTGAGCATCCGGTTGATCTCGTTGGTGCCCTCAAAAATACGGTTAATGCGGCTGTCGCGGTAAGCGCGTTCCATCGGCGCTTCAGCACTGTAGCCCATACCGCCGTATATCTGCACACCCTCATCTACCACGTAATCCAGCATTTCAGAAGCGTGCACTTTAATCATGGCCGCTTCGATGGCGAATTCCTCGGTTCCTTTCAGTTTTGCTTTGGACGAATCCATCCCGCTTTCTATCAGGCCGTGTGTCGCATCTTCGATGTTTTGGCTGGCGCGATAAGTTGCCGATTCGCAGGCATACAAACGGGTTGCCTGCTCGGCCAGCTTATAGCGGATGGCGCCATATTTGGCAATGGGCCGCCCAAATTGCTCCCGCTCATTGGCATATCGGATCGCATTGGTGACAACAGCCTTTGCCCCGCCAAGTGCAGCGCCGCCTAATTTGATGCGCCCCAGGTTAAGAATATTTACGGCGATTTTGAACCCGTTTTGTCGTTCCGACAACAAATTCTCTACCGGTACAGGGCAGTCGTTAAAAAACATCTGGCGTGTGGAGCTTCCTTTGATCCCCATTTTGTGCTCTTCGGGGTTTAGGGATATGCCGCCGAATTTCTTTTCAACGATAAAGGCGCTCAGGTTTTCGTCGTTATCGATCTTGGCAAAAACGGTGTAAATATCGGCAAAACCGCCATTGGTGATCCACATTTTCTGGCCGTTCAGGATATAGTGTTTCCCGTCGGCAGATAAAGTGGCCCTGGTTTTGCCGGAGTTGGCATCCGATCCGGAACCTGGTTCGGTAAGGCAATAAGCGCCTTTCCATTCGCCGGTGGTTAGTTTTGGAATATACTTATTTTTTTGTTCCTCGTTGCCATAATACAGGATCGGCAGCGTACCGATGCCGGTATGCGCCATGGCAGCTACCGAAAACGATGCGCCGGGGCCGGTTTTCTCGCTCACCAGCATTGATGTTGTAAAGTCCTTACCAAAGCCGCCATATTCTTCCGGGATGGAAACGCCCAGCATGCCCAGCTCGCCGGCTTCGTCCATCAGCTTTACCATCAGGCCTTCTTCCTGGGCATCAATGCGGTTTAAAATGGGCACCACCTTCTGGTTAATAAAATCCTCGCAGGTTTGCGCGATCATCAACTGCTCTTCGTCCCAATTTTCAGGGATGAACACGTCCTCAGCATTGGTGTCTTTTATCAAAAATTCGCCGCCTTTTAAATGCGTCTGTTCTGCTACTGTACTCATGGCTATTGCGTTTAATGTTTTTATTGTCGTTTTATATTTACCGCTAAGAGTTATAATCCCCGGATATTCGAAACTTAAAAAATCGCCACCAAAACTCCCTCCCATAGGGAGGGGCGCGGCTGCCTGCGCAGTGGCGGGGAGGGGTTTCGCCGCTTGCAATCAATGGTCCAAAATAGTTCGCTAAACCCCTACCTTCCCTTCCCCCGGAAGGAATCGCACGTGGCCACTGCCTTTTTCCCTTTCCTTACAATAATTCAAATATCCCCGCCGCGCCTTGCCCGGTCCCCACACACATGGTAACCATGCCGTATTTGGCATTGCGCTGTTTCAACTCATCAAAAAGTTGCACGGACAGCTTTGTACCTGTACAACCCAGCGGGTGGCCAAGCGCAATGGCGCCCCCGTTAACATTTAAAATTTCGGTATTTAAGCTCAACGCCTTGATAATAGCCAGGGATTGCGATGCAAAGGCCTCGTTCAACTCTATCAGTTCAATTTCCTGCTGCTTCATCCCGGCCATTTTCAAAACTTTCGGGATAGCTTCTATAGGGCCTATGCCCATAATACGTGGTGGCACCCCGGCAACGGCATAATTCACCATCCGCGCAATAGGCGTAAGGTTGTTTGCTTTTAAAAATCGCTCGCTTACCACCATCACAAACGCTGCGCCATCGCTTGTTTGTGACGAATTGCCCGCCGTTACCATCCCCTTTGCATCAAATACCGGCTTAAGTTTGGCCAGCGCATCCATCGAAGTGTCGGCACGAGGGCCTTCGTCGGTATCTACCACAAAATCTCTTTTTTGTATTTTGCCCCCTTCGTCAACGTAGGTTTCGGCGATACTTACCGGCGTAATCTGGTTCTTAAATTTCCCTTCCTTTATTGCCCTGATCGCTTTTTGGTGCGACTGAAAAGCAAATTCATCCTGCTCGTCACGACCAACCTTATATTCTTTAGCGACCGCTTCGGCGGTAAGGCCCATGCCCCAGTAATAATCGGGATGGGTAAGCGCGACATCGGCATTCGGCGCTATTTTCCATCCGCCCATCGGCAGCAGGCTCATGCTCTCCACGCCACCGGCAATGATGCAGTCGGCAATGCCGCTATGTATTTTTGCAGATGCAATGGCGATAGTCTCCAGGCCCGAGGCACAGTACCGGTTCACCGTCATGCCCGGCACTTTGTCAGTATCCAGCGCCATGAGCGAAATCAGGCGGCCAACGTTCAGGCCCTGCTCCGCTTCAGGTGTGGCATTGCCTACGATCACGTCATCTATTTGTTCCTTATCAACACCAGGAACTGTCGCCAACAGGCTTTTGATTATGTCGGCAGCCAGTGTGTCCGGCCGTGTAAAACGAAACCCGCCGCGGCCGGCCTTGCCTACAGCGCTCCTGCGCGCCGCTACTATGTATGCATCCATTTGCTTGTTTTTGAGTGATTAGAGATTAGAGACTGGAGATTAGTTTTTGCTAACCTCTGGTCTATAATCCCCAGCCACTAGTTCCTTAATGTTTTTCCTCCTGTCAGGATCGACTGGATCCTTTCTAGGGTCTTTTTCTCTGCGCAAAGCGATAAAAATGCTTCCCGCTCTATGCCCAGCAAATAATCTTCGCTAACCAGGGTAGGCTGTGAAAGGGCTCCACCGGCCAGCACGTAAGCCAGTTTTTGCGAAATTTTAGCATCATGCTCGCTGATGTAGTTGCCGCTTAACATGGAGTTTGCACCCACATAGGCGAGGCCCAACGCTTGCTTACCCAACACCCGTATATCCTTGCGGGGGACGGGTTGCGAATAACCTTCCTGCGCCATCATAAGACATTGTTCTTTTGCTTCGGCTAATAACCTGTTTCGCGAAACCACCACCATATCGCGGCCCTTTTTAAGGTAGCCCAGTTCAAAAGCCTCGTACGCGGAAGCGGATACTTTTGCCTGGCCGATGGTTAAAAACCGGTCGCGGAAATTGTTCAGTTCGATATCGCCATCCTGCAGCTCATCCGACAAACGAAGCGCAAACTCTTTGGAGCCGCCGCCGCCGGGGATCAGGCCTACGCCAAACTCCACCAGGCCCATATACAGTTCGGCATGGGCAACCACTTTATCGGCGTGCAGGCATAGCTCGCAGCCGCCGCCCAGGGCCATTTGGTGGGGGGCAACCACTACCGGAATAGATGAATAACGCACGCGCATCATCGTATCCTGGAAGGCTTTGATCACCATATTCAGCTCATCAAATTCCTGCTCAACGGCCATCATAAATATCAGCCCCACATTGGCGCCGGCGCTGAAGTTAGCGCCCTCGTTGGAGATCACCAAGCCTTTATATTCTTTTTCGGCAAGCGTAATCGCTTTGTTTACACCTTCGATCACTTCGCTGCCAATGGTATTCATTTTGGTATGGAACTCCAGGTTGATAATGCCATCGCCAATATCGGTTAGGGTGGTGCCACTGTTTTTCCAGATGGTATTTGCACCCAAATTATCCAGCAAAATAAAATCTTCGCTACCCGGAATTACTTTGTAGCTTTTTGAAGCGATATGGTAATACAGCTTTTTGCCTTCCTCTATCTTATAAAAAGAGACTGCGCCGGAAGCCAGCATATCATAAACCCATTGGGCGGGTTTATTGCCGGCCGCTTCCATCGCCTTTACCGTATCGGCAACGCCAAGGGCGTCCCATTTTTTGAACGGGCCCAGTTCCCAGCCAAAGCCCGCTTCCATCGCGTCATCGATCTTATACAGTTCGTCTGAAATTTCCGGTATCCGGTTGCTCGAATAAGCGAACAGCGGGTAGAACGTCCCGCGGTAAAACTCGCCGGCCTTGTCCTTGCCTGCCACCAGCACTTTAAGGCGTTCTTTCAGGTTATCGATTGCCTTAGTGGTTTCCAGCGTTGCGAATTTAACTTTTTGCGAAGGCTTGTATTCCAGTGTTTTAAGGTCGAGGGCGTAAAACTGGTTCTGCCCGTCAACCTTTTCCTTTTTATAAAAACCCTGGCCGGTTTTGCTGCCCAGCCAGTTGTTTTTTACCATTTCGGTTACAAATCCGGGTATGGTGAATAATGCGTTCGCTTCGTCATCCGGTGCGTTTTGTTTCAACCCGTTGGCCACATGCACCATGGTATCCAAACCCACCACGTCGTTGGTGCGAAAAGTGGCCGACTTTGGGTGACCGATCACAGGCCCGGTCAGCTTGTCCACTTCCTCAACCGTCAAACCGGTTTTATCTACATAATGCAGTAATGACATGATGCTGAACACACCGATGCGGTTGCCGATAAATGCAGGCGTATCTTTAGCCAGCACCGTTGTTTTGCCCAGGAACTTCTCTCCGTATGCCATCAGGAAGCCGGTTACCTCAGGCAGTGTATCATCGGTCGGGATGATCTCCAAAAGCCTTAAATACCTTGGCGGGTTAAAAAAGTGGCTGCCGCAAAAGTGTTTTTTAAAATCCTCGCTGTGTCCCTCTGCCATCAGGTGAATCGGTATGCCCGATGTGTTTGAGGTGATCAGCGTGCCCGGCTTGCGGAATTTTTCCACGTTTTCAAAAACCTGCTGTTTGATATCCAGCCGCTCAACTACAACTTCTATCACCCAGTCGCACTCGGCGATCTTTGGCATGTCATCGTCAAAGTTCCCGGTAGTAATGCGGCTCGCAAATTTTTTAAGATAGACAGGAGAGGGGTTCGACTTCAACGCAAAATCCAGCGCATCGTTAACGATCTTATTTCTCGCTTTTTTATCGGTTGCGGGGGCATCTTTGGGTACAATATCCAGCAGTAATACCTGCACGCCGATATTGGCAAAATGACAAGCGATCCTGCTACCCATTACGCCCGAGCCTAATACCGCAACTTTTTTTATAACTCTTTTAGTACTCATTTCTTCGTTTCAATAATAAAGTTCTACTCCGCCCGCGACCATACCGTTGTGCGGCCAAAAAGCGAAATTCCGATATATCCCCGTATGTCCAGCGTGTTGCCTTTATAGGTTATTTTACAGCTGTAGGTTTTGCCATTGAGCGGGTCGTAGATGGTGCCATCGTCATATTTTTCGTCTCCGTCCTTTACAAAACCGTTCAATACCGGTAAGCCAAGGCGTGGGCGGCTGCGAAGTTTCGGATCCTGGTTCAACTCGTCTACTTTCGGCTTGCCGTTCTTTAATGGTTCTTTTAACCAAACCACTTTGCCGTAAAACTTACCATCGCTGTTGCGGGTGATCTGTATTTTAGCGCTTTTGATATCATTGTACCAAAGGCCTTCCAGCCTGTCGGGTTTTGCCTGTGCCCTTGCTGCAGTGCTAAACAAAAACAGCGCAAGCACTATCGATGCCAGGCGAAGCGGTAATATTTTTAGTTTCCCCATTTCCGGATTCTTTAGATAAACCAACAGGCACGGCCATATCATACAGATGTGGGCATGCACCAGGTTTATTAATTAATTGTAGCTTAAAGATTTGTATTGGTTATTACTTTAGCAAATATCTTTAATCATCATCAATTTTATAGGGCTATTGCACGGAAACATTTGTCAAAATTTCGGCAAATGGATTTTGCTTGGCCCTCACCGCTGATTTCTGGGAAATTTTCGGACTTATTTTGTATTTTGTCCATCAGCGAGGTTTGCCGCAAATTAACATGCAAAGTTTAAAAAGAAAGCCGTATTCCAAATACTTAAGAGCCCTGATCGAGGTCGCCTTTATTATGTTTTTGTTTTACGCAAACCTGTTAATGGGCGAGTATGACCGTAGTGGAGCGGCGCGGCAAAAAGGCTTTATGTGGGCTCTGCACGATGCATTGACGCCGGAAAATTTTTTGATCGGCATCACCGCCGCTATGATCGGCTACCTGGTATTTGAGTTTTTAAGAAGGAAAATTTGAAATAATCCGGCCATCTAAAAGGTTGATTTGTGCCGTTCAACTGCATCGCATCGATGCAGGCGATGCAGAGCGATGCAAAGCTGAAATTCGCTGATAATCATCGATTTAGGTACTGACAAGATTTTGTCACTGACAGCCGCCTGTCACCACTTTTGCCGGTTAATACGACCTTTCAGGCATGTTTTTTCGCCCCGCTGGTTATTGCAGCGACTATCGGTGGAATGATCGATATCAAAATGATCACCACACCCACCAACGCAAAATGATCCTTAAAGAACGGAACATTCCCCAGGAAAAATCCAGCAAACAGGAACACAATTATCCATGACGCACCTCCGAGGATATTATACAAACTGTATTTCAGGAACGACATTTTGCTTACCCCGGCTACAAAAGGGGCAATGGTGCGGATGATGGGCATAAAACGGCTTAATATAACGGCAATTGCGCCATGTTTTTCAAAAAAGGCATGCGTGCGGTGATAATAATCCAGCTTAAGTACTTTGTTTTTTTCTTTAAACACCTTAGGCCCCACGTATCCGCCGATCACAAAATTGACGGTGTTGCCGGTAAATGCGGCAACAATTAAAATTAAGGCCAGCAAATAAATATTCAGCCCGGTGCCGCCTTCGGCGATCAGGGCGCCCGCTGCAAACAGCAGGGAATCTCCCGGTAAAAACGGGGTGACTACGAAACCGGTTTCAGCAAAAATAATGGCGAATAATATCAGGTAAGTTAAAGCGTGGTACTGGCTGATGATTGCGGAAAGGTGTTTATCGATGTGAACGATAAAATCGATCAGGCTTTTTATTACTTCCAAAGCGTTTTGTTTTGCCCAAAAATAGGAATTTAGTTGGAAAGGTTGTGGTAAGTTGGAGAAGTTGTAATGGTTGTAAAAGTTGTAAGGGTTGGGAGATTTTACCTCTACAACCCTTACAACTCACTAAAACTTACTGATGCTGAATAACAATTTGTTTTTCAACAACCTTTGTCCCTTGTATTACATGAATAAAATAATGGCCATTGGCAATTTTAGCCGTACTAAACGTGATGGTAGGACTGCCATCCTGGTTTTGTTTCGAAACCAACGTTTTGCCTGTACTATCAAGCACCACCAGGCTGTAACTTTTAGGTGCGCCGGGTAGTGGGTTTCCGGAAGCATCGGTTGCCGGCAACACACTGTTGTTGGTGACCGCCATGGTTTGGTCAGCCGGGTTTGGATAGATGACTACCGATTGATTAATTACTGAATTGGCGCCGCCGGAATAATTATTATAGGCATAGCCGCTGTATGTGACTACGCCGCACGAGGAGGTCGCAACCTGGCATTGATAAAAAATTGTCTGCCCCGGCGCCATCGGGTAGTTAGTCAACTGCAAACCGCTGCCAATTTGGGTGGTCGGCTGGTTATTCACCAATAACCACCAGGTATAATTACTTGAGGTAGTACCTGGTATCAGGGTTGCAGTGGCCGTTAAGTATTGATAATGGCTTGTTTCCGGCGTTCTGTCAACAGTACTGGTTACCACTAAGTTTGCAAGACCAACTGTAACGTTTTTGGTCACTGTTTGTCCACCGCAATCCAATTGACCTGGAATGCTGATTTGCACCGAAACCCAGCCAGGCTGTGATTGCCCGGCGCCTACGCCGACGGACGCCACCTGCACCGTTGACAAAGTACGGGAGCCAGTTGGTTGTAAGTTAGAACTGGTCGTCCAATAGTAAGTTGCGTTTGCGTAAGACGGCACACTGTAGTTAAACGGGCTGGCGCTGCAAACAATGTCATTGCCTGTAATACCGCTGGCGTTAGCCTGGCATAAGGTGCTGCAATCGGCAGTTGGCATAGTTCCGGTCACCAGGAAGGCTGCCAGTACGTTACTTAGCCAATTGTTGTCCCTGGTTTCATAATCCAAATGCGACTCGTTGTTGTTTGGATATCCGGATGACACGGGGCTAAACGCGGTTATAAAATTTGTAAACGGCGTACCTTTAGTAATTGGCGTTGATTGAGAATATGGCAATGAATAATCTCCTTCCACTAAAGCTGTTGGAGTGAAACCGACATCAAGCGTACTTGGTGTTGGCACAAAGCCAAAGGCCGGCGAAAACGCCATCTGGATATTGTATTTACCCAACCAACCGGGCACCCCGGTATAAGTAAGGTTTTTTAAGGGCATGTTATCACCAGCATATGTTTCATAGGGCAATACGCCCGATGGGTTGGTAAAGGTGCGGCTTGTAACCGTTACGTTTACAGGTATAAGCCATAGTACTTTTTTCTGGTAGGATATTTTACCCGAATAGCCGATATTGCCCCCGCCGGTTAACTCTGCATTTACCTGGAAGTTAGCACTTATAGCATTGCGCCCCGGTATTACACTAAGTAAAAAGGAGGGTTGAAAGGTAAAGAGAGCGCCCAACGGCCCGCCAACCTCGCCTAAAATGTCACCAATAATATTAGTACTTGCATTGGCGTTTAGTGAAAGGATAGTTCCACCCGGCGTCAATGCTTGACCCTGCCCGCATTCCGATCCGTTGCCGATGGCCATAAGTTTTATTCCTCCCTGGCTGGGATAGCCGAGTTTATTCAATTCCGTTTGCCATGCTGTGTGTACCGAATTGTCAATTTGATAATTGCTGTTAAGATGGGTTATTTCCATTTGCAGCGCCGCGGGCGAATTATTTAACGATAACAAGCCTCCAAAATCTGGCCAGCGCGACTGGCCGCCAACCAGCAAACTAATATCGTTGTATACATTGGAAACATACCCATAAGCTGCCGCGCCGATAACTGCCCGGCTATAAAGACTCTTTATGTGATTATTGCCAGCCTGGAGCCCCAGTGGTACTTCAGCGCCTTGCTGGGGCGAGCCGTGGCAGATAAACAGCCCCACCTGGTGGGTTTCGCCATTATTCTCCATGGTTTTAAGTGCGTAGCGGGCACACAGGCCGCCCATGCTTAAACCAAGCACTACATTTTTGTTGGTACCGGTTTTATTTTGGTTTACCCACCTGATCACTGAGGCAACCAGCAGTGCATTTCGGTGAATGTCATCAGTTCCGTTTCTAAAAGTTACAAAGACGAGATCATAGTAATTCGTCATTTCGTTAAATGCATTGCCTGTGCCATTGAGGTAATCCTTACCATACAGATAATCACCGAGCGAAATTTCACCGGCCCAGCTTTCAGGCATGGTATAATAGCCATCATCAAAACCTTCCACAATGATCAACGGATTATATAAACCCCCATTTGCAAACCTTGTGGTCACCATTCCCGACGCAGACTGGCCGTTATATTGGGCGCCTGTTTGGAAATAATAAGTGCTGCCGTCTTTTGAGCTGGAAATTATGTCAGGCTGGCCGGTGGTTTGGGTTGCGGCGGCCATCACTAGCCCTTTTTTGACAATTGATTGTACAGCTCCGCCGCCTCCGCCGCCGGGCGGAACATAAATATTACATTGCGGGCCCCAGCAGGTAGAATTATCTACGACTCCCTTCACAGTGATCTGGCTATGGCTTTGCAGTATCGTACCATTAGTCAAAGTGAGTTTAAAGTTCAGGGTTTTTAAGCCGGCTGCCGAATAGGTAACCGCTAAAGCTGTTCCGGGTGTAAGTGTACGGTAGCCTAACCCATCACCCGCATCAACCTGTATAAGGCTAACCGTGCTTGCGCTATTGGTAAACCAAAGGTTGGCAGGTAACACAAGGTTAAAATTAAGTGCCGGATAAACGGGCCCCGCGGGTGCAAAGGCGACTGTTGTTCCTTGCAGGTAGGGATTTTGCCACACACCATTTACAAATTTATCAAACAGCTGCCCATTGGTGATTGTTATATTGGGATTGGGGTTAACACTGGTGTTGAGGTACGAATAATTAAAATACAAACCGCAAAGCGTAACCTGGCCGGGTTTACGGGCACTAAACCACGTGCTGTCAATAATACCTGTCCCGGGCAATGCACTGGCCGCTGCACTGGTCAATCGGGAAGAAGCAAGCGTTCCATAAATGGTTCTTAGCACTTCACCATCAACAATATTACTGTCAACCAATGCGGTGCCGTTGTAATTTTCAAGGTTTGTCAGCTCAAAACCTGCATCACGCAGCATACCGGTAGGTATCTTAGCTGTATTCAGGTTAACGAAAACATGGGCCATTGCATTGCTGAAGGTGGTATCGACATTTGCCGGGTTGGTTGCCTGGTTAATCAATACGGTCGCTGGATTGCTGGCCGCACTTACCCCACTGCTGGTTGTAACCAATTGATAGTAGGTTGTGCCGGTTAAAGCGGGTGGCGTATAGTTTATGCCGGTTGCGCCGCTGATGGTGGTCCAGGTAACATCGTTGGTCGAGCTTTGCCACTGGTAGGTATAGGTGGCGCCACCGCTTACTGTTCCTCTCAGCGTTGCAGGCACTTTATTGTAAGTAATAGTTTGGCTTGCCGGCGCAACACTGCAGGTTAGCACAGGCGGCAGTCCGGTAACTTGTACCGTTAAAACTGAGGCTGCGCTGGTGCCAAAACTGTTTGTTGCCGTGCATGACACGGTGGCGCTCCCTGTGAACAAGCCATTCCAAGTAACTGTGGCCTGGTTAATAGAAAAAGTAATGGATCCTGCGGCGGCCGGCGTTAAATGCCAGTTTAAGGTAATCCCCGGTACGATTGGGGGCACCGTGTACTGCGATGTTGATGGTGCGCCAACACTTGCGGGCCCCGTAATTGGCCCGGGCGGAGGTGGCGCTCCCGACCCTACGTTAGGCGTGGTGAAGGAGTTGGTTTTCCCGATCTGCGCGCTGGTTTTATTAAACATGAACAGGGTAATGAGCATACTGCAAAGCAGTAGCCGCGGTAGGATTTTTTTCATTTGTCAGGCTCTGGTTTTTTAGGTGTATATGATTAGTTGATTTAAGGCTGATAATGTACATCGAAACGACCGTTAGTTATTTTCACCGTATCGCCGCCTTTACTTACCGCGTTAAAGTGAAAAGTTGCCGAAACTATGAGATTTATGGTATCCAAATGGGTTATGGTCAGCGCTCCGGTTACGTTAGCGTTGGTTTGGTAAGACGTCAAATTATAAGCATAAGCGCCGGAGGCATTGCGGGGTGTCGCATATTTGGATAAAAGAAGCGTCTCTCCCTCACTGATCTTCAGGCTGTCAGTCGCAATCGATACGTTTGTTATGATGTCACCGGCACTCTTATTGCTCGCAGCGATATAAAATACATAACCCTGTGCCGAAATCGTATACTGGGATTTAAAAGCCGCGCCCAGCACAAAACCGCCGCTTTCGGGCACAAAAGCGGCACCGTTAATTAAGCACCCAAAAGTATTGGCGCCGGTTTGTGTAGCCGGGGGTAAAAGTGATAACTGGTCTTTCGGTTGCTTTTTGCACGAAGGCGCCAAAAGAGTAAAACTTACCATAAACAGAAAAAAGAGGTGCAATTTTTTCATTTCGACAAGGCTACCAAAGGAATTATAAAACTATATATTATTTTTATTTAAAGCAACAACTACTGCTTTTTTCAAAATAAAATGCGCAATTGGCTATTATTTTTTATAACGCCTGCGAATACCAGTTGCGCGACAAAAAATAATATGGCTTGAGATAAGGGCCGTTACCGGAGAACGCTGACCGCCAGGTTATAACCGGTTTTATTATCATTACGTATGCACGCATGTAAGCGCTACAGCCCCGCAAACTTTTCCAGCCACTTCAAGCTTTACAATTTTACGAAAGCTAATTTTTTACAGGGTTTGCAGTTACCCGTGATGTGAAGCCGGCAGAGTCTGCCCGGGATGTATAACCATAAGAATAAATGGTGTACAGTTTGCCGTTCTGTATGGTGACCGGGTTCAATTCGCTCAAAATGGTGGTGGTTCCGGTTGCGTCAATTTGGATATCGTAATTGCCGGCAGGCACGCTGACGTACCCGGAAACCTGCTTGTAAACCATGGCGGAAAACGCCTTTGTTCCGTTAGCGTACACATCCAGGCCACCTAAGGCGGTAGGCGATACATTTACAAATCGGATTCCGCCGCGGCCTGCTGGTGGAGATGCCGCAGTGTCTACCGTGGAAAGGGTATCCAACGAATTGTCTGCCACTGCGCCAATAAGGTAAAGCGTGTATATTGCGCCCGGATGCAGCACACGGTCACTGTGAAGTAACGTGAACCCAGTATTTTTCGCAGACCGGATCTGGTAGGGAGTATCGGTTGAGGGTATGTAAAAATAACCCTGGTCTACGCCAAAAATGTAGGGATTCGTATTTACCTGTCTGAAATCTATGAAAAGGTCAACCGGCAACAGGTCGGGACTCAGGTTGATCACATGATACCGGATATTTAACAACTGGGGGCTGCCGGTGGTTGCTTTACCACATGAGGAGAGCGAAGCGCACAGCCATCCGATGCCCAGCACACTGAGCACCCCAATCAATAAATTTCTTTTTGCCGCGATCATCTAAAAATCATAATTAAAGGTTTATCGCCACTGCCACATTGAAACGGGCGGTCCCTTTTCCCTTTAACACCCCTTTTGAAAATAAAGTATACGCATGCTGCTGCTGGAACGTAATTACGGTATCAATACTTGCCGTTGACGATCCCGCCGGGAAAACTTTAACTTCTTTTGGCCCGCTGCCATAAAGTAAAAATGCCGATGACGATTGAAACGCGCAGTTTTTATAGGAAGCAGAATCGACAGTAACATCCAGCGACCCCGCATCCGGCGAAGCGTTCACAAATCTCAATTTAAAATTAGTGGTGGTATCAATACCTGCAGTAGTTAAAAAATCAACCGTATTGAATGCACCCGCTGCGGTTTCGCCCGTTACATAAAGCGAATAGTTTGTAGAATCCTGAAGCTTGATCGGGTAGCTGAACAAAACATTAAAAGCGCCTGATTTTTTAAATTGCACGTTTTCGGCGCCTGCCGGGATAGCGTTGTAAAATGATTGCCCGCCCGGAAACAAACTGGAGCCGTTGTTTTGCCTGGTGCCATTCAGATAATAGTTTAAGGTATCGGCGGAGGCGTTTACTACATTCAGGTATGCCGGGGTGACTTTCGGGAAAACGTTATCATTGTTTTTGCACGATTCAATGACCGCTATCACTGCAAAAAGTATTAATATGTAGAGACCCTTATTCATGTACGACTATTATAACTGCCTGTAACGTTTTTTGTTATCAGGCCTAATAAAAAAGTCCGGTTTTACGCCGGACTTCGTTTAGAGATTAGAGGCTGGTGATTAGAGATTAGTGTGTGCAGATCTGAATAACAAGCCTAATCTCTGATCACTAGCCTCAAATCTCTAACTTAAGCGTAACTGTTTAGCATTACCGGCATTACCAGCATCAGCACGTCTTCATTTTCATCTCCGCCCTGTGGTAACAAAAGTCCAGCGCGGTTAGGCGTCGACATTTCGAGTGACACTTCCTCACAGCTTAAGTTTTTCAGCATTTCTATCAGGAAACGGGCGTTGAAACCGATCTCCATATCTTCACCTTCATACTGGCAGCTTAAGCGTTCATGTGCTTCGTTAGCGAAATCAATATCTTCCGATGAGATATTCAATTCGCTGCCATTGATCTTTAACCTTACCTGGTGTGTGGTTTTATTGGCATAAATGGCCACACGGCTTAGGGACCCGAGGAACGCCTGACGATCAATGCTTAGTTTATTTGGGTTGTTTAAGGGGATAACCGCCTCATAATCCGGGTAGCGCTCATCAATCAGGCGGCACACCAGGTTGATGTTCCCAAATTTAAAAAATGCACTGGTTGTATTATACTCCACTGAAACATTTACATCATCCGATGGGAGCGACGATTTTAGCAAGGTCAACGCTTTTTTGGGCAGAATGAAGGATGTTGTGCTTGCGGCTTTTGCATCCTTGCGGCGATAGCGCACCAGCTTGTGAGCGTCCGTAGCCACAAAAGTGAGACTGGACGTGGTTAACTGGCAGTAGACACCTGTCATAGCGGGGCGCAGTTCGTCGTTGCTAACGGCAAATATGGTTTTATTGATTGCCTCGCCCAAAACCGAAGCCGGCAGATTAACTGAAGAAGCGTTGTCTACTACAGGGATCTTCGGGAAATCTTCTCCGTTTTCGCCGCTTAGTTTATACTTACCATCGCCGGCATTAATTTCAATGGCGAATGTTTTATCATCAACCGAAAAGGCAATCGGCTGCTCGGGCAGCGATTTCAATGTTTCCAGTAATATGCGCGAAGGTATAGCGATGCGGCCGTTCTCTTTCGATTCAACGGCGAGCGACGTAGTCATGCTGGTTTGCAGGTCGGTAGCCGAAATAGTTAAGTTTCCATCTTTTATCTCGAACAAAAAGTTCTCCAGTATCGGCAATACAGTGCTGTTGCTCAGCGCGCCGCTAACCGCCTGCAGTTGCTTTAGTAAGGTTGATGTAGAAACAATAAATCTCATATAGTTAGAATTAATCAATCAAAAGTATAAAATTTAATAAGCATACTTCCGCTTGCGAATATAATGTTGAAAAATAGCAAATGTTAACAATAAAGCCAGAGGCAGTATATTGTTAAACAGCTGCCAGTACAATTTCTCGCTGCGTATCCTGGCCCTGCTCAGCAGGCGAATTTGCACCTCCTTGGTACGCAGGCCGATCAACCCGGAGTCGTCTGTCAGGTAGTCGGCAATATTAAGCAACAGGTTTTTATTGCCAAAGTTTTGACGCATATAATGGTCGTAACCAAGCGGATACGGCGTATTGTCCGAGCCTATATCATTTTTAAGTACATCACCATCGCTGATCACCACCATTTTGGTACGCTTGCTTTCCGGCAGCGCTTGTATGTGCTCGGTCATGCCTTGCGGGGTCGGTCGGTTCATGAAATCCGATTTAAATTTTCCGTCCAGCAGCACAGCCACAATGTTTTGCGGATTTTGGAATTCCTTTGGATTGGGCTCCTGCTCGATGGCCCTTAGGGATATCATGTGCGGTGCATTGAGTTTTTTATTATAGGGCGACGATTCCAATAATACCTCCTTACTAATACCCTTCACTGCCAGTGTGTCTATCGTGCTCACAAACTCGCCTTTTATCCCGTCCAGGTTTTTTACGATGGGGTTTTTGGACAGCGGCATAAAAATAGGATAATACAACCATGGTACCATTTGTATCTGAGGCTGCCCGCCTGTTTCGCCTGTGGTAATTGGTATTTGCGCACAGCTGATATCGGCTATCAGGTCATAATTGATGCGCACGCCATAGGTAAATAATTGATCATCCAGGTTAAGGTGTTTAGGGAATGACATTCCCTCGCCGTTGTGGCCGCTAAGGCTGTCGAGTTCGGCGTTTACCTGGTCGATGGCCCAAAGCACGCGGCCCCCACGCATAATATATTGGTCGATCTTAAATTTCTCCAGTTCGGTAAACGCACTGTCGGGCTTTGGGATAACCAATAACCTTACCTTTGATAAAATGCTGAAAGGTGCGGTTTTCAGGTTCAGCCGGCCGATCTCATAACCGTCGGACAGTGATTTCATGGCATCGTTTAGCTGCACATCGTTCAGTTCTTTGTCGCCTTCGGTAAAAGCGATAATTGGTTTACCGCCGCTGGTCACCTTTTTTATGGCCGAAGAAAAAGCGTATTCAAGATTTTGGATGGAGTTATTATAAATTTCTTCTTCGCCCAGCCCGATGCGCGATTGCAGCAGGTTTACGGCGATGTATCTTCCTTCATATTCAACCAGCGCCTCTGGGAAGATGAGCATCTGGGTAACGCCGTTATCAGTTTTTACGCTGCTTTGCTGCCCGGTTATTCCCTTTGATTGCAAGGTATCATAAGCGGCTTTTTGCATTGAATCGGGGAGGGATTTGATATAGGCTATCGGATCGACAAACTCGAACTGCATGCGGTCGTGGCTATAGGCCTGCAAATCGCTCAGCATATCGCGCGTCGCCCGCTGCAACCGTTTCATACTGCCCGAAAAATTGTCGCCTTTTAAATATACCGCAATGCGCACCGGCGCCTTCAACGTATCCATAATATTACGGCTGATGGGCGATATGGTAAAATGCCCTTCTTTGGTAAAATCAAAACGGGTAAAAGTCACCGCCGAAATAATCCCGACTGCAAGCAGTATTGCCAATGCACCGACGCAATACTTTGCATCCTTTCCTTTCAGGCTTTTTTGCCGCTGCCTGATCAGCATAAACAGCGTGAAGCAAATAAATAACCCTGTTAGAATCACAAAATAAGCAAGGTCGCGGGTATCCAGTACACCCCGGCTTACCGATTGATAATGCGCGGTAATTCCCAGGTTTTCCAGGCTGAGGTTTTGCAGTGATAGCAGGGTGCTAAGTGAATCAAAACCGCTGTAAAAAAAGAAGCACAGGAACACGGCGATGGTAAAAGCGATGATCTGGTTTTTGCTGACCGATGAAGCAAACAACCCGATGGCGCAAAACACGGCGCCAAGCAAAAATAAGCCGATATAAGAGCCAATAACCCCGCCGGTATCGATATTCCCTTCGGGATTGCCCAACTTGTAAACAGAATAGTAATAAACCAGTGTGGGCAGCAGCGAAAACAGCACGATCACCAGGCAGGCAAAGTATTTGCCGAGGACCATCTGCCAGTCGGTTAGCGGGCGGGTGGCCAGCAGCTCAAATGTTCCTTCTTTCCGTTCCTCGGCCAATGAGCGCATGGTAATGGCTGGTATCAAAAACATAAAGAGGAAAGGTGCGGTACTGAACAGACTGTCGAGCCCGGCGTAGCCATAATCAAGAATACTCGATTCGGGGAAAACCCATAAAAAAAGCCCTAATACCAGTAAAAATACGCCGATGGTAACATAAGCGACCAGTGAGCTGAGGTACGAAATGATTTCTTTTTTGAGAATGCGTAGCACTTGTAACGTTGATTTGAAACAACGCCGAAATTACAATATTAATGCACTAAACCGAAGTAGTTGCAGGATACTTTTATTCGATAAAAAATGACTGCAGCAAAAAAGCCCTGATCCTGACAGGGCGTTTACTTTCCGGGAAAAAGGGAGCCGTCGCGGCCGGCGGCCAATGCCCGGACGTCGGTTGTGCATGGATTCAAAGCCAGGCATCGGATTCGACTGTTATTTCCGCACGGTCATTATTGTAGGGACGAACTTAAAAGAATTCTTAAAAGAATTTGCAGAGATGATGGCAATAACAGCCACCACCGCCACGCCCCCTGCCACCAATGCAACTGTTTTGCCCGGCTGGGATTCCCTTTTGGTGAAGTCGACCCCCTGGCATTGCCAACCCAGGACATTTCCTTTCGTATCCATATTAAAAAGAACGAATTTTTGATAATTGCTAAAATTGGCGACATTTTTCGCCAGGGTATCTGCGTGTGCAATGCCGGCACTTTTCCGGTCGTAGCTGTACAGCCACTCTTCGGTCGAATCACCTGTCCGTCTTTCGGTCGGAGTGCCAAATTGTTTTTTTACAGCCGACCTGGTTTTGTAAGTGTTCATTACCTGCTCGTGGGTGTAAACGACCTTGGAGCAGCCGAAAGATAATAACAAGTTTAATAGTGCAATTGCCTTGGTAAAATTTTTCATTGTGTTTTAAATTAAAGTTTATGAATTGATTATCTTGTTGTTCCGGGAGGTAATGTTTATTAAAGGTGTTTTCATAACCATATTTCCCGCTTTTGATGTTCTTGTATTTACTGATTCCCCCGCCGTGATAGCTGAAGTAAAACTACCACCAGGAGCAGTGCATTAAAAATTAAGTAAATCGGTCGGTTATGGCATATTTGTGAAAAAATAAGGTATTGCACAGATGATTATTGCGGGTAAACTAATTATTACTACATTTAGTAATTCCATTTAACTCCTGTTAGTATTTTTTACTAATAATATCCCCCGGGTTAATTAATATTTACCAAAACATTATTTACAATATTTACTGATGAATGCTAATCAAACCCAGCAATTATTTTTTACTCACCTCAAATCAAAGTTGCCGCCTCATATTTCATTCGTAGATGAAATCGCAGAGGATCTTAAAATCAGTAACGATAGTGCCTACCGCAGGATAAGAGGAGAAAAACCGATAACATTGGAGGAGATGTTTCTGCTTTGCCGCAAGTATCGTGTGTCTGCTGACAGGTTTTTCCATTTGGAGTCCAATGCGGTGATCTTTTCAGTTGATAAGGTTGATCATCTTTCGTTCGGGTTTAATAAATACCTCGAATTTGTGTTGAGTAACCTGAAGCTGTTTAAGCTGCTTGAAAATCCCACCATTATTTTTTATCTCAAGGATATGCCCATTTTCCATTACATGCCATTTCCTGAATTGAGCGCCTTTAAGTTTTTTTTCTGGAAACGCACGCTGATGGCTTACCCCGAGCTGGCTAAACAGCAATTTGACGGGGAAGAGGCTGACGTTGAAACGTTGGAAACCTCAAAACAGATTACCGACCTGTATGCGCAGATACCCAGCATTGAGATATGGAATGAGGAAAGTGTTAATATCACTATAAAACAAATTGAATTTTACCGGCAGTTAAACGTTTTTGCAGGGAAAGATTTGCTGCTGAAAGTTTATTCGCAGTTGGAGGAAGCGATGGATCAGCTGGAAATGCAAGCCGAGGCCGGGCGAAAGTTCTCCTATGGCCGGCCGGTTTCGTCAAACGGCGGCGCCCCTTATGAGGTTTTTATTAATGAATGCCTGATTGGCGATAACACGATCTATGCGCAGGGAGGAGAAAAACAGATCACTTTTATTAACCACAACGGTCTGAATTTTATGTCGACGCACGATAAATCCTTTTGCGATTACACCTATAAAAACCTGCAGAACATTATGAAGAAGTCCGCGCACATCAGTGTAGTGGGCGAAAAAGAAAGAAGTATGTTTTTTAACGGGCTCCGTGAAAAAATTTATGAAAAAAAGAAGAGTATCTAAAATTGCAACTCCAATATTAGTGCTGACAAGTAATCAGGGTTCTAAGGCAATTTGCCGGCAGAGAGATGTTATAAACCAAATCGGTAAGCTACACGAATAGCAGCCTGGCCCATGCTGTTAGCGCTTTCAACCCTGCTTTCATACCTGAAACCAATGTCGATGGTGGATTTATGTTTGTACACCGGGGCCGAAAAGCCGATCACCGGCGAATAGATCAATGCCGTTTTGGATGAAGAATAGTTGCCGGTTAGGTCGGAGGAAAAACCGATGTCACCCTCTGCATACCCTATACGGCTGAAATAATAGCGTCCGCCAACTTCAACCGGCACATAAAGAGCGCTTTTATAAATCCCGGCGTAATTAAACTTAGTTAAATATATACTGTATCCGGTGGTAATAGCAAGGCTAAAGTTCGACTTTGCAACCGGTATTTCAAGCTTAGCCGAGCCGCCCAGCACTGAGCCATAAGCCGAACTGGCCTGGCCTGTCGGGAAGCCGAATTCTCCGCCAATGCTCAGGTGCGGGCCGGTTCCGGCTTGTGCCAAACAGCAGGATATTCCGGTAAAAATAAACGCTATAAAAAGTAAAAATTTATTCATCCCAACTAAGGTTTAACCTAACAAACATAGGTAAATATATTGGCGCTTTATGCCGTCAGGCTGATAAATGGCTATTTTTTAAAACCTATTCTCTCCCGCTCCTCCCACTTCTTTTGGGCAATCCGTTCATCCAGCAAATTTTCCATAGCGTCGTAAATTTGGTTTAGCTGCACATCATGCTCCGTCAACCTTTCGGTAATCTCTTTCAATTGTGCCGTTGTATCCATTTGTTGTAGGGTAAGCCTCCGGGCCGCCACAAACGCACGCATTATAGCAATATTCATGTTGATTGCTTTGTCGCTATTCAATATGCCGCTTAACATCGCAACTCCCTGTTCCGTGAAGGCATAAGGAGTAGTGCCTGTATTTCTTTTATTTTGATATGTGGTCACAATTTGTGACCGCATAGTTGTATCAGCAGGGTATGCGGTCACAAATTGTGACCGCATACCCTGTCATTCATCAATTGTGAGTCGGAACATGAAATCCTCCGGAAATCGCTTTAGATTTCTTCTTACAGACTGATTGAGCACCTTGGTACCCACTTCATAAAGAGCGGCCAGGTCCATGTCCAGCATTACTCTTTCGCCCCGAATCTCATAAATTCGGCTTTGGATACTTTGAATAGCGATCATGTTATAGTTTAATTTATTACAATATACAAAAGCATACGACTAAATCACCCATTTGTCAACCCGATAAAAATATTCTCCAGCGATTTGCTTTTATTCTTGCTTCGCAAACCGCTTAGGGTATCATCAGCCACAATTTTGCCTTTGTTAATGATGATCACATGGTCGCAAACTGCCTCAACTTCCTGCATGATATGGGTTGAAAGGATAACTGTTTTGGTTTTGCCAAGATCCAGTATCAACTGACGTACGCCAATCAACTGGTTAGGATCGAGCCCGGAAGTGGGTTCATCCATAATGAGCACCTGCGGATCATGCAAAATAGCCTGTGCCAGGCCTACCCGCTGGCGGAAGCCTTTTGAAAGCTGGCCGATCTTTTTATGCTGCTCGGGGCCGAGGCCGGTTTGTTCGATAATATCCGCGATCCGCACATCCGGCGATTTAAGGCCATGGATGTCGGCTATAAACCGCATCGATTCCTTTACGTACATATCGAGGTACAGCGGGTTGCTCTCCGGCAGGTAGCCAATGTTGCGTTTCACATCCTGCGGCTGGGTAACCACATCAAAACCGCATACTGAGGCTTTGCCGGATGTTTGCGGAATGAAAGTCGTGAGGATTTTCATCGTGGTGGATTTACCGGCCCCGTTCGGCCCTAAAAAGCCCAGCACACCAGGATTTGCGCTAAAGCTGATGTTATCAACTGCCTTTTGCTTGTCGTAAATTTTTGTTAATGCTTCAACCTGGATACTCATGCATCAAAAGTAACAGTTAGATATGAGAAACTGCTTATTGATTTCAACCGAAAAGGACGCCAGGATTAACGCGAAGTTCACCAAGCCTGGCAATTTTCTCTTTCTCGCACTCTTTATTTTCATTGTGTCCATTGCGGTTAAACTAATCACCATGCCTGGTTTAACTGGCATAATAGCAGTTTAAAGTCACCGGAAAGTATGCTGTTTGTCACCCCAAAATCAAAGTGTTAATAACGTCAGATTGGGGATAATTTAATTGTCATATTGTCAGCTATTGCGTTGCGGCAAGCTATTTGATTAGTATATATTTGTAACACAAATTTTAAAAAAATAAGATCATGGCTTTAGAACTAACTGATGCAAACTTTGACGAACTCGTCCTTAAATCTGATAAACCGGTTTTGGTTGATTTTTGGGCAGAATGGTGCGGACCATGTAGAATGGTTGGCCCGGTAGTTGAAGAAATTGCAAAAGAATACGACGGGAAGGCAGTTGTAGGGAAAGTAAACGTTGATAACAATCCGGGTATATCAATGAAATTTGGTATCCGAAATATACCAGCCTTATTATTCTTCAAGAATGGCGAAATTGTTGACAAACAGATCGGCGCCGTTCCAAAATCTGTCCTGGCAGGAAAGCTAAGCAAACAACTGGCTTAATTTTTTTCTGAGATTTCACTGATTTTAAGAAGTGATTTCACCGATACTAAATGATTGCATCGATTTTTAATGAGTCGGTGCAATTGTTGTTTTATGGCAGTTTTTACAAATAAATCTGTTAATCATTCGTTATAATCAGAAATTCTTCCGATAATCGGCGTACCCGTTACAAAATCGATGTAATCGTTTTTAAATCGGTGTAATCCCCAAAAATAATCGGTGTAATCCCAAAATATGCAGTTAAAAGAAGACCAGCACATAAGGCAATTGGCCAACCTCGAGTTGCTTGCCCGGCAGGTTGTTGAAGGCTTTATCACCGGTTTGCACCAAAGCCCTTTTCACGGTTTTTCTGTTGAGTTTGCCGAGCATCGCCTGTATAACAATGGCGAATCGATAAAAAATATCGACTGGAAGCTGCTGGCGCGTACCGATAAACTTTTTGTAAAGCAGTTTGAAGAGGAAACCAATTTACGTTGCCACTTGCTGCTGGATACTTCATCATCCATGAATTTCCCCGAAAAAGGGCCCAACAAGCTGCAATTTTCCATTTACGCCATTGCCTCGCTGATGTACCTGTTCAAAAAACAGCGCGATGCTTTTAGCTTATGCCTTTTTTCGGACAAAGTGGACTGGATGAGCCAGGTAAAGTCGACCGGTACCCACCTGTTTTACCTGTATGCCGAACTGGAGAAGGCTTACAATAATCCAAAAGTAAACACCAGCACCAATATTGCGCAGGTGCTGCACGCAGTGGCGGGGCAAATACACCAGCGGTCGCTCGTGATCATTTTTAGCGATATGCTGGAAAATAGCGCAACCCCTGAAAAACTGCAGGCCCTTTTTGCCGCTATTCAGCATTTAAAATATGCCAAACACGAGGTCATCATTTTCAACGTGAGCGACAGGCAGAAAGAGCTGGAATTTAATTTTGATAACAGGCCGCACCATTTTATCGATATCGAGAGTGGCGAGCATTTAAGGGTCCACCCCGGCAAAATACGTGAACCCTACATTGCCGCATTAAAAAAATACCGGCACGAGCTGGAGTTAAAATGCGCGCAGTATCATATAGATATAATTGATGCCTATATAGAAGATGGCTATCAGAATGTATTAAAGTCGTACCTGATAAAAAGAAATAAAATGGTTTGAGTTTGTTGTAATGAGTTGGAATAAGTTGTAGAGATTGTAAAGGTTAAGTAAACGGATGATGCAGCTCATTACAACTACTACAACCTTTACAACTTACAATAACTAAATTAAAAAATCCCAATCAATTTATTGGAGTTTCTGTTAAGCAAATAAATATTTAAAGAATGAGACTTTCCGTTGAACGCAAGCCGATAAGAATAAACCCTGATCCAAAACGCGTTATCGCGAGATTTTTTTTTATAGGGAATGACCGTTCTAAAGAGTTGATAAAAAGGGTGATGACGCTGGATGAAGAATCCGTATTTGGTATACTTTCTCCCTTATTGCAGGAATATTCAAAGCGCCACCGAAATATAACACGCGTTTTGGACCGTAACTGCGGCAAACTAAAACAGCTTTTTAAGGAACTAAAAATCGACTACAAAAAGTTAACCGACTATAGAAAATTGCTGATCGGTTCTTATTTTACCCACGAATATTCCGTTGAGTCGGCGGCTTTTTTTAATCCTTCAATAGTCGAGGATCCGGACCAGACCGAATTACCGGAAGGTAATAAAAGAGTGATCATCAGCTTCAGGGCGGTGGGTGAGGGCCATATTTCTTCTATTACTTTCAGGCGGGCCTTGCTTGACCAGAATAATAACATTACCGTGATGCCTGCAGGTAATTATATCGACGAGGCGGAGATCATCAGGAATGAAGTGTATAATAAGAAGCTGTTTTTTGATAAAGCCGCCGTTACGCAAACTAATGTTGCTATCCTGAAGGAGCTGGAATCCAGGCTGGATCAGCATTTTGAATATTCAAACCTGCGGCGGATCATCATCGATTCTCAAAAGCTGCAGGAAAGCGATATGAAAAAGCTGGAATATGATAAAATATTGTGGCTGGCCGACTCCTACTACGAAATCGTTTTTTCGTTGGATACCGATATTTCCGACAGGGTTATTTTCCCGATATCTGAATTCGAACGCAAGGGGATTGAAGACGCCCGTTTTGTCGCCTTCACAGATGACGATGGGACTATTACTTATTACGCAACCTATACTGCTTATGATGGTTCGCTGATCATGCCTAAACTATTGCAAACAACTGATTTCGTTACTTTTAAAATGATGCCATTATATGGGGACGGCGCCCAAAATAAAAACCTGGCCCTGTTTCCGCGTAAAATAAACGGCAAATATGTGATGATGTCGCGCATTGATGGCTGCAATAACTACATCATGTATTCAGATAATATCAATATATGGGAAAAGCCGATTTTGCTGCAGGAACCAAAATTTACCTGGGAGTTTATACAGATGGGTAACTGCGGCTCGCCGATTGAAACTGAACATGGCTGGGTGGTAATTGCCCACGGCGTTGGCCCGATGCGAAGATACGTGCTGGGGGCCAGCCTGTTGAAGCTGGATGATCCGGAGGTGGAAATCGGCCGGCTGAGAGAACCACTACTGATACCGAACAGCGACGAACGCGAGGGATATGTGCCAAATGTATTGTATTCCTGTGGTTCTATCGTTCATAACGGTAAATTGATCATTCCGTATGGAGTTTCCGATTCATCAACGGCTTTTGCTGAAGTAGATCTGAACGATTTGATCAATAAGCTGATCACTGATAAAGCCGAAGCAATCGAAAAAAAATGCTAAAGTAATTTTTTTGATCTTACGCCACTAATATCCTTTTATAAAGGGTCAAGTAATCTTTCACCATTTTTTCGGCTGAAAACCTGGACGAAGACCATTCGAAACAATTGATGCGCTTGATGTTTTTAATCTGCTCAACCGCTTCAACAGCCTCTTCGATGCCGCCTACCAGGAAGCCTGTTTCCTGGTCGCGTATTAATTCGGGCATTGAGCCCCGGTTAAAGGCAATCACAGGTGTACCGCAAAGCATCGCTTCGGCTACGCTCATACCAAACGGCTCGTCGAAATTTATCGGGTGAAGCAAAGCATAAGCATTTTTTAAAAGCTCATTCCGGGTGGCGGGCTCCGCATTACCTGCATACGCTATTGCTGAGCTTAGTTGGGGCTCTACTTTTTCTTTAAAATAAGCTTCATCCTGTATTAACCCTGCAATAATCAGTTTGCGTTTACTCCTTTTTGCAATATCTATCGCCTCCGCAGTTCCTTTGTGATGATGTATCCTTCCAAAATATAAAAGATAGTCGCCCGGTTTATCATTAAACTCAAAATGCGCAGTGTTTAAACCATTGTAAACCGTCGCGATATAATCCAGTTCCGGACTCCGATCGGCATCGCTGATAGAAACATAATGCCCGATAGCATTGTATTTTTTAAATACGGGAATTATTTTGGGCGATGAAAAGCCATGGATAGTTGTAATCACCGGAGTTTTGATGAGGGCGGAATAGGTAAGGGGGAGAAAATCAAAATTATTATGGATAATGTCGAACTCACCGGCCATTTCCATCAGGTTGCTGATGTGCAAACATTCCAGCACTTTCGCGTCCTGGCTGCGGTCCTCTTCATAGCCCGAACCACATACGCTAAAAAGCTTACTTGCGGTTATAGAATTGCCGGTGGCAAAAAGGCTAACGTCGATGCCAAGCTTTACCAAACCTTCGGTGATATTTGAAGCAACCTGCTCCCAGGGGCCGTAGTGCTCCGGTGGGGTGCGCCAGGCAACAGGAGCTAATACGGCGACTTTCATTTAATAGCTTTCCGCAAACTTACTCACCTTATTGTACTCATATTCCAGCTCAAATGCCTTTAATACCGTCAGGTGCGAAATAAGATACGCCAAAGTGCTTTCGGCGCCCTGGTTGCGATTGATACCGGTTGGCAGCAGCCCATCGCAGCAGCCCTTGGTTTCGTGATCATAAAGCGGCGCCCGCAAGGTGTTTTCTCCAAGAAACCACCGGTAGCTCAAAAACATTTTCTCGATGTATTGCGGTTTCCGGAACATCTCGTAAGCCTTAAAGTGCATTAACACCATTGCCATGGTTTCAATGGCCTGTTGATCAAATGTCGGGAAGGTGCCTCCTTTATAATACCATCCATCATTACCAACCGGGCTTAAATAGCCATTTGATAAAGTCAGCCTGTCTAAAAACGACATTGTTTTCAGGGCCACCTCTTTTGCTTTTTCGTTTCCGGTTATTTCGCACGAATGCAACAGCGCCAGGGGAAGTATGGCATTATCGTAAGTCATTGTATCTTCGAACCACTGCCAGTCCTCTGACCGCGTATTTTCATAACCGTCTATTAACGGTTGGGTAAGTCTAACCAGTTCCCGCACCATCCCTTCATCGCCGGGGACAACCTTTAAATACAAGGTGATACCGATGATGGTATTAGCCATGCCGCGGAGGTGTTTGAGCCTGCTGAAATGACCAAAGGATTTATTAAATAACTCTAGCGCAAACTCGCGGTAGGAATTGCTTGCCGCACAGCCGATCAAATACCCCAACGCCCACACGGTACGGCCGAAGGAATCCTCGGAACCTACTTCATCAAGGTACTGACGGTTGAAACTTAAAAAGTTACGGAAGTTGCCATCGTCCGTTTGCATGTAGTGTATATAACTAAGGTAAACGGGTAAAAGCTCAAATGCTTCCTTGCTTTTTGTGTGCTGGTAGGCCATCAATGCCATTATCAAAGCGCGCGCATTATCATCAAGGCAGTATCCCTCCTTTAAATTGGGAATACCGTACTTGGCATGCTGTACAATGCCCGTGTCATCGGTTAAACGCAAAACATGTGTCAAGCTGAATTTGGGCATTATTTCAGGGTCTACGATGCTGTTCCTTAGGATCTTATCCCTGAAGTCGTGCTTAGCGGATGCCTCCCGTGCCACTTTAATATACTCGGCGCCAACTACGGGCCAGCGTAAATGCAGCCCGTACTCAAAAGCATTTTCTTTTAATTCATTTAAAATACCTTCGTTTTCAAGCAGATCGTTTACGATATCAGCGAGGGCGCCGGCATTCTTAAAATCAAACAGCCTGCCGCGTTTATTCGCCAGTAACTCAGTTGCATGCCAATAAGGAGTTGATACGACTGCCGCCCCCGCTCCAACAGCGTATGACAAAGTACCGCTGGTGATTTGCGCTTCGTTTAAATACGGCGTAACATATATTTCAGCGGCGATGAGGTAATTGACCAATTCGTCCTCCGAAACAAATTTGTTGATGAAGCTAAGATGGTCTGACACGTTTAGCTGCGCGGCAAGGCTTTTTAGGTGGTCGCGATATTCCTCACCTGAATTTCTGATTACGCCCGGGTGGGTGTTGCCCAGTACCACATACATCACGTCAGGATTTTTTTCAACTATCTTTGGTAAGGCCCTGATAACCGTTTCCAATCCTTTATTGCGGCTGATTAAACCGAAGGTTAATAACACCCGCCGGTCCTTAAACTGGCTTAAGTTTTTTACCGGATTGTTTTTGCTGGGTTCAACGTCAGGAACGCCGTGCTCAATTATTTGTATTTTGTCAGCCGGCACGTTATAAATTCGTGTCAAAAACTCAACGGCGCGCCTGCTCATCACAATTATTTTCGCCGATTGCTCCGCGATTTCCCTTATAATGATCCGCTGTACATAGCTGGGCTCTTTTAGCACCGTATGCAGTATGGAAATGAGCGGTTTTTCGAGACGGTTAAGCAGCGGCAGGACATAAATACCGCTATCCCCACCAAATATGCCAAACTCGTGCTCTAAAATGCACGCATCAACATCGCTTGCATTAATAAAATCGGCTGCCCGTACATAATCTTTCCGATTATTTTGCCTGATAATGTACTTAACCTCGTCAGGATATTCGTATTCTTCCAGGTTGTCCGAGTCGTTTAGCGCTACGACAAACCCTCCGTTATTTGACAAATCACCGTCAGGGAAATTGGAATTTATGGCCCGTATCAAATTGCGGTTAAATGTCGCTATTCCGCATTCGCGCGGCAGACTGGTTGATATATACGCTATTTTCATTTTTTTTAGTAGATATATTTAAGATTAACTCGTTTTTTAAATTGTTGTTCAGGCATCTGACTTAAAAAACATGCACTTATCGGCAAATAAAGTCGGTTAAAAGGCCGGCAGGCCATAATTAACCACTTGCACGATATAAATCATTAATCGTACCAAATTTTAATTAGAAAGAAAAATAGGCTAAAATTCGGCGCAGGCTACGGCACGTTTGGGGGTTGGTGGCAAACTCTCGCCGGACATATCAGCCAAAAGCCGATTAGCAGTACCAGGCCACGGCTTCTAAAATAACATTGCAGGCTTTTTCTATTTGCTGACGGGTAATGATGAGCGGAGGCGCAATCCGCATGGAGTTGCTGCAATGTAAAAACCAGTCGGTTATTACACCCTTTTCGATGCAGCGGTCGATGATCTTTTTGTTCAGGTCAAAATGCTCAAACTCAATGGCCAGCATCAAGCCTTTACCACGGATGTCTTTTATTTGAGGATGAACCAACAGCTTCCGAAAGAGCGCTTCTTTTTCGTCAACCGCTCCAATGAGTTGTTCATTAAGCAGGGCTTCCAATGCCGCAAGCCCTGCCGCACAGCAAACGGGGTGACCGCCAAAGGTAGTAATATGCCCCAGTATCGGGTTTTCGGTTAACACCGACATGATTTTATGCGATGCAATAAAGGCCCCGATGGGCATGCCGCCTCCCAATGCCTTGGCCAGTAAAAGTATATCAGGCACAACATCGAAATGCTGAAATGCAAACAATGTTCCTGTCCGGCCGAAAGCCGCCTGTATCTCGTCCAGTATAAGCAACACGCCCAAATCGTCGCATCGTTTGCGTAAAGTCTGCAAATATGCCTTATCAGGAACCCGTATACCCGCTTCGCCCTGTATGGTTTCAATAATTACACACGCTGTTTCAGCCGTGATCAGGCAAAGGTCCTCCATGTTGTTAAACCGGCCAAAAGAAATACCCGGCAGCAACGGCCGGTAAGCCTGCTTAAATTCTTCATTTCCCATTACACTGAGGGCGCCGTGCGTGCTGCCGTGATAGGAGTTTTTAAAAGCCAGTATTTGCTGCCGGCCTGTAAAACGCTTGGCCAGTTTCAGCGCACCTTCCACCGCTTCGGCGCCCGAGTTGGTAAAATAAACCGACTGTAAATTATCCGGCAATAATGAAACAAGCTTTTCAGCAAAGCGCACCTGGGGCGTTTGTACGTACTCGCCATAAACCATCAGGTGCATGTACTTGTCAACCTGGTTTTTCACGGCATTTACCACATAAGGGTGGCTATGGCCCAGGTTACTTACCCCGATGCCCGAGATCAGGTCAATAAACGCCCGGCCATCCTTGTCATACAGGTAAACGCCGTCGGCCCGCTCAAATTCAAGCAGCAAAGGAAAATTGGTGGTTTGCGCGTTACAGGATAAAAATAGCTGTCGGAGGGTGGGCATGTAGGAGGTTGATTGAGTTGACTGTTGATCCAGTTGGATTAAGTTAATTGGTTTTCAATCGGGCAAAGTTAAACTCAATCAACCTAATCAACAAATCAACCAAAACTTAGTTTCCCGCCCTGATACTTCGTTCGCTTAACTGCCGTACCATCTCGTCGGTAAACTCGCGCTCTGCTTTATACAACTCGTTTACCTTTTCGGGTGGAAGGATCTTCATAAACTGTTCCAGATACTGTTTGCGCACGTTTACCAGTTCGGTCTCCAATTCCAATATCTGCGAAGGCGCATTAGGGTCGTTGGCCGAGCTGCGGTTAAGCAACTGCTGTTTTGCGATGCGTATGGCGGTTTGGTCCTGCACATATTGGCGGTAAACCGGCCAAAATGCTTTGGCCTGGGGAAAGGTTAAGCTAAGGCGGCGCGAAATATAATTTTCTTTGATCAGTTCCAGTCGTTTTCCCGGCGCCTGTACCTGAACCCGTTGCCGGTAAGGGGGCTGCCGGCGCACCACCGGAACGCGTAAGCGATACTGGCCGAAACTTTTAAAGCTCAGCAGGGTCAGTATCATGATACAAACACTATATTTTATTAATTTAAGCATTTATCAAAAACTATTGAACGCTGTCGGCATAATTCTTTAAAGCGTTTTTTAGGTCAGCGTCGTCAACAGTCGTGCCTTCACTGGTAACGGCTTGCTGGGTATCGCCCGCGTCAACATTCAAATCCAGGTAACTTTTTATATCGTTTACAGGCACATCTGATAATTGCTTATGCAAAAATGAATTTTTATGCGAACTATCGGCACCGGGGCTTTGGAACAATAATATTCCGCCGCCTATGGCCACAGCAAAACAAGCCGCTGTAACGTATTTAAATGCTGTAGACCGAAACAGCTTGCGGACTATGCCCCTGTTACGGTTGATCGAAACAACTTTGGCTTCCTGCTCCGCATCAACGGTTTTTGCTAAAATGCTTTGGTTAAGCTGCTCAAAATATCCTTCGGGCACGGTAAAGCCTTCTTCTGCACCGGCAAAAGATTCTTCCACCGTTATGCGATTTTGAATGTTCGAGCTCAACACTTCGAAATACCCTTCAGGTATGGTAAAACCTTCTTCTGCACCTGCCAAAGCCTCTTCAATATTAATGCGGCTTTGGATGTTCGAACTCAATTCATCAAAATATCCTTCCGGAACGGCAAAACCTTCTTCGCTGCCCGCCAAAGCCTCTTCCATATTAATGCGGCTTTGAATATTCGAGCTCAACACCTCAAAATACCCTTCGGGCACGCTAAAACCTTGCTCGCCGCCCGATAAAGCCTCTTCAACATTAATGCGGCTTTGGATGTTCGCGGCCATTTCATCAAAATAACCTTCCGGAACGGTAAAACCGGTATCGGCGCCATTTACGGCATCATCAACGGCGATACGGCTTTGTATGTTTGCACTTAGTTTGTCAAAATAATCTTCGGGCACGGTAAAACCGGCGCCGGGGTTGTTTTCGTTAACTGTTGTGATGTTTTTTAACGAGGCGATACGGGCTGACAGGTCATCAAAATAACCAGCAGGCACAGTAAACGGGTTCGCTTTGCTCACCTTTTTAAGTGCTTCGTAATCATTTATCCAATCCTTATTTTCCATATCACGCTTCATAACTCAACTGGTATAGATACCTAAAATGCCAAAAGGTTTAATGCTTTTTCTAATTTAATCTTTCGACAATAAATACGCCTCAATTTTCTTGACAGCGAGGTGAAACGAGGCCTTGAGAGCGCCCACGCTGGTGCCCAGCACTTCCGATATTTCCTCGTATTTCATATCGTCGTAATATTTCATATTAAATACCAACTTCTGCTTTTCAGGCAGGGTTACCAACGCTTCCTGCAGCTTCCTTTGTGCGGCATCGCCGTTAAAATAGCTTGAGTCAGCTAAAGTGTCGGCCAGCTCATACGCCACGTCATCCAGCGATACGTTATTCTTCTGTTTCTTTTTGTTCAAAAAAGTGATGCACTCGTTAGTGGCAATGCGGTACATCCAGGTGTACAGCTGTGCGTCGTTCCTGAATCCGGCCAGGTTTTTCCATATCTTGATAAAAACGTCCTGTACCAGGTCGTCGGCGTCATCATGGTCGATCACCATGCGGCGAATGTGCCAGTAAATTTTTTGCTGGTATTTTTTCAGCAATAAATTAAATGCCTCATTACGCGTGCGTTCGTCCTGGAACTTGCTTAATATCACGGCGTCATCAACCTCTGTCGGCATATATTAAATTTAGCTTGTTTAATATGGTAATAAACTGCAAATATAAGTTTTTATGTAACGACTTTATGGCAAAGCGTCCAATACCTTGCACCACGCATAGACTCACCCCGACTACGCTGCGCTGGTCGACCCTCTCTTCTGCTTCGCAGGAAAGAGGGTGGCTGCTAATTACCTATCCATCAGGTAATCTATGTTTGTGTCAATCACTTCAATGCATCCAATACCTGTTGCGAGGCATGTTTACTCTCCACCTTGTTGATGATCTTTTTTATAACGCCTTTCTTGTCTATCACGAAAGTGGTGCGCAATACCCCCATGTACGTGTGTCCAAAAGTTGTCTTTTCAGCCCAAAGGCCGTAGGCTTCCACAATGCTCCGGTCAGTATCGGCAATCAGGGTAAAGGGCAGGCTGAATTTCGTTTCAAATTTTTTGTGCGATTTTTCATTATCCGGGCTAATGCCGATCACCTCGAAACCCTTGCTAACCAATGATTGATAATTGTCGCGGTAATTGCAGGCCTCATTGGTGCAGGTTGGAGTGTTATCCTGCGGATAGAAATACAGGATCACATCTTTGCCTTTATAATCGTTTAGCGAAATCGTTTTTCCGTTTTGATCCTTCGCGGTGAAACCAGGGGCTTTATCACCTTCTTTTAATGTCGACATAGGTTTTGTATAAAAATAAGGCGCAAGTTAAAAATTTTATTTGGCTCATGGCCACCGCGCACGGCGACGTAGCAGGGCGATCGCTTTTAGAATAGCGTTGCGTGCTGAGTTGCACATAAATGCGTCTTCCCTCTTTCCCGCTTGCGGTAGAGAGGGATGCCGAGCGCAGCGATGGCAGGGTGAGTCGACGCCGATGGCAGGCATTGGCTGTAAT
>Ga0068856_100000106_pt1 | contig 81717 bp, 68 predicted proteins | sample KBSCornC62_FD_66595 | JGI IMG/M metagenome (GOLD analysis project Ga0068856, IMG submission 66595) | Corn rhizosphere microbial communities from Kellogg Biological Station, Michigan, USA - KBS Corn C6-2 | ecosystem: Host-associated > Plants > Roots > Rhizosphere > Soil ...
CCATTTGATGAAAGCGCGGATCGCGGTCGGCGCGGTATAGAGAATGGTCACGCCATATTCGGCGATGATCTTCCAGAAGCGATCGGGCTCGGGCCAGTTCGGCGCGCCCTCGTACATCACGCAGGTGGCGCCGTTGGCGAGCGGTCCATAGACGAGATAGCTGTGGCCGGTGATCCAGCCGACATCCGCCGTGCACCAGTACACGTCGTCCTCGCGCAGGTCGAAGATGTACTTCGTCGTCATGTGGACGCCGGTGAGATACCCGCCCGTCGTATGGAGAATACCCTTCGGTTTCCCCGTCGAGCCGCTCGTATAGAGGATGAAGAGCGGATGCTCGCTATCGAGCGCGACGGCCGGACACTGCGCATCGACGTAATCCATCTCACGATGCCACCACACGTCGCGGCCTTCCTTGATGTGGATTTCGTTGAACGCCCGGCGGAAGACGATCACGCGGCGGATGGAGTCATTCCCCTCGATCGCGCGATCCACGTTCTGCTTGAGCGTGACAGTCTGGCCACGGCGATGGCCTCCGTCGGCGGTGACGATCACCTGCGCGCCGCTGTCGGCCAGGCGATCCTTGATGCTCTCGGAGCTGAATCCGCCAAAGACCACCGAATGCACTGCGCCAATGCGCGCGCAGGCCAGCATCGCGACCGCGGCCTCTGGAACGAGGGGCATGTAGATCAGCACGCGATCGCCTTTCTTCACGCCATTGCGCTTGAGGACATTGGCAAATTTGCACACCTCGCGATGGAGCTGCTGGTAGGTGAGCGTGCGCTTCTCGCCCGGCTCGCCCTCCCAGATGATCGCCGCCTTGTTCTTGCGCGGCCCGGTGAGGTGCCGGTCGAGGCAATTCTCGCTCGCGTTCAGCTTGCCTCCGACGAACCACTTCGCATCCGGACACTTCCAGTCGAGCACCTTGCTCCACTTCTGCTGCCACACGAGCTCGCCTGCCTGCGCGGCCCAGAATTTCTCCGGCTGGTCGATCGAGGCTTCGTAGAGCCGCTTGTAGTCGGCCATGCTGCCGATGCGTGCGGATTTGCTGAATTCCCGGGAGGGCTTGAAGACGCGTTTTTCGACGAGGTGGGACTCGATGGAGGTGCTCATGGGCAAAGGAAACGGTACGCCACCATGACGGACGTCAATGCCGGTATAAAGCGGGAAGTGCGATGGCGGGACGCGCTTGGACGGATGGAAGCTAGGCGCGGTGCGTGCGGCGCCGTGTCAGCGCCAGGCCGAGCACTCCGAGGCCGATCGCGACGCCCGCTGAGCTGGGCTCGGGCACGGCGGTGACAGCGAACTGGCTGTTGTGATTGATCACCGCCCAGACCGTGTTGTTCGCGACGTCCACGCCATAGTAGCCGAGGTGGAAATCGGTCATGGGGTCGTAGGCTCCAGCGATGAATGTCGGCGTGCCGCCGCTGTTGCCGTCCACTGCATTCTTCCAATCGCCATCGCTGGGATCCAGCCAGCTGAGCACAGAGTTGGCTTCGTCGCCAAAAAGCGAACTTGCCAACGCTTCGTCGTAGGTGAGCTGCAGCACGATCACATCGCCCTCCGTGCCCGTGAGCGTCACGACGTCGCTCGCAAGCAAGTCCGGATCGCCGGTGCTCATGGTCACGACGACGTCGCGATTGAGACCAAAGGTTCCCGATCCGGCGCTGCCTGTTGTTCCGCCGAGGAGCGAAACTGTCGTGTCCAGATTGCCGGGATTGGTGGTAGCGGTGAATTTACCATAGTCCATGCCGCCCACGAATCTCGTATCGCGGATCGTTCCCCCGGCGCTGGCGGTTGTGAGAGGATTTAGAGGATTTAGAAGCACTGCGTGGGTCTGGCCGCTGCCGACCGTGCCTTGCGCGGCGATCTGGCCGAAATTATTGATCGCACCGCCATAACCCCCGATGAAAATATCCGTGATCCCCGAGCCGGGCTGCACGAGGTCGTTCACATCCGTCATCGCGCTTCCGCTGTAGATGAAGCCGTGAGCACGGCTATCGCCTGAAATGTGGGAATAGCCAACGATCTGACCGAAATCGTTGATGGCGCGGGCTACGCTTTCGCTCCCGCCAAGGGTGCCGAGGTCGATATTGTCGCTCCCACTTCCGCTGAAAAGCGTGGCATGCGAGGGGCTGCCGCCTGCGATAGGGGCGTAGCCAACGATCTGACCGGATGCATTGATGCCGTATGCGACGGCGCCCACCCTTCCGTCGAGGGTGCCGAGATCGGTTCCATTGCCGCCGTTCTCACTGAAGAGCATAGCGGCATAACCGGCATAGCCAACGGTCTGGCCTGCAGCATTGATGGCGTAGGCGTAACCAGATCCGAGGTCAACATTATCGCTGCCAGTTCCGCTGAAAATCGTGGCATCCACGAGACCATAAGACGTGGGAGACGAGCCGACGATCTGCCCGGAGGCGCTGATGGCATACGCCGCGGCAAAGGCGTAACTGGAAGTGTAACCCAGATTACCGAGATCGATGTTGCCGCTGCCGCTCCCGCTGAAAAGCGTCGCTCGGGTGACGTTGTTGGCCGTCGTGAAAGTGGCCGAGCCGACAATCTGGCCAGAGTTGTTGATTCCGTATGCCTCGCTGGCCGTTCCGCCGCCGAGAGTGCCGAGGTCGATATTGCCGCTGCCTGTCCCGCTGAAAAGCGTTGCGTGGAAGAAACCGCCCGATGTGTAGGCCTGCCCTACGACTTGCCCGGAATCGTTGATGGCGTTGGCGATGCTGTAATCTCTCCCAAGGGTTCCGAGGTCGACGGCCGTATAGGCGGGGGTGATGGGCGTCTGCGCGAAAGTCGGCGGGATTGAAAGTGACGCCGCGGCAGCGAGAAGCGAAAAGAGGGGGGAGAATCTTGATTTCATCGATCGATGCGCCAACGTGTGGCCGCGAAGGAAAATAGGCATTGCGTTCCAGCAATCCCAGATGCAAATGCGGGCCAGCGGCTGCCGGGCAGCGATCCTGAGTTCGGCATTGCTAGTTCCAGCAGACGAGATGCTCTGGCGGTGGATTTTTGTTGGACGAACCGGCATGGCGGGCGCTAGCCAAAAGGGAGCGCCATGTCCAAGCCGACCATTATTTACACCAAGACAGACGAGGCCCCCCTGCTCGCGACCTATTCCTTCCTGCCCATCATTCAGGCGTTCACGAAGCACGCCGGCATCTCGGTCGAGACGCGCGACATTTCGCTCGCCGGGCGCATCCTCGCGAATTTCCCCGAGTTCCTGAAAGAGGACCAGCGGATCGGCGACGCACTGGCCGAGCTCGGCGCGCTCACGCTCCAGCCCGAGGCGAATATCATCAAGCTCCCGAACATCAGCGCCTCGATCCCCCAGCTTAAGGCAGCCATCGCCGAGCTGCAGGCCCATGGATACGCCGTGCCGGATTACCCCGAGGCCCCGCAGACCGATGCCGCGAAGGACATCAGGTCCCGCTACGACAAGATCAAGGGCAGCGCGGTAAACCCAGTGCTGCGCGAGGGCAACTCCGACCGTCGCGCGCCGAAGGCCGTGAAGGATTACGCGAAGGCCCACCCGCATCGCATGGGCGAATGGTCGTCGAACTCGAAGACCGAGGTCTCCACGATGGGCGAATGCGATTTCTTCTCGAACGAGAAGTCAGTCACCGTCACCGAGGCGACCGACGTGCGCATCGAGTTCGTCGCGAAGGACGGCAGCGTGACCGTGCTGAAGGAGAAGACGCCGCTCAAGGCCGGCGAGATTTTCGACGGGACCTTCATGAGCAAGGCCGCGCTCGTCTCCTTCCTCACCGACCAGATCGCCCGCGCGAAGGTCGATGGAGTTCTCTTCTCGCTCCACCTCAAGGCCACCATGATGAAGGTCTCCGACCCCATCCTCTTCGGTCACGCGGTGAAGGTCTTCTTCAAGGACGTTATCGAAAAATACGCGGACGACATCACCGCGCTCGGCGTGGATTTCAATAATGGCTGGGGTGACTTCGTGGCGAAGTCCCAGACGCTGCCTGCCGAGAAGCAGGCAGCGATCAAGGCCGATCTCGACATTCTCTTCATGGAGAGCCCCGCGCTCGCCATGGTGAACTCCGACAAGGGTATCACGAATCTTCACGTGCCCAGCGACGTGATCGTCGATGCCTCGATGCCCGCGATGATCCGCGAGGGCGGCAAGATGTGGAACGCCGCCGGCAAGACGCAGGACACCCTCGCGGTGATCCCCGACAGCAGCTACGCGGGTGTTTACCAGGCCGTCATCGAGTTCTGCAAAGCCAACGGCGCGCTCGACCCGCGCACGATGGGCTCCGTGCCGAACGTCGGTCTCATGGCGCAGGCCGCCGAGGAATACGGCTCGCACAACAAGACCTTTGAGATTCCCGCTGACGGCACGGTCCGCGTGATCGACAGCGCTGGCAACGTTCTCATCGAGCACCAGGTCGAGGCCGGCGACGTCTGGCGCGCCTGCCAGACGAAAGACGCTCCGATCCGCGACTGGGTGAAGCTCGCCGTGAACCGCGCTCGCGCCACGGGAGTGCCGGCTGTCTTCTGGCTGGACAAGAAGCGCGCCCACGACGCCGAGATTCTCAAGAAGGTCGAGGCTTACCTTGCCGATCACGACACCGCCGGTCTCGAATTCCCCGTGCTCGCGCCCGCCGAGGCCTGCAAATACAGCCTCGAGCGCATCGTCAAGGGTCTCGACACCATCTCGGTCACCGGCAACGTTCTGCGTGACTACCTCACCGATCTCTTCCCGATCCTCGAGGTCGGCACCAGCGCGAAGATGCTCTCGATCGTGCCGCTCATGAATGGTGGCGGCCTGTTCGAGACCGGCGCCGGCGGCTCAGCGCCCAAGCACGTCCAGCAGTTCCTCCAGGAGAATTATCTCCGCTGGGACTCGCTCGGCGAGTTCTTCGCCCTCGCTCCATCGCTCGAGCAGATCGGAGCGACCTTCAGCCTGCCCAAGGCGAAGATCCTCGCCGACACGCTCGACGCCGCGACTGGCAAGTTCCTCGAGAACGACCGCTCGCCCGGCCGCAAGCTCGGCACGATCGACAACCGCGGCAGCCATTTCTATCTCGCGTTCTATTGGGCTCAGGAACTCGCTGCCCAGGACAAGGACGCGGAGTTGAAGGTCATCTTCGCCCCGATCGCCGAGAAGCTCGCTGCCAGCGAAGCCAAAATCGCCGAAGAGCTCCTCGCCGTGCAGGGCAAGCCGGCCGAGATCGGCGGCTATTACCAGCCGGACGACGCTCTCGCATCCGCCGCCCTCCGCCCGAGCGCGACCTTCAACAGCATCCTCGAGACGCTGTAAGTTCTCGACGGTGACATTGTGCCCCGCAGCGGTTGCGCATACCGCTGCGGCTGCGGCGCTGGCTATATGCTGCGCTCCCTCTACTTCGCCCAATCGCGGCCCGCGGCGGACTTAGCCGCTTAGCCGTTTAGAAATCGGATTCCAGATGATAGCGGGATCAATCGGTCCTTGCGCTAGTGCCCAGTCGTCCGGTGTGGATGTACTGGACGTCGGGGAGGTGGAGGATTAATGTGCGGGAGCATTGTATGCGGCCGAACTACATCGTTCGGGGGAGAGGGCCTGCGCTAACTCCAGGAGAGAATGCTTCTCCCCTGCCACGGTCCGTTTGTGCGGTGGAAGGGAGGGGGCGGTGAATCGAGCGACGGAGAAATCGTCCCGGGATATTTCGAGCGCGGAAGGCGGATACAAGGTTGAGCAAATCGCCCGGGACTTCGCCCGGATGCAAAGCCGGCTGGCGAAGATCGTCGAGCTCGCCCCGGTGGCCATTCACGAATTTCGGATCGCCGCAGATGGGCAAATGACGATGCCATTTGCGACCGCGGCGATCGAAGACATCTACGGATTTCCACCGGAACAGCTCGAGAGAGACTTCTCCGCTGGGCGCGAGCTGGTCCACCCCGCAGATCGCGGCCCGCTCAACGAGCGCATCGAGCAATCCCGGCAGACCTTGGCGCCATTCCATGATGAATGGCGCGTTCTTCATCCCGTGAAGGGGGAGATTTGGGTGGAATGCCATTCCACCCCGGAGCGGCAAACCGACGGCAGTACGATCTGGTACGGTTATCTACGCGACATTACCGAGCGCAAACGTGCGGAGGAGCGCCTGCGCAACAGTGAGGAGAGATATCGCACCTTGCATCGGGATAACCCGGTGATGATCTTTACGCTGGATCCCTCCGGAAAGGTACTCTCGTTGAATCCCGCGGCGATCGCTCAGCTAGGGTATCGGGAGGATGAACTGGCGGGCCTTTCCGTCCTCAAAATCTTCCACCCGGACGACCGCGATGAGGTGGAGCGTCAATTGAAGCGATGCCTCGCCGAACCGCATAGGGTGCATCACTGGCAGTTCCGAAAGATCCGCAAAGACGGCCAGATGCTTTGGGTCGAGGAACTCGCGCAACCGGTGAAGGACCTGTCCGGAGATGTAAATGTTCTTATCGTTTGTCAGGATGTCACGGAGCGCCGGCGCAGCCTGGATCTACTGGAACGTCGTGAGCGGCAGTTCCGAACCTTGGCGGAGAACTCGCCAGACGTGATCATTCGATACGATCGGCAGGGGCGGCGCCTCTACGTGAATCCGGCTTACGAGCGGGAGATTGGTGAACCGATCGAGCGGGCGTTGGACAAGACAATCGATGAGCACTGGCTCCTGGATACTCCGGTCGGTGAATACAAGGCCAACTTGACGGAGGTTTTGAAGACAGGGGTGCCTGCTCGCGTATCTCTATTTTCCCATCGTGCCGATGGCAGCCGCGTAATCCAGGAAGTGCGGATCGTGCCGGAGCGCAATGGCTCGGGCAAAGTCATCGGAGCTCTGGCCATCGGCCGCAACATCACCGCCATCAAGGAAGCCGAGATGAGACTGCGGGCCCTCGTGGAGAATCTCCCCGATTTCATCTCCCGCTTTGACCGGGACGCACGCATTCTCTACGTCAATCCCACCGTTACTCGGACTATCGGCCGTCCCTATGAGCATTTCATTGGTCGGACGCTTTGTGAACTCCAGACCACCGGCAGCGCCGAGGAGGATCTGCGGCTTCACAACGCCGTGCTTCGCGCCTTCGAAGAAGGCTGCGCGAACGCTCTCGAGTCGTGCTGGATCCAGCCGGACGGTGTCCATTGGTTCGAGATCCGCCACATTCCGGAAAAGGACGACCAAGGCAACGTCACGAGCATTCTCGGAATCGTCCGCGACGTAACCAAGCGCAAGCTGGCCGAGGAGGAAATTCGTCGCCTCAACACCAGCCTCGAGCAGCGGGTGCGCGAACGAACGGCCGAGCTGACTGCCGAGCGGACGAAACTCAAGTCGATGCTCGAGAGTATATCGGACGGCTTCAACTCGTTCGACCGCGAGTTCCGCTACACTTACGTGAATTCGGCTGCGGCGAAAACGCTCCACACGACCCCGGAGCAACTTCTCGGTGCCCGTCTATGGGACAAATGGCCGATGACCAACGATTCGATTTTCGGGCGGGAATTCCGCCGTTCACTTGCCGAGGGCATTCCCATCCAATTCGAGGGCTACTATCCGGAGCCGCTCAATGCCTGGCTCGACGTCCGTTGCTATCCGTCGGACGAGGGACTCTCCATATTCTTCAGCGACATCACCGAGCACAAGAGAGCGGAGTTGGAGATCCAGAGGCTCAACGAGGATTTGAAAACGCGCGCGGCTGCGCTCGAGTCTGCCAACAAGGAGCTGGAAGCCTTCAGCTATTCCGTTTCCCATGACCTGCGGGCTCCTCTTCGAAGCATCGACGGCTTCAGCCGTATCCTTTTGGAAGATTACGACGACAAGCTCGACGATGAAGGGCGCGAATGCCTCCAAACCGTCCGCGCCGCCAGTCAGCGAATGGGGCGACTCATCGACGACATGCTGCAGCTCTCCCGCATCAGCCGCAGTGAGATGCATCTCGTGCCGGTGGATGTGAGCGCGATGGCGGAGGGAATTGCCGCAATGTTGAAGGACGAGGACCCGAACCGGGAGGCGGAATTTGTCATCCAGCCCGATCTTGTTGTTTATGCAGATGGCAGGCTGCTGCGCATCGCCCTGGAGAACCTGCTCGGCAATGCCTGGAAATTCACGGGCCACGAGTCGCTCGCGCGCATCGAGGTGGGTCGCGGCGGCGACCCGGTGAATCCGAGCTATTTCGTGCGCGACAATGGAGTCGGATTCGACATGGCCTACGTGCACAAGCTCTTTGGGGCCTTCCAGCGACTGCATACGACAGCGGAGTTTCCTGGGACCGGGATCGGGCTGGCGACCGTCCAGCGGGTCATCCATCGCCACGGCGGACAGGTATGGGCCGAGGGAGAGCTCGGTCGGGGCGCCACATTTTATTTTACTCTTCCAGGCAAGGAGGCATGCCATGACGCATAAGGTCATACTTCTCGTAGAGGACAACCCCGACGATGTCCGGCTCACGAAACGAGCTCTCGAAAAGAACAACATCTCAAACGAGGTCGTAGTCGTGCACGACGGCGTGGAAGCCCTCGAGTACCTGACCAAATCGGTCACCGAGCATACCGGCCCTGGGCTGCCGAGCGTGGTCCTGCTCGATATCAAGCTTCCGCGAATGGACGGACTCGAGGTGCTTCGGACCATCCGGGGCGACGAGCGGCTCCACCGCGTGCCGATCGTGATACTTACCTCATCCAAGGAAGAGCAGGATATCCTGCGAAGCTACGACCTCGGTGCAAACAGCTACATCCGCAAGCCTGTGGACTTCGAGCAATTCACCGAAGCCGTGCGTAATCTCGGGCTTTACTGGCTCCTGCTCAATGAGCCTCCACCGACAACGGGACCCCGTCCATGAGCACTCCACTGCATGCATTGATTGTCGAGGATTCCGAGGACGACTCGCGTCTCCTTCTGCGCGAGCTTCGCCGTGGGAATTACGACGTGACTTACCGGCGCCTGGATACCGCCGATGCTCTGCGGGATGCCCTCGCAGGCGATACATGGGACGTGATCTTCTGCGATTTTTCATTCCCGAGGCTGACGGGGCTCGAAGCCCTCGAAATCGTTCGGCAAAGCGGAGTGGATACGCCGTTCATTTTCGTTTCCGGAAAAATGGGTGAAGACGTCGCGGTGGAGGCGATGAAATCCGGGGCCCACGATTACGTAATGAAGAACAATTTCGCGCGGCTTGTCCCCGCCGTGGAGCGGGAACTTCGCGACGCCGTGGAGAGAAAGCAGCGACGACTGGCCGAGGAGGCGATGCGGGTATCGGAGTTCAAGTACCGCCATCTTTTCGAGAGCATGAGCGAGGCTGCCTTCCTCATTGAGGAAAAGAGTGGTCGGGTGATCGACGTGAACAGGCAAGCGGAGCTGCTCCTTGGTCGCGAACGGAGCGAAATCCTAGGCATGAACCAGGCCGCTGTCTTTTCGTTGGGCGGCGAGACCGAGACCGACCAGGTGCTCGCTCAGTGTCTGATGGAGGGCCCCTCGTGCGAGTGTGAGATTGTGCGCCGCGACGGCTCCCGAGCCCCGGTACACATGAGCGTCTCGCGAGTGGACCTCTACGGACGCCAATGCTTTTTTGCGCTCCTCCACGGAGCTCTCGTGGGCTCACGCGGCCGGCTCGACCGCGAGCAGACTCTCCGGCAGGGCATGCGGATGGTTGAAGCCGCGGCGGAGGGAATTCTCGGGATCGATCGCGCAGGCCAATGCACGTTTGCGAACCCGACTGCCCGGCGTCTGCTGCTTGCCATCGAGGAAGATCTGGTAGGAGAGGACTTCCGCGGGATGATGGCCCCGAGCCCCGCTGCCTGTCCCGACACCCATTCCATCGAGCGCACGCTGGTAACCGGGGAAACGATGCGCTCGACAGATGCGAGGTTCCGCCGTGCGGACGGGGAGCTACTGCGGGTGGCCTACTCGGCCGCGCCGATCTACGAGGAGGGTCGGATCACCGGGGCGGTCATTGTCTTCTCCGAATGCGACGAAGTTGAGAGCCCTTCGCTTTCAGACCCGGCGGCGACGGCGGCGGTTTAGTCTCCAGGCTCCGCGATCTCTCCCACGCGCTTACCGGGCTGCGAAGAGCTCGTGGCCGAGCACGCTCAGGCAATAGATAGCGGCGGTTTCCGTGCGCAGGATGATGGGGCCGAGAGTCACCGGCTGGCAGCCATGGCTCTTGGCGAGACTGATCTCCGCGGGCGTGAAGTCTCCCTCCGGCCCGACGAGGATGGTGACGTCCGTCGGTTGCCTGCCCTGCTGCTCGGCATAGATCGCGAGCGCTTGCTTGATCGGCTGGGCATCCGATTGGAGCGAGGCGATGAGGAGGAGCCCCTTGGGCCGGCGCTGCTCGAAAAACGCTTTGGGCGTAATGGGCACGGCGACCTCGGGCAGCCAATTCTGGCCGCACTGCTTGCAGGCCTCGCGCGCGACGGTCTGCCATTTTTCCCGCTTGGCCGCCGCCTCCGCGAGATCGAGCTGCACCACGGTGCGCTCGGAGAGCAGTGGCGCGACCTCGGCGGCACCGAGTTCCACCGCCTTCTCGATGATGAGATCCATGTTCTTCCCCTTCGGCACGGCCTGGGCCAGGGTGATACGGCAGGAGACCGGCGCGGACTTTCCGCGATGCAGGATGCTGAGCTCTGCCTTGCGCTTGTCCGTGGAGACGATCTGCGCCGTTGCTTCGTTCCCGCGGCCGTCGAAGATCACGATCTTGTCGCCCTCGCCATGCCGCAGGACGTGCAGGCAATGGTGCGCTTCATCGCCATCCAGAGTGGGCGTGTTCGTGAGCAACTGGTCGGCGGAGACAAAGAAGCGGTGCATTCGGGTAGTGTAACGAGGGAGCCGTATTCGCGGAAGAGGGCAATCGGGCAAAATTCGACGGTAAATACGATGCACCTTGTTCCTGCGCCGGCCACTGCATCATTTTCCCCGTATGAATCTCTTCTCCGGATTGGCAGAGGCTGCTTGCGAGGGTGAGGAATTTCTTCCCCTCGCCGAGCATGCCGGCATTCGCATCGAGCGCATTGTCTCGAAGGGCCATGTCACCCCGCCCGGCGAATGGTACGACCAGGCTCGGTCCGAGTGGGTGCTCGTCGCCGAAGGCTCAGCGGAACTCACACTTGCCGGCCCCGATGAGGTCGTGCGGCTCAGTCGCGGAGATTCGTTTTTCATCGCCGCGCACCGGCGGCATCGGGTGACGTGGACCGATCCCGATCGTCCGACGGTCTGGCTCGCCGTTCACTGGCCAATGTAGAAGCGTCGTCTTGTTGGCGCGCGGCCTCCGGATGAAGGCGCGTCTAGTCGGAAGCTAAATCCTGCGGTCCCGCCGGCACGGCTTCGTACATGGCAAATCGCCCCTTTGCCTCGGATGGCACATGCGCAGTCACGATGGCGAGGTCGCCCTCGTAGCGCACGGACAGCACGTGACCGATGCGATGGAGCTCGGCGAGCACGGCGGATTCGGAAGTCGGGACATGGAACTCGACCCGCATGCGCCAGGCGCGGAGGCGATCCTCCAGCTCCTCGATAAGCGTCTCGATTCCCTCCCCCGTGCGGGCAGAGATGGCCACGCTCCCGGGATAATGCCGCAGAGTCTGGATGGCGATCGAGGGATCGGAGAGCGCATCGACCTTGTTGAAGACGAGGAACGTTTGTTTGCCCTGGGCGTTGAGCTCACGAATCGTCGCATCCACCGCCGCCATCTGATCGTGAAAATGCGGGTGGCTGATATCCACGACATGGATGAGCAGGTCGGCGAGTGCGACCTCTTCCAGCGTGGCCTTGAATGACTCGATCACCGTATGGGGCAGCTTGCGAATGAAGCCGACTGTGTCGGTGAGAAGGAGCTTCTGCTTGTTCGGCAGCACGAGCTGCCGCGTAGTCGGATCCAGGGTCGCGAAGAGCTTGTTCTCGGCGAGGACCCCCGCGCCCGTGAGGCGGTTCAGGAGCGAGGATTTACCGGCATTCGTATAGCCGACCAGTGCCGCCACCGGCCAATTTTGTCGCAGGCGGCCCTCGCGCTGCACCGTGCGATTCTTGCGGACTTCCTTGAGGTCGCGCTCCAGACGCGCGATGCGCTCCTGCACCCGGCGTCGATCGACTTCCAGCTGGGTCTCACCGGGCCCGCGGGTGCCGATGCCGCCGCTCTGGCGCGAGAGGTGAGTCCACATACGCGTGAGCCGTGGCAGCAGGTACTGGAGCTGGGCGAGCTCGATCTGGAGGCGGCCTTCCTTTGTGCGGGCACGCTGTGCAAAGATATCGAGGATGAGTTGGGTGCGATCGAGGACCTTGCGGGAAGTCATTTCCTCGAGATTGCGGCCCTGGGCGGGCGAGAGCTCGTCGTCGAAAATCACCGACGTGGCCTGCTTGGCTCCGCATTGCTTGGCCACTTCCTCGGCCTTGCCCTTGCCGATGTAATATGGGGCGGTCGGCTTCTCGAGCTTTTGCACCATGGTATCGACCACCTGGGCGCCGGCTGTGGCGGCAAGCTGCTCGAGTTCGGAAAGGGAATCTTCGAGATCCCAGCGGCTGACTCCGTGCTGCTCGAGCCCAACGAGAATGGCTTTCTCAGTGATGCGCGGTCGGGAGTCGATCATTTCATTCAAGCGCTCGCAGAGCGCTCTCAACCGCAGCGGACCAATGTTGCGTACCGGTCAAATCCAACGGCTTGAATGTAGTTTGATTGCGAAACCAGGTCAATTGCCTTTTCGCGTAGCGTTGGGTTTCCAGAGTCATCCTTTCTATACATTGATCGAGGCTCAGAGCTCCCTGGATGTAGGCGCGGATATCTTTCAGTCCGATGGCGCGCTCGGCCGTCGGGCCGACCCCATCTCCGAGAGCCTTCACCTCCTCGATGGCGCCCATGGCGAGCATCTGTCGGACGTTTGCCGCAATCCGGTCGCGCAGCTCCTCCCGATCGCGTGTGACGAGGAGTCCGGTGGCCGTCATCCTCGGAGTCGAGCGAAAGTCGGCGAGCGGCCGGCCCGAGCCCTCGACAATCTCGATGGCCCTCACCACGCGGCGCTTATTCCGGCAATCGACGAGTGCCGGGGCCGCTGGATCGGCCGCTTCCAGCCGGCCCACCAAGGCATCGAGGTCGAGATCTTCGAGTTCACGACGCAAGCCTGCATCCGGCGGAGGCGTGGGGGCAAACCCATCGATCAACGCGCGGAAATACAATCCGGTACCACCGACGACCAGCGCCCGCCGTCCGCGCCTGGCGATATCCGCGAGAATGGGACGTGCCAGCTCCGCATACCGCTGTGCATCGAAAGCCTCTGTCGGGGGAATGCACCCGATCAGATGATGCGGAACCCGGCCCATCTCCGCAGCCGCGGGCTGGGCGGTGAGGATCGGCAGACCTGCATAGATCTGATATGCATCCGCGCCGACGATCTCTGCTCCTATGCGCTCTGCAATCTCGATCGCGAGCGCGGATTTCCCGACGCCTGTAGGTCCCGCGATATGGACGACGCCGTGGTTAATCGGTGTCGTGCTCACGCGCTGGGATGGAAGGAAACCGATTCATGGCTGGCGCTGGGCGGATGTTTCTCCGCGGAAGAGTATGAAACGGAGGCCAGGCCCCGCAACAGCTCCCGGCAAAAAAAAGGCCGGTTCCGCGGAATGCGAAACCGGCCTTTTGATGAATTCTTTCTTACTGCTCAGGCTGCTGCGACTGTTCGTCGCGCTCTTCACGCTCTTCGCGTTCCTCGCGGCGTTCGACGGCCTTGGCGCCGCTGACCACGAGCTTGCGGCCCATGTATTCCTTATCGTGCAGCTCGTTCACTGCGCGCCGGGCTTCCTCGACGGTCTGCATCTGGACGAAGGCGAATCCCTTCGAGCGCTGGGTCTGGCGATTGCAGACCACTTCGACGTTCTGAACGATCCCGACTCCATTGAAGAGTTCGAACAGGTCGCTCTCCGCCGCGTCGAACGAGAGGTTACCCACATAGAGGCGGGGCGAGGTCACCTCGACCGCCTCGGGCTTGCGCATGCCGGTGCGCGGCTTGCGCTCTGCCTTCGGGGCGGCGGCCGCCTTTGCGGGCGCCTCGGCCTTGCGGGCCGTCGAAGCAGCCGGCTTGGCTTTGCTCCCACCGGTGAAGAAGGAGACGATCTTTTCCCAGAAGCTCAGCTTCTTCGGCGCGCGCGGCGCCGGCCCGCGGTTACGGGAGGTGCTGGAGGAATTCGAGGAATTGTTGGTCTCGTTGGAACGATTGCCACCCCCACGGCGGGAGCGGCGACGGCCCCCGCGTGACGAACGGCGCGGGTTTTCTGTCGTGTAATTGGTTGACATTGTAGTAGTTGCGATAGGCGGAGGGATGGTCGCCGCGCCGGACTTCGGCGCGTGAGATATCGGATACGACCTCCCACATCCGCAATGGTTTGGGGTCGAGGGTCTCGCTCTGGCGCGCGGGGTTGTTTACTTCTCCCCGGGCGGAAGCGAGCGTCATTTCAAGCAAGCGGAGCACCGGACGCAAAAACAGCCGGACCCATCGTGATCCGGGTGTGAAAGTTGCCAAATAGCCGACCGCGAGTTGCACGAAATTTACCCTGACGCTCGTCAGTATCCTTGCGATTCTCAAAAGATCAAGCCCCATTCCCCGTGGCTCAGGGACTTACGTCCGTTCAGACCAGGCATTTGGATCATGAAAAATCCCGCAACTTCACACCCCGACTCCGGTTAATAAGAGTATGACCCTCAACCGCACGAACATTCTTCTGGGAGCGGCTTTCATCCTCCTCATCGCGATGATCTGGCACTGGCTCTCAGGTTGGGGGCTGGTCACCGTGCATGTACAAAATATCCCCTTGAGCCGTGTCGTCGCATCCATCGAGCGGCAGGGAGGTATCAAACTGGTAGTTACCGGTGCCGATGCCGGACTGCCGATCACCATGGATGTGGACCGCGTCCCGGCGGCCGAGGCCGTCGATACCCTGGCTGCCCATCTCGACGGAAACTGGAATGTGACCTATGTCGCCGGTCCGTCGAAGGCGGCCGTCTCCGCGGCGGTGGCTGTTCTCAGCCAAGGAGATCGTAGTCCGGATTATCAATATTTCGGAATGAGGGGATTCGGTGGCGGTGGGATGGATATGAGCGATACCGTGATCGATCCGCGGAAGGTTTCATGGAACGTCTCTCCCGCGGACAAGCAGGATCTCCAGAGCTACCTCGACGAGCTCACGATCAAGACCGGGGTCGAGGCGATGGCACCCCAGACATGGAATCCATCTTTGTCGCGCCAGCCAAAGGGAGGGGTCGCCTCCTCGGCTGTCCGTAACCTGGTGCACTCGGCGGGCGGTCAGGTGCAGGAGATCTTTACCATTCATGTCCGGCAGGCAGAGCAGACGGCCGGTGGCCCGCCCCAGGCAGACCGCCCGGCCGGCTCGGACGGGGGCTTTGGCCGCGGCGGCGGCGGAGCCGGCCATCCAGAATGGATGGAGGAGCGAGTCACGGCTCGTATCGAACAATTGCCGAAGGAGGAACGGGAGCAGGCGAAGAAGGATATCAACGACATGCGAGCCCAATGGCTGGCCATTCGGGCATTGCCCGAGGACCAGCGGCGCGCCGCAATGCAGAAATTGTTCGACGATCCGAACGTGCAGCAGCGGATAAGCGACCGCATGGCGGCGCGGGATGACAAGCGGAGTCCCGAGAAGCGCGCGGACTTCATGAGGCGCTATGTCGCGCACAAGCAGGCCGTCCTCTCCGGACAAAACCCTCAGACCGGGCCTGGCGGCACGGGTGGACCAAACGCTCCCCGGCAGCACTAAAAGGCTTAATGACTATGAATACCCGGACTTCTGCATTCACCCTCATCGAGCTGCTTATCACGATCACCATCATCGGCATGCTCGCCACACTTATCGTGCCAGCCGTCGGCAAGCTGGAAGACAGAGCACGCACGGCTCAATGCGCCAACCACCTCCAGGTAATCGGAGTCGCCGTCCAGGAATACGCCAACGACAACGAGAACAGGTTCCCCACGATCGAGGCGATGCCGAGCAATCCGGTCTATTCGTCATCCGATAACGCCGGTACCCTGCTCAGCACTCTTGGGCCTTACGGAGTGACAAAAGCCACGGTACAATGTCCCTCGGACGTCAGGCATCACAACTACTACGCCCAGGAAGGATCGAGCTACATGTGGTATCCGGTCGTGGACGGCGAGATGACCTCAAACCCGAAGATTTACACCTTCAGAGGCACTCGAGTGCCTCGAGCTGCATGGATTCGTATTTGTACCGATTACGACGGGACTCTCCACGCAGGCCACTCGAACCGCCTCTATGCGGATGGCCACGTAAAGGCATCTTATTAAGACAGGATTTGCGGCTGCGATCGCCATCCGCGCGCCAGCGCGTCCAACACGATCGGTAGGGCGTTTTCGATGAAAGCGCCGACTATTTACTGATCGAGTCCGACAGAGGGAGCGAATTGGGCGCTGCAGAGACGCTGGCTTCCAGGCTCATCCAAGCGAGCGCCGCGCTCCCGCCCGAATCTTCAAATCAGGCCAGGGATCCCCTATACCGCCTCGGCGAGCGGGAGTGGCTCGTCGGTCGAGTTCTCGTAGTCCGATGGCTGCCCGTCGAGGGGGAAATGCAGCAATTCGATGCGCCCGTCGAAGTGTTCGACGACGGCGGTCCCACTCTCGACCCAATCGCCGGTATTATAATAGTCGATGCCGTCGATTTTCCGCGCAGCCGGGGTATGAATATGCCCGCAGAGCACGGCATCGACATTGTACTCACGCGCATATCGCACCACCGACTCTTCGAACTTGCCGATGAAGCTCACCACGTTCTTCACCTCCGCCTTTACGTAAGCACTAAGAGACCAGTAGCCCATCCCGAAGCGACGGCGGAAGAAATTCACCAGGCCGTTGAAGCGCATGAGGATGGTGTATCCGACATCGCCGACGTGCGCCAGCCAACCCAGGTTTTGCACCACTGTGTCCAGTTCGTGCCCGTGAATGATCAAGATGCGCCGTCCATCCGCCGTGGTATGGATCGCATTCTTCTGGAGCGTGACACTCGCGAAATTCCCATAAAAGCTCGCGAGGAACTCATCGTGATTTCCGATGATGTAAATGATCTCCGTGCCCTTGCGGCCCTTACGAAGGAGCTTCTGGATGATGTCGTTATGCTCCTGCGGCCAATAAATGCCGCGCCGGAGCGCCCAGATATCGATGAGATCGCCCACTAGATAGAGTGTGTCGAACTCATGATTTTTCAAAAATTCGAGAACGGCTGTGGCCTTGCATCCGCGAGTGCCCAGATGCAGGTCCGATATCCACCCTGTGCGATAATGAGCCATGATCTTTCCGTCTTTTGTGCACAAGTTATTCACAGGTGGCCGGTGTGAAAATTGCCGATATGTTACAATCTCGCGACATTCCGCTTGCGGGAGCGACTTGCCTAAATAGGGAAACGAGGAAAAAGTTGACGATGCGTAACAAAGTAAGGATTCAGAGGCAGATTCACTGATGGGCGACCTTCCCTTTGAAGGCGCGTACTTGCATTTATGGAGACATTCGATACGAGGGATATTTCGGCTGAGCCGCGCTGGTATTGCGTGCGGGTGAGGCCGAAGCAGGAGGCAGTCACGGCAAAGATGCTCAGATGCGATGCCGGGATCGAGGTCTTCTGCCCCTTTATCCGTTTCAAGCGCGCTCGCCAGAGCGGCACCATGTGGGTGACGGAAGGAATGTTCCCCGGTTACCTCTTTGGACTGTTTCCCTTTGCCGACCGGTATCGCCACGTCCTCTCGATTTCCGGAGTCTCCACGATTGTTCGATTCGGGGGGAAGCCGGCGGTCGTACCGGAGGAAATCATCCGGGAGCTGCGCGCGCATGTGACGGATGCGGAGACCATCGTGATCGAGCAGTCGCTCGAGCCGGGTACCGAGGTGCAGATCGTGAATGGTGCCTTTGCAGGCTTGAAGGCCATCGTCTCGAGAGTCCTCCCCGCGCGCATGCGGGTGGCCGTACTGCTCGAGGTGCTGGGGATGGAACGTGAAGTGGAGATCGCAAGCCACGCAGTACTGCCGGACAGTCCGCACCCCCTTGCTTCATAGCATGGATCGCCCAAAATTTTAACCCATTCGCATTGCGCTGGCCGAGGCGATTGCGATTTACATTCCCAAGAAACGGCCTTTCATTCTTCGTTCCGCCCGAAGCCTTTTGGCGGCGCTCACCATGATCAACTGGATTCTCAAACTCATCCTTGGCTCGAAAAACCAGCGCGAGCTGCGTCGCATGCAGCCCACGATCCGGCGTATCAACGAGATCGAGCAGCAACTCTCCGGACTGAGCGACGACGAACTTCGTGCCAAGACTGCCGCATGGAAAGCCGAGCTTTCGCAGATCGAAGATACGGCCGCCCTCCAGGCGCGGCTCGATGAGATTCTCCCGGAGGCCTTTGCCGTCGTAAAGAACGCCGCCCGCCGCCTCACGGAGCGCCGCTACAGCTTCCATGTTTGCGACCAGCCGGTGACCTGGGCGATGGTGCATTTCGACGTGCAGCTCATCGGCGGCATGGTTCTTCACAAAGGCCGCATCGCAGAAATGGCCACCGGCGAAGGTAAGACGCTCGTCGCCACCCTGCCGGTATACCTCAATGCCCTCACTGGGCGCGGCGTCCATGTTGTCACGGTGAACGACTACCTCGCCCGCCGCGACGCCGAGTGGATGGGCCAGCTCTATAATTTCCTCGGTCTCACGATCGGCATCATCCAGGAGGACCAGGATCCCGAACTCCGCCGCGCGCAGTACGCCGCCGACATCAGCTACGGTACGAACGCCCAGTTCGGCTTCGACTACCTCCGCGACAATGGAATGGCGACCAGCCGCGAGCAGCAGGTGCAGCGCGGCCACTACTTCGCCATCGTGGACGAAGTGGACTCGATCCTCATCGACGAGGCGCGCACGCCGCTCATCATCAGCGGCCCCGCCACGGTCTCCACGCATCAATACGATCGCTTCAAGCCTCTGGTCGATCAGCTGGTCCGCCGGCAGACCATGCTCTGCGGCCGTCTCGTGGCCGAGGGCAAGGAGCTGCTCGAGAAGGGCGAAAAGGATGCCGCCGGCCGCACGCTCTTCAAGGTGAAGCTCGGCCAGCCGCGCAACAAGGCCCTCCTCCGCCTCATGGAAGATCCGGATGTCCGCCGCCTCGTGGACAAGTCCGAGCTGTATTTCTATCAGGATAACAAGACGAAGGACGAGCTCATCGGCCTCAAGGAGGAGCTGTTCTTCACGATCGACGAGCGCCAGCAGGATGCCGATCTCACCCAGCTGGGGCGCGACTTCCTCAATCCTGACGATCCGGACGCTTTTGTTCTGCCGGATCTCCTCACCGAGTTTGCCGACATCGACGCGAATCCCTCGCTCGGCGACGCCGAGAAGGCGCAGGAGAAATCCAAGCGCCAGACATTCTGCGACGCTCAGGCCGAGCGCATTCACAATATCTCCCAGCTCCTCAAGGCCTACTGCCTCTACGAGAAAGACGTCGAGTACGTCGTCGAGGACAACAAGGTCCTCATCGTCGACACCTTCACCGGACGCAAGATGGCCGGGCGCCGCTGGAGCGACGGCCTCCATCAGGCTGTCGAGGCGAAGGAAGGCGTCCAGATCGATCGCGAGACCCAGACGCTCGCCACGATCACGATTCAGAATTACTTCCGCCTGTACGAGAAGCTCGCGGGCATGACCGGTACCGCCGAGACCGAGATCAATGAATTCCACGACATCTACAAGCTCGATGTCAGCGTGATCCCGACCAATCGGCCGGTGAAGCGTGTCGATCTCAACGACCGCATCTACAAGACGCGGCGCGAGAAGTACAATGCGGTGATCGCCGAGATCAAGAATGCCCACGCCAAGGGGCAGCCCACCCTCGTCGGTACGGCGAGCGTCGAGGCCTCCGAGCTCGTGAGCCGCATGCTCAAGCGTGAGAAAATCCCGCACACCGTCCTCAATGCGAAGTACCACATGCAGGAGGCGGAGATCGTCTCCCGTGCCGGTCTGCCCGGTGCAGTGACCATTTCCACGAACATGGCCGGCCGAGGCACGGACATCAAGCTGGGCCAGGGCGTCGGCGATCTCGGCGGCCTGTACGTCATCGGCACCGAGCGCCACGAGAGCCGCCGCATCGATCGGCAGCTTCGCGGCCGTTGCGCGCGCCAGGGCGACGCCGGATTATCGCGCTTTTATGTGAGCTTCGAGGACGATCTCATGCGCAACTTCGGCGCCTCCGATCGCATGACGAAGATCATGGAGACCTTCGGAATGAAGGAGGGCGAGGAGCTCGAGCATCCATGGCTCAACCGCAGCGTCGAGACCGCACAGAAGCGCGTCGAGCAGAGGAACTATCTCATCCGCCGCCGCACGCTGGAGTTCGACGACGTCATGAACCAGCAGCGCGAGGTCGTCTATGGCTATCGCAACGAGGTCATGGATGCGGAGAACCCGCGTGCATTGATCTACGAGGTGCTCGACGAGATCATTCCCAAGCGAGTGACCGAGTATCTCGCTGCCGACGGCGAGGACGACGCGGATGTCCAGGGGCTGCTCAACTGGCTCAACACCACCTTCCCGCTCGGCATCACGGCAGATCGCGCCCAGTGCGACACCCGCTCGGTCGAGGAGAATGCCGCCTACTTCGTCGATACCGTCAAGAATGCCTACGAGCAGAAGGCGTCGATCGAGGAACCGACCGCGCTCAAGGGCCTCGAGCGATACATCATCCTCAACGCCATCGACCGCCTGTGGCAGGAGCATCTCTACGCGATGGACGGCCTGCGCGACGCGGTGAATCTCCGTGCATTCGGCCAGAAGGATCCGCTCGTCGAATACAAGAACGACGGCTACGCCATGTTCGTCGAGCTGATGGAGAGCATCAAAGTCGAAGTGGTGAACAACCTCTTCCGCAGCACGACCAATCTCCAGGCATTCGAGAAACTCCTCGGCAGCCTGCCGCAGACTCTGCTCCAGCAGATGATCGGCGAGGGCATCATCGGCGGCCCCGCGGGCATGACAGCCCCGCAGACGCCGGAGGAGGAGCAGCCGATCGTCCCACAGCCTACGCTTGAATTGCGCCGGGAACTCCCCCGCGTGGGCCGCAACGACCCATGCCCATGCGGCAGCGGAAAGAAATTCAAGAACTGCTGCGGGCGCAACGCCTGATCTTCGATCAATTTCATAACGTAGCAGGACTCGACAATTCGGGGGAGCGGGAGGAAGTCGCTCCCGCCTCCCACCTTCATGTCATGCGGAGACATGGGAATATGCGCCGCAGGGAAAAATCCAGGGAACCCGACGCCCCTCCACAGGCGGGCAGGCTGTGGCTTCCCCCCGCAGAAGACAAATCCGGCAAATGCCGGGTGTGCCCGGCGCGAGCTGTCCTTGAGGTTGGTAGGGAAGCCGCGCCGCGGGTTCCGTAGATTCTTATTTCATCCCGCATGGAGCCAGCCATGGCGGAGGGGTCCCAAAGTCACCCAGTTATTTGCTGAGTCCGAGGACTCTGTCCGCATGTCACCCGGCCGCGCTTACGCAGCCAGCAGAGTGGGCGCGACCAGCGGCACCACGGCATCGGCGAGTTCTTCGGGCGTGCCGTGTCGTTCACGGTTCCACTCGAGTGCCGCGCCGCAGATTGCCCAGCTCGCCATGGTCGTCCGCAGGCGGGCATCCGCATCGGGCAGCTTGCGGCAGTGCATACCGCGGAGCAGGAATTGCGCAACGATCGATTTGATCCGCGCCTCGACCATGGGTTCGAACTGCCGCTGGGTCTTCTGGCAGCGCGAGGACAGCTCCCGCAGGAAATCGCAGACCGCCAGCACGAGGCGCCGGATGCCCTCGCGACAGGTGCCATTGCTGCCCTCCATACGAGCCAGGAACAGAAGCCGGAACTGCTCGCCGATCATATCCTCGAGCAGCGCGAACTTATCCGGGAAATGATCGTAGAAGGTCGCCCGATTCACCGTGGAGCGGGAGGCGATATCCTGCACGGAGATCTCCTCGAAGCTTTTCTCCGCGAGAAGTGCGGCGAGCGCCTGGTGTAGCATCTGGCGCGTGCGCCGAATGCGCGGGTCCAGATCTGCCACTACCTCGGTCTCCATGCCCTAAGGTATCGCTGCGGGACGAATCCGTCTAGTGCCGCATTAGCGACATCTGTCGCGGATCAGGCGACTCCTTGATCCCGCACAGAGCGGCGGAATTTGGTTGTGCCGCGCGCTGTTGAAGCTGTTGCTTAGGGCAATACCAACCTTTTGCCGCCATGCGCCTCACCTACTACGGTCATTCCTGTTTCTCCGTCGAGACTGCCGGCTCCGTCCTCCTCTTCGACCCATTCATCACTCCCAACGGGCTGGCCAAGTCGATCGATGTCGATTCGATCAAAGCCGATTATATCCTGATCTCGCACGGACATTTCGACCATCTCTCGGACGCCGTCGCGATCGCGCAGCGCACCGGGGCGGTGGTGATCGCCAACTTTGAGGTGGCGACCTGGATCGGCAAGCAGGGCGTCGAGAACGTGCGGCCCATGAACCACGGCGGGAGCATCGAGCTCCCTTGCGGCCGGGTGAAATACGTGGCCGCGATCCATTCCAGCAGCCTGCCCGATGGGAGCTATGGCGGCCAGCCCGGCGGCTTCGTCGTCACCTCGAATGATGGCGGCAGCTTCTACTTCGCTGGAGATACCGCACTGATGCTGGACATGAAGCTCATTGCCGAGGAGTTCAAGCTGAGCTTCGCGGTGCTCCCCATCGGGGACAACTTCACGATGGGCGCCGCCGATGCCGCGAAGGCCGCCGGCTTCGTCGGCTGCGATGACGTGGTGGGGGTGCATTACGACACGTTCCCCCCCATCGTGATCGATCACGATGCAGCCAAGGCGACATTTGCCGCGGCGGGCAAGCGGCTGCATTTGCTGAAAATCGGGGCCGACATCACATTTCCTCACACTTTGTGATGGGGTCCATGGATTGCGGGGGGTAAAGTGCCTCCAGTCCCCATGAAGATCGTCGAGCAGCTCGCCCTATTCCTGCACAACAAACCCGGAACTCTGGCGGCCGTCTGCGACGCCCTGGCCGATGCAAAGATCAATATCTACGGCCTGAGCATCGCGGATACGGTCGACCACGCAGTGGTGCGCATGGTCGTGAGCGATCCCCGCAGAGCGCTACACATCTTCGAGGCGCACGGGACGCTCGCCGTCGAGAGCGACGTGCTCATGATCGAGAACGAGAACAAGCCCGGCATGCTCTCGCGGATCGCGAAGGTTCTCGGGGACAAGAAAATCAACATCGAGTACGCATACCTGGCCTCGCTGCCGTCGGCGAAAAAGGGATTGCTCATCATGCGCGTAAGCGACGCGAAGAAGGCTTTGCGCGTTCTCCAGACCTCGCTCGCGCAGAAATCGAGCGACACGTGAAGCCCGGCGGTTGACACCGCCCCCGCGCGCGGGAATATCTCATGCATGTCGAGTAAATCTGTTTCCGTATTCCACGATGGTCCGTTCGATCAGGCGACCATGCGCGCGGCTGCGGATCAGCTTCGTGAAGGGCTCCCTGGCCCGGCGAATGTCGCCTTCGCTTTTGTCACTCCGGACTACCTCCCGCATCTCGACGATTTCGTCGATAGCATCCGCGTGGACGGGCACGTGCTCGAGGTCGTCGGCTGCACGGCCAGCGGGCTTACCTTCGACTCGACGGAAAAGGAGGACGGCAGCGGATTCACCATCCTCGCCCTCCACACAGAGAATACAGACGTCCGCATCCACGAGCTGCCGAACGCCTTGGTCGAGCATGCCGATGGTCCGGAATACTGGAAGCGGCACTTCCCCGCCGCGGACGGATGGGTGGTACTTACGAATCCATTCGGCTTCAGCGTCGATGACTGGCTCACCCAATGGAACGGAGCTTTCCCCGGTGTACCCACCGTAGGTGGCCTCGCCAGCGGCAGTCGGCAGCCGGAGTCGATCGCGATCTTCCACAACGGCCGCACCGTCGACGGTGGCATCCTTGTCGGGATGAGCGGCGCTCTCCGCATCGTTCCGGCCGTTAGCCAGGGCTGCAAGCCGATCGGCGAGCCCCTGCCCGTCACCAAGGCCGAGGACAATATTATTTTTTCCCTCGGCTCCCGCCCCGCGTACCAGGCGCTCGAGTCGGCCTTTCAGTCGCTCTCGGAGACCGAGCGCTCCCATGCGCAGGGCAATCTCTTTGCCGGCATCGCCACCTCGGAATACGTGGAGGATTTTCGGCCCGGCGACTTTTTGATCCGGAATATCATTGGCGCGGATCCCGACTCCGGCGCGGTCGTCATCGGGGGAATTCCGCGTGTCGGCCAGACCGTGCAATACCAGCTTCGCGACCGCCAGGCCGCGGATGCCGATCTCCGGCGCGTCCTGCAGGATGCCGCCGCCAAGGGAAACAAACCCGTCGGCTCGCTCTTGTTTTGCTGCCTGGGCCGCGGCGCCGGTTTCTTTGGGCAGGATGGCCACGACGCCGGTATGCTCGAGGAGATTCTCGGCCGCCACAGCTCAGCCGGCTTCTTCTGCAATGGCGAGGTCGGACCCGTGGCCGGGCAGAACTGCGTGCACGGCTATACCGCCTCCTTCGCGCTCTTCGCGGAAGCGACTGCAGACCAATAGGTCCGCAGGTCCGGGCCCGAGGAGGCGCTTCCCGCGCCATCAAATAAAGGAATCCTCGGCGGCCGCCGGCCCGCCGCTTTCTATCCCTGCTTCTGCGCCCATTGGTAGGCGCCATCGGGCTGGCGCACCTCGATCCACTCGCCCTTGAATGAGCGGTTTGCCCACAGGGCCGCCTGCTCCTTCTGAATGTCGGGCAGGGGCCGATGCTGCGCGCCGGCCTGGACCTTCATTTGCGCAAGCCGATCGGCATTCTCGTCGGCCACGGCGCGGCGTACATAGCCGCCGTAATCGCCCGCCGGCTGGGTGAGGATCACGAGGAGGCCGTCATGTCCTTCGCCCACGAGGCGCGAATTCTTGAAAACCTGGATGTCCGCCGCCCGATTCTTGCGCCGCTCGGCTTCGCTTCCGTCCGGCTTCACGGCGACAGGCTTGGCGATGGTGGATTCCGATGGCGGCGGATTGTGCTGATACACATCGAGCCGCATGGCGATGTCCACCTTGATCGGATCGTTCGTGGAGAGATTGATGGTGGGCGCCTTGCATCCGGAGAGGACCGAGATGACCATCGCGGTCGCGAGCGCGCCGCCTACTTTTTGCCCAAGCTTCCTTGTTGCCATTTGTTTGGTGACTCCTTGTCGTCGTGGAGAGCGATTTCGAATTTGCGCGAGCCGGTCGGTCCGCTCAAATCCAAATTGAGAAGACCCTGCGAGTCGACGAACCAAAAGTCACCGCCCGCTTTTGTGTAGTCGAAGTCCCGGAGCGTCTCCAGTGCGATGCGTGTGCTGCTTTGTTTGAGCTCCGGCCATTCGCCTGGGATGTTGGCAATCATGTCGTCGAGCTTGCCGATCTTCAGTCTGCCCGGCTGGAGGAGATGAAAAACGCCGCGCACGCGCCCGATATCCTTGCGGAAGGCGTCGAGCTGCACCTCGAAGTCGAGGGGACCCGTAAGGTGGAAATTCTGCGGCGCGACAACATCCGTAATGCCTGCGGTATCCACTCCCGTTCCGGCGACCCAGCCGATCCATGGCGAGCTGTCCTGGAAGAAAAAGCTGAAGCCGCCGTTGAGATAACCCTTGTAAGCATTTCCGCCGAAGAGACCGTTGATTCCGCGCCCGTCGAAGGTCACCGCGACCCACGCATCCCTCGCCTTGTACTGCCGCCACCGCACGCCATCCATCTCGAGCTTCTGCACGAGGTTTTTCTCACCCTTCTCCGGCGGATAGGAGAATCGCAGGTCGCCGCGCACGTTGTTGACCGCGATCTGGTAGTCTGGGAATTCGTAGCTCTGCTTCGGCACGCGGAGCACGGCCTGGATCTGCAGCTTGGCGAGATTGTCCAGCGCGAGGTTGTCGGCCGAGGTCTCGAATTCGAGAGGCAGGCCCACGTTCGCGCTGGTGTCCGTACCACTCCCGAGCACTAGGCGGCCGAACTTCACGTCCAGGTGATCGACCGACCAGCCGGGCGCCGTCGCGACCGTCGCGGTGGCCGGAGCGGCTTGGGGAGCCGGAGCCGCCTCGGGGCCTCCGGCGCTGGCGCGCTCCATGTAGATGAAGAGGTCCTGGCTCACATAGATGGTGGGCCGCAGAAGTGTGATGTCGTGCAGATGCCGCTTCGCGAGATCCGCCAATGTGAATCGGACGAAGACGCTTCGGAGAGTGACGATCTTTGCCGCAGGGCGGATCGGCGACCGCAGGACAATATTCGTCAACTCGACGGTCTGCATTTCATCCAGCAGCTCGGAGGAAATGCCATTCGCGTTCACATTCCGCATGTTCGTATTCAGCGTGAAGTAAAGCTGGCTCAGGCCGGGGCGGTTATCCTCGATCCGCGCCCGCACGCCGCTGATATCCAGCGCTCCGAGCGACCATCCACCGTTGCCCGAGGAAGGTGTGGAATTTGCAGGGGTCGCTGTGGGTGCTGGCGCCGGCGAGGGTGAGCTCGATCCGAGGAGCCGCTGCATGGCTTCGCCCACCGTGAGCAATCCGCCCGTCATCCGGACGCTATCGATATGCTGATGCTGGATGACATCCTCCGGGGTGAAATTCACCTGCACCAGATCGAGGGAGAGGAACGATTTCTTATCGCTGCCGGCGAAGACGCGTGTGTTCCAGAGGGTGACACTCTGCTGCGATTTTGCCGCCTCGCCGCCCGTCGCCACATTCTTCATGTCCAAGGCGAATCGAGTCGAGATGGCGGCATTCCCGCCTGGCCCCTGCAAGCGGAGGGATCCCTGCCGGCACATGAGACGTCCGATGGTCCAGGCGGGGGATGCCTTCGCGGCTGGCGCTGGATTGGGCTGGACTGGAGCCGGCTGACGAGATGCCGTAGCCGCGGTAGGCGCCGGAGCGGAGAAGGCCTCAGGCGAAAGATTCGCAGACGGGTTCTCGATGTGCAGCTCCTCGAGCCGATGGCCGGCGAGCCCGGTGAGCGTGAAACGGGCATCCAGACCGTCCGCCGTGAAAACGGGTGTCGCCGGGGCGGCATCCGTGGCGACCCACAGGTGCGAGATTTGCACCCGCTGGAGGGCATTGGCGACCTGAGTCGAAGTGCCGGCTCCCAGCTCATGTAATGCGGCCGTCACATGAAACTGGATCTGCCCGAGCGCTCCGGGCGCATTCGGGATCGAGACTCCGATGCCATCGAGATTCAGCGAGCCCACCGACCAACCCGGCTGCGAGGTCGTGGGCGAGGCGGGAACGGCTTGGGAAGTCGCCGGACTGGATGGCTGTCCTCCGCTGAGGAGCGCGATCAGATCCGGCGCGAGGGTGAGCGTGCCCTCGCCGATCCGCACCGAGCGGATGTGATCCTGGCCGAAGAGTTCCTCCGTCGTGAATCGGATGTCCACGTCGCCGACTGCGAGGAAAGGGTTCTGATACCGATCCGCTGCATGGATGTCCGTAAGCCGCACGAGATGCTCGATTCGGGCTGCTGCTCCGCCGACGCCGAAATTTTCGAAGTCCGCGGAGAAGGTCATCTCCACCGTCGGGGCATTGTCCGCGAAGCGGCCGATGTGGAGGTGTCCATCCGCGACGACGAGCCGGTCGATCGCCCAGGCCAGCGAATGGCTGGATCCCGGCCCGGATGGTGTGCTGGAGGCGGCAGGCTGGACGCCCAGTGCCTTGCCAAGATTTGGCGAGACGGCGAGGTACGGGTGCTGGAGCCGGATTTCCTCGAGTCGCAGGCGCCAGACGTCACCGAAGCGGAACAGCACGACACCATTCTCCAGGGACAGGAGCACCTCATGCGTGGCGGAGGATCGTAGAACCAGCCGGCGCACCTCGAGCCGGGTGGGCGAGATCGCCCGCAGAGAGCCCATCTCCGCCGTGACTCCCGGGAAGAGCCTGTGGATCGACCAACGCGCGATCCAGTCGAGATGATACGCGGCAAAGGCAGCGGCAAAGGCCGCGAGCAGCATCGCGATGGCCACGGCTCCGAGAATGCGGAGCGGCCAGCGGCGCGAGGGCTTCTTTTTGGCGGCGTCAGGCAAGGCGGTCGATGAAAGTGCTTAGCACGAAGACGGCTCCGATCCACGCATTCGAGTGAAAGAATGCGACATTGATCGCTGCGACGTCGAGCGAGGCCGCTGCCCGATGCTCGTAAACCAGTAGGCCGAGAATGACGACGAGCCCGATCTCATAGGCGAGGCCAAGGTGCGCGCTCCAGCCGAAGCCCGCAAGCGCGAGCCAGGTGGCGCCATGGAGGATCTGCGCGAGGCGGAGCGCCCGCGGGATGCCGAGCAGCACGACGAGAGATTTGAGCCCCTCCCGACGGTCCACCTCGTAATCCTGCGTGGCATAGATCGTGTCGAATCCCGCCAGCCACAGGACGACGGCGAGGGCAAGAATGAGAGGAGGCAGCGCGAACGCACCGGTCACCGCCAGCCATGCGCCGACGGGCGCAACGGCCAATGCCAGGCCGAGGAAGAACTGCGCGGCATGCGTGAAACGCTTCGTGAACGAATAGAAAAAGACGATCGCCAGCGCCACGGGCGACAGGGCGAAGCACAGAGGATTGATCGCCCAGGCTGTGACGATAAAGCCGGCGGAAGCGACCGCGCACCCCGCGACCGCCGTGCCACGAGAGATGAGCTTGTGCCGGCCCGCCGTGCGCGGGTTCCGCTTATCCAGCTCCCAATCGGCGAGCCGGTTGAAAATCATCGCCGCCGTGCGCGCGCACACCATGGCGGCCACGATGAGCAGGACGATGCGCAGAGGAGGCATGCCTCCCGCGGCGACGACCATCGCCCCGAGGGCGAAGGGCATTGCAAAGACGGTGTGCGAGAAGCGGACGAACTGCAGGAACCGCCCGGCGGGAGCGAGCGGTGGCGGGAGGGACGCCGCGGGCGGTGTGGTCATTTCCGACTGGAGTCGTCGAACCATTCAGCGATCGCATCGTCGATGCGAAGGTCGATGAGATTCCACCGGTCCGAGGCCTTGTAGAAATAGAATTTCCAGCGCAGCGGCAGGCTCTCGCCCATGAGAACGTATGTGCGCCGAAGGAGATGGGTGCCGAGCTTCTCCTCCTTCACGAGTTCGTATCCGAGCATGGGGCCGTAGGTGTCGAGCGCCTTCTGCGTCTGCTCCCGCATGCCGCTCGCCTGCTCGCTCTTGTCGGACATGGTGAACTCCGCATTGAGCGTGTCGTAAGCGGCGTCGACATGGTCGGCCTTGAGCGCGTCGAAGAACGTTCCGACGATCTCATCCGGCGAGCGAGCTGGTCCGCTCTTGTTCGGAGTGGGACTGGGTGACGCCACCTGGGAAAGGTCGTTGGGCAATTTCTTCGGGACCGGCGGCGGCGTGCTCGCATCGGCGGGGGCGGATTGGATCTTCCCCGCATGGGCGATCGAGGTGAGGGCGGCGGCTAGCACGAGCGCGAAGACCGGGCGTATCATGCCCGGAATATTGGCTCGATTCTCGCCGCCGTCGATGCGGTTTTCATGCAGGCCACGCACTGCCGCCACGTTTCCACATCTTTTCTTTCCGTCGCGGCCTGCGCAGAATGGGTGCATGGACCCATTCGCCCGCGCCAGGGAGCTGATCGATGCCGCGCATTCGGCAGACCCATCACGGCTGCCGGACGGCCGCCCCGCCGAGCTGGCCTATGCAGATCGCATGGAGGAATGGATCGTGCGGATTTCCCCCGATCCCGCGCCGCTCCTTCGCCTGGCCGCCCGGTGCCAGCACCTCGAGCGCTGGACGGTGCCGCGCGCGACCTATCCCGAGGGCAAGGCGGGTTACCACGCATGGCGGAAAGGGCTCTATCACAAACAGGCCGAGCGCGCGCGGGAACTGCTGATCGAGGCCGGGATCGACGCGGCGGAAGCCGAGCAGGCGGCGACATGGATTTCCAAGACCGATCTCGCGACGAATCCCGGCACGCAGGCCCTTGAGGATGCCGCCGTGCTCGTCTTCCTCGAGAACGAGATCGGAAGCTTTGCCGCGCAGCACGCCGATTACCCCCGGGAGAAATTCATCGGCATCCTGCGCAAGACCTGGAGAAAGATGAGCCCCGCCGCGCGCGCGGCCGCCCTGGCTCTCGACCTGCCCGACGCCATCGCCGACCTGGTCCGCGAGGCGGTCGAGGAATAATTCCCGTATGAGTCGCATGCACTCGGGATGGGAATAAAGGAAGCTACGGAACCCGACGGCGCGGCTTCCCTACCGCAGCAAACGATTCCGGCAAATGCCGGGTGCCTTCGGCGCCAGCCTTCCTTTAGATCGATAGGGAAGCCGCGCCGTCGGGTTCCGTGGATTTTACCTGCGACGCGGACGTCCTACATCCCCCTGCGAGACGACCTCCCGAATCAGTAATTCAGCGTCTCGAGATTCACGCCCTTGGTCTCGATGCGGAAGCACCATGTGACGACCGCGCCGAGGAGTGACGCGCCGACCAGCCCATAGAGCAGGGTGGCCGTGCCGAGGTCCTTGAGGAGGATGGGGAAGAGGAACGCCGTAAGCACGGCGCCGATCTTCGCAAAGGATGCCGCGAATCCCGCGCCCATGCCTCGGATCGAGGTGGGGAAGACCTCGCCGGCGATGAGATAGGTCATCGCATTTGGGCCGAGATTCGTCATGAGGTTGAAGATCATGAATCCCGCGAAGATCAGCGTCATCTTCCAGCTTCCGCTGCAATACGACGAGAAGGCGGCGAGGAGCAATCCGGCGGCGCATCCCACGAAGCCGACGATCTGCAGGCGGATACGACCGACCTTGTCTGCCATCACCACGGCGGCGATCATGCCCGCGAGCAGCAGCACATCCAGGAACGCCGCCCCCTTCGCGGCCTGCATGTCGCTGAAGAGGATCTCCGAGATGTCGCGTGGCGGGCCCGAGAGGCCCTTGCCGATCGTGGAGGCGAGAATGATCGGCGTAAAAATGCCGATGCCATAGGTGCTGAGGTCCTGGAGGAACCACGGTACGGAGGCGAGGATCGTCGCGCGCCGGTGCCGCTTGCTGAACAATGAGAGAAAGCCGGGGCGCTTTGCCGTGCCATCATGGCTATGCCGCAGCTTGATTTCCTTGGGATATTGCGGACGGCGCACGAGGAGCTTCACCATCTCGCGCTCCGCCTCGGGAATGCGGTTTCTCGCGACGAGCCAATGGCTGCTCTGTGGGACCGAGAAGCGCGCGATGACCACCAGCAGCGCCGGTAGGATCGCGGCGGCATACATCAGCCGCCAATCCGCGATCGACTTGTCGTCGCGCAGGATGATGTAGCCGAGCGCCGTACCCGCGAGCGCGCCCATGGCTTGGAATCCGAATGCGGCGAGGACCAGTCGGCCACGGAAATTGCTCGGGATGCTCTCCGAGATCACCAGATGGGCAGTCGGGTAATCGCACCCGAGCGCCAACCCCAGGCCGAAGAGCCCGATGAGCAGCCAGAGCAGGCTGCTGCTCCACGTCACGAGCATCAGGAACGCCACAAACAACGCCATTTCGGCGATGAACATCGCCTTCCGGCCAAAGTGATCCGCCAATCCACCGAGGGCGCTCGCGCCGACGAGAATGCCGAAGAGCGTCGCAGCGCTCACCATGCCCTTCTGCGCCGCATCGAGGTGGAATTCCGCGACGATCAGCGGAAGGGCGACGCCGGTCATGAAAACGACCAGGCCCTCGAAGAACTTGCCCGCCGTGGCCAGCATCCAGATGCGCCATTGCATCGAGGTCATCGGCGCCTCGGCTGTGTGCGTGCCATCCGGCCAGTTCGGCGTTTCGTCGATGTACTCCTGGACGGTGCGGGTTGCGGAGAGGTTCATACGCGGTTGCGTCGGGTCATTCGTCGAGGAGCAGACATCGGGGGAGCCGCCGACCGGCGTCAATCTCCATTTTGGAACAATTCCCAAACGAAGGGCGCTTTCGATTTAAAACATTTGTTTGAAATGTCTGTATGAAGCGATAGTTTACTTGCATGGGCAATGCAGAAGAGACGGGACCGCGCGCACGACTCCTGGAGGCGGCGGGCGAGGTATTTGCCGAGCAGGGCTATCACGCTGCGACGGTGCGTGAGATCACGCGGAAGGCCGGCGTGAACGTGGCGGCAGTGAACTATTACTTTCGAGACAAGGAGGAACTCTACTCGGAGACCCTTCTGCACGCGCACAAGGCGGCATGTTCATTGAACGCGGCGGATTTGGACGACAGCACCGCTGAGGAGCGAGTGCACCACTTCGTGCGCAAGCTGCTCACGCGTTTTCTGGATCCGAAGCGCCCTCGCTGGCACGGCCAGCTCATGGCGCGTGAGATGGCGGACCCCACGCCGATGTTCCAGCATTTGATCGACGAGGTTTTCCGGCCGAATTGCGCGTGGCTCTCTGCCGCACTGCAGGAGATCGCCGGCGACCGTTTTGGCGAGGAGCAGGTGAGATACATGACCGCGAGCGTGCTCGGGCAGTGTCTCTTTTATCGGCAAAATCGCCCGATCATTCGCGCCCTCCTGCCCGAACTTCTGAGTACAGACGACCCGATCGAGCGTCTTGCCCGGCACATCACCGACTTTTCGCTCGCCGCGATCCGCAATCTGCCCGCAGCGGGCGCCACCACTCCATTCCATGAGCACACAGCCGAATCTTGTCGATGAACTCCCGCCGGTAAAACGGCCCGCAGCTTCGCATTCGGGCGTGGCCTCCACTGCTGCCCCGACTCCGGCCGGCGGAAAGCGTCCCGCTCCGGTTCGCAAGGGGCTCCTGCTGGGACTCGCGGCGGCGATCGTCGTGATCGGAATCGGCGTATACCTTGCCCATCGCGGGAAGGAATCGACCGACGACGCCTTCATCGAGGCGCATGTCGTCTCCGTGAGCCCGCAGATTTCCGAGCGCGTGGCACGCGTCCTCGTGGATGACAACCAGCTCGTAAGCAAGGGAGACAAGCTCGTGGAACTGGCCTCGCTCGACGAGGAGGTTGTTTATGAGTCGGCAGTGGCAAATCTCGCCTCCTCGCAGGCGAAGTACGCGCAGGCCCAAGCGCAGCTCGCTGCGGCCCAGGCCAACGCTGCGCAGGCCAGGGCCGACGTGCAGGAAGCCAAGGCCAATGCCGACAACGCGGCAAGGGACCTCGTGCGCGACACCGAGCTGCGGCAGAGCGGCGCGATCGCCCAGCGTGAATACGACAATGCGCGGGCCTCCGCCCTCGGCACGAAGGCTCAGCTCGACAGCAAGCAGCAGAATGCGCTCGCCGTGGAGTCGAGCGTGAATGTGAGCACCGCCGAGTTGAAGGCCGCCGAAGCCTCGATCGCGCAGGCGAAGACCGTGCTCGCCGCCGCGCAGCTCCGCCTCTCCTACACCACGATCTACGCTCCCGTGAGCGGCCGCGTCACCCGCAAGAACGTCGAGCCCGGCAGCTACGTGCAGGCGGGCAATCCGCTCCTGGCGATCGTCCCGCCGAAGGTCTGGGTAATCGCGAATTTCAAGGAGACCCAGCTCGACGACATGCGCCCGGGGCAGCACGTGGACATCCGTATCGATGCCTATCCCTCGCTGCATCTCAAGGGTGTCGTGGATAGCATCCAGTCCGGCACGGGCTCGCGGTTCAGCCTCCTGCCGGCGGAGAATGCCACGGGCAACTACGTGAAGGTCGTCCAGCGCGTGCCGGTGAAGATCGACCTCCAGGATCCGCCGAAAAATATGCCGGAGCTCTCTGCCGGCATGTCGGTGACCCCGACCGTTTATACCGGCACGGGCAAGCCATGAGCTCGTCGGAGCACCCGCAGATCAATCCCTGGCTCGTCACCGTCGTCATCTCGATGGCGACGTTCATGGAGGTGCTCGACACGAGCGTCGCCAATGTCTCGCTCGGCCACATCGCCGGTGGGCTCGCCTCCAGCCAGGATGAGGCGACCTGGGTGCTCACCACATATCTCGTCGCCAATGCGATCATGATGCCGATCAGCGGCTGGCTGGGCACCGTCTTCGGGCTCAAGCGCTTCTACATGGTCTGCGTCGCCCTATTCACGGCCAGCTCGTTGCTCTGCGGCATGGCGCCCAGCCTGGATCTGCTCGTCTTCTTTCGCGTCGTCCAGGGCATCGGCGGCGCCGGCATGGCCCCCGTCGTGCAGGCCATGCTCGCCGACATCTTCCCGCCTGAGAAGCGGGGCATGGCCTTTTCCGTATACGGCCTCGCCGTCGTCTTCGCGCCCGCCATCGGCCCGACCCTCGGCGGATGGATCACCGACAACTACAGTTGGCGCTGGATCTTCCTCGTCAATATTCCGGTCGGCATCATCTCCCTCATTCTCACCGCCGCCCTCGTCCACGAGCCCGAGAAGGCGCGCCTCGAGCGCGCGCGCTACCGCGAGCAGCATGGCACGCGTGTGGACGGTCTCGGCTTCCTGCTCACCGTGCTGGGCATCGGCTGCCTCGAGATGTTCGTCGATCGCGGCCAGCGCGAGGATTGGTTTTCCTCTCCATTCATCACCACGATGGCGATCGTTTCAGCGACCTCGCTCATTGCCCTCGTCTGGTGGGAGTCGCGCCAGCGCAATCCCATTGTCGATCTCCCGCTGCTGAAGATCCCGAGCTTCTTCGCCTCGTTCGCGGCCATGTTCGCGCTGGGTTTCGTGCTCTTCGGCAGCACCGCGCTGCTCCCGCAGTTTCTCGAGCAGCTCCTCGGCTACACCGCGGAGCAATCCGGTCTCGCCCTTACCGCCGGTGGTATCGTCATGATTTTTATGATGCCTCTGGTCGGCGGAATTTTCGTGCGAAAGTTCCAGGCCCGCCATCTCGTGATCGTCGGTCTTCTCATGGAAGCCGTCTCGCTCTTTCACATGGGCGCCACCTTCTCGCTCGGCCTCGCCTTCGACCAAGCGCTCTGGGCCCGCATTTTCCAGACCCTCGGCCTCGCCTTCCTGTTTATCCCAATCATGCAGTGCGCGTACCTGCAGCTCCCTGCCGGGAAGAATGCCAACGCCGCCGCCCTCATCAATCTCGCGCGCAACCTCGGCGGCAGCGTCGGTATCGCGCTCACGAGCACCTTCGTCGCGCAGCGCTCACAGCTTCATCAATCTCGCCTCGTCGACCACGTCTCCGCCTACGACCCGCAAACTCAGGGCGTCCTCCACCAGCTCGGTTCCTTCCTCACCAGCCACGGTGCCGGCGACAGCCAGAAGGAAGCCCTCGGAATGATCTACCAGATGGTCCAGCGCCAGGCCGGAGTCCTCTCCTACGTCGAAGTCTTCTACCTCCTCGCCGTGGCAATCCTCCTCCTCATCCCGCTCACCCTGCTGCTGCCGAAAAACGACCCCCATGCGAAGAGCGGCGGCGGGGCGGCGGCGCATTGAGATACCCATCAGCCGATCAGATCGTCACCCGACGAATTGCGGCCCGCGCGCCATGAAAATGGGAATCCACGGCACGGGCGGAGCGCCGTCGGGGTTCGTGAATTTCTCATAAGACGCGGGAAAGATCTTTAATATTTGGCTCCATGCCTCGAATAAGAAATTAATCGCAGGAGAATTATTTCGGAATGAAACTAATAATTGTACTGCTCGAAGTTCTTCTAATGGGAAATTGCTTTGCTGGAGAGTCTGTTCAGGGATGGGACTACCGATACGAAGATCACGCGAAAGGAACAAAGAGCGAATCCATCAGTGGAGAATTGCGATATCGAGGGAGCGAATTGCCTAAAGAATTTGGTCATGTAATTACTCCTCTCGGCGAATTTGATTTTGCCTCGGAGATGGGATTTAGCGGAGTAGAAATACGTTGGGCACCATTTGCTGGGCGGCTTACTGTGGCTGCGCAAAGTGTGGAGAGCCTTTTATCTGGAGCAGGCCCGACGTTCCGGAAATGTAAAAAGGAATCCCGCGACGCAAGGCAACTGGACGTCGCTTATATTCCCGGGACATTCGAACACCGACCGGAAGGGACCGGATCGGATTGGTTCTATGTGGTTAAACCAGGATGGTGGGTTAATCCCAAAAAGCTAGAGAAAGCACAGAAAGATTTAATTGCTCGCGGGCTTTAAATTTTGAGCATCGATGAAAATACTTCATCGAGAACAGGAGTCAGATAGCTGGAATATTGACATTTTGAGCTGATCCAGAGGGATAGCGCTGGAATGCTTGGTTCCCTATCTTCCGCTCTGCCGACGATATTCACCGGGAAGACACACTTCTTGACATCGGTCAACTGGCGGGCAACAAGCCATGCTGCGATTCGCATTTCGACGGCGATTGGGATTGCTCCTCAAATCGATAATCCCATGAAAGCCTCTTTCCTTTCTCCATCCTGCCTGCATGTCCTAGTTTGTGCATTGATTGGCCTCGGAGCGGCGCTCGTCCCGGCTGAAGCGGAGATCGACTACATTGGGAACATCGCCTTGCCGGATAACCATGATAATTTCATCCGGTTCTCGACCACCCCTTCATACGAGGCCCCCAATAACAATGGGGTGACTTTTTTGACGGTCGACTCTCTTTATTATCTCACGACCGATCACACGACGAACACGGCCTCCTTTTTTCCTTTGGCGATTCCACTGACTACGGACATTCGTCTTATCTCTTCCAGTGTCGCGGTGAATTATAACCGTGGGATGGGGGGGGAGAGTCCCTCCCTTCCCCCAGTGACAATTTCATCCTTTATTCGGCCTCCCGGAATGGTCTGGCAAACTATGATTATACCCAGCGCGAAGCCTTGGACGCATACCCCATGAATTCCGTGTCCACGTCGCAACGAAACGCGATGGCAGCGGATGGGCACTATGCGGTGATTGCGAGCAACAATCAATTGTGGACCAGCCCAATGAACGCGACGGCGAGGGATTACAATACCGGCGCATCCCCCGATCCCGTTCCGTGGCCGCTGCTGCCGACCGGGGCCACTTCGGGCGTTAATTATCTCAGTCAGGAGGGCCCTGCGGTTTTTACCAATATCGCAACCCTCTCTACTAACCCGGCAACCCTGCAATTCACCAATCTCACGGAAATGGCCTACGCCCCCGCAAGCGAGGGCGGGCTGCTCTTTACATTGGACTGGGGCGCCCAGCGCATCTCGGCCTTCGACGTGTCCGATCCGACGGGAAACTACTTCCGTTATTCCTTCGACATCCCGGTCGATTTGACGCTCACAAATACGACGGGCCAGGGCTTTGCTATCAATGATGCCGGCCACATGTTCCTTAGTAATGGTCAGGGCGGCGGCATCGAGCTCAGTCTCACCGGCGATCTCCTCGCCACCTTCTCTCCGCCGTCGGACGATCTTCTCGGAGTGAATGTCAATCCGGCCGTGGATGGCACCGCGAATACGGGTGATACGCTCATCCACTACATTACCTTTAGCCAGTCGGGAGATCTCTTCGTGATGGATGGTGCGAATGGCATGCACTGGTATCGCGACCTTTCCCCCGTCCCTGAGCCGGCAAGCTACGCGCTCGGCATCGCCACCCTGCTAGGTGGCATCATTCTCCTGCGACGTCGGAAAAGCTTACACCTCTAGAGCAGAAGCTTCCTTCTCTTCTCTGTGTGGGCCCAGCCTTCGATTCGGCAACTGGGTTCTCCCGCAGGGACGCGGAGGCGCGGAGATTCACCTGTTCTCTTCACGGCTTGGTCGTGTCCCAGGCAGGCACGCGGGTGGCTCGCACGTTCCCGCAGACGGGCTTTGCGGCATGAAATCGGGAGAAGCTACGGCGGTCGCGGCGCGACCAGCCCTGCCCAGCGGAACGATATTCACCATTCGGCAAATGGCTTGCGCCCTCGGGTCCCAGCAACTGTCCGCGCGTCGTCCCCCGATTCGGTAGGGCGTTTTCGATGAAAGCGCCGACTTTTGTCGGGGTTGACCGCGACAAAGGTCAGATTCGTATGTTCCGCGAAGGGGCCCCACGCGGAATGAAAATAGGAATCCACGGCGGTCGCGGCGCGACGCGCCCTACCGCCCAAAGAATAGCTCTCGCCGGGGACATCCGGCATTTGCCGGGATCGTTTTACTGCGGTAGGGAAGCCGCGCCGTCGGGTTCTGTAAATTTCTCATCCAAGGTAGGACTTGCCACTGCCCTGCGCGAAGCGCACGTCCACTCCATCAGGCACTTGGCAGGTCCGGAGGACACTGCGGTGCGCGAAGCGCACGTCCACTCCGTCAGGCACTTGGCAGGTCCGGAGGACACTGCGGTGCGCGAAGCGCACGTCCACTCCGTCAGGCACTTGGCAGGTCCGGAGGACAATCCCTTGGCCGCTGACCTTTTGAATTTGCGGGTCAATGCATCAGGAACACCGTGGCCAAGCCGAGGAAGGAGCCCATGCTGACGACATCGGTGGCGGTGGTGAGGAAGATGCTGGAGGCGGTGGCGGGATCGGCGCCGAACCTTCTGAGCACGGTCGGGACGATGACGCCGGAAACGCCGCTCACTACGCAGGCGAAGATCATCGAGAGCCAGGTGACGACGGCGAGCATCACCGCATATTGGTTCTTTTCCATCGTCGCGTAGATGTACATGCCAATGCCGGCGGTGATGCCGACGAGGCATCCATTGAGGAAGCCGAGCCATGCTTCCTTGAGCATGGCGGGACCGGCGCTGCCGTCCTTGAATTCGCCGAGTGTCATGCCACGGAGTGTGACGGCGAGCGCCTGGCTGCCGGTATTGCCGGACTGGCCGGCGAGCACGGGCAGGAAGACAGCGAGAATGACGATCTTGTCGAGCGTGGGCTGGAAGAGTCCGACCACGGCCGCCGCGATGAAGGCGGTGAGGAGATTGATCTGCAGCCAGGGATGGCGGAAGAGCAGGCTGCGCAGCCATGGGGTGCTGAGGCGCTCTTCCTTCTGCACACCGACCATGCTTCCCGCCTGGGCGCTCAGCTCGACGGCCTGCTGCTCAAACATCGTCTGCCCGCGTATGAGACCGACCAGGCGGCCGTCCGCATCGACCACGGGGTAGACGGGATAGTGTCGATCGAGCGTGCGCTTCATCGCGTCCAGAAGCGGAAGCGTGACGGGGAGCGAGAAGATGGAGCGCAGCATGACCTGGTCGAGCCGCTGCGAGCGGTCGGAGAAAAGGAGGTCCCGCATCGTGATCACGCCAACGAGCTTGCCGGAGGGGTCCACGACCCAGCAGTAGGTGATGAAGGCCTTCTTCACCAACTCGCGAAGCTCCTCGACGACTTCGGAGACCGTCTGCTCGGGATGGAAGACGGCGATCGGTGTCTCCATGAGGCGGCCGACGGAATCATCCGGATACTGCTGATCGAGCTCCCACTGCTTCACGCGATCGGCCGGGGCGGCGGTGAGAATGCGCGCGCGCTCGGCATCGGTCGCGGCCTTCAGGATGTCATGTGCCTGCGTGGGCAGGAGGTGCGCGAGCACGTCCACGGCTTCCTCCGCCGGATGGGTGGCGAGGAGCTCGGCCGCTTCGCGCGGACCGAGTTGCTTCATTTTCGCGATCAGCTCGATGTGGGTCGGAGAGGCGGCTTCACTCATGGGTCGGCGATTCTGAGGGTGGTCGGCCAGGGGTGGAGGTTGGCGGCGGAAGTTGGGTGCGAGAGATTAGTAAACGATGTGCACGGGCATGCCGACGCGGGCATTCGCGAAGAACTGAGCGGCGACGAGTTTGCTCATGCGAATGCATCCATGGGAGGCAGGCGAGCCGGGCACAGGGATCGGCCCCTGGTGCATGCCGATGCTGCCGACAATGCGCATCCAGTACGGCATCGGTGCGCCCTCGAAGTGGCAGCCGGGCGGCACGGGATCCTTGCGGATGTCGGCATCGTAATTCACGACGGTGCCGTCCGCGGCGACCATGTAGCCGTACGTATCGGAGTGTTTGTCCTCGATCTTCTCGATCACGTGGAAATTCCCCGGCGGGGTGTCGTAGCCTTCCTTGCCGGTCGCGACGAGGGCGACACCTGCGAGAGTCTCACCCTTGTAGAAATAGGCCTTCTGCTCGGCGAGATTGATCGTGATCGACGGGCGGCCATCGCCATCTCCGCTCCAATAGCTCACGCTGTCGACGACTTCGGACGTGCCAGTGGCAGAGGGCTGGTAGCCGTAATTGTTCGAAGGGCCTCCTCCGCAGGCCGCGAGAGCCAGGGCCATGGCGGCGAAGACGGCGCCATTTCTCAGCGGACTGAAAAGGTTCTTACCGGAAAAGCGCATCGTTCCCGTCTAACTGGAAAAATGACGTAGCTCAATCCGGAACACGGCTGAGCGACCCACAGATTTCGCGGAGGGCGCAGGTGGGAGGTCAATTTCGTGCAGTAGACGTGGACCTCGGATCGCACGGATTCAACGGATGGAAATGGGATTGCGGATCTCGTATCCGGCATATCCGAGTCGGATTCGCATGCTCATACGCAGGGATCCACACGGGAAGAAATGAGAAGCTACGGCGGTCCGGCAGCTGCCGGACGCGCCCTACCACCAAAAGGAAAGCTCGCGCCGACAACACCCGGCATTTGCCGGGTTCGCTTTATTGCGGTAGGGCGGGTCGCGCCGTCGCCCGCCGTGGATTTTCAGGCGACGCAACGTGAAGATGGAGAGTGAAGCTCCTGACGAGTGATTTTGTCATCCACGGCTCGGGCGGAGCCGTGACCTCCCGCGCGAATCTTCGACTCAACTATTTTCCGCAGGCTTCGGCCGGGAGCCGAAGATGGCCGAGCCGACGCGCACGAGCGTGGCGCCTTCCTCAATGGCGACCTCGAAGTCGCCGCTCATGCCCATGGAGAGGCGGGGCAGCGGCACGCCGGTCTGCCTTTCCAGCCGGGCACGCAGCTCGCGCAGAGCGCGGAAGTGCGGGCGAGAGGCCTCCGGGTCATCCGCATAAGGCGCGATCGTCATGAGGCCCTCGACCTGCACGCGAGGCAGCGCGAGGAGCGAATCGATCTCGCGCTCGAGCGCCTCGGGTCGGAAGCCGAACTTCGAGGCTTCGCCGGCGACATTCACCTCGAGGAGCACGCGAGGGAAGACTCCCTCCTCGGCGGCAATACGATCCATATCGTTCGCGAGATCGAGGCTGTCGATGCCATGGAAGAGCTCGAAGAGAGGCAGCGCGCGGCGAATCTTGTTTTTCTGAAGGTGGCCGATGAAGTGCCAGTGGAGGGCGCCCGGCAGATCGGGAATCTTCGCCACTGCCTCCTGCACGCGACTCTCGCCAAATACAGCCTGACCCGCATCCCACGCATCCCGCACGAACTGGGCGGGAAATGTTTTCGAGACGGCGACCAGCTCCACATCGCCGGCCGGGCGGCCGGCGCGGGCCGCGGCGGAGGCGATCCGATCCAGAATTTCACCGAGATTTTGAGCAACAGCATTCATTAGAAAAATTTGTGAACGGTGGTTTGCCAGTAGTGAGGCTTATTCATAGAATCGCACAGTGCAGATCGAGACGTTCAAGGTGTTTCGCGATCTGGTCGAGACTACCAGCTTCTCGAAGGCAGCGAAAGCGAACGGGATCACCCAGAGCGCGGTGAGCCAGCAGGTGCGTGCCCTGGAGAAGCGTTTCGATGTACGCCTGATCGACCGCGGGAAGAGTACCTTCCGCCTCACCCCCGAGGGCGAGGCCTTTCTGACGACGAGCCGCCGCATCCTTGATGCATACGACGACCTGAGCGAGCGCATCCGTACCGGGACGCGCGAGGACGTGACGGGCGAAGTACGCATCGCCACCGTGTACAGCATCGGCCTGCACGAGCTTCCCCCGTATCTGCGGGCCTTTCGCAAGCAGCATCCCGGCGTGCAGGTCACGGTCGATTACTGCCGGTACAGCGAGGTGTATGACGCAGTACGAGACGGCCGCTCTGATCTCGGGCTGGTCGCCTATCCAGCGCGGCGGCAGGGGCTCCGGGTGATGACATTCTGGCGGGACAAGCTCGTCCTTATCTGCTCGCCGGAGCATCGCCTAGCGAAGAAGAGGGAAACGGGGCTGCGCGATCTGGTGGGGGAAAAGTTCGTGGCATTCGAGCCGGATCTCCCCACCCGCAAGCAGATCGACAAAAAGCTCCGGCAGCGCGGTGTGCGCCTCCGGCCGATCCTGGAATTCGATAACATCGAGACCGTTAAGCGCGCCGTCGAGATCGAGGATGCCGTGTCGATCGTGCCGGAGATTTGCGTGCGTGGCGAAGTGCGCAGCGGGGCACTCACCGTCGTCGAGCTCGACGAGCCCGACATGTGGCGGCCGCTGGGCGCGCTGGTGAAGACCCGGGCCGTCCCGTCGCCAGCTCTCAAGGAATTCCTCGGCATGCTTGAAAATACCGAGCTGGGCAGGCTTTAATCAGGCAATCCATTCCCCCCCCCAATATGGAACTCCCAAAATTCGATCCTCAGGTGCCGGCGATCGGCATTATCGGCGGCAGTGGCCTCTACGAGATGGAGGGTGTCGAAAACGCAGAGGAGTATGACGTTCAGACACCGTTTGGCCGTCCCTCGGACAATCTCATCGGTGGGACATTGCACGGCCGGCAGGTCTTCTTCCTGCCTCGGCACGGTCGCGGGCACGTCATCGCGCCTCACGAAGTGAACCACCGGGCGAATATCTACGCCCTGCGCGCGATGGGGGTACGGTGGATCATCTGCGTAACGGCGGTGGGCAGCCTGCAGGAGCGGTACGCGCCGCGCGACATCGTCCTGCCCTCTCAGTTCTACGACCGCACCAGCGGGCGGGACAGGCACACATTCTTCGGCGAGGGAATCGTCGCGCACATCAGCTTCGCCGAGCCGGTGAGCAGCACATTGCGTGGATTGATCGCGCAGGCATGCTCCGTCCTGCGCAAGAGCTATCACTCGGGCGGGACATACGTGAATATCGACGGTCCGGCCTTCTCGACCCGCGCGGAGTCCGAGGAATACCGGCGCATGGGATTCGACGTGATCGGAATGACGAATCTTCCCGAGGCCAAGCTGGCACGGGAGGCCGAGATCGCGCTGGCGACGATGGCGATGATCACGGACTACGACTGCTGGAAGACGAGCGAGGACCCGGTCACCGCGGAGTCGGTCGCCTCGCATGTGCAGGCAAATGCCGCCACGGTGAAGGAAGTCCTGGCCAAGGTCCTGCCCCGCATTCCGACCGAGCCGGCATGGACGGAGCACACCGCACTCAACGAAGCCATTGTGACTCCCCGGGAGCTGTGGCCAAAAGAAACGCTCGACAAGTTGCGTCCGCTACTGGATCGGTTGCAGTAATTCTATGATTTCCAAGTCTCGTTGGGCGGCATTTGCAGCCGTCGTTCTTGCGCTGGCAGCGTGGCAATCCACCTCTGCCCAGGATATCACCACGCCCTCGTCTCCCACGGCGACGCCCGTGATGACTACGCCTGCCGCCTCGACAGCGGCCCCAGCTCCGGGCACTCCGGAACAGGCGGCTCCGGCAGCGGAAGCATCCACTCCTGCGGCAAGCCCCGCTCCCTCGGTGACTCCGGCGGCCCCGGAGATGGCCAAGCCCGCGACGGCTGCGACAGGCGAAATGTCGAAGCCAGCCGCCGCTGCTCCCAGCCAAAGGCTCTATTACTGCACCGTACCCGGCGTCGGCCGCACGGTGGCCCTTACCTTCGACGACGGTCCGTCGGCCAAGCTCACGCCCATGCTGCTCGACATCCTGAAGCAGCGCGGGATCCACGCGACATTCTTCGTTGTCGGTGAAAACGCGGCGGCATACCCGGACATCCTCAAGCGGGAGATCGCGGAAGGCCACGAGATCGGCAACCATAGCTGGAACCATCCGCAGCTCACGCACCTCAGCCTCGATGGCATCCGCAGCCAGATCGAGCGCACGAACGACGCGATCCGCGCGGCCACCGGCCACAACCCGACGCTGCTGCGGCCTCCCTATGGCGCGACCAGCCCGACGCTCAATCGGTGGTATGGCAAGACCTATGGGTTGAAAGTCATCCTCTGGGAAGTGGATCCCCTCGACTGGAAGTACCGCAACTCGGCGCATGTCGAGAGCGAGATCCTCAAGCAGACGAAGCCGGGCGACATCATTCTCTCACACGACATCCATGCCACGACCGTCGCGGCCATGCCTGCCACGCTCGATGCGCTCATTGCGAAGGGCTACAAATTCGTGACCGTTTCGCAGCTCATCGCGATGCAGGGTTCGGTGCCGACCCCGGCGCCCGCCGCCAAGGCGGCCAAGCCTCAGCCCGCAGCGAGTGCAGGCAGCGCCGCGCAATAATCGGAAAACTCGGGGGACCAGCTCAGGGCGCGCAGGCGGGCATTGCTTACGCGCTTGCTGGTCCAGCCCCGCTTGCGATTCGGATCGCCGGGTCCTTCCGGAGGCAGGGGCTTGCCCAGGAAATCCGCGATCCAGCCATAGACCTCACGCTGGGTGGCGGGGCGATCGTCAGCGACATTGTAGATGGTCCCCGGAATGCCAGCCTCGGCGACTCTCAGGACCCCGCGCGCGGCGTCGTCCCGGTGGATTTGATTGATCCAGCGCCCGCCACCATTCTCCAGGATGGCGGTGCCTTCCTGAAAGCGGCGTAGGAACACCGATCGGCCCGGTCCATACAGGCCTGCCAGCCGCAGGACGCAGCCGCTAGCCTCCAGAGTGATTTTCTCGGCATCCAGCAACAGCCGGCCCGTGTCGCGGAGAGGTTCGGCCGGACTGTCCTCCGTCACCCATTCTCCATCTATCTGCGCATAGACGGACGTGCTGCTCGTAAAAAGCAATCGCGCCTCGGGGAAAACCTGGCGGATGGCGGCACACCCCTCCACATAAACGCGGCGATAAGCATCCGCGCCACCGCGGCCGGAACTCGCGCAGTGAAGCACGACGTCGAAATTCCCGTGCCGGGCGCGTACTCCCTCGAGCGAGGCGGGCGAGGAAATATCGGCCACATCGATGCAGAATCCCATTGGCCCCAGTCGGGTGGCGGATTCCGGCGTCGCCGTGAGCGCGACGACATCCCAGCCCGCGGCACAAAAAAAAGCGGCTGCGGATTCACCAAGGAAACCGCAGCCGGCTATTAAAATACGAGACAAGGCAAAAGCCTGTTAGTGCAGGTTGAAGCGGAACTTCATTTTCGCGCGCTTGGCGTTTGCTTTCGCTTTGCGGCGGGACTTCTGCGTCGGGGTCTCGAAGGCGCGCAAACGGCGCACCTCATCCATGATGCCCTCATTGTCCACCTTACTCTTAAGGCGCTTAAGAGCACGGTCAATGGGTTCACCTTTTCGTACGATCACTTCCGGCATGGGTCTAATTCACCTACTTTCTTCAAATCTCCTCATTGGAGCGGTTTTTCACTGTGCCCGGCCCCCTGGCGTTTGGCAAGAGCTTTGTCGCAGGAAATAAGAAATGCGGATGCGGCAGGCTCAATTCCCAGTGGCCGGCTGCAGAGCCGGATCGGGAATCAAGTCCGCCACGCCCGCATGGTGGAGCTCCAGTTGTGACGGAGGTGTAGTCCCCGTGCGGATGGTGCCGGAAAGCCCCTCGGAATTGGAAACGAGTGAGAGGGCTCCATTCGCGTCGGGGCCGGGCAGCGAGCCGTCTGGCTTTGCGGAAAGCGGCGCGACCAAGCTCGCCTGCCAGACATATTGGCCAGTGGGAAGTTGGGCGAGCGAGCCGGTATAGCGGACCGAGGAGAGCTCCCCGCGCTGGACGGTGAGCACGACGGTGGCCGGTTTGCCGGACTCGAGCCCTCGTTCGACCACCAGTCGCACCGGCGTCTGATCCGCCAAGGCGCCTTCGAAGACGCTGCCGGTCCGGATCCGCGCGCGCAGATCGGCCAGAGACTTCTCGGCCGCGCGCTTTTGCCGGGCGAGGTAATCGGCCTTCAGATGCTCCAGATCCAGCGCCGCAGACTCGAGAGCTCCAAGCTTGGCTGCAGTTTGCGGCGAATCCTCCAGGGGCGCAGCGGGATTGTCGACGAGAGAGCCCTGCAGGGTGGGCGTGATTTTTCCATCGGTCACTCCCCAACCAGAGGCGGTCTTCGAGAGGGAAAGCTCCGCCAGGGCATCGACGGTCGAGCCTGCGGGCAGGACGATCCGCTTTACGGGGAATCGCGCCTGGGCTGCCGCTGCCGTCGCGACGATCTGCTGACGTACAGAATCATTTGTAGGAAGCGTGCCAATAGCCCAGCCCTGGACGGCAGCCATTCGCCGGGAGACATCCATTGCGCGAGGAAGCACCGAGATATCGCGGATCTCCAGTGTGGGACGGATCAGACGATAGTGAACGGTGGCAGTCGCCGTCGCGCCGGGGGGGGTATCCAGTACGGCAATGCGTTCCGGCGGGGTCTCAATGGCGAGGCCGACAGGAGGATGCGCCATCAGCCAGGCATTGGCCACATCCTTCCGGGCATCCCGGCAGCCGGTGATTGCTAGACAGACGACGACGACCAGGCAAACGGGAAGAATCCGATCCACAGAAAGGACATAACCCGTCTGCGAATACCTTGCAACGAGACGGTATTCGTTGAGTGAATTTCCATGTTCCCAGCCGGTGGCGCACATGGGCTGAGAAGGGGAGTATAAAGTTCGTGCTTTTCCTACATGAGGCGCCGCCGAGCCGGGATTTCATCCACGGCTCGGCGGCACTCTTCATGCGCAGGCCCTATCAATCAGCGCCCGCGCATCCGACTCACTTCGCGTCCGGTACGAACACGGCGATCTTGCGACCCTTGAACTTGATGCCGCCCACTTTCTGAATCACCGACTGGACGTGTGCGTCGGCAATGTCCACGAGTGTATGCTTCTGCTCGATGTGAATGGCGCCGATCGCGTCGCGGGGAATGTCGGTAAGTCCAATGACTGTCCCGACGATGTCTCCCGGCCGCACGTTGCTCAGGCGCCCGGCGGTGAAGATCAGCCGGGTCATCCCCGCTTCGTCCGAGATATCATCGATATCGCGGGGCGCGCGTTGGCGGCGCGGCCTGTCTCCGCCATCTTCGCGGTCACGGTCGCGATCGAAGTCGCGGTCCCGTTCACGGCGTGCCGGAGCTTCGTCGCGGACGGCCTCCGGCTCGGGGCGCGCGGAGTCCGCGGTAAGGAGATGCAGCAGCGCGCTGGCGATATCGGTCGGGGAATAGCCCTGATCGAGCAGGCGATCGACGAACGAGTCGCGCTTGGTGAACTCACCGCTCTCGAGCGTGGAGCGGAGCAGCTCGAAGGTCTGGTTCGTGCGCTTCTCCTCCACTTCCTCGAGCGACGGTACCCGCTCGCGGCGGATGCGGCTCTTCGTGAGGCGGTTCATACTCTCGAGGCGGCGAATATCCCGTCCCGCGACGAAAGTGATGGCGCGGCCGCTGCGACCGGCGCGGCCGGTACGACCGATGCGGTGCACGTAGTCCTCGCCATCCTGCGGAAGGTCATAGTTGAAGACGACTTCGATGTCCTCCACATCCAGGCCGCGCGCAGCGACATCCGTGGCCACGAGGAACTCGACTTTCCGATCGCGGAAGCGGCGCATCACGCGCTCGCGCATCGCCTGGGTCATGTCACCGTGGAGCTTGTCCGCGGCATAGCCCCGGGCGGCGAGCTGCTCGGCGAGCTGGTCGCACATCATCTTCGTCGCGCAGAAAATGATGGCGCACTTCACGTCCTGTACGTCGACGATGCGGCAGAGGGCCTCGAGCTTCGAGCGGCGGTCCACTTCGTAATAGACCTGATCGATATTCGGAATCGTGAGCGCCTGGGGCTCGATGCGGATGTTCTCGGGATCGCGAGTGTAGCGACGGATGAGATCCTGGATCCCGCGCGGCAGAGTGGCCGAGAAGAGGACGGTCTGCCGATCCTCCGGCGCCTGCTCCAGGATGGATTCGATGTCATCGCGGAAGCCCATGTCCAGCATGCGGTCTGCCTCGTCGAGGATCACGGTATGAATGTCGTCGAGTCGCAGGGTGCCGCGCTCGAGGTGATCGATCACACGGCCAGGTGTGCCGATGATGATTTGCGCGCCTTCCTTCAGCCCGCGGATCTGGCGGTCGTAGGACGCGCCGCCATAAATCGGAAGCTCACGCACGCCGCGCTTGAAGGATGCGAGCTTGGCGACCTCTTCGGCCACCTGAACGGCCAGCTCTCGCGTGGGGCAAAGCACGAGCACCTGCGCCGCGCGCTTCGCCGAGTCCACCCGCTCGATCGCGGGAAGGGCAAAGGCGGCGGTCTTGCCGGAGCCGGTCTGCGATTGGCCGATGACATCGCGCCCGGTCAGGAGCACCGGGATGGCCAAAGACTGGATCGGCGAGGCCTCCTCGAAGCCCATGCGCTCGATCGCCTTCAATAATTCCGGCGACAGGCCGAGTTCGGGAAATGGTTTCTTCTCCATGACCACCTATAGCGTCCCAAGGGCCAACAGGCCAAGAATATCGGAGGCAGGCCCGATTCAAGAGGCTGCGGGGAGTTGCAAAACGGCAATGGCGCCGCGGGTATCCGCGCGGTTGGACAGGCCGACGCGCCCTCCGTGTAGGGCCGCCACTTCGCGCACGAAACAGAGACCCAATCCAGAGCTTTTCCTGCCGGATGCAGGCCGAGGCAGCGAGTAGAAGCGATCGAAGACGCGATCTACCGCATAATCCGGTATGCCGATCCCGGAATCTGCGACGGACACGGTGAGGTCATTGCCGGCGCGGCCGAGACTTACCTCGACCGGCGAGCCGGGAGGGGAGAAATCGAGGGCGTTCTGGATGAGATTGCGGATGGCTGTTTCCAGAAGGAACTCGTCGCCGCGCACCCATGAATCGGGAATGGGACGGAAGACCACCGTCCCCCCACGCTCCCTCGTCTCGTCTGCAACACGAGCCACCACACTGGAGAGGTCGACCTTCTGCGGATGCTCGAGACGCTTCCGATTTTCCAGCGAAGCCAGGGCGAGCAATTGCTCGATCAGGTTCTGAAGCCGCGCTGCCTCGCTGCCGATATTCGCAACGAATCGCGAGCGTGCCGGCGCGGGCATCTCCTCCTGGAGGAGTTCCGCTGCGCCGCGAATGGCCGCGACCGGCGACTTCATCTCATGGCTGAGCGTCTGGACATATGACTGCACGTAATTTCGGTCCTCGAGAGCATCGCGCATATCCTCGATCGAGGTGGCCAGGATGCGAAGCTGCCGGCCGGGCACCTTCACCGGTTTTGGGCGGTCACCGCGGGTCACGGCCTCGGCATACCGGGTGAGCCGGGCGAGAGGCTCCGTCACCCATCGCGAGAGTCCAACCCCGACCAGCAAGAAGATGGCCACCGAGCTGAATGCCAGAGCGATCAACTGGCGATGGCTTTCCGAGACGAACTCCCCCATGGCGCCCTCGGGCTTGTAAACGGATAGCACGCCGACGATTTTTCCATGCACCACGACAGGGGCGCCCACGTACATGATGGCCGAGCGGGGATCACTTTCGTTTTCCCTTGTGGCTCTTGCGCCATAGCTGCCGGCCAGGGTGCGGCTGACGTCGTTGAACTTCGAAAAATCTGTCCCGACGAACGACGGATGCCCGGAGTCGTAGAGAACCACGCCCCGCGCATCCGTGACGTAAACATCCATGAGGACCTTCCGCTTACGAAGGTGGTAAATATGGGCGTCGAGATGCCTGCTGGCCGCAAGCGCCAAGCCCGGCGCGAGCGAAGCCGGCAGGTGGCCGGAACTCTCGAGCTCGTGCGATACGATGCCGGCCAGAATTTCCGCGGCATCCACCATCGGCTCTTCGGCAGCTTCGAGATACTGTTGCTGGACCCGATTCATGATCGGGACGAAGAGGAAGTAAACTCCGGCCAGCGCAAGCACCACGAAGCCGGTCAGAATGCGTGCGGTGAGACTCACGCCCGCAGGGAGTAACCGAAGCCTCGGTGGGTTTGAATCGGATCGGACTCCGGGCGCACTGAGTGGAGCTTGGCGCGCAGGGACTTGATATGCGTGTCGACGGTGCGTTCCATCGAGGCCTCGGGCTCATCCCACGCGGCATCCATGAGTTGAGCCCGGGAAAAGACCCTCCCGGGTTTGGCAATCAATGCCCCGAGCAGGCGGTATTCGATCCGCGAGAGGTCGAGGGGCATGCCATGGTAGCGGATGAGCCGCCTTTCTCCGTCCTGCGAAAAGCAAGGCTCCTCGCACTCTCTGAAAGAGCTGGTGGCCTTCGTGCGACGCAGGATCGCCTTCACCCGCGCGGCGAGCTCACGCGGGCTGAACGGCTTCGTCACGTAATCGTCGCCGCCGATTTCCAGCCCGACCACCCGGTCGATCTCTTCGCTTCGCGCTGTGAGAAACAAGACCGGCAACGTGTGGCGCACTCGCAGCCGGCGGCAAACGTCGAAACCATTGATATCGGGCAGGCCAATGTCGAGGACGACAAGGTCGTATTCCTCCCCTTCGAGCGAGGCGAGGGCGCCAGCCCCGGTGGAATGGCACGCCACCTCGGCTCCCTCTGATTCGAGGGCATATTTCACGGCATCGCAAATCGAAGGTTCGTCCTCCACTACCAGGATACGCGGCCGACCGGACATCGGATTCATCGTAGGAATCGGAGAGCTGGAAATCAAACCCCGTCCGCAGCAGGTGCGGCCACCTTATCGAGATCGGCTGGCGGCAAGGCAGCTCCGGCCAGACCGGATGCCGCCGCGAATACCAAGAGAATGGGCGTCTTCATTGCCGCCCATCATGGGGCGGCAATGTGGGCGCCTGATGAAGATGCCGTGAAGTTTATGTGAAAACGCAGCCCTGAATGAGCCCGCGCGGAACTTTAGCCGCGCGCGCCGGGCGATCGCTCAATAGGGCCGTGTCACGACCACGTAACTGTTTCTATGATACGGGCGGTAGTATACGCCACGGTTCACATAATAGACCTGGCGGTGGTAACGCTCGACTGTGTAGCCCACAGGCAAGGTCGTTACGACATAGCCGGGGCTATAGACGCCCGTCGTGACGGTAACGGGTGGTGGAGGTAGCGGGGCATTGATCGTGCAGCCGGCGCAGAGGAGTGCGGTGGCTCCAGTGGCCGCGAGAATTCGGACGTTCATGCAGAGGGTTCGCGTTTCCTGCCTGAAGCGGTCGCTCCTCCATCAAATGGTTCCGCCGAGTTCGACGCCGGAAATTGGTCTGCGATCCAATTGGAAGCGCTGCCGCAGGACTTTCAGGACTCGTATGTAAGCGATCGTGAAGAGAAGCGACCAAATCCAGCAGGCGACGAAATAGGCGACCCAGATGGCCGGCGCTTTCCCGAAACGAGTCCACAGGAAATGAATCATCATTCCGTGGCTCAGGAAGAACGGGAGCGTGGCCTTACCCATAAGCTCCACCATATTGCGGGTCAGCCGGCCGCAGCGCTCGATCACCCGGCTGGTGACCAGCGCGGGTCCCAGCAGAAGGACGAACGCAATGGCACTGTAAAATGAGCGGAAGAAGACCGCCTCCAGCCCCGGGAACCACGGAAGTACCGCGAATCGGGCGCCCGAGCAGGCGAGCCATGCGAGGAGCAGAAAAGCGAGGAGGCCCGCGGAAGGATACATGCCGGAGGCGATGCCCAGAAAAGCCGGGGCCAGCCGAAAGACGGGCGACCAGTTTTTACAGATCATGCCTGTATGGACCGGGTCGATGCAATGGACCGCGATACAGGCGGCGAGCGAGGCCAGTGAGCAGACTGCGATCCCGAGTCCGCTCAGACGCGCGGCGAGAAAGTAGAGTGCCGGCATCAGTAGATAGAGCTGCAGGATGAACGGAACGAACCACATCGGTTCCGTGAAATAGCGCATCCCAACGTACTGGTTGATCATCAGGAGATTGCACGCAAGCTCCGGCAGAGTGAAGGGGCCGGACTCGCCCCGGGCGGGGTAGAAATAGCTTCCGGCAAACAGGATCAGCGTAATCGCCGCATACGCGGGATAAACGCTGAGGAATCGATCAAAGAAATATTGGGCGACATTGCGGATAGAGGGATTCCGCAAGGCCGCGCTGTAACGCGAGTAGCGCACGGCGCAGTATCCGGCCAGTGCGATGAATGTACCCGAAGCAAACGTCGCGTACTCGTAGAACGGCCATTTGGCTGCGATGCCCGTGTGATAATAGAAGAGCAGGCTCGCGCAAAATATGCGGAGGAGATCGATCTCGACAGACCTGCGGGACCGGCCGACGAAATTGTCGGCCGGTTCACGGGGTCCTGGAGGCAAATCCACGAAACCTGCCATTGCTGCGCCTGGATTGAACGGTTACGGCGCCCAAAGGCAAGGCGGGATCGGTTATTCCGTGACCTCGCGCAGATGAATGGAATCGAAGCGCTCCTCGCCGGCAAGGATATCGCTGACGACGATCAGTCGATCTCCCGGTTGGACAAGGCCGAGCTTCTTGAGCATGACCTCGGCATCCGCGACCGTATGCTCGGGGCGGGCATCGAACGGCATGCGAATGGCGTGGGTGCCCCAGTTCAGCGCCAGGCGGCGGACGACCTCTTCACTGGGAGCAAATGCGAAGATGGGCGAGTGTTCCGGGCGGAGGTGGCTGGCGTAATCGGCCATGATGCCGCGCCGGGTAAAGACGACGAGCTTGCTATTGTGAAACGAGTTCGCCAGCACGATCGCGCTCTTCACCGTCTTGTGCCGCGGGTCAGTGATAATGGCATCCGCGAAATAGCCTGCTCCGCCGCTGCGCTCGATCCGTCGAGCGACGCGATCGAAGACCTTGACGCACTCGACCGGATACTTGCCGACGGTGGTCTCGCCGCTGAGCATGATGGCATCGGCCTGCTCGAAGACAGCATTCGCTACGTCGGTGATTTCCGCACGGGTCGGGAGCGGATTCTCGATCATCGATTCGAGCATATGAGTGGCCACGATGACGGGGCGGCCGAGAGAAAGGCACTGCTTGATGATCTTGCGCTGGATGATGGGAAGCTCCTCCATCGGGCACTCGATACCGAGGTCGCCGCGCGCGATCATGATGATGTCCGACTCCTGGATGATCGTGCCGATCATCTTGACCGCGTGCTGATCCTCGATCTTGGCGATGACGCGGGCGTCGCTGCCGGCTTCACGCATCACGCGGCGCAGCTCCACGAGATCGGAGGCTTCACGGCAAAAGCTCAGAGCAATGAAGTCGACGCCGACCTGGGCACCCACGGCGATATCGGCGATGTCCTTCTCCGTAAGCGGAGGCAGACTCACTCTTACTCCCGGCAAATTGATGTGGCGTCGGGAGCCGAGCTTACCCGGCGTGAGAACCTCGCAGCGGATCTTATTGTCCTGCTTCGAGAGCACTTTCATGTGCATCACGCCATTGTCCACGAGCACGGTGTCGCCGACTGCGATGTCGTTGATCAGCCCGTCGTAGTTGACGTCCACGGAATAAAGCTCCTCGCTCCGTGCGCCGCGTACGGTGAATTCCAGGATATCGCCTACCTTGAGGTCGAGCTTCACTGCGAGATCGCCGGTGCGGATCGCGGGCCCCTGCGTATCCATGAGGATGCCCGTATTCGTGCCGAGTTCAGTGGCCACTTTGCGGATGGCCGGCACGATGGCACGTACCCAGTCATGGTTCGCATGGCTCATGTTGAGCCGGAAGACATCGACTCCTGCCTGAATCAGTTCCCTCAGTTTCTCCGGCGATTCGGTAGCCGGTCCTAGCGTGGCGATGATTTTGGTTCTCCGCAGCATGTACCTCCCAGAAACCCGAACCATCGAAGAAATGCAAGCAACTGCCGAGCCAAGTCCCGAAGACGGCGTGGTGAATCAGTGGGACGGAGTAGGTTTTCCGCTGCAGTTGCCCGTTCGTTCCAGGGCGGCCCCTGCTTTCTTTACTGGACCTTGAGAGTGGTGATGAGGTCCTCGATCTTCGCCTGCTGGTCGTCGCCGATGTCGCGGAAAGTCTGGAGCCGCTGCATATCGCCGGGGCGGGGGTAGCTTGCTGGATTGGCGAGCTGCGCAGGCTGGAGGAGCTTGCGCGCCTCTGCATTCGGGTTCAGGTATGGGAATTCCTGCGAGATAAGGATGGAGACCTTCGGCCGAAGGATGAAGTCCATGAACAACTCCGCATTCTTCGGATGGCTGGCATCCTTCGGGATGGCGAGATTGTCCACGAAAAGGTGGGCTCCCTCGGTGGGAAGCACCCATCGGAAATTTTTGTCCGAGGCCAGAAGTGTGGCGGCATCTCCACTCCACATGATGCCGATCGCTGCGTCGTCGCCGGCCAGCTCGGTCTTGGGATTGCTGGAGTAGGCTTTCACCAAGGGAAGCCACTTCGCGAGCAACGGCCGTACGCGGGCGAGATTGTCGTCGGAGATATCATTCGCGGGCATGTTCATGGCGCAGAGGCCCCAACTCACGATTTCCCGGGGATCGTCCAGGACGACGATGCTGCCCTTGTATTTGTCCTGAAAGACATCCTTATACCCGGTGATGGGATCGGGAACCATCGAGGTGTTCACCACGATGCCGACTGTGCCGGCCATCCAGGGGACGGAATAGTCATGATTCGGGTCGAACGGCAGATGCTGAAACTCCGGAGCGAGATTCGCGAGATTCGGAATCAGCGCGTGATCGAGCTGGAGAAGGCTGCCGGAATGGATAAGGGCATCAGTGAGGTACTCGCTGGGCTGGATCAGATCGTACTTCCCATTTGCGGAGGCGAGCTTCTGCAGGAGCTCCTTGTTCGAGGCGTAGTTCTCGATATGGACCTGGATGCCCGTCTGCCGTGTGAAGCGATCGATGACGGATTGCGGAATGTAGCCTGCCCAGCAGAAGATATTCAGCTCCTTGGGCTCGCCGGTGTCGGGCTGCTTTTCAGTCTCCGTCGAGGCAGCTGGGGTGGCTTGCGCTGTGGCGAACTGGACGGGCGTCGGTGAGGCGGATGCCAAGGGAGTCGGAGATGCAGCGGGCTGGGCGCTTTCGCCCGACTTGCCGCAGCCGGCGAGCACGAGAGATGCGAGTGCTGCGCCGAGAGCGAAGAAAGGAAATGCTTTCATGGAATACTTGCCTCGAGTTGGACAGGTCCCTAAGGAGCATGATCCAAGGTCCCGCGCAACGAAAACGGTATCATAACCTTTTCGAGATTATCCCCCTGAAATGGAATTTGGAGGATCCCAGATCCTCGAGACGCTTGGTATCGACTATGAAAACCACACACCTCCTCTTTACCATCGTGGCTCTCTCGCTGGCGCGGGCGCAGGCTGCGCCGACTCCGCAGAGTTCCGCCTCACCTTTGCCAGCGGTTTCCGCCACAGCATCTCCCTTGCCGTCCACCGCGCCCGGCACGAGCTTGCCCTCGAAAAATCCCCAGCCCTCGCTTGGTGCGGCATGGACCGAGGAGGCCCTCAACATCCGGGGTGCGGAAGTCGTCAGCCCGAATGGCTCAGTGGGCCACCTGAGCCGCATCAATCACGACCTCGTCATCCATGGCCCATTCCGAGGCGACGTGAGCATTATTCACGGGGACCTGTATATCATTGGAACCGTCACCGGCGCGGTCTCCGTAGTCGGGGGCAAGGCGACCATCATCGGCACGGTGGACGGGCCGGTGAGCGTGACGGGAGGAGATCTGCGTCTTTCCGGGACAGTGCGCGGCGGTGCCTCTGTGGCTGGCGGGCAGATCATTCGGGACGCCGGGTCACGAATACAAGGGGTGAGTTACGCCACCAGCGGTACGGGCGTGGCCTACTCCAAGTTCAACCTGTTTGGCAGGCGAACTGCGCAGTTTCCATTTGGACCTTCATGGACGGGCCAGCCCCCGGGAGATTTGAAGTCCTTTTTGTTGTCTCCCCTGTGGATCACATGGGATGCGCTATTTCTGGTCCTCTGGTTGGTTGTCGCGGTGGCCATAGCTGCCGTGTGGCCGACTCACATCGCATCGGCCGCTGACGATCTTCATTCACAAGGAGTGCGCTACGGAGCGGCCGGGTTTCTCTTCTGGATCGCCTTCTGGTTCCTCGCGATTTGCGCCCTTCTACTCTCGATATTCCTCATCGGCATCCCCTTTGCGATATTGCTCTTCGTCCTCTACGTCGTGGTGAAATGGTGCGGGTACACCATTGTCTTTGCCGGGATCGGCAAAGCGATCTTGCGCCCCGGACCGGAGCGCGAGCGGTCCGTGATTACTTGCACGGCGGTGGGAGCCTTGGCGGCCGGGCTCTTCCGATTCATTCCGGTGGCTGGACTGGTCGGCTGGCAGATTCTTGGGTGGGTGGCCGCGGGGGTGGCGGTCGTGAAGGTGAGCGCAGCGTTCGCCAAGCGCTCCACCCCTATGCCTCCGGTGCAGCCGGGGCCACTTTCCCCGCCGGCTGCGTGAGACGGGTGACGGTTGCCGAGGTGCAGGAATGCCGGCACTGATGGAATAGCCACCTAACCCGAAATTCAAAAAGTCGGCGGCCAAGGGATTGTCCTCCGGACCTGCCAAGTGACTGATGGAAAGGACGTGCGCGTCGCGCAGAGCAGTGTCCTCCGGACCCGCCAAGTGACTGATGGAGAGGACGTGCGCATCGCGCAGGGCAGTGGCAGCCCTACCTTGTGTGCGAATCGTGCTGCCGCACGGCGCCTTCGGCGACGCCTAATTGAAGATAGGCGGGGCAGTCCCTTGCCCGCCGTGGCTTCCTGTTTTCGTCCCACATGGAGCCCCCCGAGCGGGCATGCGAATCGGATTCGGACGAAGTTCGATGTAGCCGCTTCCCTGTGGAAAGCGCCACGGCCTCGCCATCCCACGAAACTGGCTCGCGCCTGCCTCCCGCCCCTTTATTCAGCGCTTCCTTAAATATAACGTCTATTTGGAAACGGTGCGTCGCCCGCAGCGCGACGGTTACAGGGGCGTGTCTGCGAAGTCGGCATTAGTGCGGGATCGCACGGGCGTGCAGCAATTTTGGGATCAGGCGCGCTCGGCGGCGGTCACGGTATTCGCCATAAGCATGGCGATGGTCATCGGGCCGACGCCGCCGGGTACCGGCGTAATGGCGGAGCATTTCGGCGCGACATGCTGGAAATCGACATCGCCCACGATGCGATAGCCTTTCGGCGTCAGCAGATCGTCCACGCGGTTAATGCCGACGTCGATGACCACTGCGCCATCACGCACCATGTCGGCCGTGAGAAAATGAGGCCGGCCGATGGCAGCGATGACAATATCCGCCTCGCGCGTGATCGCCCCGATATCGCGCGTACGGGAGTGGGCGACCGTGACGGTAGCATCTCCGCCCGGGCCTTTGGCCATGAGGAGGAGAGCCATCGGTTTGCCGACGATCATGCTGCGGCCAAGGACCACAGCGCGTGCGCCGGCGGTCTTCACGCCCGCCTCGATGAGGAGGCGCTGGCAGCCAAGCGGAGTACATGGCACGAAGCCGGTCGGGTCATCCAGGGCGAGCTTGGCGACATTCACGGGATGAAATCCATCCACATCCTTGCGCGGATCGATGGCGCGCACGATGGCGGACTCATCGATATGGGACGGCGGCGGCGACTGGACGAGGATGCCATGGATCTCCGGGTCGTCGTTCAATTGCCCGACGAGGGCGAGCAACTCGGCCTGGGTCGTCGAGGCGGGAAGCTCGTGTTTTTGCGAATAAATGCCGAGCTCGGCGGCGCGTTTGTCCTTCGACCGAACGTAAGCGACCGAGGCGGGATCCTCCCCGACGAGTACGACTGCGAGGCCGGGCGTGATGCCGCGCTCCTTGAGAGCGGTGATCCGGTGCTTGGTTTCCTCGTGGACCTTCTTCGCGATTTCCGTGCCGTTAATCAGCTTCATTTTTCAGGAGTGTTTCGATACGCATCCGCTCTGCCTCGAAGGCCTCGGCCGTCGGCGTGGGCGGTATCGTTTCGTACGCGCCGATGGTGACGTCCACGCGCGAAAATGGCAATGGGATGCGAAAGCCATCCCAGCTTTTGATGGTGGCGGCCCGGGAGAACCGCACATGCATGGGCAGGATGCGCGCTCCGGTGGTCTGCGCGAGAAGAATGAGTCCCGGCCCGAGGGAATAACGGGGGCCGCGCGGACCGTCCGGCGTAACAGCCAGATCGGCGCCGGATTTCAGCCAGTCGGCGCATTCCATGAGAGCGCGGGATCCCCGGCGGGAGCTGGAGCCGCGGATCGAGCCCATGCGGAAGCAGGCCATGAGCTGGGCGAGGATTTCCCCATCCTTGCTGGGGCTCGTGAGTACGGCCACACCTTTGCGCTCGCGATGAGGGTATTTGCGAAGATGAGCGAGTGTGATGGCCAGGATCCGATTGTGCCAGAAGGTGACGATCAACGGGAAGTCGGGCGACTTCTGGGTGAAGCCCGATTCATCCTTGATGCGCAGGCGCAGGGTGACAAAGAGGGCCCGCGCGATGAGAGAGCCGATAAGGGCAAGGAGGCGTTCGCGAGTCACGGTATCGAAGAAGGATGAGCCTTGAGACGTGGGGCCTTTCGTGAGTTCAACCGAGGCACTGGCCGAGCACGCGGTGCAGCACCGGGCGTAGTTTATCCGCAAGGGTCGCATTCGCAAACGCGAACCACGAGACGGGCGATGTCGTATCCAGCGGTGCATCGGGGAAGCCGCCAAGCGGAGATTCATAGATAATGCCGGCCTCCTGCACGATCAATGCGGCGGCGACGTCGTACGGATGGCAAACCAGCGTGGAGTCGAGGTCGAGCACGGCATGGACGAGCGGACGGATGTCGCCCACGAAGCGATCATGGCCGGCCAGCAACTCGTAGAACTGCCCTCCGGTCGAGATATACTGGTCGTCGAAGATGGTGGGTGACGAGGTCGCGCCGAGCCCGACGAGTTCATCCCAGACCTGCTCCTCGATCTGCGCGAGGAGGGTGCGCCCCTCGGGGAAGAACTTGGCCAATGAAGCAAATCCATGCCGGAAGTCGGTGGCTTGGGACGGGCGCAGCTCCAGCGGCTGGCGCGAGCCGTCGAGCACGTTCACCGATTCCGCCGTGACGCCCCTTCCCCGTATCGCGCTGATCTGGTCTGCGCGCCATTGCTTGGTCAGCGGGATTTCTGTCATCGACGCAACGCAGATATCGGACAGGCTGGTCGTTGTGCCGAGCTGGGGGGCCATGCCGGCGAGCGCCCACGCCGGCCGTTTGTCCACCATGAGGCCTCGAGTGCCATCGATCGGATCGAGAATGACCTTCCATTTCGTATCCAGCGCATCGACTCCCGGCGGGAAGCACGGCGGAGCGCTCTCATCGACGCCTTCAAATATCAGCTCGACCGGTTCCTCCGCCGGCCAATGAGCCGCGAACCATGAGAGAATGGCATCCTCGCTCAGCTTATCGATGGCATAGATCGTATCGGCGGCGGACTCGGCCGCGACTGCACTGAGCTGCTCGACAGTCTGGCGGGTGCGTCCGGCGATGACTGCGTCACGGATGGCATCGCCGAGCTGGCAGAGCAGGGATCGGAACTTTTCGAGCTCAGGCATGAGGCGCACGATACGCGGTCGTGAGCCTGAGGGGCGAGGATTTCCACAGGAATCGGCTCGTGAGCGCGATCCCGGCGGTCAGCAATCCGAGAGCCAGGCCGACCCAGATGCCAGTGGCCTGCAGAGCTGTATGGAAGGCGAGCGCATAAGAGGATGGCAACGCCACAACCCAGAAAGAACCAATGACAAGAAGCAGGGGCACGCGCACATCCCCCAAGCCTCGCAAGGCATTGATTGCAACAACTTGAAGGCCATCCACGATCTGGAAGAGTGCGGCGACTCCCAGCAGCGAGACGGCAACGGCCAGCACGTTCGGGTCGGTCACGAAAAGCGCCGCCAGTGGCCGGGCGAAAACAACAAAGCACACACCAAAGCAAGACATGGCGGCGACCGCCATCGACAGTCCACCGAAGACGACAGGCCTCACCCGATCGAGCTCCCCTGCCCCGAGGGCCTGTCCCACGCGTACGGTGACAGCCATGCCGATGCCCAGCGGCACCATGAGCGTGGTGGTGGCGCAGGTCAGCGCGATCTGATGGGCCGCCAGCGCATCCATGCCAAGCCATCCCATCATCACCGTGGATATGGCAACAGAACTGATCTCGGCCAGATGCTGCCCGCCAGCCGGGGCTCCCACCCGCAGGAGATGGCGTAGATTCCGCAGGAGGCTGGATGGGGAGAACGGCGTAATTCCCCGAGGCCGTCTGCGTCCTGCGCCTCCGACCAATGCGAGCAACACGACGAAGTCGACAATACGGGCGACCAGAGTTGCCAAGCCAGCTCCGGTGAGTCCGAGGGCGGGCAGCCCCCACATACCGAAGATTAGTGGAAAATTGAGGGCCACATTCAGAAGTACGCCACCCAGCACGATCCAGAAAGGGAGCCACGGCCGCGACAGGGCCTCGGAAAAATTCTTCGTCGCCGTGAACAGCATGAGCGGAACGATGGAAATGCTGACGAGCACCAGATACGGCACGACGGTGTGGTTCACCTCCGGAGGCTGGCCGAGCATCGGAAGGATCGGGATCACTGCGATCTCGAGAATGCAGAGGATGACGCCGAGCGCGCCGCCGAGCAGAAGCGAGGCCCGGAACACCGAATCCGTGTCGCCGTTTGCCCCGAACGCCTGCGACGCGCGCACGGTCACGGACGTCATCACCCCGAATCCAAAGACGATTGCGGTCGCCAGGAGCATATTGCCGAATGCGCACGCAGCCAGCGCGGCCACGCTCACCCTGCCCACCATCAGACTGTCGGCCCAGGCCATGAGCATCTGCCCGACCTGGCCGGCGATCATCGGCGCGGCCAGGACGAGCGTCTTTCGATTCTCACGGAAAATGGCGGAAAGCATCCGGAAGGTGAAAGCAGATGGGAGGGAAACAGATATAGGAAACGCGGGCTGCTCCGCCGCCTTGACACCATCTTGCGATGAGAAGGATCAAGGAAAAATGCCGTGAGCCTGGTAGCTGCGGCAGACGCGCTCGATGGCGACATAGTAAGCGGCGGTGCGCAGATCGGGCAGATCCCGGGCTTTCCACGCATCGTGGATACTGTGATAGGCCACCGCCATGGTCTCTGCGAGCGCGGTATGCACGAAATCGATCTCCTTGGGGCCTGCCGTGATGCGGGCGCGCTGATCCGCCTCCAGATGCCGGCCAGTGAGGTTCTCGACGGCGTCGAGGAGCTGCGTCTTGGCGAGCTCCGAGATGCGGGTGTTCATGCGGTCGAAGCTCACGTGGGACAAATTCTTAAGCCACTCGAAATACGAGACCGTCACTCCGCCGGCATTGAGATAGAGATCGGGGATGACGAGAATCCCGCGCTCGAGGAGGATGGACTCCGCATCGTACTCGACCGGGCCATTTGCCGCCTCCGCGATAATGCGTGCTTGAATGCGCGGAGCATTCTCGGTGGTGATCTGGCCCTCTAGGGCGGCGGGGATCAGGATGTCGCATGGCTGCTCGAGGATAGTTGCGGGATTTTCATGGAACTGCCCTGCCATCCCGGCGAGGGAGCCATTCTCGCGGAAGTGATGCAGCGCCCGCCGGAGATCGATGCCTGCCGGGTCATAGAGCCCGCCCCCCAGCTCTGCCAGGCCGACGATGCGCGCCCCTGCCTTCTCGAGGAAGTGGCCGGCATACGAGCCCACATTTCCAAGGCCCTGGAGGATGACGGTCTTGCCCTCGACGCCGGGGCTGAGACCCAGCTCGGCCATGTCCTCCCTGCGAGACATGCACTCCTGGATTCCCAGGCTCACTCCAAGGCCGGTCGCCTCTCGCCGCCCGGGGATGCCATGCAGGTCCACCGGCTTGCCGGTCACACAGGCGTAGGTATCCGGCTCGTTGAATTTCATCGCCCGGTACGTGTCGGCGATCCATGCCATCTCCTGCTCGCCGGTGCCATAGTCTGGCGCCGGGACGTCCACGGACGGTCCGATGAAGTTCTTCTTGATGAGCTCGGCCGTATAGCGACGGGTGACCCGCTCGCGAAAGCCCGGCGAGCACGCGCGGGCATCGATTTTCACGGATCCCTTCGCTCCGCCGAATGGAAGGCCGACAATGGCGCACTTATAAGTCATGAGCGCCGCGAGCGCGACGGTCTCCTCCTGAGTGACATGGGGGCTGAAGCGGATGCCTCCCTTGCATGGAAGGCGGTGGTGGCTGTGCTGCGCGCGCCACCCCTCGACGACCACGATATTGCCGCTGTCGTCCTTCACGGGAAATTTCACGCGATAGACGCTGTTGCAGGATTTCACCTGATCCAGCAGGCCGGCGGGGAAGTTCGTGAGATCGGCGGCGCGGTCGAAGTACGCGCCGACCGACTCGAGGAACCGGCTGCGCGCGGGGGCGGACTTTTCCATTGCGCCTCCCAGCTTACGCCGAAAGTCGCCGCGCGCCAAGCAGGGGTCGTTGCGGGATCAAAGGTGGAGGAGAAATTGAAATGCCTTCCAAACAACGACTGCGAGCGTCACCGACACCACGACCGCTACCAGAAGGAGGCCACCCACCAGCGCGCAGACGAAGATCCAGTCGGCCCTGGTGGACGCGCGCGCACCGGCATGTCGTTCGATGAGTTCGACATTCCTGCGGTTTGACTTGAAGAAAGCCGAAAAGACATCGCCGATGCCGGGAATGGAGCCGCCCAGCGTATTGATGAGGACATTGAGCGCCATGCGAACGAGGACGACCCGAGGCACGCCGGCGCGAAGGGCATGAATAAGGATCACGCAGGATACCGCTGCCGTCGAGCTGCCTCCGACTGCGGGAAGGATTCCGATGATCGGATCGAGGCCGAAGCGGAGCCGAGTGCCGGGGATGGGAAACAGATCATCGAGGAGCCAAGCGAGCAGCCGGGCCAGGTCGGGGACATCCCGGCCCTTCGCGGGAGGAAGGACCTCGATGGTCGGGTACGGCGAGCGATTGGGCACGGCGCAGCTTCGCGCCGCCCTGTGCAATTGCAACTCCATCGTTTCCTCAGCCAAACGCGGCGATCAGCTCGGCCAGGAAAGTGCGAGCCGCCCAGATTGGGTCGGTTCCATGTGTAAGCCGAGGGAGGAAGCGCGCGAAGGGCTCATAGATATGCTATACATCCATTCCCCTTGCTTACGCGTCTCTTCGTATGAATCCCTTCTCTCGCCCCATGGCGCTCTCAATCCTAGCCATCTGCTCGCTGTCCGCGTTTTTCACTGCCTCCGGCGCTTCAGTCAGCCCGTGGCTTGATCTTGGCGGCTCGAAGTTTGCGAACTGGTCCGGTCTCCAGCCCGCCGCCGACTCTGCGGCCACCCTCGCCGCGCCCGGCACGGCAATATTCCGATATCCGGACGGACCGCACGGTATTACCAAGCACGGCTATCGACTGGAGAGCGATAGCCATGGTGACTGGCTCCCTTATGCGGGACTGCGTTGCGATGTCGAACTGCCGGATGACCGCGAGGCGGATCTCGTATTTGAAATCACCGCGCCCAATACCGTGACTCGGAGCACCATAAAGATTTCCGGCGCGGGGTGGCACACGATCACGCTTCCCTGGAAGGCATTCGACTTCCCGCAGGCCGCCATCGGATTCCTGCGAATGGCAAAGCAGCTTTCGATTGCGGCTAGCTTTGCCGACGGGAAACCTGGGCAGATCGAATTACGTAACCCTCGCGTGATTCTCGCGCCGAGCATCGCGATCCAGAGCGACGTGCTGGGCAAGGCGGGGGCGAAGGGTGCCACGGTGGAATATCCCGTGACTGTCAGCAATTGTACCGACCAACCGCAAGATGTTGCCTTGTCGTTCATTCGGCGCGGCTGGGAGACGATGCCGGTGGCGGTCGATCCACCGTCGATGCGGCTTGCCCCGGGAGAGAGCAAGTCGTGCATCGTGCGGGTAACGGTGGATGACCGGGTGCCACCGGGTGGTCACGAAGACCAGATTCTCCAGGCGGCGGCCAATGGCGACGTCAGCTCCGCATCGACGCTGGATTTCATTACGACGAGCGAGCTTCCGCATCCATACCTCGTCCACACGCCGGCCGAGTGGCAGGAGGTCCGCGACAAAGTAAAGGCCTACCCATGGGCGAAGGCGCAGCAGGACTCCATCGTCGCGCAGGCGGAGAAGTGGAATGCGCCGGAGATCGCGCAGCCGCCGCACAACGATCCCGACGACACTATGGGGCCTTTCCTCTTTGCCACGCAGAACGAGAACGGGCTGATGGCTTGCGCCTATGCCTGGCAGCTCACGCGAGACAAGCGGTACGCCGAGAAGATTGCGACTTTCCTTCGGCGGTTGTCGGATCCGCAGAATGGCTATGCGAAGACCTATCGGGCTTCCAGCCAGAGCATCGTACAGGAAGGACACTTCTCCCAGCATGTCGCCATGTCGTACGACATGATCCTCGATTCCGGAGTCTTGAGCGATGCCGATCGCCAGCAGATCGATGCGACGCTGCGCCTCCTGATGGAGACGATGAATCTCTCGAACCTCCGCGGAGCCATCAACAACTGGAATCTCGCCGAGGTGACGGGTGCCCTCTACTGCGCGCTCGCGATGCAGGATCTCTCGCAGGCGAATCGATTCCTCTCCGGACCGGGAGGGCTTAAGGACCAACTCGCCAAGGGCACGATGGACGACGGTTGGTGGTACGAGTGCTCGATCAGTTACAACATGTGGTGCGCCAGCGAGTTCACGCAGGCGGCCCTTGCGCTGCGGCCATTTGGGATCAACTTCAAGGACGAATGGGTGCCCGCGAGCTACGCACGCAGCGCGCCTATCTATGCCGAGCTGAATGGGGGCAAAGGCCAGCCGGTCGCCAAGCCATTTGGCATGGATCCCGAGATCTTCGGCCCAACCCGCCGCCCATGGCGGGCGATCACCGACCTGTGGAACAGTATGCTCCCATTTCTCGACTGGCGGGGCGTGATGTTCGGCGTGAACGACTCTGCCGAGAGCGCCGTCACAGGCTATCGCACGGAAGTCGCCGCGCGGCCATTCGAGCTCGCTTACTATGCCTACCGCGATCCGAAGTACGCGTCTGTCATCAAGATGGCCGGTGGTGCGCGCGACCTGATCTATGGCGTGCCCGAGCTGCCGGAGAAGACGCCGGAGCTCTTCCGCAATGACGCATATGCGGATAACGTTGGCCTCGTCGCCTTGCGGTCGCAGACGCCGAATCGCCCGATTCACGACCAGATCCAGGCCGTCCTCCACTACGGAACCCACGGCTGGGCGCACGGGCACTTTGATCGCACCGACCTGCTCTCGCTCATGCGGTACGGTCGCAGCTTCTGGAATCCGGAGTCGGTTTTCTACGTGTACGAGCCGTTCATGTACAAGTTCTACACGCAGACGTCGGTGAACCATAACATGGTGGTCGTCGACCAGAAGATGCAGGAAGCCACGCCGGGCTCGCGGGTCCTTTATCATCAGGGAAAAATGATGCAGGCCAGCGTCGTCGAGACGACGGCCCGATGGTCGAATCCCCCCTACGGCGGCATGGTCTACGACTATGTGCCGGTGAAGACCTTCGAGGAAAAGACCTGGCGCGAGGGCCGCTATGTCCCCATCCCGAAGGATGCTCCCGCGTACGGTTCGATCACCGGTTACACCGAGCCGATCCTCCAGCGACGCATGCTCATCGTGACGGATGACTACATCGTGCTCGCGGACTATTTGCGCGGGGCGAAAAAGCATACATACGAGAGCCTTCTCCAACTCAAGGGATTCAAGGGACTGGAAGCCGATCGAATGGCCTTCCTGCGGCACGATGCTCAATGGAATCCCGACCCCGTCGGCAGCGGCCAATTCGTCACGGACTGCAACTGGTATTCCGTGCAGGCTCCTGCACTTGCCCGGTTCGAAGAGCAATGGGGAGCCGGCGCCGATAACGAAGGGTCGCGAGGCGGGGACGTCAATGAGAATGGAATGCTCAAGCTCGACGTGCATACGCTCTGGCCGAAAGCGCAGGACATCATGGTCGCGACGGCGCCCGAGATGCACCATGTGGAGAAGCGACTCTTCTACACGGTGCGCGGCGACGGCAAATCGCTCGCGGAAGGGAAGTTCGGCGCATGGATTCTCGGGCAGGCGGACATCGATGTCCCGCTCGCCGGAGTCCGGCTGCTCGAGCTCGAGACCCGCACGGAGCTGGCGCAGCGACCGACACTGTTCTGGGCCGAGGCTCGAGTCATCACGCGCGACGGGAAGGAAATTCCCCTCTCGCAGCTGCCGGTGAAGCTCGAGAATATCGCAACACCTCCGCAGAGCGGCTCCGACTATATGGGCGGTCCGATCAAAATCGCCGGCAACTCATACCATACCGGTGCGCCCGCCGAGCCAAAGGACGAGACGAAATCCGGCTTCATACGGGTGGACCTGAGCGGCGTCGACGCGGTGCGATTCAAGGCCGTCCTCGGCAGTGATTATCCCCCCGGACCCGAGGCGCAGCGGCGGAAGGTCCTCGCGGTGCGCACTCAAGGCAAGGAGGCGCGCTTCCTGACGGTAATCGAGCCCTACGAAACCGCGGCGATGGTCCAGTCGGCCGAGGCGACTGGTCCGGACAAGCTTCGAGTCACGCTGACAGACGGCCGCGTGCAGGACATATCCATTCAGAATTTCACGGGAGCCGGGAACGACATTGCGGTCTCGATTACGGAAAGTCGGGATGGGAGCGTTGTCCGCTCGGAGCAGACGGTGCCCGCACCGGCATCGGCCGCGACTCCATAGGGGACCGCGTCCATTACAGATATCTAACACTCTTGCCCAATCGCCATGCCCTATGGAGGGGCTCCGCGTAATACGAGAATGAAAATCTACGGCGATCGGCGGCGCGACTCGCCGTGAATTTTTCGTTCGACGCAGATGCTGAATGTGGGCGGGGCAGAAATGAAATTTCGACTCCGGCCAAACCACCTCAAGGCTGCGTCTCGGTCGGGGGGAACTCCGCGAGGGGCGCCCCGCCATAGAGTTGCGCGAGCGCGGCGAGTGCGCCGGTAAAGCCAGCATTGTAATCCAGCGCAACCTCATTGGTGATGTAGTTGCTGCGGTCATCTACGTAGGCAAAGTCATCCGGTGCGGAGGGGCCGCCCACGAGTGCACCGTAGAGGATGTGCCGGTTCGGCGAGGGGTCGGCAATATCGGTGACTCCCGATGCGGCGCGATGGTGCGGGCGCGCGGGAGGATTGGCTCCAAAGCCGACGACGTAGCTGCTGTGGCGGGGATTGTCGCCGAGAATATAACGGATCTGGCGGATGGCGAATTGCCGGTCGCGCTCGGCGTCTCCTGCGTCGGGCGTTTGTGCCCAGATCAGAGCGAGGAACGCGGTATTTGCCGCATAGCGGAGCGAACCCCATTGATCCAGCCAGGCGAGTCCGCCCGGGGTCATCTGGATGTGATTTCCAGAGCCGCTGCCCGTCCAAAAGCCAAGCCAGCGATTCACAATGCTGGCATACTCCGGCTTGCCCGTGAGCTGAGCGAGCAGGATCGCGGTGCCGTATTTTTTGTCATCCCACGACTGGGTTCCACGCCAGGACTGGCTGGCGAGCGCGTCGCGGAAAATCTGCTCCGCCTTCGCAAGGTAAGCTGCGTCGCCGGTCGCCCTGGCAAGCCATGCGGCAGCCCAGGCCAGCTCATCCTGGTAGCCGGAGAACGAATTGTAGTACGCCCGTGCGTCTTCGATGGACGAGCTATAGACTCCGCGGTGCTTGTCAGCGAAGGCGAAGAGCTGCTTCGCGTGCTCAATGCATCGGCCCGCGTAGTCGGGATCGGATTTTTGAAAGAGAATCGAGCCGGCCGCGAGTGCGGCGGCGGCTTCCCCCGCAAGATCGCTGCCGGGGCGGCGGGCATCGATCTCGAATGCCGGGCGCGGCATCTGCATCGTCTCGGGAGGTCCCCATGCCGCATGGTCCAGATCGCCGCGTCCCACCTGGCCGTAAAAGACGTTTGGAGCGGTATGCGCCTTCATCAGCCAATCGTCGCCCCAGCGGACCGCCCCCAGCAGATAGCCCCATTGGAGCGACTTTTGGTATCCCTGTGGGAACTCGATGCCTCCCCAGGCCAGCATTGTCATCGCGCTGGCCATCGGAAATGCGAACTTCATGTTATCGCCCGCGTCATAGTAACCGCCGGTGAGATCGACACCGGCATCAGATCCATCCTGGAGCGCGGAGTCCCCTCGCCACCGCACACGGAAGTCCTTGGGAAGCGGGCCGGACCGCTGGGCATCGTAAAAGTAGAGCGCCTTTTGCAGGGCCTCGGCATAGTTGAAGAAGCGCGGGATCGGGGGCATGGGAGTAGGCGGGTGCGGCGTGCTGGGGCTCTGCCCGGGAACGGGTGGCGGAGCGACGGTGGGAGTAGGCACCATTGAGGCAGCGGTTTCATTGAAGGCGAGATTTCGAGGGCCGCCCACGATGCCTCCCGGGGCGCCGAGGAAGCCGAACTGCACCTGCCCGCCCGGAGGAATGACCTGGTTGTACGGCGCGGCGGTAATAACGTACGTGTCGCCCGAAATCGATGCGATGCGAGCATCCCACATGCCGGTAATCCGACGCGGGAAAGTAAATTGTACCGACCACGCCGGGATGGGCGCCGACCCCGTATTGCGAACCGTGACGGTAGCCTGGAATCCACTTCCCCAGTCGGAAAGCACGCGGAATTGGATATCGGCGCGCCCGACGGTTGCATTCACATTCGTGGAGCCGGCATAGATCGGCTTCTCGACGGCGGAGCCCGTCTGGTACGCCTGGCTGCCGCCGGTCGGCGCCTCGCCCGCAATGAGAGGCTGGAAGAGGATATTCTGCGGACCGGAACTGTTTCCGGGAGCCGCCTGGAACCCGAAGGTGACCTTCGCACCGGGCCGGATCTGGCGATCCCAGTCTTCCGGCTCGAGCAGGTAAGTCGTGTCCTGGTGGGAGAGAATTCTCGCTCCCCAGATGCCCTGGATATTTTCCGCAAGTTCGAAGCGCATCCGCCAATCCTTGACGTCGTCCACGGATTTGTTGGTGAGAGCCATCTCGCCCACGAAGCCCTGTCCCCAGTCGCTCTGTTTCTTGAACTCGAGGCTTACCGGCTCTGCTGCGAACGCCCGGCCGCCGAGGATGACACACGCGGCCGCCAGGCCCGTCTGCGCTGCACGTCGGATCATCCGGCCAGTTTAGACGGAGCCCGGATTTTGGGAAGATCGGGCTGCCTCGATCAAAGCGGTGCGCAGGTCGTCGAGCCGGATCGGCTTCGTAAGATGGGCTTGCATGCCGAGTTCCTCGGAGCGTTTGCGATCCGACTCCATCGCATGGGCGGTGAGTGCGATGATGCGAGCCTTGGGACGGATCCTTTGGACGTGCCGCGCCGCTTCGTAGCCGTCCATGCCCGGCATCTGGATGTCCATGAGGATCACATCATACTGGCGTTTCGCCGCCAGGGCGATGGCACGCAGCCCATCCTCCGCCTCGTCGGGATTCAGCCCGAGCTTCTTGAGCATCAGCGAAGTGAGGCGCCGGTTCACGACATTGTCGTCGACCACCAGGATGGAAAGGGACGCGATCTGCGCCGGGCTCTCCGGCTGCTTATGGCTGGAGACTTCGGTCGTCGAGGTGGTCACGATGCGAGGTAATGGGAGCTGGACAAGGAAGGTGGTGCCACGTCCGACGGAACTCGTCACTGAGATGCCGCCGCCCATCATTCGCGAGAGACGATCCACGATGGTGAGTCCGAGTCCCGTGCCGCCGAAGCGCCGCGCCATCGAAATGTCCAATTGCTGGAACGGTTGAAAGAGGCGCGGGATGGCCTCTTCCGGGATACCGATGCCGCTATCCGATATCTGGAACCGCACGATCGGCGCGGCTGCCTCGGACGAGGAAACCTCGGCGTCGACCTGCACCTTCACGCCGCCCATGGAGGTGAACTTCACTGCATTGCTGATGAGATTAGAGAGAATCTGTCGCAGTCGGACGGAGTCGACTAGCACGACTGCGGGGACATTGGGGGAGATTTCCAGCTCGAGCGCCAACCCTTTGGAGTCTGCGCGTGCGCGGAAGGTTTCGACCGAGGCCCGGACGATCTCTCGCAGCACGGATGCCCGACTCTCGAAGGAAAGCTTCCCCGATTCCATCTTCGAGTAATCGAGGATGTCATTCAGCACGAGCATGAGATTCCCGCCGCTCTCGCGCAGCGTCTCGAGGTATTCGGTTTGCCGTTCATCGAGCGAGGTGCTCGCCAGCAACTCGGCGAATCCGAGCACCCCATTAAGAGGTGTGCGGATTTCATGGCTCATCATCGCGAGGAAGTCGCTCTTGGCGCGATTTGCCTCCTCGGCAATTTCCTTGGCATCGAGGAGTTGCTCCTCGACGTGCCGGCGCTCGGTGATGTCGATCAGCGTGCCGATCAGGCGCTCCGGACGGCCATTCGCGCCGAATTGGGCCTTGGCATGCGCCAGGATCCAAATGTAGGAGCCATCGGTGCGCCGCATCCGGTACTCGCAACGCAGGAGGTCGGATCTCCCATGCAGCAGCGCAAGTGTCCGCTCACGCACGATCGCCCGATCATCCGGATGTACGAGTGCCAGCACGTCGTCCGAAGTCCGGGGAACGTCAGCCTCGGAGCAGCCGACCAGGCCGCGCCAATGATCCGAGAAAAACATTTCACCCGAGCGGATCTTCCAGTCCCACACACCTGCCGCAGTACCGGCAAGAGCCAGCTGCCATCGCTCCTCGCTCTCGCGGAGTAATTCCGCCGCGCGCGCACGCTCCGCCTCGGCTGCCAATCGGTCGGTAATATCGTCCGACACGGCGAGCAGGGCGACGGGCCGGCCATCATCATCGAAGATGGGCGTCTTGATCGTATGTAGAACGCGCTCGCCTCGGCTGCGAGTGAGGATTACCTCCCGATCGATCTCGACTGTCTTGCGGGCCTCTACGACCTCCCGATCCTTGGCGAGGAAATATTCCGCCTGCTCCGGCGGGAAGATATCGAAGTCCGTTCGCCCGACTACTTGATTGGCCGGGAGGCCCAGCCAGGCTTCGGCCACGCGATTCCAGAGAACGAATTTTCCGAAGTCCTCCGGACGCGTGCTCTTGACGACGACTTGCAGGGGCAACGCATCGAATACCAGACGAAAGAAATCCGGCTCACTCAGAATCCGACGTAGGGGCTGAGTGCGTGAACGTTCCTCATAGCCTGGAGAGTTATGGGTCACGGAGGGGGGCGCTTCCGCTCATTGGGGGCGTCAAGCTATTCCATCCAACCGTAAACGAGCCTGGCGATCCTGTCGATGGCCCAGGGTGAAAAAGTGTGCGACTCTACTCCCTGGCACGTTCCTGCCAGCGACAGGCATTTGGGGCGGGAATGCCGATCTGGTCGAGAATACGCCAGACGACGGTATCCACGGCATCCTGAATGGACTCGGGCCGGCTATAGAACGAGGGCATGGCCGGCAGCAGTCGCGCACCTGCTTCCAGGACGGTTACCGCATTGCGCGCATGAATCAGGTTCCATGGAGTCTCGCGAGGCACGAGAATAAGGGGTCGACGTTCCTTCAGGAAGACATCGGCTGTGCGCAGGATGAGAGACTCGCTCGTACCGGCGGCGATGCGGCCGAGCGTACCCATCGAACAAGGGACGATCACCATGGCGTCGAACTGCGCCGAACCGCTGGCAAACGGTGCATTCATCGACCTGTCCGAGTGTTCGATCGTCCCGGGTGGCAGCCGCAGTGCGCCGACTTCCTCATGCACGACCTGCTTTGCATAGGCGCTAAGCACGAGGTGCAGCTCATGGTTCCCGCTCTGCTCGATGTGGTCGAGCAGACGCTGGAGATAAATGGCTCCGCTGGCGCCAGTCGCAGCGAGGACGAGTCGCATCAGAGCAGATTGCTCCGGGTGAGCGCATTGCGCAAGTCGCGCATGCGGGCTAGCTGCTCGCGATGGACCGCGCTGTCCCGAGGCTCCGCGCGTGTGGAGGGGTCGACCTTCACCACGGAATCGGCGAGATCGGCAAGCGAGGCATCGGACCCCTGCTCCCGATCGAACGTCCACGCCGCCTGGAGGGCCGCGCCAAGGCCGGCGCCCTCGCCCGTCTGCAGGCAGACGACCGGCACGCCGAAGACATCCGCGCAGACCTGCCTCCATGCCGGGCTATTGCTGCCGCCTCCGGTCAGCCGGATCTCCGTGGGGGTCACGCCGAGCTCGCGGAAGCGCTGGAGTCCATAGCCAAGGCCGAGGGTCACGCCCTCGACGGCGGCGCGCGCCAGGTGGACCGGGGTAAAATTCCTCGTCGTCAAACCGTGGAGGACTCCGCAGCCGTCGGGAAGATTTGGCGTCCTCTCGCCCGTGAGATAGGGGAGCAACAACAGGCCATCGGCGCCGGCGGGAATGCTTGCGACGCGATCATTGAAGGAGGAGTGATCCCAGTCGAACATCTCGCGCACGAGTTCGGTGACGAGGGTCACATTCATGGTGCAGACGAGCGGGAGCCAGTGGTCCGTACTGTCGCAGAATGCCGCCACCTCGCCTTGCGGATCGACCACGGGCTTTTCCGAGAATGCGTAGAGTGTGCCCGACGTGCCGAGGCTCGCCGTCACCACGCCGGACGAGACATTTCCGGTGCCAATGGCGCCCATCATATTGTCGCCGCCACCTGCGCTCACGAGTACGGAGTCGTCGAGGCCCCACTGCCTGGCCAAAGTAGCCCGCAGCTTACCAGCAGGCTGGAGCGACGAGCGGAGCTCGGGCAGCTTCGCCGCCAGATCACTATCGATCGAATTGAGAACGGGCTGCGACCATTCGCGAGTGGTGACGTCCAGCAAGGCCGTGCCCGATGCATCGCCATATTCCATGCGGGACTCTCCCGTGAGCCAGTAGTTCAAATAATCATGCGGAAGGAGGATCGTGCGGGTGCGGGCCCAGTTCTCCGGCTCGTTGTCGCGCAGCCAGAGGATTTTCGGCGCCGTGTAGCCTGGCAGCATCGCATTGCCTACCAGGGAAATGACGCGAGGCGTACCGCCCAGGCGTACGGTGATCGCCTCGCATTGCGGGACGGTGGATGTGTCGCACCAGAGCTTGGCCGGGCGGATGACTTCCCCAGCCTCGTCGAGCACGACCAGTCCATGTTGCTGCCCGCTCACGCCGATGCCGCGCACTTCCGATTTGCGACCGCCGAGCTGGCCGAGCACGCTCGAGATCGTTTCCCCAGCGGCATCGATCCAGTCCTTGGGATTTTGCTCCATTTCACCGGGAGCCAATCCCGACACGAATCCATAGGGTTTCTGAGCACTCGCCAGGATGCGCCCCGACTCGAGGTCGAGCGCTACGGTTTTTGTGCTCTGGGTGCCGCAGTCGATGCCAAGGAAAATCATAAAAGGGGACGTATTGCTCGCCGGGCCAATGCTGGCGCGACGAGCCGGAGTCTGTGGCTCGTGCGCAATCACTGTCAAGTGGTGCGCTTGCTTGAAACCTGCGCAGAATCAGCGATAGCGTGAGATGACATGAGTACCGACGTCCAGTTCCGCATCGGCAATGAAAAGCTGATCCGGGTCACAGAATCCGCCTCGAGCAAGCTCCGCAGCCTGCTGGATCGACAAGGCCGTGCGGAGCACGGGGCTCTTCGTGTTGCAGTTATCGGCGGGGGGTGTTCCGGGCTTCAATACAAAATGGATCTCGTGGACGGTCCGGCGAATCGCGACATCATGGTGGAGTCTTTAGGCGTGCGCGTGGTCGTCGATCCCAAGAGCGCATTGTTCGTGAGCGGATCCGAACTCGACTATAGCGATGACCTCCAAAAGGGAGGATTCAAAGTCACGAATCCCAACGCGGTCGCTCACTGCTCGTGCGGTGAAAGCTTCGCTGCGTGATTTCATCGGGAATTAAATTCGCCAATCGCATTAGCTAACCGGATTTCCAGCTTCATGGAAAATCCATCCCGAAGGGCCGCATCTATCGGATGGGTCGCGACACGGAGGTCCCCACAAAGTCCTTGTCTCCAAGGACCTCGCGGGGACGTGAAATTTACGGGCTAAATGGAGCCCCAGCGCACTGCGGCCACAATACTTTCCTCCCACGCGATCGCCCCTGGCGATCCATCCGGCAGAGAAAACCCATGCACCGAGTAGGTGTCGGGACTGCATGTGACAGCCCGAATCGAATCGCCGTCATAACTGCACTCGGCCCGATGCAAATGCTGCGAAATCCCCACGCCATCCACTTTGAGTGCCGCTTCTTTTGCGACCCATTGTCGGAGGAAGACATTGGTTTGCGCTGCTTCCGCTTCACCCTGCACCACTAAGCTATCGACTGTTGAAAAGAAACGTTTCGCCAGCACAGCCGCTTCCACGCGCGGTCGCCGGGCTTCGATATCTATGCCGACGCGGAATTTCGCCGCAGCGATAGCGAGCCAGTCGTCGGAATGAGAGATCGAAAAATCGCATCGGAAATCTCCAGCTACATACGGTTTTCCGCCTGGGGCGATGGCGAAATCGAGCTGCGCGGGATCATAATCGAGATAGCATCCCAATAAATGGCGTACCCATCGCCGTGTATTTTCATAGCGACGACGCAGGACCGGATCGTCGATGGCGAGCGCCTTCTCGGCCTCCGAGGCGCTCAGAATCGGCTTCGAGCCGGAAGGCGACTCATCGAGACGAATGACCCAGGCATCGATGTAAAGGGAGACGACAGTCATGATAGATACATATAGCTAATCAAAATATTCATTGCTTAAATGCAATTTACATAATACATAGCCAGTTATGGACCTCACTTTGTTGAATCCGAATATCCTTCGCGAGCTCCTTAAACTCAGTGAGGAGAAACTCGCCCTTCAGAAGAAGGTTGAAGCTATCGATGCCCGTATCACCGCTTTGGGAAGTGGCAAAGCTCCGGCCAAAACTGCAGCCCCCGCAGCTCCAGCGAAGCGCCGTGGCCGTCCGGCCGGCTCGAAGAATGCGACTGCCAAGGCTCCGAAAGCCGAAGGCGGCAAGCGTGGTGCCCTGAAGAGCCGAATCCTGAAGTTCCTCTCGCAGGCTGGCCCGGAAGGCGCGTCCGTTAAGGATATTTCCGCGAAGCTTGGAGTGAAAAACCAGAATGTGCATGTCTGGTTCAGCACGACGGGCAAGAAGCTTCCCGAGATCAAGAAGGTTGGCGAAGCGCGCTATGCCTTCGCAGGCTAATTGGCTGCACCGCTTAGCTAAAAGTAACTGCACCATTTTTCCGGCGGTCGCTATCATGCGGCCGCCGGTCTTTTTTTGGCGGCATGCTGCCACGCGAGCGCGAGTGAGGCCGCCACGCCATCGCCACATCGGGCCTCCGCAATCCATCCGCCAGCCTTGTGAACGGTCGCTTTGACTTGAGGAATGGCATTCGCCGGGCATCCGAGATGCGCAGCATAGCGCGGGTCGAGCATGGGGAGGTCATTATAATGATCTCCGATGGCGAAGACTTCAGTCGATGCAATCCTCTCGAGCCGGCACAACTCGCCGAGTGCGGAGCCCTTATGGTAGTCCAAGTGGCAGAAGCGCAGGTAAATCGTGTTTCGTTGATGGCCGAATTCGGGAAAAGCCTCATGCAAGGGGCGCAATCCTTCGACCACGCGATCCATCACGCTTTCATCACTGGTGATGAGCCCGACTGGTCCTTCGGGTTCCTCAATGAGCGTGACGTCGCGCGCTCCTGCAACCAGCGATCGGATGCGAGCGAATACGGGACCGGAGCGATGAAAAAGCTCGGAATGCCGCGCGCGGCAGATTCGGTTCCAGTCGCCGTAATCGCGCCACTGCCCATCAGCAGCTCGATGGTAAACCTCGCGTTCATGAGTCAGCAGGAAGTCGGGCTCGACCGGCGCACTCAGGAGCGCCACACCCTCCAGGGTATGGGACAGGGAGCGCCCCGTGTTGATTGCCCAGATTCCACCGGACGCTTTAAAGTCCGACAGCGCCCCGGCCAATGCCGGCGTACAGCGCCCGTCATCGGGATGGCCGATGAGCGTTCCGTCGAAATCCGTGCTGATAAGCCGAAGGGGCATCACTCCAGTTTGCTCCGGGGCCCGCTCGCGGCAAGATCGAAACAGGCCTTCATTTTACGCCCAATCCGGGGCATGCTCTCGGCTATGAAATCCGCATACGAAATCGCAATGAGCCGTCTCGAGGCGCAGTCGCCGACGGCGAAGCTTACCGACGCTCAGAAGGCCGAGCTGGCAGAGATCGACAGCATCTATGCGGCGCGCATTGCCGAGCGACGCGTCTTCCTGGAGGGAGAAATCCGTAAGACGGTGGGAGATCCCGTCTCGCAGGATCAACTGCGCAGGCAGCTCTCGAGCGAGGTGTCCCGACTCGAGGAGGAGCGCGAGGCAAAGAAGGAGAAAGCCCGCCGCGGCTGAGAGCGCTATCCCGGATTTTTCACGTCCTGTGAAAAATCTGCCCGAAGGGCCGACTCTGTCGGGATTAGCCGCGACAAAGTCGCTCGGGCAAAGTCCTTGTCCCCAAGGCCCTCGCAGGGATGCAATTTCACGTCTCGGAGATACCTGAAATTTGCGGGCTATTTCCCCACTGTGGCGGCTCGCGGGGAGGAGAGGCTCTTTTCGAGATCAGTGAAGTCCTGCGACACAATGCTGTCCGGCGATGGGCGCATCGCAGTCCGCGCCAGGTCCACCGCGCGCTTTGCGGCGGCGACGTTTCCGGCCTGAGCGAGAGCCTGCGCAAACGGGCGGACGATTTGGTAAAAGAAACTTCCGCCGCTGGTGCGCCCGATTCCGCCGAGCAGGCTGCGGTAGGTGCGCATGGCATCGTCGAATTTCCCGGCTTGGACCATTTGCGAGAGCTGTCCAGCGGCAGCATCCACGGCGAGGTCCGAGCGGAACCTGCGATTCTGGCTGATGATTGTGGATTCCAGGGATTGAGCGCCAGCCGTATCGCCAGCGGCGCGCGCCAGATCGGCCAGCGCCCTCTGATGGCTGGCCTGGAGGTCGGGGTTATTTGAGAATTGCTTGATGGCCGCTGTGTGGAAGGCCTGCTTCATTGCCGCCGGAGCCCCGGTACGCTCGAGATATTCGCCCTTGCCTGCCCACGCCGTGTCATTGTTCGGGCTGTCTGCGATGGCGCTATCGATGGCCGCGAGTTCGCGTTTAGGATCTCCAGCCTTCCGGAAAAGCGTTGCCATCGCGAGGTCCGCCTCGGAGCAGGCATACTCTGGCGTGCGACGGAAACTCGCGGCCAGTGAGGCGAGCTCGTGGTCCGTAATCGGCAACCAGTTCTGCGGGTCCAATGCTTCGCCCGTGGCGTAGTTTTGGTTTTGGTAACGGCCGCAATTCATATCCCACCGGTGCTCGCTTTGCAGATAACCGAGCCACGCATGCCCTCCATCGGTGCCCTGGCCCGAGAAGAAGAGGGTCGGTAGCCCATGCGCCTTCCCGCTGAGCATGGCGAAGTACGCCTGATCCACGCAGATCCCTCCCTTCTGCTGAATGGCGGCCAGGGTGTATGGCCCCTCGTTCCAATCCAGTGCTCCGCTGCTTAGACGATCGTCGCGATACCGGATCGAGCTGAATGCACGACCGTAATCGGCGCGCGGGAAATGGGTGAATTTCTGCGCCCAGACCAGCTCGCTTTCGGCAATGGGGGCATCCACGACGAACTTGAGTTCCTCGGGATCGAGCTTTCGCAGATCGGTGTAGAGCTGCTGTTGTCCATTGCTCGAGACCCAGAACCGGAATTCATCCACCGGGCTGAGATTCGAAGCCAGTGGCACGCTGGCATGCGGCACCTGGGTATGAGGCCACCATGTCGGCGCGGGTTGATCTCGCACGATCGCGAGCGCCACGGCGAGATTGCGATAGTCCGCCCACCGATTGGGGTCGGCCTTCCAGATGGCTTGGAGAATGTGCAGGACTTCCGGGACGAAGTCGTCGTCGGAGAGATTCGCGAAAAAAGTCCGAAGAAACGCCTCATCCTGCGCCATCGCGGCGAGAAATTCCGGATTCAACGAGTCTGCGATCATGCCCGTGGCCGGCGTATAATCGGCAGGCACGTGGCCTTTCAATAGGGTCGCGCGGGCTTCCGGGTTGGCTAGGTGCTTTTCGATCTCGGCATTGCCGAGCGGCCGGGCGCCATCGGGCATCGGATAGCCCGAAGGAAGAAGCGTCAGGCGTCCGGACTGATCGGTGACGAGGAAACGAGCGAGATAGCGGGCGAGCTCATCCTTCTCTTTGCGGGAGAGAAGTTCGCACCATCGATAGAGGAGCAACCAGGATTGGAAGGAAGCGTCGCCGCCAGATCCCGCAGCGTTCTGTCGCCCCGGTGAATATGCGCCGGCCAGGGCCTTTCCGATGAGGTCGGCAGCGGGCTGCCACCCGACTTTCGCCGCATAGGCCCGATGTTGCGGAGTCGGGGGTAGATGAACGTTCTGACCGCGCGAAACGGCTGCAGACGCAACGAGAGCCCCGGCGACGAGCAGGATCGATAATCGGGGCACCATGGATCTCCAATCGATTCGGCAGGCCTGGATTTCAACCAAAAAGGCCACGCCGTGTCGGCTTCTCTGGCTGGCGCACCAGCGCCTCGATGCGCGCGGTGTCGCGAGCATTGGCCACCGCATCCTCTTTCCGGATTTGCCTACTGAGGTAAAGCTCCGAGAGGGAGTCGTCGATGGTGTTCATGCCCTCCCGCACACCGATCTCGATCATTCCGACGAGCTGCTCGTACCGCCGGTCGCGGATGCAGGCGCGGATGCCATTGTTGGCGACGAGCGTTTCGCTGGCGAGCACTCGGGAGCCGCCGCCCTCTCGTGGAAGGAGTCGTTGAGAGACGATCATCTCGAGGGCATTGGCGAGCTGCGCGATAATCTGCGGCTGCTGGTCGCCGGGGAAGGCATCCACCATGCGATCGATGGCCTTCGGCGCATCAATGGTATGCAGAGTGCCGAGCACGAGGTGACCTGTCTCCGCCGCGGTAATGGCGGCGCGAATGGTCTCCAGATCGCGCATCTCGCCCACGAGGATCACGTCGGGATCCTGCCGGAGGACGTGGCGAAGCGCCTCGGAAAAGGAATGCGTATCGTTCCCGACCTCACGCTGCTTCACGATGCTGCGCCCATGGGGGAGGATGAATTCCACGGGATCCTCCACCGTAATGATCATCGCCTGCCGGGTCTCGCTGATCTGCTTGACGATCGATGCAAGCGTGGTGCTCTTGCCCGAGCCCGTGATTCCTGTGACGAGCACGAGCCCATGCTCGAGCTGGCACGCCCGCTCGACGGATGGCCGATGGCCGAGTGCGGCGAGGGAGGGTATCTCCTCCGGAATATACCGGAATGCAGCCTCGAGCGCACCACGGCTGAAATGGGCGTTGCCTCGGAAACGTCCGAGACCCTCCACTTGCAGGGCAAAATCGAGCTCCCATTCCTGCTCCAGGCGCGAGCGTTGCGCCTCGGTGAGCATGTCGAGGATGATGCGTCGGGTCTCATCGGCGGGGAGCGGATCACCTTCCATCGCGACGATCTCGCCATTCTGGCGGATCAGCGGTGGAAGTCCGGCGACAACATGGAGGTCCGATGCCTGGAGCTGTACGGCATCGGTGAGGAGGGAGACGAGATCGCGCATGGGAGATTACCGATGAGGAGTGATATTGGATACGCCGCGGAGCGCCCGGGCGAGCTCGCCGGGCTTGTCCACATTCGCCAGGGCGATGGCTTCACTCACGCGGCCCGACCGGCACAATTGCGAGATGCTGCGCAGCATGCTGGTCGCTGCGTCGGGGCTTGCCCGCTCGATGAAGTCTCTGAGGTCGGCGGCGCGGGCGTCCTCGATATACGCGCGGGTCGCTCCGACATTGGCGAAATATTCGACGGCGAGCACGTAGCCGGCATCTGTGGAAGGCAGGAGGCGCTGGGCCACAATGCCGAGGAGTTGCATCGCAAAAACCCGGCCCAGCATGCGTCTCTCGGCCTCCGGCAGAAGCTGGGACATCCGCTCGAGAGCATCCGCCGTATCCGCTCCGTGAATCGTCGCGAGTACGAGGTGCCCGGTCTCGGATGCATGGATCGCCGTAACGGCCGAGTCCGTATCGCGAATCTCTCCGATAAAGAGCACGTCCGGCGCCTGGCGCAGTGCCTGCCGGAGTCCCTCGGAAAAACTAGGCGTATCAATCCCGACCTCGCGCTGGGTAAAGATCGAGCAATTGTCGCGGAATATGAATTCCACGGGATCCTCGATGGTCACAATATGACGCGAGGCAATTTCATTGATGTCCTCGAGGCACGCGGCAAGCGTCGTGCTCTTGCCCGAGCCGGCGGGACCCGTGACCAGGACGATGCCGCTTTGCCGCGCCAGCCAATCGCGCATGAGGCTCGCGGGCACACCGAGCTCATCGAGCGACCAGATCTCGCTGCGGATATGCCGAAGCACCGCACCCCGGCGGCCCAGATGGAGAAACAAGTTTGCACGGAAGCGCCGGCCCTCGTCGGACACGATGGCTGTATCGAAATCCTGCACACCGGGAGGCGCGCCGCAGGCGGCCCATAGCTCGTCGAATACCTCGGTGCCGATTGGCTCGGCATCGATGCGCGCCATCCGGCCATTCACGCGCAGGGCGAGAGGCTCACCCTCATGCAGGATCAAATCGGATGCGCCTGCCTGTACAGTGGCGGCATAGAGCTGCTGGAGGTTCATTGGGGAGACGCCAGGAGCTTAGCTCCTGGCGGCGGCATCTGCGAGCGGGAATCTCCCGAGTGACTCCAGGAATGCGTCCGGAGCTTCGGCGGAGCGGAAATCCTTTTCCAATTGAAGAAGCCCCTGCTGTGCAAAGGCATACTTCAGGAGAGAGGGGGAACCCGATCCGAAGAACCGCGCTGCGGCACCTGCCATGATGGCTGCCGGAGAGGGTCCACGGGCCTGGAGAAAACCCTCCCATGCGGTGGAATCCCGATCGACGGCCAGGGGATGATATACATTCAGCACGATGTCCTGGATGCGTTGGGATCCCAACAGTGCCTGGGAGCTCTTCAGTGGCGCGGCGCCGAGATTAAATCGATGTGACCAGAACGGATGATCGAGGGCGTCGAGCACGGCCGTAAGGGCATCCGATTTTCCCGCGGTGAGCGCCGCCTGGATCCGCCCCCAGGACGAAGCGATACCAGCCATTGCGGCCACGCGGCGGTGGGGGTGATTTGCAGGCCGCACAGGCGCCAGCACCCATGCATCGGAAGGCAAAATCCAGCGTTCGCACCGGGCGCGCAGCTTCCACCACGATTCCCACAGGGCGCGCAGATAGGTGCGTACCTCGGGACCCGCTGCCGAAGGCTCTGGCGATTCCAAAAAGCCCGAAGCTCCGAAGAGCATCGCCTCCCCATCCGTCCCGGACGAGAGCTTCAGCCCAACTCTCTGGGCGAGCAGGAGAAATGGAAGCTGATTGCTTTTGTAACCAAGAGCGACGGCAATCGCGGCAAACCATGCCTCGTCCTCACCATGCACCGCGGCATGGCGTTCGATCGCACGCGCTTTCAGATCCAGGCGGTGCCGGGCGGCGGCCTCGAGAATGCGTTGCATGCGCGCCGGGTCGGCGGTGATGAGGGCAGCTTCCGCGGAGGCTTTTCGCGGTGCTGTCGAGGGGGCTGCGATCCGTACCTGGGTAACTTCGCGATTGTCGAATGACCGCGTGAAAAACTGCTGGGCGGGAGCCTGCACGAAGAGGTGAAGCACCGTCTCACGAAATGCCGGGTTTCGGACATGGCCGTGCCGTTCCCAATCGCGGACGTCGAAGTCCAGCTCGATCGGTCCGCGATGGATGGTATCTCCGATTCGGATTCTCGCATCGGCGAAATCGGGGCCGGGCTCGCGGTTCCACCGGCCGAAGTCCTCGATATACACCGTCTCTCCATTGGAGGACGTCCAGTCCCGGCCGAGGCTTCCGGAAAACCAGCGCGCCTGGATTTCGAGCTCCGACAT
>Ga0068856_100000108_pt1 | contig 81559 bp, 66 predicted proteins | sample KBSCornC62_FD_66595 | JGI IMG/M metagenome (GOLD analysis project Ga0068856, IMG submission 66595) | Corn rhizosphere microbial communities from Kellogg Biological Station, Michigan, USA - KBS Corn C6-2 | ecosystem: Host-associated > Plants > Roots > Rhizosphere > Soil ...
CGGGTGTGCACCGGCAACGCTAAAACTGAATAAGGCCAATACGGTAATAACTAATAGTTTTATCGCTTTCATATTTACAACATTTATTTGCTTCAAGAATACTACGGATTTTTGGACTGAGGACGAATTATTTATTAACAATTCGCCGGCGGGCGGTATGGGAAAAAAAATTATTTTTACTGTGGTACTTTTTGCGCGCTCATCCCGACGATTAAAATACCGGGAGACCAATGTCGCAAGTTCTGCCGTGAATGGATTTGACTAATATTTTAGTTAAAATAGTAATACTATTTTTACAATCTGGTCGATTTTGACGTAAAGAGCGTTAAAAACCATTAAAAATTCCTTCAAAAGTTTGATTTTAACTTTAAGTAATGTAATTTTCGTTTTTAACCTTAACATATGAGAAGATGTACTTTTTTCCTGCTGATAACGGGTGTGCTTGGTATCGTCCTTAATTCGACGGCCATTGCACAATCTACACCGGGTGACAGCAGCTCGCAGCAAAATGCCCTGAATAATACGCTGAGTCTTTTTTACTCGTCGGCCGGGAAACAATCACCCTTATATAATGGCAAAGAGTATTACTTTTACGATCCAACCATAAAAGGAAATGCCTATTATGCCGACGTAAACGCATTTACGCCGGGTTCGGTATTTTATGACAATGTCCATTTTAGCGGCGTGCCTATGCTATACGACATCTATGGCGATGCTTTGGTGATTTTATTGTATAACCATTTTACCAAGATCAGCTTGATAAAAGATAAGGTAGCCAGCTTTGATTTCCTGAACCATCACTTTGTCCGCATCGATACCGTTATTTCCATGAACAACCCGGTAATCCTTCCGGGCTACTACGACGAATTGTATGGTGGTCATCTCCAGGTCCTGGCGAGGCATTCTAAAAACATCCAAACCACGGCGAGCAGCCAAACAAGCGAATCCTACTTTAACTACGAGAAATCCTATTTTATACGGAAAAACAACATTTATTACAGCTTTTCGGGCCAGGGGTCATTGCTCGATATCCTGAAAGACAAGAAAAAAGAAATTCAAAAATATTTAAAGGAAAACCAGATAAAATACCGCAGAGACCCTGAAGAGGCAATGGTCAAAATTGCATCTTATTATGACCATTTAACCAATTAATATGAAAAAAGCCTACCTTCTCAGTTTTTGCCTGTTAGTGTTGCTGCGGATATCGTATGCCCAGCAGGCTAATATTAAATTGATCAGCGTTAATTTTCAGCAGGCAAGTATCACGCAGGTCGTTAATGATATCGAGTCAAAAAGCAGCTATCACTTTTATTACGATCCGGCCCAGTTTGACAGCCTGAAGGTAACCCTGCAGGTTAATGATAAGCCGCTTGCTACCATTTTGGACATGGCCTTTGATAAAACGAACTTTCATTACGCCATTACCGCGCAGCAGCAGGTTTTCCTTACCAAAGGCCGGCAAATAAAGGTTCAGCTCGCGCCGGGCTTTGCCGAGGCGGCAACAAGTAATACCCCAAAACCAACTACGGCCGTGGCAGACTATACCACCGAGGTCGACAAAAAAGTACCCGATGCAACTACCGAAAACAAGCTCTACGAAATTGGGGTCAAAACAAACACGATAAGGCCCGGCAACTCAACCATCAGCGGCTACATACGCAATATCAAATCGGGCGAAGCCATTGTGGGCGCCAGTATTTATGTGGCCAGCACAAAAAGCGGCGTGGCTACGGATCAATTTGGGTATTTTACATTGTCGCTGCCGCGGGGAAGGCACGTGCTGAATGTAAGGGGCCTTGGCATGCGTGATACCCGGAGGCAGATCATCCTGTATTCAGACGGAAAGTTAAATATCGAGATGCAGGAACAGGTTAACAGCCTGAAAGAAGTAAAAATATCGGCCGACAAGGTGGCAAACGTAAAAAGCGTTGAGCTTGGCGTTACCCGCCTGGATATTAAAAATATTAAACAAATCCCCACAGCTTTTGGCGAAACCGATGTGTTAAAAGTGGTTTTGACCTTGCCGGGCGTTACATCAGTGGGCGAGGCTACTACGGGCTTTAACGTACGGGGCGGCGCCGCGGACGAAAACCTGATCCTCTTAAACGGATCAACGATTTATAATCCGGCACACTTTTTTGGATTTTTTGCGGCGTTTAACCCCGACATCGTAAAGGATATAGAGCTATATAAAAGCAGCATACCCGAAAAATACGGAGGCCGGTTATCATCAGTGCTTGAGGTGACTGACCGGGAAGGTAACAAAAAAATATTTACGGGTTCGGCCGGTATCGGCTTGTTAACCAGCCGGTTTAATATTGAGGGGCCGATTGTTAAAGACAAAACCTCCTTTATTCTCGGAGCCAGAACATCGTATTCCAATTGGCTGCTCAAATTACTTCCACAAGCCTATAAGAACAGTGCGGCTTCATTTTACGATATGAACCTCGATCTGAGTCACCAGATCAACGAGAAAAATAACTTGTATTTATCCAGTTACATCAGCAATGACAATTTTAAACTGAACAGTGACACCACATACCAATACAGCAATAAAAACATCAATTTAAAGTGGAAGCATAACTTTAACACCAAGCTGTTTAGCTTAATAACCGCCGGGTACGACAGGTACCAGTACAGTATTGCCAGCACTGCAAACCCGGTAAATGGGTATAGCCTGGGCTATAATATTAACCAGTCGAATTTCCGGGCGGATTTCACTTACTATTTAAGCAGCAAACACACTATTGATTTTGGATTAACCTCGATATATTATTATACCCAGCCGGGTACTTACGAACCCGATGGAAAAGGATCACTGGTAGTTCCCCAGGTGATCGCCCCGGAACAGGCCGCAGAAAGTGCAATATACCTGGGGGATAAGTATGAAGTGAACGACAAGCTTGAGGTAAGCGCTGGCGTAAGGTTTAACGTTTACAACTATTTGGGTGCACAAACCATTAATACGTACGCACCAAACCTGCCCAAAATACCGGATAATGTGCTCGATAGCACACGTTACCAGGGCGGCAAAATTATTAATACCTATGCCGCACCGGATATACGCCTGGCTGCGCGTTACCTGCTAAATGAAGACCTATCCATAAAAGCAGGATACAATACGCTCCACCAGTACATTCATCTATTATCAAACTCTACTGCAATTTCGCCCACCGATGTTTACAAACTAAGCGACCCTAATATCAAACCTGAGTACGGCGACCAGGTGTCGCTCGGGTTGTTTAAAAACGCGGCAAATAACACGCTTGAAATGTCGGTGGAGGGCTATTATAAGCGGTTAAAGAATGTGCTTGATTACCGGAGCGGCGCTGTGCTGATCCTGAACCAGCATGTTGAACAGGACGTAATAAATGATGAAGGAAAGGCTTATGGGGTAGAATTTTTGCTGAAAAAAACGGCCGGTAAGCTAAACGGATGGTTAAGCTACACCTATTCGCACACTATGCTAAGGCAGGATGACCCGAATGCAGGTGAGCTGATCAATGGCGGTGCATGGTATCCTGCTGATTATGATAAGCCCAACGCGTTTAACTTTACGGGTAATTATAGGTTTACCCACCGTTACAGTGTGTCATTAGATATTGCTTACAGTACCGGCCGCCCAATCACTTTGCCCATTGCGAAGTATGAATACGCCGGATCGGAAAGGGTTTTTTATTCAGACCGTAACGCCTACCGGATACCCGATTATTTCAGGTCGGATTTTTCGATCAATATAGAAGGCAATCATCGTGTGCACCAATTTTTTCACAACTCGTGGAGCATAGGAGTGTACAATCTCACCGGGCGGCAAAATGCTTATTCCACCTTCTTTACCGAGCAGGGCGGGGTAATCAGCGGTTATAAATTGTCCATTTTCGCGTCGCCTATTCCGTTTATTAATTATAACATAAGATTTTGACCTGCATGAAACAGGCTATCGGGTTATATCTTGTCCGGGATGATGAAACTTCGATTTGAAATTAATTGTGAAGAGGAAATTAGTTGTTTATGTATTAACAGCGCTGTCTACTGTGGGATGCAAAAAGCCATATAACCCGCCGGCGGTCAGCTCGTCAAAAAGTTACCTGGTGGTTGAAGGGGTGCTCAATAGCGGCGCGGACTCGACCATCATTAAGCTGAGCCGCACGGTAAACCTGTCGGGAAAAACGACATTCAATCCCGTAACCGGCAGCACCGTCACAGTTGAAAGCGACCAGAATAACACCTACCCTTTGCAGGAATTGGGGAGAGGAAGATATGGTATTGCCGGGTTAAGCCTGGACAGCACCCGGAATTATCGTTTAAAGATGCTGGTTTCGGGGGAACAATATCTTTCTGATTATGTGCCCGTAGTTAATGCCCCGCCAGTGGATTCCGTTGGCTTCGATATACAGGGAAACGGCATACAGATCAATGTAAGCGCACACGACCCTAAAAATAATACCCATTATTACCGCTGGGATTACCAGGAGACATGGCAGTTCCATTCAAACTACCTGTCGGGTTACGTTTCAAACGGCGACACTGTTATTGAGCGTAATTTTTTTACGAACCAGATATATAATTGCTGGGGAAACGATACATCGAGCAATATTGTGATTGCATCGTCGGCGGCCTTGTCAAAAGACGTCATTTCCAACAAGCCGGTAACATTCGTATCATCAGCTTCCGAAAAAATTGGCACAAAGTACAGTATCCTGGTAAGGCAATACGGGCTAACCGGCGAAGCTTATAACTTTTGGAAGAATTTGAAATCAAGCTCCGAGCAACTGGGTGGTATATTCGACCCGCAACCAACTGAGATCGCCAGCAACATTCACGCTGTTTCAAACCGGTCTGAAAGGGTTATCGGGTACCTGAGCGCCGGACGGGTCACCAGCAAACGTATTTTTGTGGAGGATTCGCAATTGCCGGGTTGGGTGCCGGCAAACCCTTATCCCGAGTGCCGCCTTGACTCCTTTTATTTTTACTACAAACCGGTTGGGGCCACCGTTGCGGTAAACCAGGAAAACCTGTACTTTAATACCAATAAGGGCGCAAATCCCAAATTTGCGCTTATTCCGGTCCAGGCAATCGTTGTGATAGCCCAAATTGGCGGCGCAAAAATTGTAGGCCATACAGGATCGACGCCTGAATGCGTTGATTGTACATTACGGGGAACAAATAAAAAGCCGGCATTTTGGAGGTAATACTACGTGAAGAGATTTAATTACATATTTGCTTTTATACTGGCTGCCTTTGCCTGTAAAAAGCCTTATGATCCTCCGGTAACAACCTCGGATTCGAACTACCTGGTGGTGGAAGGCGCCATAAACCCGGGCGCCGACTCAACTATTATAACGCTTAGCCATACGGTTAATATATCCAGCAAAATAACGCTTAACCCGGTAACCGGCGCAATGGTTGCCGTTGTAAGCGATCAAAATACTACCTATCCTTTAGCCGAAGCTGCTAATGGCAATTATGTCTCGGCAGGCTTACGCCTCGACAACTCGCATCAATACCGTTTAACGATCAAGACTTCCGAAGGAAAGGAATATCAATCGGACCTGCAGCCGGTGTTGATCACGCCGCCGATAGACAGCGTTGGTTTTAATATCATATCGTCGTCGGCAAAAACCGGCATACAAGTATATGTTAATACACATGATGCAACCAACACCACCAAATATTACCGGTGGGACTATAATGAAGAATGGCTGTTTTATACCAAATATACCTCTAACTATATATCGACCGGCACGGCTATGGTGCCCCGGCAACCGAACCAGGACGTCACTTACTGCTACACCGGTGGACCCTCCAGTGATATCGTTTTAGGGTCATCAGCCAAGTTGTCCCAAAACGTTATTTACCAAAATCCAATCGTATTTATCCCCTCTGTTTCTGAAAAAATAGAAGACAAATACAGTATCCTGGTAAGGCAGTATGCTTTAACGCCCGAAGCATATAACTTTTACATTAACCTTAAAAAAAACACAGAGCAACTGGGCAGCATTTTTGACGCACAGCCCTCAACGGAACCGGGCAACATCCATTGCACAACTAATCCGGCTGAAGCGGTGATTGGCTACATTGGCGTGAGCACCATAACGGAGAAAAGGATATTTATTGGGAAAGATCAGCTCCCCCAGTGGGTACCTGACTATCCGTATGAGTGCAGTGTGGATACAACGCACTCCAACCGCTCGGTTTTTGTACAAGATCTGATCGATAACCCGACAATATATTACGCGCTTAAGGGGCTCGGTCCGCCTTTAAATCCTCCCCCATATACATTTACCAGCCGCGAGTGTGCAGATTGCACTATAAGGGGCACGTTAGCACGGCCTTTTTATTGGAAATGAGAACTATGAAAAAACAATATTTAGCATTATCTTTTTTAATTGCCGTGGCGGGCTGCAAAAAGCCGTATGATCCGCCTGTAATTACCTCAAACACTACTTACCTGGTGGTTGAGGGTACTATAAATCCGGGCGCCGATTCAACTATTATCGTGCTTAGTCATACGGTTAACCTATCCAGCAAAATAACGTTGAGCCCGGTAACCGGCGCGACAGTTGCTGTTGTGAGCGATCAAAACGCCACCTATCCTTTGGCCGAAACAGCCGGCGGCAAGTACGTATCCGCTGGTTTAAACCTCGACAATTCGCATCGATATCGTTTAACGATCAGAACTTCTGAGGGGAAACAATATCAGTCCGATCCGCAATCCGTTTTAATTACGCCCCCGGTAGACAGTATAGGCTTTAATATCATATCGTCGTCGGCCAAGACCGGCATACAATTATATGTTAATACACATGATGCCAGCAACACGACGAAATACTACAGGTGGGACTACAACGAGGAATGGCTGTTTTATAGCAGGTACACCTCAACTTATATATCAAATGGCACGGCTATAGTGCCCCGGCAACCGTACCAGTACGTCACCTATTGTTATGCGGGGGGGCCGTCCAGCGATATCGTCTTAGGATCATCGGCTAAATTAACTCAAAACGTTATTTACCAAAATCCGATACTATTTATCCCCTCCGTTTCTGAAAAAATCGAAGACAAGTACACCATCCTGGTACGTGAATATGCCTTAACGCCCGAAGCATATAATTTTTACACCAACCTGAAAAAAAACACGGAGCAATTGGGCAGCATTTTTGATGCGCAGCCCTCAACGGAGCCGGGCAATATCCACAATATCAGCAACCCTGCCGAAGCGGTGATCGGCTACATTGGTGTAAGTACAGTGTCGCAAAAACGGATATACATAAAAAAAGATCAGCTTCCCCAATGGGTGCCCACATATCCTTATGCTTGCGAGGCAGATACAACAGGTAAATCGTCGGGTGTTGAAGTTTCTGATCTGATTGGCGCGCCGGAGATATATTACCCCCTCATAGGAATAGGGAGTCCTGTTCCGCATGACTATATATTTTCCACCCGCGAGTGCGCTGATTGCACGATCCGCGGTACCGTAACGCCGCCACCGTATTGGAAATAACGACATGATGAAAAAGCAATGGATGACAATGGCCCTTATGTTTTGCCTGCTTGCATGCCGCAAACCTTATAACCCGCCGGTTATTACCGCAACTAATGGTTATTTGGTCGTTGAGGGCGTGATAAATCCGGGGACCGACTCAACCATTATCCGGCTGAGCCAAACAGTTAATATTTCGAGTAAATTATCCATATCCCCGGTGCTTGGGGCCATTGTTAGTGTAGTCAGCGATCAAAACACATCCTGGCAGTTGAAAGAAGCCGGAAATGGGAACTATGTTTCGCCGGGATTGAACCTTGATATTACTCATAAATACGGGTTGATGATAAAAACGGCCAGCGGAAAGCAATACCAGTCTGACCTGGAGCAGGCCGTAGTCACCCCTCCGATTGATAGTATTGGTTATAAAATTACCACCACACCGGATACGGGAGTCCAGGTTTATATCAACGCACATGACCCGGGTAATACAATAAAGTATTACCGGTGGGAATACAGCGAAAACTGGGAGTTTCATTCGCGGTTCGTTTCATATTACGTTTCGGATGGGAATGGATTGGTGCCCCGCGGCAGCGAAGACGAGGTGAGCAGTTGTTTTTCAGGCGATGTATCGAGCGACATCGTGCTGGGATCAACTGCCAAACTGAGCCAGGCCATTTTGTATCAAAGTCCGCTGGCTTTTATTTCCTCTAAGTCTGAAAAGTTGGAGACGAGATATCGTATTGCCGTGCGTCAATATGCCCTTACCAGCGGGGCCTTTAATTTTTGGACCAACCTGAAAAGGAATACCGAGCAATTGGGAAGTATTTTTGATGCGCAGCCATCCCAAACTCCCGGCAATATACACTGCATTAATAACCCCGCCGAAGCTGTGGTGGGATTTGTCGGTGTATGTACTGTTGCCGCTAAAGTTCAGGAAATTGATGAAAGTCATCTGCCTGCCTGGGTTGCAACATATCCCTATACTTGCACGAACGATACGGCGAAAGGCGGAACTTTGCAGGATGTTATTCATTACCCCGACATTTACGTGGCAACTGATTTTGACCGGCGATCAGGTTATTACCTATATACAACCAGGGAATGTGGAGACTGTACCATAAGGGGATCAAGAACGCCCCCTCCATTTTGGAAATGAAGGTAAATAAAACGGGATGTAAAAAGTTTTAAATAAATTGTATCTTAACAGAATAATAACCATAAAAAACTTAAGTCCTATTATGAGAATAATAAAAAAAACAGTTACGATTTTATCCATATCGATGCTGCTCTCATGCCTTTTATTAACCGGCAGGGCCCAGGTTATCCAGGAAGTGCAAAACAGCTTTAACCTGTATAAACAAAGTGCGCTGCAGGAGAAAATATTTGTACACACGGACAAAAACGTTTATTTGCCGGGGGAGATATTATGGTTCAAAGTTTATTGCGTTGATGGCAACGACAATAAGCCACTGCACATGAGCAAAGTTGTTTATATAGATATTTTAGATAACAGCCAAAACCGGATAGTTGAGGGAAAAATCGCCATGAAGGATGGCGCGGGCGATGGCTCGTTATATATTCCGGTGACCATAAGCAATGGGAATTACAAATTCAGGGCTTATACCAACTGGATGAAAAATTTTAGTCCGGAATATTATTTTGAAAAAGAGATCACGCTGATCAATCCGTTAAAAATACCCGAAAAGACGGCAAAATCAACTTTGCCTGAATATGATATTCAATTTTTCCCGGAGGGCGGTAACCTGGTGGCCGGATTAAAAAGCGTTGTGGCGTTTAAAGCGGTTGGGCAAGATGGAAAGGGGGCGAACGTGAGTGGAGTAGTGGTCGATGCTAAAAATGATACGGTGGCCCGGTTCAAATCGTTCCATTTTGGAATGGGGAATTTTTCGTTTACTCCGGCTGCTGCTGAAGCTTATAAAGCCGTATTTAAAGTTGATGGCAATGCGCCCATTACAAAAAATCTGCCTGATGTTAATAGCCAGGGCTATGTAATGGCATTAACGGACGGAGGCAGCAATAATGTTAACGTTTCGGTTACAACAACCGATAACCGGACCGGGAATATTTACCTTTTTGTACATACCCGGCAAACGGTAAAAATAGCTGAGAGCGGCATCCTGGCCAATGGTACTGCACATTTTACCCTGAGCAAAGACCAGTTGGGAGATGGTATTTCACATTTTACCGTATTTAATAGTTCCAAACAACCCGTTTGTGAGCGGCTTTATTTTAAAAGGCCGGCGCAACGATTGATGATCACCGCCGGCTCGGACCAGCAGCAATATGGGACGCGCAAACATGTAGGTGTAAGCGTGTCAGCGAAAGACCCCTCGGGCAAACCGCTCATAGCGGATATGTCAATGGCAGTTTACCGGGTGGATTCTTTGCAAACTGTCGATCCCGGCAATATATTTAGTTATTTGTGGCTGGGTTCGGATTTGAAAGGAACTATCGAATCGCCGGATTATTACTTTAAAAATGCCAACGCGGAAACAGACGAAGCCTTAAATAACCTGCTGCTGACACAAGGCTGGAGCAGGTTTAACTGGAATGATATGCTGGAAAATAAAACCCAGGCGTTCAACTTTTTGCCTGAATACAGCGGCCATATCATCACCGCTAAAATAGTTAATACACAAACTAATACGCCAGCAAAGGGCATTGTTACTTACCTGGGGGTACCGGGAAAAAGGGTGCAGCTTTATACCGCGCAAAGCGACTCGCTTGGCCACTTGTTTTATTTAACCAGGGATTTTTATGGCCCGGGGGAAGTGGTGGCCCAAACCAACGAACTGGTAGACAGTACGTACCGGATTGATATGGTGAGCCCTTTTTCGGAGCAATATTCGCGGACAAGCTTTCCGGCGTTTGAGTTTCATGGCAATATGACCAGGGCGCTGGAAGACCATAGCCTGGGCGTTCAGGCGCTGAATATTTATACCGGCAATTTCCTGAGGCAATACTTTAACCCGGTGAGCGACAGCAGCGCGTTTTACGGAACACCCTATAAAAGCTATAAACTGGATGATTTTACGCGTTTTACTACCATGGAGGAAGATTTGCGCGAATACGTGTCGGAAGATAACATTGTTAACACCCGCGGCAATTTCCATATAAAAGTGTTAAATCACCGCGGGTTTTTGGATGGCGATCCGCTTTGCCTGGTCGATGGCGTACCTGTATTTAATATAAATAAGATATTTACCATCGACCCTTTGAAAGTGCGGCGGCTGGATGTAGTGCCTTTCAGGTATTACTACGGCCCGGCCGAAGCCGAGGGCGTATTCAGCTTTACCACCTACAAAGGCGACCTGGGCGGGGTTGAGCTTGATCCGCGCGCCATTGTAGTTGATTATGAAGGCATGCAATTACACCGCGAGTTTTATTCGCCGGCATATGATACCGAAGCACAGGTTTCCAGCCGGATACCCGACTTTCGCAACGTTTTGTACTGGGCACCCGAAGTAAATGCTAACGGCGACGTATCGTTTTACACCTCTGATCAACCAGGGAAATACGTGGGTGTGGTTCAAGGGCTTACTCCGGAGGGCGACGCAGGCAGTAAATATTTTATGTTCGAGGTGAAATAACCGAAATATTTAATAAATAGGCCTTGTGTTATAATACAACCATTCTGGTGCAATAATATTTATAAATGCCTGTATTGCAGCTATCTAATAAGATAGTGGGGCTTTGTACCGCTCATGCTGTAGTCCTTCCATTTCAAAAATCTATCGTCAATCTTCTCTGATTTCATGTTTGCTACAGAATTTGCGCCTAATATTGCTTTGGTATTTGGCAGTGTTGTGTTTTAAAACAACCTGTAATACAACATATTAATCAACTTATTTCCTTTAGTTTTTTCTAATCCGCATTTCGTCCGGCCCTGAAAATGCCTGATGAAGAATGCCTGAAATGACGGTTTAACCGCTGCTGGCATCAGCCATAGCCGTCGGCCTTAGCTCCTTTGAAATAAAGGGGAATGGCATATTTTTGAACTAAACCGAAGCTTTTATGGCACTATTTAATCATTTATAAATATTTTAATACGCCAGGATAATATTTTAAAAAAACTACGGTTATATCACTTGTAACGATTTCGTTACGCTAAAACAAATGCCGCCTATGTAAGAGGAATTCGACGCAACAAATTCAGTTAGTTATGCGAAAGACAGCAATTCTTTTAACGATGATGATCGTAATGATGTATGGTTGTACACACGATCATCTTTCGCCGAACAACACTAATCCTCCTGGCACCAATCCCGGCGGAGGAAATACCGGGGGTGGGAATAACAACGGCGGCGGCTCCTCATCTGATACTGTTTGCTTCCAGACAGACATTTTACCACTTTATCAAACTTACTGCGCCAGCACGGGGTGCCATACCGGGAAAGCTAATGGTGGCGACGACGAGAACTTTTCTTTAAGCAGCTATGCTGACATTAAAAAAGGCATAGTTCCGTTTAACCCCGGTGATAGCCGGTACTTTACCATTATTCAAAGCGGGCAGATGCCCCCGGGACACTCTCCGAAGCTTTCCGCGGCCCAAATTAACACTATCACCAAGTGGATAAACCAGGGCGCTTTAAATAACACCTGTGCAACGAGCACGTGCGACACGACAAAAACGACTTACACCAACGGGATATCCCAGATATTTGCCACCTATTGCAATGGTTGCCATGGCGTTGCGCCTGGTTCAGGCAACGTTGTGCTGAGTGATTACAACAGCGCTAAAGCTGTAGGTACTTCGCAAAAAACAACGTTCATAGATGCCATCAATTACAGGTCTGCCAATCCCGCTATGAATATGCCTCCAGCAGGACAATTAAGCAGCTGCCAGGTTACCCAAATCACTAAATGGTTAAACGCGGGTTGTCCCCAGTAAAAGCTCAGCATCATGCGATACGTTTTTTGTTTTCTGCTATGGCTAATAGCTCTTACGGGATGTTATTTTGACCACAAGAACCTGGTCTATCCCCAAACTGCCTGCACCCTAACAAATGTTACCTATAGCACAACGGTAACCGGTATTCTTACCAACAGTTGTTACGTCTGTCACAGTGGTACAGCGTCGGCCGGGGCTGGCATCCGGCTGGATAGCTATGCCTCACTAAAGGTTTACATAACAAATGGCCGGCTCATGAATTCCATCGCGCATACCGGCGGTATACCAGCGATGCCACTGGGCGGCTCACAACTATCATCCTGTGAAATAAGCACCATCCAGGCGTGGATAACCAATGGTGCACCTAACAATTAAATAGAAATTTTATGAAAAAGCTCCCCTTGTATATGCTTTTACTGTTCGTTGGATCGACGGTAAATGCGCAAAAAATATTTTCAACCCAAACCGGGCAAATAAAATTTAATGCCAGTACAGCCCTTGAAAACGTAGCGGCAGTTAACAACCAGGTCGACAGTAAAATGCTCGACAAAACAGGGCAGATCGTATTTAGCGTGCTGATCAAAGGCTTTAAGTTTGAAAACCAGTTGATGGAGGATCATTTTAACGAGAATTATATGGAAAGTTCAAAAATTCCAAAAGCTGAATTTAAAGGCTATATAACAAATATAGCTGCAGTCAATTTTAGCAAAGACGGTAATTACAACGTGACGCTTGACGGCACTTTAACCATGCATGATGTTTCTCAAAAAATTTCAACAACCGGCACGGTGACCATCGCAAGGGGCAAACCCCGAATAACCGGCACCTTTAAAGTCAAAATAAAAGATTATGGTATTGCCGGGCTCTATATCGGCGAAAAAATAGCAAGCGAACCTGAGATATCCGTTAACTGCAAATACGAATAAATGAAAGCTTTAAAAACCACTGCCGGGTATCAAAGAAACAGGTACCCTGCCATCCTATTGACCTTAATTTTCCTGCTGCCGTCAGTTTTGAAGGCACAAAATACAGACCTTTTTAAACTGCAGGATGAGCAGGATAAAAAAGAGAAGAAGGAAAAAACTGATATAGTCACCTCTGCCTTTAAAACTACCCGTATCGTAAACAGCCAATCAATTGAAAATACCGGCGCCGGTATTTTGGATGTGAAAATATCCCATAGGTTCGGAATGGTTAACACCGGGTCGTATAACTTCTTTGGCCTTGACCAGGCCACCATGCGCCTTGGCCTGGACTATGGTATCAGCGACAGGTTAGAGGTTGGCGCAGGCAGAAGCACATACAACAAGGAGTTTGATGAGTTTTTTAAGCTGCGGGTATTAAGGCAATCAACCGGCAGGGCGGCAATGCCCTTTTCATTAAGCATTGCCTCAACAGCGATTGAGCGAACGATAAATGACCCGCCCAGCCAATTTAGCATCAATGCATCTGACCATTTTTATTATGTAAACCAGGTATTACTGGCTCGGAAGTTTGGCGATTACTTTTCCCTGCAATTCGTACCAACGCAGGTGCATTACAATATCGTTCCGGATAGGACTATTCCAAATGATCTGTACTCACTGGGCACTGGTTTTCGAATTCGGTTATCCAGGCGCGTTAATCTTACGGGCGAATATTATTACCAGTTCAGGCAATTCCCTGGAACCACGAACGCGCTTTCGCTTGGGTTTGATATTGAAACGGGCGGACACGTCTTCCAATTTTTCTTTACCAACTCAGCCGGGATAAACGAAAGTAGTTTTATCACCCAAACAACCGGTCAGTGGGGCAATGGGGGAATTCATTTCGGCTTCAATATATCAAGGGTATTCACAGTAGCAAAACACAGATATTAAATAGTAAAACAATGGTAAAGAGATTAATTTTTATCGGGCTCGGCCTGATCGCAGTTTGTGCAACTTCGACCTGGTATTATATATTCCAGTACTCCAAAACACATCACAGAAATGTGGAATCGGAAAGAGCTGTAGTAGTTACAGCTGCGCACCTTGTAAAAGAATACGAGGCGAACGAAAAAGCGGCTAATGCAAAATATTTAAATAAAGCGGTGGAGTTGAAGGGTGTGATACTTTCACATAAAAAAGACCAGTCAGGCAATAGCACGCTCACCATAAAAAGTGGCGATGCATTTTCAAACGTTTTTTGCACATTAAAGCCGGGCATCACCCTTGGGAGGGATTCCGTTGTTGAAGTAAAAGGGTTTTGCACCGGCTTTTTAAGTGATGTAGTGCTAAGCGAAGCAATTGTGATTTATCCGCAAAGGGCGAGTAAATAGAAATTTTTCGGGTTTTGTTTGATGTAAATAGTAGCTTTGGATTACTGTCAATGCTGCTTTATGAGACCGAAACATTTGTTGGTTAGCTTTTTTTGTCTTTTCCTTTTGTGTTCAACAGTATACGGCCAAAAGGTAACACTTGATTATTACTTTAATCACGAAGTTAGAAAGAAGGCCGATGGAAAAGTTGAGCGCTACCACTATACCTGGGAAGACAAAGCCAACAGCGGATTTTACATTTTTGGCGAAGCTTTTAAAAAGGCAGGCGCCACGCTGGATACGCTTGGCGAGGCGCCCACGAAAGCGAATTTAAAAAGTACTGCGGTCTATATAATTGTCGACCCGGACACAAAAAAAGAAAGCCCGGATCCGAAATACATCCGACCGGACAATATCAGGGAAATAGCTGAATGGGTTAAAAATGGCGGCGTGCTGGTGATGATGGCTAACGATAGTGCCAACGTTGAGATGCCTCACTTTAATAACCTGGCGGCCGTTTTCGGGATGCATTTTAATGATGACCTGCAAAACCATGTGGTGGATGATGCGCATTTTGAAGATGGTGCGATCAGTACGGTTGGTAATTCAATGTTCAAGACTGCGCGCAAAGTGTTTATGAAAGACGTCTGCTCTATCACCACAAAAAAACCCGCGGAAGCCGCGTTAAAAAATACCAGCGGTGCGACCATTATCGCAGTAGCGAAATACGGAAAAGGAACTGTTTTTGCCGTTGGCGATCCCTGGTTTTATAACGAATATGTAAATGGCCGCCTGCCTGCAGGGTTTGAAAATGATAAAGCCGCTGAAGATATCGTGAAGTGGCTTATAGCCCAAACCAAAATGTAGAGACGCGATGCATCGCGTCTCTACCCCGGTAAAGACATTACTTTTCCGTTAGCATCGACGCTGCCGCCTCATCCATAAACCATTGAATTTCGCCAATGATCGGCTCGATCAATTGGGCGGGGTATTCTTCAATGTCCTCGTCATCTTCAAGCACATGATGAACGGCGATTGCTTTTCCCTCGCCATACACCAAAAAGGCGATATGCCGCGCCTCGTTGATCATCGGCGCATTGAGCGTAATGCGGTAAACTTGCTGATCGGGTAAAAACACATCTTTTACGCCAGGGGTCCGGTCATGCAAAACCGGCGTATGCGGGAATAAAGAAGCAGTATGCGAATTATCGCCGAGCCCAAGCAATACCAGGTCGAAGCTCATTTCATCTTCGTCAAAAAACGCTTCAATTTCGTCCTCGTATTTTTTGGCAGCATCCACAGGGCTCAGGCTGGTATCTACAGCAAAAACATGGTCGGCATCAATCATTAAAGGGATAAAAAGCGCCTTTCTGGCCATCAGGTAGTTGCTATCCTTATCGGTTTGCGGTACATTGCGTTCGTCGCCAAAAAAGAAATAAACTTTTTCCCAGTCAACCCTATCATGATAGGCGGCAGCCAGCAACTCATAAAGTTTTTTTGGTGAATTGCCACCCGATAAGGCAACAGAGAATTTCCCACGGGCAGAAATGGACTCATTAGCCACGCTAACAAAATGTTCGGCTAACGCATCTAAAACTTCATCTTCGGTATTGAATATATTCAAACTCATATTAACTTCTTCTTTCGGACTTTCCGATGCTCGGACTTTTTTACAACTAATCTCTAACCTCTGATCACTAATCTCCAGCCCCTATTTCTTTGCGATCGGCAACGTAAACCAGTTAAAGCCATCTCTTGCGATCAGTGCTTCGGCTGATTCTGGTCCCCACGAATCTGCTGAGTAATTCGGGAAATTGAGGCTCTTTTTGTTTTGCCAGGTGCTTAGTATTGGCATGATCAGTTCCCAGGCTGCTTCCACCTGGTCGCCGCGCATAAATAAGGTTTGATCGCCGAGCATGGTATCCAGAATGAGGGTTTCATAAGCCTCAGGCGCTTGGGTATCGTAAGTGCCTTTATAGTCGAACACCATGTCCACCGTATTTAATACCATATCCAGGCCGGGGCGTTTAGCCTGCACCTGCAGGCGGATGCTCATCTCGGGCTGTATACTGATAATTAACCGGTTTTGCTGCCAGCTTTCGGCAGCTTCGGTTGGGAAGATCAAATGCGGCACATCCCTGAATTGTATGGTGATGACAGAAGCAGACTGGTGCATGCGTTTGCCGGTACGGGCATAAAATGGCACACCCTGCCAGCGCCAGTTATCGATAAAAAATTTAACGGCAGCAAACGTTTCTGTATTCGATTCAGGATCCACCTTTGGTTCCTCACGATAACCCGGCACTTCCTTGCCTTGCATCCAACCCCTGGCATATTGCCCCCGCACTGCTGACATGCGCACATCGTCAGGCCCGAACCGGCGCATTGCCCTTAGTACATCTACTTTGCGATCGCGCACCTCGTCGGCATTAAAGCTTACAGGCGGCTCCATAGCGATGTGGCAAAGCAATTGCAGCAAGTGATTTTGGATCATGTCGCGCATGGCGCCGGCGCCATCGTAATAGTCGCCGCGGTCCTCAACGCCAAGTTGTTCTGTTACGGAGATCTGCACATGCTCAATATAGTTCCGGTTCCACAACGGCTCCATAATAGAGTTGGCAAAGCGGAAGGCCATGATATTTTGCACAGTTTCCTTGCCTAAATAATGATCGATGCGGTAAACCTGTTTCTCGTCAAAAATACCTGCCAGCAGATGGTTAAGTTCTTTAGCCGTCTCCAGGTCGTGTCCAAATGGTTTTTCAATTACGATCCTTACTTTGTCCTTATTATCGGCCAGTTTGGCTTTTGCTATGTTGGAGGCAATGATCGGGAAAAAGTTAGGCGCCACAGCCAAGTAGAATATTACATTTGCCTCAATTTTCCATTCGGCGTTAAGCTTTTCGATGGTTTTCCCAAACTCCTTATAGGTTTCGGCATCTTTAATATCTGATACCTGGTAATAAATATTCTTTTCAAACTCGCTCCATTTAGCCTCTTTGGCCTTTCCACTCCGCGAGAACTGGTCGATGTCGTTGTGCAGGTTGGTGCTGAATTGTTCGTCGGTAAACTTAGTACGCCCTGTGCCGATGATGGCATACTGTTGTGGCAGCCAGCCGTCGAGGAACAGGTTGTACAATGCGGGAGCGATCTTGCGCGAGGTAAGATCGCCGGTGCCGCCAAATATGATGAATATGGTAGGTTCTGTTTTTATGCTTGAATCACTCATGTCGTGTTTTTCTTATGGCTGGAGTACTTTTTAATTACTGTTTATTTTTAGAATGATTTCGTCGATGAGCGGCTTTGCCCACGACGGAGATATTGGGTTGATATAAGAGAGTTGATGATTATTAATTGTTAGCAGCAAGTGAGGCAAAGACGACTTTTTAGCTTTAGAACCATCTACTAACATTAAGTTATCAAATTTGTGAAAATGCTGTTTTAACATCTCAAGGCCCAAGAGAAAATTAAGCGCGATACTTTCAGGGTCGATATAATGTCCCTTTTTAGCTACTCTCAATCCCACTCTTTCTGTCGAAGTTTCGATATCTGGCAGTAACATGTAAATTAAATTTGTTGTATATCCTCTGCGTTTAAAAAATTCAACGCGATTAATCAAGAAATCATTCCGTCGGTTACTTTCGACAGTTAAATCCTGATTCGTTTCGATTGCTTTATCTTCGGCGTTCCAATATTCCGTTGTTATCATCGTTTCAATGCTTTCTGTTGGAATATCCGGATATTGCTGCTCTTTAACAGCCTTTACCTTGTCAGCATCGAAAATAATTGCATCATCTTCCGATAAAATTTTTGAAAACGTGCTTTTTCCGGCGCCGTTCGGCCCTGCAACAACGGTATATTCCGGCATTTAAAACACCTTTAGAACTGTATAGTCGCCTGGTTTTTTTCCAACCTTGACCAATTCCATGTGTCCGTCTTTAAATTCATGGATAAACATATCCCGTTCAGTACATAATTCATTTTTATAGCTAGACCATGCGCCGTTGTTCAGAGCAGTTTCTTCAGCCGCCTCTGCAACCGGTTTCACAAGATTTTCAAACTCGTCGTTATCCATATTAAAAATGGATTTTTTTGCTGTTATTGTCGCCATAAAACAAATATAACTAAACTAAATATCCCGCCTGTCAATCTATTGTTAGCTTTTTGCAGTCCACTGCGTGTGGAATACGCCTTCCTTCCCAATCAACTCATAAGTGTGCGCGCCAAAATAGTCGCGCTGTGCCTGCGTAAGGTTGGAAGGCATCCTTGCTGTACGGAAATTATCAAAATAGCTTAGTGAAGCGGTAAACGCCGGTGCAGCGATGCCCGCCGCTATGGTCGCCGAAAGCACTTTACGTGCGCCCGGAACAGCGGCTTTAACCAAATCTTCAACATGGCTGTCGAGCAGCAGGTGTGCAAGACCCTTGTTTTGATAGGCATTGTAAATGTCGTTGAGGAACTCCGAACGAATAATACAACCCCCACGCCAGATCTTGGCGATCTCGTCCAGCTTCAGGTCGTATTTATACTCTGCCGAAGCGAGCGAAAGCAAATGCATACCCTGGGCATAAGTTACGATCATGCTGAAATAAAAGGCCTGCTCAAGTGCGCTCAACAATTCACCTTTGTCGCCATCAAGCTCAATTGCGTCCTTGCTGTAAACTGCCGCGGCCTGCACCCGCAATGATTTATATTTTGACAGGTCGCGCATGGAAACGGCCGTATCCACCGTCGGGATTGGCGCCTGCAGGTCCATCGCCACCTGCGAGGTCCACTTGCCTGTGCCTTTGGCTTTAGCTTCGTCTTTAATATCATCCAGCAACAAATGATCGGTTCCGGGCGCGTTAAAGGCAAAAATATCTTTGGTAATGTCGAGTAAAAAGGATTTTAACCGGCCATCGTTCCATTGCGCAAATACCTTGCCCATGGCCGCATTATCCATCTTTAGACCAGTTTTCATGATTTGGTAAGCCTCGGCAATCAACTGCATCAGGCCGTATTCGATGCCATTGTGCACCATCTTTACGAAGTGACCTGAAGCGCCCGGACCGATGTAGGTTACGCAGGGTTCCCCATCAACTTTGGCGGCAATAGCCTCAAAAATGGGCTTCATTACGTTGTATGCTTCCTTGTCGCCGCCCGGCATCATACTCGGGCCGCGGCGCGCGCCTTCTTCGCCACCCGATACGCCCATGCCGAAAAAGTGAAAACCTTGCGCTTCCAGTTCGTCAACGCGTCGGTTGGTATCGGTAAAATGGGAGTTCCCGCCGTCGATCAGGATATCGCCTTTATCCATCAGGGGAGTCATTTCTGCGATTACCGCGTCCACAATTTTACCGGCTGGTACCAGCATCATGATGGCGCGGGGTTTGGTCAGGCTTTGCACAAATTCTTTTGCGTCGCTAAAACCTTTTACATCTTTATCTTTGCCTTCTTCATTCAGCGAGGTAACTTTTGTCGCGTCCTGGTCAAGTCCTGCAACAGCATAGCCGTGATCGGCCATATTGAGCAGCAGGCTGCGGCCCATGGTGCCCAGTCCTATCATTCCAAACGCATATTTATTTGTTGTTGAGCTCATTTTAGTTGGGGTTGATTTTCTTTTTTTAGTTCTTCCAGTATTTTTTTGGTGGTATCGAAGCTGGTATGATGAAAAGCCCGGATGCCGAGGCGCTGTGCGGCATTTACAAACATGATACGGTCATCAAAATAAACGCATTGATTCGGCTGCGCCGATGCCACACCCATCGCCAGCTTAAATATTCCGGGATCGGGCTTGCGCATTTTTACCTCACACGATGAAATAAAAGCGTCGAACACTTCGTGCAGCTTAAATTTTTTGATGCGGTAGTCGTTTAGTTCCTTGCCCTCGTTATTGATGGAAATTACACGAAACCCGCAATCTTTCTTCCATTCTTTTAACCATGCAAGCGTGCCAGCCAGCTCCACGCTTTGCTTGAACATAAAATCTTTTAAATCTTCGCGGGTAAATTCACGGGGACAGTTAAAGATCACGGTATCCAGGTATTCATCCAGGGATATCTTGCCAATTTCATATACATTAAAGATGAAATTGTGAAGTGCGTCAAACTCTTCGTAATCTATGTTGAACAACCTGGCAGCTTCCTCGCGCGACTCATGCCCCCAGCCATTGCTCAGCAATACGCCACCCACATCAAAAAATAATATCCGTACCGATGCAGCTTCCAAGGCTATTAAACTTTAGTTTTCTGACCTTCAATTGCATTCAGCAGCTTTTCAAACGGCTTGTTAAATTTATCAATGCCTTCATCTTCCAGTTGCTGGGTGATCTTATCGATATCGATGCCCCCTTTTTTCAATCTTTCGAGCGTCTCGGTAGCTTTATCAAGGCCGTCTTCTAAAGTATTGGCTGCGATGCCATGATCGCGGAACGCTTCGATAGTTTCCAGCGGAACGGTATCAACAGTATCCGGGCCGATCAGTGCCTCAACGTATTTGGTATCTTTAAAAGCGGGGTTTTTGCTGCTGGTGCTGGCCCATAACAAACGCTGTGGTTTTGCGCCCTGTGCCGCCAGTTTTTCCCAACGGGGACCGCTGAATACGCGTTTATAAATTTCATAAGCCTTTTTTGCTGACGCGATGGCCACTTCGCCTTTTAAATCGCCCAGGCCTTTGTCATCCAGCATCGGATCAACCAAAACATCTATCCTGCTCAGGAAGAAGCTGGCTACCGACGAAATGTGCCCGATATGATGTCCTGCGGCCAAATGATCTTCCAGGCCGGAGATGTACGCTTCGGTTACTTCCTCGTAACGGGGCAGGCCAAATAGCAAGGTAACGTTGATATTGATGCCCTTTGCAATTGACTGACGAATTGCTGCAAGTCCCGGTTTTGTACCCGGGATTTTGATCATAACGTTTTTGCGGTCGACCTTTTTCCAAAGGTGTTCAGCTTGTTTGGCCGTGCCTTCGGTATCAAGCGCCAAAAACGGCGATACTTCCAAACTCACAAAGCCATCTGCGCCATTAGCCGCGTCAAAAACCGGCTTAAATACATCCGTGGCATTTTTTATATCGGTTATGGCCAGGCCAAAAAAGATTTCCTCGTTGGTTTTATCGCCTTCGGACAGGGTCCTTATCTCGTCATCATAATCCGAGCTGCCGGTGATGGCTTTTTCAAAGATGGCCGGGTTCGAGGTAACCCCGCAAACACCGTCCTCATCGATGAGTTTTTTTAGTTTGCCGGAGGCAATAATATCCCTGTCAATAAAATCTAGCCAGATACTCTGCCCCAGGCCATGTATTTGTTTTACCTTGTTTGTTTCCATGATAATGTATTTAATATAAATTCAAAAAATATCTCTTCATTTTAGAGACGCGATGTATCGCGTCTCTACATTTATGCCATTAAAACCTCAACGTCAAACCCCATAAACAAACCGCTTTCTATCACACCGGTTATGGATTTTATTTTTATTTCCAGGTCGTCCGGCACTTCGTCAAATTTTGCATCGATGATGAGGTTGCCATTCTCGGTGATCACGGGTCCGTCTTTTCCTTTTGCCGGGCGTAATGTTATGTCACGTGCTCCCATCGCTGCAAGCCGTTCCTCCACATGCAGCAAGGCCTGCGGAAAAACCTCGATCGGTACCGGGAACTTTGTACAAAGTTTATCAACCAGTTTGGTTTCATCAATGATGATGTAACTTTTTTGGCTCGATGCCATCATCAGCTTTTCCTTAAACATAGCCCCGCCGCGGCCTTTTATCAGGCTGCGCTTAGGGTCTACTTCATCGGCGCCATCGAATAACCAATCGGGCCGGTTTTCAAACAGTGTGGTCAGCGGTACGCCCAGTTTGCTGCAAGCCATGCTCAATTCGATAGATGTAGGTATGGCTTTAACATTCAGCTTTTCAGCTTTTACTCTTTCGGCAAGGGCGATCAGGGCCAGGAAAGATGTCGAGCCCGAACCGACACCGATCACATCCCCATCCTTAACCTTCTCGGCAATTTTCAACGCAACTTTTTGTTTAGCCTCGCGATTAATGATCGTTTCCGACCAGGCTAAATTTTCGATGATGTTGCTTTGCCAGTTCATACCCCCTAGCCCCCTAAAGGGGGAACTTTTGGTTTTTATTTTATTTTTAAGCGATGTAAATTAGCTCCCCTTTTGCTCACCAATGAGCAAATCAAAAGCCCCCTTTAGGGGGTTTGGGGGTTATAAAAGCGCCTTCGCCTTCTTAACTACATTATCCACTGTAAAGCCGAATTCCTTATACAGTTCTTCAGCCGGGGCCGATTCACCAAAGGTGGTCATGCCCAGTATATCGCCCTCGTCGGTAACATATTTGTGCCAGCCCATCGGCGACGCCATTTCAACAGCCAGGCGTTTTTTGTGCGCTTTTGGCAATACCGATTCCTTATAGGCCGCGCTTTGTTTTTCAAATAACTCCCAGGAAGGCATGCTTACCACGCGTGTGGATACGCCCTCTTCCTCCAGCTTTGCTTGTGCCTGCAGGATCAAAGCAACTTCCGAACCGGTAGCGATCAATATAACATCTGGTGCCTTGCTTGCTTCCGAAAGTACATAGGCGCCTTTTTCCAAGCCGGAGGCTTTAGCATATTTATCCTGGTCCAGAATTGGCAATCCCTGGCGGGTAAATATCAATGCCACGGGACCATCAGTATGCTCTAATGCTACCTTCCAGGCTTGCGCAGTTTCGTTAGCGTCTGCCGGGCGAATTAAGGTAATGTTCGGTATCGACCGCAATGAGGCCAACTGCTCTATCGGTTGGTGGGTTGTACCATCCTCGCCTAAACCTATACTATCGTGAGTATAGACATAAATAGGGCGGATCTTCATAATCGCGGCCAAACGAATCGGCGGGCGCATGTATTCCGAAAACATCAGGAAGGTAGCGCCGTAAGGAATTACACCTTTGGTTAAGGCCATGCCATTTAAGATGGAACCCATTGAATGCTCGCGGATACCAAAGTGGAAATTACGGCCATCACGTTGTTCCGAGGTAAATGACTTATACTCTTTCAGGTTGGTATCCGTTGATGGCGCCAAATCCGCCGAACCGCCGATCAACGCGGGTAAAGTGGATGCAATCGCATTCAATACCTTGCCCGATGCCTGGCGAGTAGCCATTTTAGGATCAGTTGCTTTGAATACCGGGAGCTTTTCTGCCCAGCCTTTTGGCAGCTTATCATTGCTGAACAATTCATATTCGGCGGCTAATTCAGGGAATTTCTCTTTGTACTGTTTATAAAGGTCATTCCATTTGCTTTCCAGCCCCGGACCGCGATCACCTTTTTCGCGGTAATATTTTAATACTTCATCAGGAACTACAAATGATTTGTCCGGATCGAAACCAAAAAATTCCTTTACCAGCTTGATCTCATCAGCGCCAAGCGGCGAACCATGTGCGCCGGCGGTGTTTACCTTATTCGGGCTTCCGTAAGCAATTTGCGTGCGAACTTTTATCAACGAGGGCTTCTGCGTTTCCATTTTTGCATTCAACAACGCATTGGCCATTCCCCTCAGGTCGTTGCCATCGGTAACGGTTTGCACATGCCAGCCATAGGCTTCAAAGCGTTTGCCTACATCTTCGTTAAAGGTGATATCGGTATCCCCTTCGATCGAGATATGGTTATCGTCATATAAATAAATAATATTGCCGAGTTCCAGGTGACCAGCTATGGAAGCAGCTTCAGAAGTAACGCCCTCCATCAGGTCGCCGTCGCTGCAAATGGCGTAAATTTTATAGTTAAAAACATCGTAGCCCGGTTTGTTATAACGTGCGGCCAAATGTTTTTGCGCAATGGCAAAACCTACACCGTTTGCAAAACCCTGCCCAAGCGGCCCGGTGGTTACATCAACTCCGGGACACAGTCCATATTCGGGGTGACCGGCAGTTTTACTATGCAGCTGGCGGAAGTTTTTAATATCATCCAGCGTAAGATCATACCCGGTTAAATACAAAAAGCTGTATTGCAGCATGCAGGCATGCCCGTTGGATAAGATAAACCTGTCGCGGTTAGCCCAATGCGGATTTTTTGGGTTGTACTCCATAAATTGCGACCAAAGCAAATGTGCCATTGGCGCAAGTGCCATGGGCGTGCCTGGGTGGCCTGAATTGGCCTTTTGTACAGCATCGGCAGATAATATTCGTACGGTATCAATTCCTAAAGTTTCTATGTCCTTTGTTTGTGTTTCCATTATTGTGCTATATGATGAACTATTTTGCAGCTTTTTCTTTTTCCTTTTTTGCGGGGGCGGTTTTTGGCAATTCGTCCTGCAGCCAAAGCCTGGCGCCGCCTTTTATACCATCGGCGTTGGATACGATCTTCATGTTTTTATCCAGCTTAAAGGTTAGCTTGTCCGAGTTGCCCCCGCCTACATATAAATAATCGTAATTGAATACGGTTTTCAAAACTTCAAAAACCTTTTTCATACGGCGGTTCCATTTTTTAAGGCCTTCTTTTTCGATGGCCACTTCGCCGATATATTTATCGTATGATTTTACCTTACCCACCGGCTGGTGCGAAAACTCCAGGTGCGGCAGCAGGTTGCCATTGTACAACAGCGCAGTGCCGAAGCCGGTGCCCAAGGTAATTACCAATTCAAGGCCTTTTCCTTTTACCACACCCAGCCCCTGCATATCGGCATCATTTACCACCCTGGCCGGATGGCCGAGTACTTCCTCCAGTTTTTTGGAGAAATCAAAATCTTTCCACGCATCATTCGCCAGGTTTGGAGCAGTTTTAACTACGCCATCGCGTACATACCCCGGAAAACCGACAGATATCCTGTCAAAACCCGGAAAATCCTTCACCAGCGTTTTGATAGCGCTAACCACGTTGTCGGGGGTAGCCGGTATCGGGGTAGGCACTTTTTCATAGGGCCGCTGCAATTCACCTGCCTGGTTTAAAATAGTGCCCTTGATGTGCGAGCCACCGATATCGATGGAAAGAATTTTTAACGCTTCGGGAGTGGTCTTCATTAAGCTGGTTTTAAAATGGTTTGTTTTTGCGGTAAAGCAAGTGCTCGCTTTGCCCTGATAATGACGGCTTTATTGGGTTGTTGAATAATTGATATTAAGATTTTTAGCGCCGTAAATATCAAAATTTAATAAGAATTAATTGTTAACAATCAGCAGGAATATTCAACACCAAATAAACAACTTTAACACAACATTATTGGTAAGGGGATTGTTTTTTTAAGTTGAGATGGCATTTCTACTTAATTGAGACACGGTTGTGATATTTGCATAATTCTTAATATTTTAAATCTTCACATTAATGGAATAAACAATTTGTAAATTTGTTTTATGGACATCCAAACTGAAAAAATCGAATTGGCTAAAATGGTCTTAAACACAAATGATAAAGTGCTAATAGACAAAATTATGGCATTATTTAAAGAAAAGGAGGAGGATTGGTGGGATGAGTTACCTGCAAATGTAAAGGCAGGGATCGATGAATCCATTGGGCAAGCTAATCGGGGAGAGTTTATTTCTTACGATGAAGTAAAAAACGAAGTGAGCGCTTTGCTTAAAAAATGAAACTCGAAATTGTACTAAACCAAAAGCAAAAGATACATTTTTTACCAGCATACTTTTAATAAAGGATAAATGGGGCAACGCATCAGCAGAGAAATTTGTCGAAAGAACTTATTCAGTCCTCGACACGATTGCCCAACAGCCTTTTCTTTTTAAAGCTTACCAGGGAAATGATGTAAGGAAAGGTTTTATCACCAAACAAACTTCCGTTGTTTACCGCGTACTTAATGATCGGATTGAAGTACTTTTTTTCTGGGACAATCGGCAAGACCCAATTATATAAATTTAATCGGGTGCAAAGGCCTTTTGTATCATTAGATATTCTTTACGCGTATTGGTGCTAAACCTTCCGGATCTTCACCAATAAATAACGCGTGTCACACTAATGCTTATGAAAAACCTTAAACCAATATGCCTGCTTTGCGGCGTTGCGCTTCTTTTATCTTCCTGTTTCGTCAACAAACCGGTGACCAGCATAAATGGGCCTGCATTTTACAATAGCGATATCACTTACCAGCCGAAACCCCTTTGGAAGGATACCGTCCATCATGCTACCTATGTTTCGGCATCAATAGTGAACGCGCAGGGCGCTAATGAAAATGATGCACTTACCGCAGGGGAGCTAAACCTTGGAATGGCTTATACCATCAACCATTTCAACTTTGCATACGGGGTATTTGGAACGGCCGGCACCTTTAAAAATTCAACGATCCCCCAGGACCAGCCTTATTATTTTAGCAACAAATTTATAGGCGTAGCTGGAGGGAGGACATCTATAAACTATTATATCACATCCGGGCACGTGGATATTCGTATTATAGGCATCGAAGCCGCATACAGTAATGAATTTGGCGACTATGCGGGTTACAGGAAACTGGTTGCGGGTGTGCCCGATTTTTACACCAGCACACGCACAGATCTGCTCACAATTGGCCTCAGCACCGAGGTAATCTGGTACGGCCGCGATCTCAACTGGCAATACGGCTTCCGGTTTTTCGTAGGAAAAACTAACGTTGACTACCCAAGGAACCCTAACGACTCTTACGTGTTGCCGAGTATAACGCCGGCGTTAGCCTATTTTATGCAGATAAAGCGCTATTTTATGATCGGGGAGTTCACCGGGGCCGGCGGGCATTTTAGTATGGGTTACCGGTTTTAGTGCGCGATTGACTTAAACGTTAAAATAGGTGCAGCTGCCCTCTTTCCGCCGCAGGCGAAGAGAGGGCCGAGCAGCGCAGCGCACTCGGGGTGAGTCGACCCGGCGGACATTGGCGCTAATGCATTGGCGTTACTGCATTGGCGGTAATGTCGCTCGGCATCTACTCACCCGGTCATCGCTGCGCTCGACCACCCTCTCTTCCGCAAGCGGGAAAGAGGGGCGGTCAGTGGTACAGCCCCCCGTATTTTAATGTCATTGATTTCGGGTAACCTTACTTATTTCTCTATCCCGAAATAACTCACTATTTCCGCAATAGCAATTCCGAGGCCATGTTCAGTTCTGATACGCTCTCCCATTTTTCGCACATTTTGCTTTACTATGTCGGTTTGTGTTTCTTCGATAGCAGCCATCAATTTTTTAGCCGTCAGTTTTTTTGCAGGGATATGAGCACCCAGGCGCGTGCGTGCAATTATTTTGCCCCAGGTAGGTTGATCGGTATAAAAGGAGACGATGATAACGGGCAGGTTATTCCGCAGCATCGCGGCCAGGGTTCCCGCGCCGCCGTGGAATACGCCAAGCTTGCACTGCGGCAAAACAGCATCATGATCAACATACTTGGTGATAAACAGGTTGGGATGTTTGGGCAGATCATCATATAATGCCCAACCGGTGCAAAACAGGATACGCTCATTGGTATTGTTTAATATAGCGCGTAGAATTTCGCCGATCTTCACCCGGCTGCCTACGCCGTTGCTGCCAAAGCCCGTGTATATTGGTGTCGGTCCTTGCGCGAGCCACTCATTTAATACTGTATCAATCTGCTTATTTACAGCTTTGCTTTTTCTTGAAGGAACTGTTAAAAACCCGGTTATTTTATGGTTGTCGTCCCAATCGGCGGGCTGTTTGATCAACGATGGGCTGATGCAATAAATATCAAGAGGCTTTTGCCGGCCGATATGATCAATCAGGCTCTCTTTTAGCGGTTGCAGGCCCAACTCTATCCGGAACTCATTTGTTTCGTCTTTCACAAACATCCAGTAGGCAGCGTGGCCCAGCTTATAACTGAGTTTGTTGTAGACTTTAAAGTTCATAAAGTCGAGTCCCGACATGGGGAAATCATCTGTAGGAACCACCGGCGGCATAAAATAGCTAATGGCCATTTTTTTATTTTGCTTTTCGGCAATTGCGCTAACGATGGGCAAAGTTGCGGAGTTGGCGATGATAAAATCAACCTTGCTAATACCTTCAATATAGCTTTGGCGCAGCGGCTGCCGGATTTCGTGCAGCGCTTTATAAAAAAATTTTATCAGCTTGATGGTGTTGCCGGTTTGCACTACTTTTTGCCCGGCGGGCGAATTCATGCCTTCTTCTGCGTTTCCGTACAAGGGATGAAATAGGATGCCGTAATCTTCAACCAGATCCTTAAAATTTTCAGGGGCGGCGATCAGCACTTCGTGTCCTTTTTCGATCAGGCCAAGCCCCAGGGCAATGTAGGGCTGTACGTCGCCACGGGTGCCGTAGGTAAATATGCCGATGTTTGCCAACTATAATAGTGTTTAGAGGCCAAATGTAGTTTAAAAGTAAAAGCGTTGTTTCTTCAGCCGGGAAACAAGCGATATTTAATTGCCATAATTACATTTGTGAAATTCAAAAAACACCATTTTTTATGAAAGCATTTTTAGGAATGGGCCTGCTGGGTTCAAACTTTGTACGCGCCATGCGGCAAAAGGGCATTGAAGTGCAAGTTTGGAATCGCACAACCGCTAAGGCAACCGCATTGGAACAATACGGTGCAAAATCTTTTGACGACGTTGCTGCGGGCGTGAGGGGCGCCGATACCATACATCTTACCTTAAAAGACGACTCAACTGTAGATGAAGTGCTTGCCAAAGCTGAGCCTGGCTTATCGCCCGGCGCGATGATCATCGATCATACCACTACGTCAAAAGAAGGAGCTATAGCACGTACTGCCGCCTGGAAAGCTAAAGGATTTACTTATTTGCACGCGCCTGTTTTTATGGGCCCGTCAAATGCGCTGGATGGGTCAGGCTATATGCTGGTCTCCGGCGATCAGCATGTCATTGAAAAGGTGCAGGAGGAATTGTCTGGCATGACAGGCAAGCTGCTCAATTTGGGTGATGAAGAGGGAAAAGCAGCGGCGATCAAGTTGTTGGGCAACCTGTTCCTGATCTCGTTTACCGCCGGCATTTCGGATATGCTTGCGCTGGCGAAGGTTTTCGGGGTCTCATCGGAAGACCTGCTCAATCTATTTAACTCATGGAACCCTGGCGCTTCCCTGCCTGCGCGGTTAAAACGAATCGCATCCGGCGAGTTTGAACAACCATCATGGGAGCTAAGCATGGCGCGGAAAGATGCTGGACTGATGATCTCCGCAGCGGAACAGGGCGGCGGCCACCTGGCGGCCCTACCGGCAATTGTTACGGAAATGGATAAATGGATTGAAAAAGGCTACGGCAGCTATGATTGGAGTGTTATTGCGAAGGATAATGTAGCTTGACATTTACAACGACTAAAAGATTCTGAAAAACGATTCCAGGAAATTACCCAGGCCAAATTCATTGTGATTGGCTTCAGACAACGGCAACGAAAAGCCTGGGCGCCCGGCGACCTAGAAAGCTAAAGTACTGAATTTGCTTCCAGACTTTTATGGCTGGCTTGCAGCATTAAGATACTCCGCCAGGTTACTAATGCTTTTTGCGACAACGGCAATTTGATCCTGCGCCTCCGTCCAGTTGCGCTGCTCGATGGCCTCGCGTATGCCGGGCAGTGTTTTCACGCCATATCCGGTGTAAAAGCCGGGAGCATAAATGCTGTGCCGGTACCATGGGCGGCGTGGCAGGCCATCATTTAACAATTGTTGCTCGGCGTGATATAGTATTCGGTTCAATTTGTCATGATCTGCACCCGTTTGCGATGCGGCTGCCCAGGTGAGGGCCAGCTTGCCGGCGCTTTTTTTAAGGGAGTCGAGCGCCGTTTTTAAAGCGGTAAAGTCAAGTTTGGGTACGTCAGCTTTCGCCACAGGCGGCTGCTCATGCTTTGTCGGATCGGCGGCCAGGGTAAAATCATTTGCTTTGATCAATTGGTTTTCCAATGCGGTACTTTCGCGCATGTTGTCGGTCAGGTCACTCAATTCTTTGGCATATTTATCAATAGTTGCCTGCAGGCTGCGGAAATCAAAAGGCAGCAGGTCGGCATCAGCCATGCGTAATATAGCATGGCCCGCCGTTTTTGACAAAGCAACACCGTATATGAAGGTTGGATCTTTAAAGCGACGGTAATCGTCGAAAGAATCATAGATGGAGTGATATTCGCCGCCGCCATCTTCGCCGCCGTAACCGAGGTCGAGGGTGGTAATGCCCAGGTGCTGTAAGAACGAAGAGTAATCTGAACCTGAACCGAGCGACTCCAGGCGGTCACCTTTCCGGTCCAATATTTCTCTTTTATCTTTTGCCGAACCGGCATGAACCAGTTCGGCAGCCTTCTTTCTGTCGAAAACACTCACGTTTGTTTCCGGATCCGTTATGTTTTGGGTTACTTCGTCCATAAAATTCTCCAATGCCTGGGACCCGCCACCGCCGTAGAAGCCCCGGCCGTTGCTATCCGAGTTAATGTAAACCACCGCTTTTTGCTGTAATTCCTTATCGTGTGCCTCTGCAAATTCTGTCGAGCCTACTAAACCCGGTTCCTCGCCATCCCACGAGCAATATACAATGGTACGTTTTGGCCTCCAGCCGGTTTTCAGCAGGTCACCCAGTGCCTTTGCCTCATCCAGCATGGCTGATTGCCCGCTGATCGGATCACTGGCGCCGTTTACCCATGCATCGTGGTGGTTGCCACGCATTACCCATTCATCCGGCCAAACGGAGCCTTTTATTTTAGCGATCACATCGTATGCCGGTACCATATCCCAATTAAACTCCAGTTTTAGATGAACCGTAGCCAGGCCCGGGCCAATGTGGTAGGTGAGCGGCAAACCACCCTGCCAGTCGCGCGGAGCTACCGTACCGTCAATGGCGGCCAGCAGGGGCTGCGCATCATGATAGCTGATGGGCAAAACCGGTATTTTTAAGATGGTGGCTGCGTCTTTCCGGTCCAAACGTTTAGCATCCTTTGTTGCGCCAATGCCCGGCGTAAGCGGGTCGCCGGGATAGATCACCATATCCATCACCGAACCGCGCTGAACGCCATATTCGTTTTTATAAGCACCCTTAGGATACACATCACCTGCTGAATAGCCGTCATCAGCCGGGTCGGAATAAATGATACAGCCGATTGCGCCATGCTCGTAAGCTACCTTGGGCTTTATGCCCCGCCACGAACGGCCGTACTTGGCGATCACGATCTTGCCCTTAACATCAATGCCCAACTTGGCCAATCTATCGTAATCATCCGGCAAACCATAGTTCACAAAAACCAGTTGACCGGTAACGTCGCCGTCGGCGCTCCAGGCATTAAAGGTAGGCAGCTGGTTGGCCTGGCCCGAGGTAGCGTCCCCGGCTACAGGTTGTTCTTTCAACAACGCGGAATATTTGGTTGGCCCGGTTAGCTCCAGCACCCGTGTTTTTGGCGTTGGGTACAGCACCGTATAGGTTTCGATATGTGCATCCAGCCCATAGCTTTTATATTTTTGAAGGATCTTTTCAGCAACTGCCTTGCTGCCCGGTGAGCCCAAATTGTGCGGATAGGCGGATAGTTCCTTTATCGTTTCGCCGATGGTGGGCGCACTTAAGCCGGCATCAAAGGCCTGTTCGGTTTGCAGTTCTTTAGCGGATGAGGCATCGGTAAAGCCGGTAATTTTTGGTTGGGCCTGCGCAGTGGCTATTATAACAATAAATGCGAGGGTGAGGGTACGCTTCATGTTGAGGGGGATGTGAGCGGTGAAATTAAAGAATTTAAAATAGACGGCAAAACCCACTGGTCTGCATATTGAAATCTTCATACGGCACATCTTGTGGGCGCCCTGACATTGCCCTTATAAACCGGGTGCAACCGCATCAATGATCGTTCAAACGTTGCTGGCCACTTTGGAAGGCGCCGGGCGACCACAAGGGTCGCCCTACAGGCGCGTATGCCCTGTCAAACATTTTGGTCAGGCGCCAAAACGCCTACGAAGCGGGTACAAGCGGCACTGAAAAAAATTTTTAACGGCTAAAAACGTTCATTTTGGTTCATCGGAATGAACGCTTTGAAACACCTTATCATCACCTGCTGCCAGCTCGCCTTTACCTCAACGCTTTTACAAATTCCTGCATCGCACTGCCCGGGTCTTCCTGCTTCATAAAATTCTCACCGATCAAAAACCCGTTAAACCCGGCCGATTTGAGTTGGTTGATAGTTTCGGGATTGCTGATAGCGCTTTCGGATATTTTTAAAAATTCAGGCGGGATATAAGGAGCCAATATGTACGATGTTTCCACCGAAACTGTAAAATCGGCGAGGTTGCGGTTGTTTACGCCGATAGCGTCGAGATTAGGGTTAATGCTGCGCTGCAGCTCTTCGAGATTATGCACCTCCAGCAAAACATTTAAGCCCAGTCCTTTAGCCAGCGAAGCCAGATTTTGAATTTCTCCGGGAGTAAGTATAGCCGCGATCAGCAAAATGATGTCGGCTCCGAGTGATTTTGCCTCGATCACCTGGTATTCGTCGATCATAAAGTCCTTGCGCAAAACCGGGATGGAATTTGCGCTACGGGCCGCCACCAGGTCCGCCTTTTTGCCCATAAAAAAATTGCGGTCGGTTAATACTGACAATGCCGACGCGCCTGCTGCCGCATAGCCGGTGGTAACATTTTTTACCGTTACCTTATCATTGATGATCCCCTTTGACGGCGATTTTCGTTTAAATTCAGCGATGATCCCGGTACGTGCCGGGTCGAGCAAAAAATCTTTAAAAGAATAACATTCCCTGCTAAAAACATCTGATTCTTCCAGGTCGATATAGGAGGTGCGGCTTTTGGCCTGTTGTACTTCCTTTTTTTTATTCGCAACTATTTTATCAAGAATGTTCATGTCCAACCCCCTGGCCCCCTAAAGGGGGAACTATTTTCGTTAAATTAAATCATTTTAGTCACCCCACCACGCTTCCCCCTTTAGGGGGTCAGGGGGTTGGGGTTAGGTTTAGCCAATTCCTCATCATCTCTTTTCCATACTCCGTTAGCACCGATTCCGGGTGAAACTGCACGCCACATACATCAAATTCCTTATGCCGCAGGGCCATTACGGAGTTGTCAGCTTCATCAATAGCCGTAACCTCCAGGCAATCCGGTATAGCCTTTTCATCTACCACCCACGAATGGTAACGCCCGACCTTAAAAGTTTCGGGCAGGCCTTTAAATAACACCTCATCGCGGTCGGTAATTTTTACCGGGGTGGCAATGCCGTGCATCGGCTGGCCCAGGTTATATAAGCGGCCGCCAAAAACTTCGGCAATGGCCTGCTGCCCCAGGCAAACGCCAAAAATACTTTTTACGGGTGAATATTTTTCAATCACTTCCAGCAGCAAGCCGGCTTCCGACGGGATGCCCGGCCCCGGTGAGAGAATAATGCGGTCGAAAGCATCCACATCGGCAATGGCAAATTTATCATTCCGCCAAACCTCGCATTGCAGGCCTATCTCATTAACCAAATGCACCAGGTTATAGGTGAAGGAGTCGTAATTGTCTATGATTAGGATATTCGTGTTCATGATCTTAGTGTATTTTTCGTATCTCTCTTGCCGTGCGTTACTTCTCACCTAAATCCTCTCCAAAGGAGAGGACTTTAACTTCATCCTTTTTTAAAGCCCTCTCCTTTGGAGAGGGTTGGGTGAGGCTCCATTACAACTCTTCCGCCATTTCTATCGCCTTTCTCAACGCGGCAATTTTGTTGTCCACCTCTTTTAACTCACTCTCGGCAACCGAGCCAGCCACAATGCCCGCGCCTGCCTGGTAATACAATGTGCCGTTTTTGCTCAAAAATGAGCGGATCATAATGCAATGATTAAAATCGCCGTTGAAACCTAAGAAGCCGATGGCTCCGCTGTAAAAGCTTCGCTTGGTTTTTTCGTTTTCGTCAATGATCTCCATCGCACGGTATTTTGGGGCGCCGCTAAGCGTACCGGCCGGGTAAGTATCTGCCACCACTTTAAAGGAGCTCGCACCCGGCAGCAGCTTGCCGCTCACATGAGAAACCAGGTGTATCAGGTGCGAATAATACTGCACTTCTTTAAAGGCCTTTACCTGTACATCGCCGCAATGACGGCTCAGGTCGTTACGGGCCAGGTCCACCAGCATTACATGTTCGGCAGACTCTTTTGGGTCGGCCTCCAGTTGGCGGGCAATCTCGGCATCTTTTTCATCATCGCCGCTGCGCTTAAAGGTACCCGCTATAGGGAAAATACTGGCCACGCGGTTTTTTATGGTGATCTGCGCCTCAGGCGATGAACCAAAGATCCTGAAATCGCCATAGTCGTAATAAAACAAATATGGAGATGGGTTGATCGAGCGCAGCGCACGGTAAACATTGAATTCATCACCCAAAAACTTCCTGGAAAAGCCGCGCGAGGGCACGATCTGGAACACATCCCCGCGGTAAATATGCTGCTTCATTTTTTCAACTACTGCCATAAACTCTTCGCCGGTAAGGTTGGATTGCTCATCACCGTTAGGCTCAAACCGGTATTCAGGGAAGTTTTTGTTGCGGATCAGGTCTGCAAGTTTTTCCAAGCCGTTATAGTCGGTTTCATTTTCAGACTGGTTATGAAAAATGTACAGCTCGTTTTTAAAGTGGTCAATGGCGATGATGTACCTGTATAAATGGTATTGCATCACGGGTATCTTGCGGCTGGTATCCGCGTTATCCTTTAGCTTAATGGTTTCAAAATGTTCAACCGCCTCGTGGGTAAAATAGCCGAAAATCCCATTGGAGATCATTTTGCCAGGCTGGGCATCGGTTTCAAAGCTGTCGATAAACGTATTCAGTTGGCTGATCAGATCAAACTCTCCGGCTCCAAAGGTTTTTTCGGTCCCGTCGGGATAGCTCAATTTCAGCACGTCATTATCGAGTACTATTCCGCTGATCGGCTGGCAGCAAACGTAGCTCATACTATTTTCGCGGCTATGGTAATCCGAGCTTTCCAGCAGCAGCGAATTGGGGAACACATCCCGCAAGCGCAGGTATATGCTAACCGGCGTGGTGGTATCGGCCAGCAGCTTTTTATGCGAAGTTGTAAGTTTATATTTTTTCATGTTTTTCTTAAAATGTATAAAAGCAAAAAACCCAGCGGATGAGGGCCGCCGGGTTTTATTATAGGTTTACAATTGATTAACTTTTCAGATCAAAAACTATCCGGCTGCCAAATTAAATTGGAGCCACCAGCTATTATTTTGATTGATTTTGATCATTGCGGTGACAAATTTATAAAGAAAATTGAATTACCAAATTTTTTGTACACTTTTTTATTAAACATTGCCAATAATTGGCAGTTTTCCGGCAATTATCGCCCCAATTATGATCAAAATGGCCAGAATGTAGAATATTGCTATGTTTTTGTGCTTGATTTGGGGCAATATCGCCTTTTTTGATTTGCTGTGGCCAACGTGGATCAGGGCGATGGCAACGAGCATCATTACCCAATGTTCAACGGTAAAATAGCGTGTGGTATCGTTTTTCATAGTACCGCTGTTGAACTGGACGAAGGGGCTTTTAAAGTACAGCACAATGCCGAACAGCAACTGCAGGTCGGCGGATATCATCGCAAACAAATTGATTTTGCGGTTGCCTTCTGTATAAGGCCGGTTGCCCAGCCATCCGATCAGCGATTGGATGATGGCCAGTAATACCAACACAAACAACACGTACCTGAACCAGGCATGTATATCCCTGAAAATTTCGTAAATGCTCATGGCTTAAAAAGTTTGTCGAATATACGGTTTTAACAACAAGTCAACAGCCAGTGCGCTTATTCCCTGAAAAATAACCGGAAAAATGAATTGGTTTTTGGATTACTTAGGCCAATTGCAAATTATTAATGACCAATGACTAGGAAGATTCGCTGAAAGCCGGAATGGCGCGATGTTCAGGCCTTTCTTCTTCCTTTTTGTCAAATAAGCTCTTTACTTTATCCCATAAGCTGGTTATGGTTTCCTCGTTAATATAGCGGGAGGCCTTTTGAGACAAAACCCCTACCAGGGTTTTTACCAGGAAGTTTGAATTGCGGAATATGGTTTTGTTTAAGGTAAATGGTAATACGATGCGTGATAACAGCGAAACGATATCCTGCTCAAAAAAGCCTTTTGCGCCTGTGAGCGGGTTGCCTTTTGGAAATATAGAAGCGATAGTTGAAAATACCGACGACAAACTGCTGAAACGCTGGCTTATAGCCGTGCTTTGCTGCCGCTCGGCCTCTTTCAACCGGTTTATTTCGGCGCGCAGGTTATCAATATTTCTGATTGGAACGTCCATTTTTAGTGTTTGAATATTTTTTGGATGATGGCGTTAACAATAGGCTTTTCTATGTTTACCCTGTTATATTTGATGCAAAGCGCAATGATCACATATAAAATTGAGACGCATCCAAATCCCGCCCAGGTGGCCTTCAAAACCTCGCCCAAATAATAGGCAAGGGTAAGGCTGGCAAACAAGAAAGCCAAAACCATGCTCACCACGATGACAACGTCGGCTATTAAACCGGCAGCAATGGATGAACCGCCCTCGATAGCCTGGTATTTAGCCAGCTTAATACGCGTTTCGGCATACTCTTTAAGTTGATCAATAATGGGCGGGGGCGTAGTATCTTTTTTATCTTCCATGTTTTTTAAGTCTGCAGTCTTAAGTATTAATTAAGTCTTAAGTCGCACCAACAAAAACTTGTGACTTAAGACTTAATACTTTCGACTTGTATTCAGGCATGCTCCAGGTCGTCCTGGTATTCCTGCTCAACGCCATTCATTTTCGACTTGATATTGTCAACCACCTTGTCCTTATAGGCCATCAGGTTGTCTATCTCTTTCGACGCCGTCTCTTTGATCGATTCGCCAAGGTTCTTCAACGATTCAGCTAACTTATCGCGGGTTTCGTTCCCTTTGTCGGGTGCAAACAAAATACCCAGCGCCGCTCCTGCCGCCAGCCCTACCAGCAAAGCAACAACCACTTTTGTATTATCCTTCATAGACTTATAAATTTAATATTTGACGATTTGTTTTTTATTTTGATTAAATATCCTTTCAAATGTTACTGTGGCTAATACCACACCAAGTATTCGCCGGAAATTATCCGACTCAAACAAAGATAATAATTTTTAACCATCCGGACCCGAGCGGATACGTTCAAGTCTGTCGGCTGCCATCCGGTTGGTTTCGTAAATTTCCAGCAGCAGCAAAAAGTACGACAACAGCAACGGTCCGAAAACCAGGCCTGTTATCCCAAATAAAGGTATACCTATTAACACGCCTATTATGGTGATTAACGGATGGGTATTTGCCACCCGTTTATTGATCATCATTCGTAAAAAGTTATCCACGTTACCAATAAACAGCAGCCCGTAAACCAAAAGCAGGACGCCTTTTAACGGATGCCCCTGTATAAAAAGTATAATGGAGGCGGGGATGCAAAGTGTTGGCGCACCCACCACCGGCAAAAACGAAATAAAGGCGCCGATAACGCCCCAGAATACCGGGTCGGGCAGGCCGAAGATCAGGAAACCATTTGCCAGCAGGAAGCCCTGCACCAAAGCAATGATGCCCTGCCCGAATACGTTTGAATAAGTAGCGTTGCGCAGCGCTGCGGCAAATTTGAGTGCGTGCTGTTCGCGAAAAGGGGCATATTTTAACAGCCCGGCCTCAAACTCGCGCATTTGCACCAGCATAAAATAAAGCAAAAAATACATTACCAGCAGGGTGACTAATATACTGGCAGCGCTGCCTAAAATAGAGGGAAATATCTCGGTGGCCAGTGCGCCAAGCTTTTGCATGGTGTTTTCGGCAAAATGGGGCTGACCGAAGTGATAGCCGGCATAGTCGTCAATTTTATCCAGCCATTGCTGCAGGTCGAACGACTTACGGTTAATGCTTCCGATCTTGCTTACCGTCATGATGCACAACGACATCAACGGAATAATGATTACGATGAGCGAGGCTAAAATCACCATAATGGCCACCAGCGAGCGGTTCCACCTCTTCCGCTCAGTAAGGTAAATATACCCCGGCCGCGCCATTGTAAACAACACGATAGCCCCCAAAATGGAGCTGAACAGGCCGCTTAGCGCGTACAACAAAAAGCAGCCCAGGACCACGATCCCGCCGAGTACGATGTTATTGCGCTGCTTATAATTAAAAATCGACATTAAGGCTCAAAATGAATACACTATAAACGCTGAAAGCCAAAAAAGTTTTACAGGTAAAGGTAATTATTTAAGCGGGGAAGAAGCTGGAAATTGTTTATTGCGGTGCACTGCCCCCAGGCGGATAGCACGCGTTTATATATAGCGTATTAAAAGTAATCCTCCTATTTAGCGTAATATTTTATAGCTTTAAACCATACCTCCTTTTTATGAAAAAATTACTACTGCATCTAAGCGCCGCTATTTTGCTTTCCGCCCCATCCGCCCGGGGGCAGCAAAAACTCGTCACATTGAATAGCGAGCTGCAAAGGCTGTACGATATTGCGCAATTGCCAAAGTACATCAGCGGCAGCTACGAGGCACAGCGTTCATCGTATGACACCACGGGCGGCAACGACGACGGCTTTAGTGGCAAGTACTCCTTTGTCCATAAGGACGCTGATGGCACACTGGTGATTTTTGAAGCAAAAGGCAAAGGCGTCATCAACCGGATATGGACGGCCACGCCCAATGATGATACCCTTGATTTTTATTTTGACGGGAAAAATAAGCCGGCCTGCTCCATCCGGTTCAGCGACCTTTTTTCGGGCAAGGTGTTTCCGTTTGTGGGGCCGCTATGCGGCCGCCAGCTTGGCGGCAATTTTTGCTACCTGCCTATCCCGTTTCAAAATGGGTGCAAAATAGTTTCAAGGGGCAAGCTAATGCAGTTCTACCAGATACAATACCGGCATTACCCGAATGAATATGCTGTTAAAACATTTGATCCGGATTTGAGCGTGGCAGAAAGAGCGACCCTGGAAAAAATAAAAAAACTGTGGGGCGCCGGAGAGCGGAAGGTCACGGATTTTTACCCCGGCAGAGCGGAAGTGGTAAAAACAAATGCCACAATCGGTCCGGGCCGAACCATCACGCTGTTTGACCGTGATAAAGGCGGAAGGATAGTCGGTTTGGAAATTGAAGCGGCGGATATTAAAGAAATCGACTTAAAAATAACCTGGGATGGTGAGCAAAACCCCGCGGTATATGCGCCCTTGTCTGACTTTTTTGGCTACGCATTTGGCAGCCCTTCCATGCAAAGCCTGCTGTTAGGCTGCGCAAATGGCAAAAACTACTGCTATTTTCCCATGCCTTTTGACCGCTCGGCAAAGATTGAACTTGTCGACAGGGGAAATACCGGCGGCAGGTCCAAGACCATTAAGGCGAACGTTTATTATACCGATAAGAAGAGGGACCCGCTAACCGAAGGGAAATTTTACACCTGCTGGAACAGTGATCTGAATGTTGCCAAAGGCAAGCCGCATGTGTTTTTAAACGTTACCGGCAAGGGCCATTATGTAGGGAGTATATTACAGGCGCAGGGATTAAACGCGGGAATGACTACTTTTTTCGAGGGGGATGACTCTACTTCCGTCGATGGCGTTATGCGTATACACGGCACAGGATCGGAAGATTATTTTAACGGCGGCTGGTATGCGCTGATGGACCGATGGGACACGCGGATGAGCCTCCCCCTTCATGGCGCACTTGATTATTCGCTGCCCTTCAGCCGAACCGGCGGCTACCGCCTTTACCTGAACGACAAAATATCCTACAGCAAAAGCATTTTTCAATCCATGGAACACGGTCCGCAGGGAAACGCCGTTCCGGCCAATTATACCTCAATGACGCTTTACTATTCAGACACCCCCGTTTCAGAGATTACCAGGCCATCCGCCCGGATGACCAAATCTTTTTTGCCGGATACGTTGATGCTTTATCCGCAGCTGATGAATTTTAGTATATGGGGGGATATCAGTGTAAAGCCTGGATTTGATGCGTACGTGTTCACCGCCGCAAATGATGCCAGGTTGCGCATTTCGCTGTCCGAAATACCATTTGGCCACTATAAATTGTACGCTGAATTAAAAAAAGACGCCCAGGGTGCTGACATAGCAATATGGCAACGGCAAACCGTCCTCAGCGACTGGATGTCGTTAAGGTCGGAAAAGCCGGTTACTGAACAGCAGCTTTATTTGTGCGATATTACCATCGGGGATTTTAAAAATACCCTAACGATTGTTTTCAGGAGTAAAGAGGATGGCAATAAATTGTCGCTCAGCAGGTTGATTTTTGTTAGAGAGAAGGGATAATCAATTAGTTTATTCCTTTATACGGGGATATATTTTAACAATTCTTCTATTTCTTTATCGGTGAGGGTTTCTTTGTCTGCTTTATCGTAAATAGAAAGCAGGTAAACAGTTCGGTCGGTTACAACAAAATTAGTGATTACTCTTGCACCGCCGCTTTTGCCTTTGCCCTTCGAAGCAATAGGCACACGAATTTTATAACAACTTTTCCCGATAGCGGTACCTTTTGCCGGATTTTCTTTCAGGCCTTGCACCATTTCCAAAAGCTCACTTTTTAGCGAAGCATATTTTTTAATAAGCCTTTTGGCTTGCTTCTCAAAAACAGGAATGGATTCTACCTTATAGCTCATTCAGGAAATCTTCAGCGTTACGCGCTTTGGCTTTGCCTGCCCTTATGAGTTTCATCTCTTCAACAGCTTCCCTTATTTCCTCCATCAGCAGCGCCTTGCTATCCGTAAGCGGTTTGGCTTTAACGTATGAAATACTTTTTAACACATCCATTAGGGAAGATGCCTTATTGTCGGGTATGTCTAATAATATTTTCATTGCACAAAAATAAAAAGGTTCGTCGCCCTTTATCAAAATTAGGGAAAAAATCCGACAAGCCCGTGGAGTTAATTTTCCTTTTCCGCCCAGCTAATTCCGGTGGGCAAATCGGCCCTTGAGAATTCAATATGTATAACCCGTCTTTTTTTATTTGTTGTGGTACGGCTTGACGCATGAAACAGCAATGGCCGCATGATCATAATTCCGCCAGCCATTACCTTGCAGTTGAATTCTGGTTCATTTTGCCAATCAATATCTTCAATCCTGCGAATATTTTTAAGGTGAGAACCCAGGATTACTTTTAACGCACCATTGTGCTCATCGGTATCGTCAAGGTGAATGCGGATAGTAAAGTTATCCTGCAATACAACAAGCGGTGGCTGTACAGCAAATTGATCCAGCTTTTTTGTCCACGGGCCATAACCTTCAATATCTGCTTTGTTGCTAACTGCAATGGTAAGGTCCTGGTGCCAGGCCACAAACCAGTTAGACCTTTCAGGCTTGTCGAAATAAATGGATTTTACATTAAAATAACCATCGCCAAATAGATCATTGATTAGGGCTTCCAATTTATTATTAAAGATCATCTGTTTTACCCCCGGCGCTTCTTTTAAAAACCGGCGAATAGCGAAAAGGTCAGTGGTTTTCCTGAAGGCAGGGTTGGATTGATCTGCTTTGTCGATGGTTTCTATAATGGATGAAACCTCATTAGCCGAATAGACATCTTCAATAATGGTAAAACCGTTGTTGAGTATGTTTTCTCTTAGCATGGTTAAATGACCGCTTGTTGTTGCAAAGCGGTAGGGCAAAATTACACCTTCCCCTTACCCTCCAAAATCGAAGATATTTTGTAGGAGCTCATGGAGATAGAATCCAGGTAAAACTGGCAGTCTTCTGTGACCTCCGGAATTTCGTAGCGCAATTGCTCCAGGGCTAAAAGAATGTTGGACAGCTGGTTGTTGATGTCGTGTTTTAATACCCGCAGGGGATCGTGATCAGCGGCACGGGATTTTGCTGCCTTTTCTGTTGCGGGTTTTTTCATGCTATTTCACGTTGATGGCTTTCATCTTATTATACAGCGTTTTACGGTCGATGTTTAATATTTCAGCGGCTTTGGTTTTATTAAAGTTCACTTCCCTTAAAACTTTTAAAATCGTTTCGTATTCCGCTTCCAGCGCGGCATTTTTAAGATCGTGCCGGCCCTCTTTCATTTCAACCGCTTCGGCAGGATGGAAGGCATAATCGTAAACCGGCATTTTATAATTGGAAATCTCCAGCGGCAGGGCCTTCATGGTGATCTCGTTACCTTCAGTAAGTAAAGTCGCACGGCGTACCACGTTTTTCATCTCGCGAATGTTACCCTGCCAACGGTAGTTCATAAAACATTCCATTACCTCGGGCGAAAACGCCTGTACATTGCGGCCAAGCTCGTGATTCGCCAGCTTTAAAAAGTGGTCGGCAAGCAGCATGATGTCGCCGCCGCGCTCACGCAGGGGCGGAATAAAAATGCTGAATTCGTTAAAACGGTGGTAAAGGTCTTCCCTGAACCGGCCTTTTTGTATGCTTTCCTGTAAGTTTTCATTGGTGGCGATAATGATGCGTACGTCCAGGTTGATTTCCTTGGTGCTGCCAATGCGTTTTACTTTACGTTCCTGCACTGTGCGCAGCAATGCTGCCTGTATTTCGTAGGAGAGGTTGCCCACCTCGTCCAAAAACAAGGTGCCCCCGTTAGCCATTTCAAAATGGCCTATTTTTGTATACAAGGCGCCTGTAAATGATCCCTTTTCGTGACCGAAGAATTCGCTGGCCGCAAGCTCCTTGGTAAGCGAGCCGCAATCCATCGCAATAAAAGGCTGATTGTACCGTGGGCTGCTGAGGTGGATGTTTTTGGCGACTGATTCCTTGCCGGTGCCGCTTTCGCCGGTAATGATCACGCTGTAATTGGTGGGCGCAACCAGATCGATCTGGCGCAGCAGTTCTCTCGACGCCCGGCTGGTACCCACAACGAATTCGCCGTTAAAGTTTTGTCTTTTTATATCGCGCGGCGTTTTTTCCTGTGTTTCGGGTTCGTTTTTGGCCTCAACCAAAGCATAATGGGTTTCAATGGCTTTGTTGATAGTGTTTAAAATTTCATCGGGGTAAAGCGGCTTGGTAATATAGTCGTACGCGCCCATTTTTATCAGCTCGACAGCCATCTTAATATCCGAGTAGCCGGTGATAATAATAACGCCGGTTTTTGGATATTGCGTTTTTATACCTTTCAGCATTTCGCGGCCGTCAGTGTCTTCGAGCCTGAAATCGCATAAAACAAGTGCAAAATCGCCCGTTTTAAGGTATTCCATTCCGATGCTGCCATTCGACGCGGTAGTTACGTCAAAGCCATTTCGTGTTAAAAACTTCGACAGTAATAACGCAACATTAACTTCATCATCAATGATGAGTATTTTTTTCATGCCAGTAGTAGTATTATTAATTGGTCTTTTTCACCCGGATTAACCTCTTAATCCGCTAATTTATTAATTTAATCCTGTCATACGATTTTAACAGGATAAAAGTTATCATTAACTAAAAATCAAGACCATTTTAACTATAAAAATATGAAAAGCCCGGGGTGGCGATAACGGCTTGAGAATTCCTTTTAAAAGGTTTTGCTGCGATAAGCTTTAAACGCCTTACTAACAAGCGGCAGTTCTTATTCTCCTCTAAATTCTGCCTTTCGCTTTTCAAGGAAAGCCATGATCCCTTCCTGCAGGTCTTTCGTGCCGAAACATTTGCCAAACTCCGCTATCTCAGTTTCGAACCCGTTAACCCCGTCTTTTTCCCCGGCGTTTACCGCCGTTATGGCCGACGCAATAGCCAACGGTGCCCTGGTTAATATTTTTGTCAATATTTCTTCGGCCTTTGCCAGCAGCTCATCCTGGCCCACCACGTGGTTCACCAACCCGATACGGTAAGCATCATCGGCGGTGATCATATCTGCCGTCATGATCATCTCCAGCGCACGGCCTTTGCCCACCAACTTTGCCAAACGCTGTGTACCACCGTAGCCGGGTATCAGTCCCAAAGTAACTTCGGGCAGGCCCATTTTTGCGTTGCCGGATGCGATGCGGATATGGCAGGCCATCGCCAGCTCAAGCCCGCCCCCCAGTGCAAAGCCATTAATGGCGGCGATGACCGGCTTGCTGCAATTTTCTATAAGGTCGAAAACCAGGACTTGCCCCCGCCGCGCCAGTTCGCCACCGTCGCCGGCATTCACGCCCGAAAATTCGGAAATATCAGCGCCCGCCACAAATGCCTTTTGCCCGGCGCCGGTGATGATAATGCCGCCGACTCCGGGGTCATTAATAGCGCCCCACAATGCCTCGTGCAGTTCGGTTATCGTAGCCGCATTAAGCGCATTCATCTTCGGCTCGCGGCTAATTACGATGTATCGGATACGGCCCTTTTGCTCCGTTAACAGGTTTTGAAATGACATGTTATTGTTTTTTAAAAATTACGGTGCTCATGCACCCAGGCAGTTATATAGCTAACAATGTCTTTTGTAGTAGTGCCGGGCGGAAAAAGCTCGCCAACGCCCATATTCTTTAGCGCTGTCATGTCTTCCTTCGGGATGATACCCCCTCCGGTGATCAGTACATCATCCATACCTTTTTCTTTTACCAGGTTGACGATCTTCGGGAAAACCGTCATGTGCGCACCGGAAAGAATGGAAACGCCTATCGCATCCACATCCTCCTGCAGGGCGGTGTTTACCACCATCTCCGGCGTTTGGCGCAGACCGGTATAGATCACTTCCATCCCCGCATCCCGTAATGAAGTAGCAATAATACGCGCACCGCGGTCGTGGCCGTCCAGGCCCACTTTGGCAACTAAAACACGAATGGGGCGATTGAAAGGCTTGCTCATTTAGCACCAATTGGTTGGCGTCAAAAGTAAGAAGAAAATATGAGCCTGCCGAAAATTGCAAATTCAGCAATAAACGATATTTTTATACGCTATGCCATCAACTGCAGCCTTTAAAAAAATAAGACCGGTTCAACTGGTGGCTGTTATTTTTTTTACGGTTTCAGGGGGGCCCTACGGGCTTGAGCCCCTGATCAGTTATGCAGGTCAGCATGCGGCGCTGCTTATCCTGCTTATCACGCCTTTGATGTGGGATGTACCGGCCATTTTTACCGTGCTGGAGCTGAACAGCATGATGCCCGTTACAGGCGGCTATTACCGATGGGTAAAGCATGCCCTGGGCAAACGCTGGGGGTTTTATGAGGGCTGGTGGACCTGGCTGTACACCTTTATCGACCTGGCGATATACCCGGTATTGTTTGTTACCTATCTATCTTTCTTTTTCCCCTGGGCGGCTGACTACCGTTACGAAATATGCCTGGCCTTCATCTGGTTTTCGGCAATATTGAATATCCTGGGCATTGTTCCGGTAGGCCGCACGGCGCTTATCCTCGGCGCGGTTGTGTTAATCCCTTTTGTCATCCTGTTTGGTGTCGCTTTTTCGCACCACCTGGTCACGCATGTGCCTTCGCAATCCCTGCATGGTGTGCCTTTTTCGTCGCTGGGGATGGCGCTTTATACGGTGATGTGGAACTGCCTGGGGTGGGATAACGTAACCACTTATGCCGAGGAGGTTGAACGTCCGGTAAAGTCATACTTGTATTCCACTTTCATCGCCTTTGGGCTGGTTATCATCATTTACGTTCTTATTATCTTAATATCGCAGCAAACTGGCATCGACACCGGAGCGCTGGCTGAGCACGCTTTCCCTGCAGTGGGTGTGGCCGTTGCCGGGAAGTGGCTGGGCTCCATGGTTGCTATTGCCGGCATGGCCAGTTGTTTCGGCATTTATGCAGCGGTATTGCTTTCTGTCTCGCGGGTACCCAAAGTAATGGCCGATGACGATCTGTTGCCGCATCATCTCAACCGTACACACTCCCGGTTTGGCAGCCCGTTCGTTTCCATTATCGTGTGCTCCATCGTGGTTAGCGTGATGGTCATCTGGCCGCTGGAGGAATTGTTTATCATCGATGTTACGGTTTATGGCGCAGGTCTTTCGCTGGAGTATGTCAGCCTTCTTAAATTGCGAAAAACTTCGCCCGGCGTACACCGCCCCTTCCGTATCCCGTTGGGTCGCCGGGGGCTTTGGTTCATGCTTTTACTGCCTTTTACCATTTATTTTATTGCGCTGGCGGGGGCATTTGCCTCCTCAAAAACTGCCGTCTTGGCGGCTATATTTGCTGTTTCGATCCTGGCGTCGGCAGAGTTGGTATGGCAGATTATCCTTTGGAAAAAGCCGCATCATAAAAAAGGCCGGTTGTATTGACCCCCGAGGCGCGATGCATCGCGTCTCCCGCTGACAGGCAGACGCTTTGACCCAATCACCTATTTATAGACGCGATGCATCGCGTCTATACGGCGGGCAGAAAAGACAAAATGTATTTGTAAAATTTCCTTCATTATTTGAACAGGATTGAACCAGACTTGAACTGCCATTGCAGCGGCGTTTTGCAATTTTTGAGCAGATTAGTAATAAACCCCGGCTTTCATGAAAAATTTTTCAAAAAAATATTATTTCAAGTTGTATGGCTGTTTAATTATTGCCCTGTTCGCGTCACCAATGGCCGTTTCGGCACAAACTACCATGTTTCGGGGCAATCCGGAACACAATTATGTTACCGATTCGAAAACCGCCGCACCGTTTAATACGCTCGCCTGGAAGTTTGATGCCGCCGCGCCGATAAGGACGACTGTCGCCGCTTCTGCAGACGCTATTTTCTTCGGAACGAGCAATGGAGCGTTTTATTCGCTTAATAAAAATTCCGGCAAAACAAACTGGAGCTTTCGCACCGCGTACCCGGTACATTCCTCGGCGGCGCTGGATAAGGGGAATGTGTTTTTTAGCGATAACAAACAAACGGTGTGGTCGCTTAACGCGAAAACCGGGAAAGTGAACTGGAAAACCAGCCTTGGCCAAAGCATTCGATATGAGTGGGGCTTTGATTATTATTACTCGTCACCAACAATCATCAACGAGCAGATTTTTATCGGCAGCAAGGATGGCTGCGTGTATTGCCTTGAAGAAAACAGCGGCAGGGTAAAATGGAAGTTCAAAACCGAAGGTATTGTCCGCAGTTCGCCGGCCGTTTCGGCGAATATGGTTTATATCGGAGATACGGAGGGCAACCTGTTTGCGCTCAACGCCGCGAACGGGAAACAGATATGGCGCTTTGAGATAGTCGGCCACACTCTGAAAAATGAAAAATGGGGTTATGACCGGCGGGCGATAATTGCTTCGCCTGTCGTGTATGGTAATAAAGTAATTGCAGGCGGAAGGGACGGATTTCTTTATGCGGCCGATAAAACCTCCGGTAAACAGTTGTGGCGCGTTGATCACCAGGTCTCGTGGGTGATTTCTTCCGTTGCCATAAAAGATAATATCGTCGTCACCGGCACTTCTGACGGGCATTTTGTGCAGGCCGACGACCTGAGTACAGGCAAACAGCTTTGGAAATACGGTACCTCGTTCCTGATGTGGTCCTCGCCCTGCATCGATGGGAATAAAATTTATATCGGCGGCGGTAAAGGCCTGGTTTACTGTCTCGACCTGAAAACCGGCCGGCGGCTGGACGGCTTCCAGACCGGGGGCGGTATTTATTCCTCGCCTGTTATTTCAGGCAACCGGCTGTATATCGGTACGGATGATGGCATGATGTATGCCCTGAAGCCCAATGGCATCACCTACGCAACCCCGCTTAAGGCGAAAAGGTACGTATACTTCGCGTCGGGCGAATCCTTTTCGGAATACGGCGTAGACGTCGCCATAAAAGAATATCTGGCGGAAAATGGTTACGCCACGCTGGATAAAACTAAGCTTGCCGCTTTGTTTCGCAATTCTGCTGCCGCGGCGAATTCCGTTGTGGTTTTTGCCACCAACTTTTTCCCGCCCGATATAAGCGAAGGCGGCGCTAAATCTTTATTGCGCGCGTACCTGGACAACGGCGGCCGCGTTGTATTAACCGGTATAAACCCTATCATCCTTAAACGCGACCCTAAGGATCATTCGGTCGGCCTGCGCAATTACACTTATGCGGACAGCACGCTTAGCCTTAAATATGGCCCGGATGACGTCCGGTCTTATAAGGGCAACGAGCCGGCTTTTGCTACCAATACCGGGTTTAAATGGGGCCTCGGCGGTTCATGGACTGCGCCGTTAAGCATCGCCGCTAACCAGGTAGACTTAGTTTTTGGCAGAGATGAAAACGGCTTCGCCTCTGCATGGTTAAAAAAGTATGGCCGCGCGAAGGGTTGTCTTATACAGGTTTGGGCGAGTCCTGGTTCGGATTTTAACTGGCTGACCAGGGTTGCGGAATATGGACTGAAGGAACTGTCTGAACCTTGATTAGCGGATTTAAGGATTGCCCTGATGAAACTGCGTTAATCCTCCATCTTTAAATAGAGCGAATCAAGGTTCAGACTTCGCCGCCCAGAAAATAGCGTTCGTAAATAACCTCTTGTATACCTCGCTGTTAAATAATATTGGCGAGTGCCCCATAAAAATGTAAACATTACGAGCTGCGACATTCGGGTTTGTCCATACCACGGGGTGGTCGCCCATTTTGATGTCTGAATCGGGCGTATAGGTCGATTCATCCACCGTAGCTAAAACATGCACATTGGGGCGGGGGCTTTTATTATAGGTATACCATTCTTCTTTTTCAACAATAAATGACGCCGGGATGCCTTTCATAACCGGATGGTTAGGCTCTTCCACATTCACTTTGGCCTTCGCGAAAGTTGGGATGTAGTTTTTGTAGACAATATCGCCCATAAATTTTGAAAACCAGTTCCACATCGGGTAACCGTCAAACTCTCCCAGCAAGGCAGCATGATGAAAACCTATCCAGCCGCCCCCGCCTTTTTTGATATAATCTTCGAATGCCTTAACAGCTTTGTCTTTCCACGCGTAAGGCGGGTAGTCCAGCTGGATAAACAACTGATATTTGCTCAGGAAAGCCGAGTCGATTAAGTCTGTGTTTTGGATAAAATCGATGGAAAAACTGCTGTCGGCCGCCAGCTTTTCCAGCCAGGGGCGTGCAACTTTGGTGTATTCTACATGATGCCCGCCGTTTTCGTAAAGCGCGATGACGTGGAAACGGGGAGCTTTTTGCTGCGCTTGTACGGCCCCGGAATTATAACCTAAAAGAAGTATAAACGTGATGGAATGGCTAATTATCTTCTTCATAAATCGATTGCAGTGATTGCGAAAGGTAGGATAAAAAATAATTAATTCTACCTTTAAAATATGAAGGCAATTATAAACCGGATCAATCATAACACCGTCTTTTGGAATTTTATCCTACTGATAACCCGAATGTGGTTTGGATATTTTATGATGAAAAGCGGCTTCATCGTTTTTCGCATTCTCACATCGGTCGATGAACGCGTTGATATTGAACATTGGTTTGGCGGAAAACTTCATTTTCCACTGCCGATTGTTATGGCATGCCTTGCCAAAGGGTCGGAGTTTTTTGGCGGATTGCTCGTGTTGCTCGGATTATTTACAAGAGTAAGCGCGCTGTTTGTTTTTATAACGATGGTAACGGCCACCCTTGTTGCCAATACCGGTATAGGCTGGGACGTTTACGGTACCATCACGCTTTCCTTCGCTTTTTTTTCGCTCATCTTTGTTTACTGGGGCAGCGGCAAATATGGACTGGATGCTGTGATCAGGCACAAAAAATAGTCGCCGTAATAACCAGAGCCAAATGCAACAAATCCGAAATCGAACAACCCAAATCCGCAATTTGAATATAAATCAATATTATTGACCCGATATTTGAGTTAAGATGGAGAAAGAAGAACTGCGCAGCCGGCAATGGTTTGCCCGTAAAGGCAAGGACGGGTTTATTTACCGGGCCTGGATGAAAAACCAGGGCATCCCGGCGCATGAGTTCCAGGGTAAGCCGGTGATCGGTATTTGTAATACCTGGTCGGAGCTGACGCCCTGCAATGCACATTTCCGCGAACTGGCTGAATCCGTTAAGCATGGGATTTATGAGGCAGGCGGTTTTCCGGTGGAATTCCCTGTAATGTCCCTTGGCGAAACGCTGATCAAACCCACGGCCATGTTGTACCGCAACCTGGTGAGCATGGATGTGGAGGAGTCTATCCGCGCCAACCCGCTGGATGGCGTGGTTTTGCTTTGCGGCTGCGATAAAACCACCCCGGCCCTGGTGATGGGCGCCTGCAGTGTCAACTTGCCGACGATCGTCGTTTCGGGCGGGCCGATGCTTACCGGCAAATACCGCGGACATGATATCAGCACATCGGATGTGTGGCGCTTCTCCGAGGCCTATCGCGCCGGCAAAATTACCGACGAAGAATTGCTCATCGCCGAGTCGTGCATGACGCGCAGCCGCGGCCATTGCGCGGTAATGGGCACGGCTTCAACCATGGCGTCCATGGTGGAATCATTGGGGTTGAGCCTTGCCGAAAATGCCGCTATTCCAGCCGCCGACTCCCGGCGCAAGGTGTTAGCGCATCTGTCGGGCAGCCGGATTGTGGATATGGTGCGGGAAGATTTGAAGCTCTCCGATATTTTGAAAAGAGAGGCCTTTGAAAACGCCATCACGGTAAACGCCGCCATTGGCGGGTCAACCAATTTTGTAATTCATTTGCTGGCGATAGCCGCGCGCATTGGGGTTGAGTTGAATATGGATGATTTTCACAATGAGAAGAATATCCCCTTATTGGCCAACCTGCAGCCATCCGGCAAATACTTTATGGAAGACTTTTATTATGCGGGCGGCCTGCCTGCGCTGATGAAGGAATTGCATGCAAGCCTGCATAATGAAACCATTACCGTGAGCGGAAAAGCAATCGTTGAAAACTACCGGGCCGCTGAATGCTTTAACCGGGAAATGATCGCAACGATGGAGGCGCCGTTTAATGAACTTGCGGGTATTGCCGTGATCAAAGGAAACCTTTGTGAGAACGGGGCTGTCCTGAAACCTTCGGCGGCCACCCCCGGATTAATGAAACATACCGGCAAAGCCGTCGTTTTTGAAAACATTGAGGACTATAAGGCGAAAATTGACGATCCAAACCTTGAGGTAGATGAAACGAGTGTTTTGGTATTGAAAAACGTTGGCCCCAAAGGCTACCCCGGTATGCCCGAAGTAGGTAATATGTCTATCCCAAAAAAGCTGCTGGAAAAAGGTGTTACCGATATGGTGCGTATTTCAGACGGCCGGATGAGCGGCACCGGTTTTGGTACGGTTGTGCTGCATGTTTCGCCCGAGGCGGCTATTGGCGGTACGCTGGCAGTGGTACAAAACGGCGACGTGATTCATTTGGATGTGGCCGCGGGGGTGTTAAATTTAGAGCTAAGCGATGATGAAATTGCAAAACGCAAAGGCGAGTTGCAGGTATTTAGCGGATTAACGGATAGAGGGTACGTGTGGCTTTACCAAAATCATGTGGAACAGGCGCACCTTGGCGCTGATATGGACTTTTTAAAGGGCGCATCAGGGGCCGGGGTTTTGAGGGATTCGCATTAATGAACTAAAAAACAATGTCATTTCGACCGCAGGGAGAAATCTTCGACACCTGACATTACCGCCTGCACAGTTCGGATGCAAAGGGTATAAGATTTCTCGCTATCGCTCGAAATGACAAAAGGCAATTATACAAATGACAACCAAAAAATTCACCGGAAAAACCGCCATCGTTACCGGCGCGGGGCAGGGCATTGGTTTTGAGATCGCCCGGCAAATGGCCGCGGAAGGCGGCGCCGTTTTGATAAATGATATTAACGAGGCGTTAGTAAAAACCGCCGCAGCCAAAATCGTTGCCGCCGGCGGACAGTGCTGCGCCCTGGCGGGCGATGCTGCCGACCTGGTATTCATTCAGCAAATGGTGAATACCGCCGTTAAGCAATTTGGCCATTTGGATATCGCGATTGCCAATGCCGGTATTACTTTATTCGGTGATTTTTTGAGCTACCCTGTTGAATCATTGCAAAGCGTGATGCGCTTGAATTTGCAGGGCAGCTTTTTCCTGGCACAAAAGGCAGCCAATCAAATGATCAGGCAAAAAAGCGGCGGCAGCATATTGTTTATGTCTTCGGTAACCGGCCACCAGGCCCACCAGGACCTGGCCGCCTACGGCATGACAAAGGCAGCGCTGGAAATGCTGGCGAAAAGTCTGGTGATCGAATTGTCGCAGCATCAAATTACGGTAAACACCGTTGCGCCTGGCGCCACCTTAACCGAACGTACTTTAGAAGACGCCGAATATAAAAACACATGGTCGCGCATAACGCCCATGGGCCGTCCGGCAACGGTGGATGACGTGGCTAATGCAGCGCTATTTTTGGTTTCGCCGGCATCGGGGCATATCACCGGGCAAAATATTATTGTTGATGGCGGGTGGACGGCGGTGAGCACATCGCCTTATTGACCCTGACGTAGAGACGCGATGCATCGCGTCTCCAGCTATGCACTTCTGCCGCCGATTGCGTTTGAAGGTCTGAACCGTAATCAAGGAATTTAGCTGTGATCAATATGCCTTAAAAACTTCGTTACCTGTCGGCGGGAGACGCGATGTATCGCGTCTCTACATTTTCAATTCAGCACCAAATCTGGCCGGCTGTATTTCCGTTTATAGTCCTGCGGCGTAAGCCCGGTTATTTTTTTAAATACTTCGCGGAAGGTTTTAATATCGTTATATCCGGCATCGTACATCAGCAGGTTAATGTTTTGATTGCCTTTTTCCAGCGCTTTTTTGGCGGCCTCAATTTTTACACGCTGCAGGTATTCGAACGGAGTATTTTGAGTTGCTTTTTTAAACCGGCGGATAAAATTGCGTTTGCTCATGTTGCTTTTCTCGGCAATATCATCGATATTGAGGGACAGGTGATGGTTTTCTTCAATATAAGTTTGCGCCTTCAAAATATCATTGTCGCGGTGCTGGCGCTGTCCTTTAAAGACAGCAAAATGCGACTGGGTCATCCGGTCCATATCCAGCGAGAACATTTTGCTGGCCCAAACCCCCACTTCCCTGCCGCAAAACTTATCTATCATATACAAAATGAGGTTCAACGATGAGAAAGCGCCGCCGCTGGTGTAAATTCCTTCCTGGTCGGTGATCACCATATCCGAAAGGAAATTTACATCCGGATACCGGCGCGTGATGTCGGCCATATCGTTCCAGTGCGCGGTACACGACCGGCCCGGCAAAAGCCCCGCTTCGGCCAAAAAATAAATACCCGAGCACAAACTGGCGACTTCCGAGCCTGACTCAAATTTAGTTTTGATCCAGTTGATCATGCCTTTGTGTTTCTTCAGCATGCTGTCGCGATCGCCGTAAAAGGCGGGTACGATGATCAGGTCGGGCCTTTCCAGTTCCTGGATCCGGCAGTAGCTGATAAACAGCGGGTTAACCGGCATCAGGTTATTGTTTTCAGCTTCGCCGGCCAATACTAATTTAAACGGCTGCGATTTCCCGGTTTGCTGGTAAAGGCTGTTGGTGTGGATAAACATATCCATAGCGCCGGTAACAGTGGATAAGGTGGCATCCTCATGTAGAACCAATGCAATTTCTTTCATGGCGATAATTGATGATCCAAATATAAATAATTCTTAAATGGCAACAATGCCATATTAGGGGGTATTTTGTGACGGATTTTTTCATTTAGTCATTAGTGCAGGGCGCCCAACCAATGACTGCCGGCTACCGGAAGAATAAAAAAGGGCATACTGTCCGTACGTACCAGGTGGGCGCACGATGACGCGGTAACCCGCTGCCCAAAAATATTTCGGCAAATCCATAAACATTTATATTTTTGCCACATACATAATCATACTACAAAATGAACCCGACCGAAGAAGCAAACGCAGAGCGCCATTACCTGTTGATAACAGTAGCGGTAATTATTATGATCGTTGGCGTTTATTTGCGCTTTGCGGATTTTAAAGCAGCCACAATTGTAGCCAATATCATCCTGATTATCGGCGTGGCTATCAGCCTGAAAGCTGTTTTCGCGATATTGAAGTAAGTCCGGAAAGTCGGGAAGTCCGAAAGTCCGCAAGATGAATATCGCTTCGAAAGATAAATGCCGGCATTAATAAGTCGGAAAGCGTGAATTGTTCTGCAGGAGGATTTTTTGAATTCCCTTCTAACTTTACTGACTTTCGGACTTTCCGGCTTTACTGGCTTCCAGACCCCACCCCATCCTTCGGATGATATTTAGCGCCGTTTAATATTTTTTGTGCGTCATTATCTGCCATTAATTGCGGCAATGTCACATCCGGGTTTTTATCCATGTAAGCCCGCACGATCTGCCAGCCCAGCCACACGGCCAGCTTCGGCGCCGACTCGTTTTTTTCGCCGATGCCCGGGGTAAAAGGGGCCGGGCCGATATATTTCTGCATTTTTATATTATCGGTCTCGTAAAGAAGGTTCTGATCAAGAAAGTAAGCCCACATCTTCGACTGGAATTGACGGCACCACTTTAGCTGGGCCCCGGTATAGTCTATTTTTAACGTGTCGGGTGTGTCGGGCAAAATCCTGTCCATAAAATACATGATCTTACCTTCATAAATCATCCGCTGCAGCATGGTTTTATCGCTGTCGCTCTCGGCAAACATATCCTCACGGGCCAAACCTTCCACCACGCGGGGGCAAATATTTTGACTGTTGAAATTTTTGGAAAGATAGCGCGGAAAAGCTTCGGTGATGGCCGGATAAAACCGCGAATTTGCACCCAGGAAAAGATCGAGCCCTATACCAACGTAGCCATCGCCGACCGGCACCTGCACTGCAAAACCCGAGAAAAAGGCATAAACTGCGGGCAATCGTTTTTGGGGGAAGTAGTATTTAATATGTTTAAAGGCGTTGGTTAGCTCGGCCTGGGGCTTATCCAGGTTTGGGTAAACCGAATCGACGTCGTGCCCCAGGTCGTTGAACGGCCTTCCGGCAAAAACCTTTCGTAAACTGGCAAAATAAGCGGTATCTTTTGTGTCGGCGCCTGCGCTTTCCAGTAGCATCGAAATAAAATTGCTATAGAACGGGCCATATTTTTGCTGCAGGAAAGCCGCCTGCTGTGCCATGGGTTTGGTTTTCATCCCGTCGAAATCTTTATCAAAGCGTTCAATCTTAACAGTTACCGGGATGTTGCTAACGTCAACGTCATTTTTGCTGTGCCTACAGGCGCTTATAAGCACCGCGATGAGAAAAAATAGGTAAATTTGCTTTGTTTTGTTCAAAACGGTCATTCTTTGGTCCTTTGGGCAAAATTAATTTTTTATTTGTATTAATATCCTAAACGGCATGTTCCGCGCGTTAGTTTAGGTACCCTGATAAAACCGGAATTATTATAATGAAGATCGCCCTGGCCCAGCTGAACTACCATATCGGCAATTTTGACTCGAACACATCAAAAATAATCGATCACATAAAAGCAGCGCGCGACCAGGGCGCCGACCTGGTGGTTTTTGCAGAATTATGTGTATCAGGCTATCCCTCGCGGGATTTTTTAGAGTTTGATGAATTTATCGACCTGTGCGAAGCATCTGCACAAAAAATAGCAGCCGAATGCCTGGATGTGGCCTGCATCATCGGCCTGCCAACGCCCAATAACAATCCCGAAGGGAAAGAGCTGCACAACACCGCTTACTTTATTGAAAACGGCAAAGTTAAAGCCGTGGCTCACAAGGCGCTGCTGCCTAACTATGATATTTTTGACGAGTACCGCTATTTTGAACCATCGAGGGAGTTTAGCTGCATTGATTTTAAAGGCCACAAAATTGCGCTGACCATTTGCGAGGACTTGTGGAACACCATTGAGAACCCGCTGTATATTACCCGGCCGATGGACATCCTGATAAAGGAAAACCCTGATGTGATGATCAATATCGCGGCCTCGCCGTTTGCGTATAACCATGATGAGGAACGTATTGAAATTTTAAGCGATAATGCCAAACATTATAAACTGCCGCTGCTGTACGTAAACAACGTCGGCGCCCAAACCGAGCTGATTTTCGACGGCGGCTCACTGGTGTTTGATAATACCGGGATGATGATAGATGAGATGCCTTATTTTGAAGAAAGCATGGCCTATTACGATCTTGATAAAAATGGCGGTTTGACTTTTCAGCATCAGTCGACGATGCGGAGGGAAAGACAGCGTGACATTGAACAGATACACGACGCCATCCTCCTGGGGATACGGGATTATTTTTATAAATCGGGCTTTAAACAAGCTGTGTTGGGTTTGTCAGGCGGCATCGATTCGGCGGTGGTGTGTGCGCTTGCGGCTGAGGCATTAGGGCCGGAAAATGTAATGGCAGTTTTATTGCCCTCGCGCTTTTCGAGCGATCACTCCATAAAAGACGCCGAAGATTTGGTAAAGAACCTGGGTTGTATGCACCAAACCGTGCCGATAAAGCAAATTACCGAAGCATTTGAAGCCACACTTGAGCCGCAGTTTAAAGGGTTGCCCTTTAATATTGCCGAAGAGAACATACAATCGCGCAGCCGGGCAGTGGTGCTGATGGCCATGTGCAATAAATTCGGCTATATTTTGTTAAATACATCAAATAAGAGCGAAGCTGCCGTGGGCTATGGCACGTTGTACGGCGATATGTGCGGTGGTATATCTGTTATAGGCGATGTGTATAAAACACAGGTATTTGAGCTGGCGAGGTATATAAACAGGAACGGGGAAGTGATACCGGAAAATTCCATCAGCAAACCGCCTTCGGCTGAGTTAAGGCCTAATCAAAAGGATACCGATTCGCTGCCTGAATACGATGTTTTAGACAAAATACTAGCCGAATATATTGAAGGCCGGTCATCCTCGGCGGCCATCATCAAGATGGGCTTTGATGAAAAGACAGTAAGGAGGGTAATAAAGCTGACCAACCTGGCCGAACATAAACGGTACCAAACACCGCCTATACTGCGGGTATCTCCAAAAGCGTTCGGTATGGGCAGAAGAATGCCGATAGTTGGTAAATATTTGTCGTAACTTTAGTTGAGAATTTTAAAGTAAGTCGCCTGGCAGGCAAGGGCGGGAAAATTTAGAAAGCGCGCTGATTTTTTTAGTCTCGCGGCTAAACCTTTTGATAAACATTTAGTCTAATAATAACTCGAGGGATTATATTATGAAAAAATTAATTCACGTGGCTTGCACAGTACTGCTACTGTCCGGCCTTTCAGCATGTACCAGCTATAATTATTACCAGGCTGGCATTAATAAAACCAATATGAGCGGCTACCATACCTTTGCCTGGATGCCGCCTTCAAAATCAGGGAACAAGGCTATGGGCGACCTGGCCGACATGAAAGTAAAAGAAGCAACGACAAATGCGCTTGTAGCAAAGGGTCTTCAAATCAACCAGCAACATCCGGATTTGATCGTTAATTACACCCGAATAGTGGGAACGGGTTCATATACCACCTACTATACGCCTTACAGCCCCTACTTTGGCTGGGGATACGGCTGGGGCTGGGGTTGGTATCACCCCTGGTATGCATGGGGCGCTCCGTTCGGGTATTATGGTGATGTAACCTACGCAGACAAGGGACATTACAAGGAAGGAACTTTAATAATTGACCTGGTTGACCCGCGCACCCGCAAAATTGTATGGAGGGGCTTCGGTGTTGGCGAGGTACATCACAATCCTGAAAAGGATGTTGAGGACCTGCCAAAGGTTGTCGACGGCATACTTGATCAATTGCAAACATTACCGCCGCCGCCAATGCGCGCACGTCAATCTTAAAAGGGTTTTTAATTTGATTTGCAGCCTGAAAAGGAATTTTATGATCCCTTCTGTTTTTTACAGGAGGGATTTTTGTTTCCGGCTGAGATGGATAAAGGCAAAGACAATAGCCACTGCGGCCAAAACAAATACCCAGGTGTCCAGCGGGCAAACGGCATCAGGGTCGGTACCGCCGCAAGGCTCACCCGGCTGCGCATAAAGTACAGCGCAGTTAAAGGTTAATAAAAATAAGGCACCTAAAGCTTTTCTGATTCGCATACTCCTGGTGTTTTTCTTTGCGCCCTGCAAATGTACGTTTTCCTTAAAATAATTTACTGTCAGGGTACATAACTCTGCAAGTTAAAAAAAATAGTTTAAAAATAGAGTTGTTTCCTTAAAAAGGGCAGATCGGGTTATTTGTTGCCTTGCCGTGTATTACGCAAATTCGGGCGTTCATCCGATGTTCAAAAATGAACGATTTTTTGTATGGTGGAAAATTTTTCGATGCCGTTTGTAGTGGTTTCGGAGGCGTTTGAGGATGTTTCGTTACTTGTTTGAGACCAAATCAAAAGGGCAGATGGTCCGTAGGGGCGGCCTTTGTGGTCGCCCTGGATTTGACCATATGTAAATGCACAATTGCCGGGCCTGCCGGTAAAATGAAAATAATGGCAGACAAGGTTGGCGCAATGGTTGGGCGCCAGCAAGGGGTGTCCGTACCGGGTATATTAAAAAAGCAAAGTGCGTTGGAAAGCGTTCAATTTGCTTTCAAAAAATGAACGCTTTCCGGGTGAGAATAACGATTTTTTCGCTTCGTCTAAAATGCACATTCGGCTTTTTTTCAACGACTTAACCTGCAAACCCTGAAGTGTTCAAAGTGTTCAAAGTGTTCAATTTTCAACTCACTTGAACAGTTGAACACTTGAACATTTAGTGTCTATCCCTGTAAAAAGTTGACACTTGCCGCGGGCTCGATCAGATCACTGTGCATAGTTAACCAACCCGTGCGTTAGATTCCGCCTAAAGCTTAACAAACGTGCTTTCTCCTACAATGCTATTGTCTTTCGAGTTAAGCACCTTGACTACATAGGTACCCGGGGTGAGACTATTTACATCCGTTTGCCAGTTTTGCGTTGTAGAGGTTGCCTTTGTTACCAGCACACCCAGGATATTTACGATTTGTATATTGTAAGCCTGCTTAGCTGCAGCAACGTTTTGAACCGTCATCACCGTCCCTCCCGTGTTGTTGAACCCCGGGGCGATATTTAAGTTCAACGTAGTTTTGGCAGGGTTAGGGTATAGCACCACGCCGCTTTTAACCAGGTTGTTGCCGGTGTTGCCGTACATAAGCGTGACGGCTTTTGAGTAGGTGATGGTCCCGTTCAGGTCGGTCATCTGCAGGCGGTATAAATTTGCACCGTTAACGGGGTTTTTATCCAGGAAGTCGTAAGTGCCTTGTCCGCTGGAAGGAAAGCCACCCAATACGCTGTAAGTAGCCCCGCCGTCTGTGCTTCTTTCAACTGCAAAATTGGTATAATTTTGCTCATTTTCCGTTGCCCAAACCGCCTGAGCCCCATTAACCACTTTTGTTGCGTTAAACTGCAGCAGATGAACCATTAAAGCCGGATTCTGGCGGATCACCAGGCTAAAGCGGTTCTTGCCGTAACTGTTTGTATCGGCGGTGATGTCGAATATGTAGGTGGAATTGTTGCGGATATCTAATGAGTCCTTTTTGTAGCTATCCATCAGCCACACATCATAAATAGCTGGTATAGCCTTGAAATCGGTCCGTTGCAACGTGTACGTACCATAATTACTGGCCGTAACAAATAACCTGATCACCTGGCTAAGCGAATTTTTTGGGAATGGAAGCCACTTGACAGCTGTATTTACACTATCACTGCTGATAGCGGCCAACGTTTGCAGGGAACCTGAGCCTTTGATGAATTTTGCATCCAGTTGCTGGTCATATGCAGTAGACGCATTTGAGTTAAAACCGACTACCATGTCAACGACATTTGCGGTGTCGGTAACCAGGTTCAACCTTAAATAACTGCCATAGGCGCTCTGCGCAGTGGCGTTTAAATTAACGCGCCGGTCCATCAGTAAATTGCCGCTGGCCACCTGCGTGCTCGTTTTTGACGCTTCCTGGAACGTAAGGGTTGGTGACGTAGCCGTCGCCTGAACAAAGAAGCCCTGCCCGGTAGGTATAATGTTACTTGCATTACCGGTTGCGATATGCGTAGTCGCGTTGTAAGTATCATACGCTTTGGTATGCGGGTTAAATATCCATACAGTAGGCGCGATATTTACCCCATATATGGCGGCAGCCGAGCTCGAATTGCTGAAAGTGCTCCAGTCGATCGAACTCGCATACGGATTGCCAACAAGGTTAAAGCCCCTTACAGCATAATTAGTAGTTGAGGCCGTGCCTGACCCACTGTAACCGAGCGTAACCGCAGCGGAATTATACCAGCTGTGGACGAGTATAGGTCCCTGGTTAAGCGTACCTGTAGTACTCAAGGTGACGGCAGTGGGGGAAGTATAAGTGGTCACTGTTTCGGCTGCCAGGCTAGCGGACGCCCGGTTTCCCCTGAAAAAGAACATAACGCCTGTGCCGGCCGGCAGATTATAGGCGGTTGAGCCGTTGTTCAGGTAATAATTGTAGCTGGGTGAATTGTTTATAGCGCTAATCCCCCAAAAGTTGCCGCTTGTAAATGTTGTGTTTGAAGGTACCATGTCTTCCCGGTATAAATAGATCGTCGGGTTCCCGGTTTTGTCAAAGCCCCCTCCGGCGCTCCCGGTAAGGAATATACCGGTTTGAAGGTAATTAAGGCTAAATACATTTAATGAGCTGGTTGGCGACGCGTTGTAAACCGGCGAAGAAAGCAGCCGGTAGCTACGGTAGCCGCTGCCACCGGATATATAGCGCTCCACGGTAACATTGCCTGACACAGAATAGGCGCTCGGTATAGCGGCTACGCTGGCGGCCTGGGTCGATGAGCATTTTAAAGTAAGTGCTGCAGGTGAAGAGCCAACTGCCAGGTTACCCTTTGTAAGCTTCACTACATCATAAATGTCCACCGGCCCGCCGTTGATGGTCACCGTGCCGCCGGCCGAGTTGTTAATCGTCATGTCTGCTATTGAAGCAGTGTTTGTAGTATTTGTGCCGGTGTAGCTCTGTGCGGCGACAGATCCGTTCCATGTAATGCCGGATGAAAGATTGCCGCCGTATAAGATACCATCGCCCGAAGTGCTTGCGTTATTGATGATATCGCAACCCACACTTAACGTAAAGCCGCCTAAAGTTAATGTGGCTGTTGCGCCCAGGGTTACATTGTATACACTTTCATTTGCCGTTAATACGGGGTATTTGGCTAAGCCGGTTGGTATTATCAAATTAGATGTACTGTTAAAAAGCGGCAAATGGTCCCAGTTGCCGGCTGTGGTTGGATTGGTAGTGCCGGCCGCGCCGCTCCAGGTGTAAGTAATCACGTTTCCCGGTGCGGTTACGTTTATGGTTGACGAACAACCGGTGGCATTGGTAACTGTCAGTACATAGGTGCCTGCTATCGCGTTTGCCACCGGCACCGTTGGGTTTTGCGAACTTGATGTAAATCCGCTCCCGGCAGGGCCAACCCATGAATACGTAGCGCCGGCGACTGTATTGGCAGTAAGGGATAATGTATTGCCTGAGCAGAATGCTCCGCTGCCTGCGCCATATAAAACATTCACCTGCGCCCATGTCAGCTCGGAACTTTCAACGGCGACGTCATCAAGCGCTCCGTTAAAATAAGTTGCTGCTGTGGTAGCGGGGGCATTTGTCCAGCCGCTTATAGCATCGAATCCGATACGCCAGTACCCACCAAGCGAAAGAACAGCGTTCATGGCAGGATTCGAAGCAGCGAGAGCGCCGTCTACATACATATTACTTCCGTTTGTAGTCGAAAAAGTTGCTACAACGTGGTGCCAGTTGCCATCGTTATATGCGGTGGTCGTATTGATCGTTGATTTTACCGACAACGGCGCTACTCCAAAATAAAGTTCACCGTTGGTGCCCATGTAAATCACGCGGTCAACGCTTACGCTGCTGCCGGTTTGCGAGCTGCCAAAACCGACCAGGTAACCGCCGGCGGTGCTGGTTTTAAACCACACGCTGATTGAAAAAGCCGACGGCCCGGGTAGAGCGATACTGGTACCTGTTGAAATATATTGGCTGCTGGCTGCTGTAAAATTCATGGCGTTACCCGAAGTACTATACCGGTCGGCGGTCGATGTCGGTGCGCCGTGTGTCGTGGCGGTATTGCCGCTGCCCGAAAGGTCTGTTGTGCTTCCGCCTGTAAATCCATAGGAAAAATAACTCCCGCTGGTAGGGGCTGATGAAATTGCTGGATTGGCGCTGATGGTACCTACTACTGCGACACGCGCGGCGCAGCTTACGCCGCCCTGGGTATAGTCGACATAATAAGTGGTAGTTGCCGCTATAGATGGATTGTAAGTTGAACCCGTGTTAATACTGGAGCCGCCGCTGGATGCTGTATACCAATTATAAGTTCCGCCGGTGGGAAGTCCCCCCGAAACCGAAAGGTTTACAGTACCGGGTCCGCAATTAAAATCACCTGTGGTAGTTGGGGTGGTAGGGTCTACTGTGATGACAACGGTGGTATACCCTGTGCCCGATGCATTGTGACCTGCTATCGTGTAGGTGGTTGTTGCCGATGTTACTGTTGGCGTACCCGAAATTTGGCCCGTGGTGGTATTGAAACTCATGCCTGCCGGGAGAGGTATATCTATAGAATACCCATGCGGCGAGTATTCAACCACATCGTTGCCGCCGCTATTGGCAATATAGGTATTACCGTTGCTATCAAAACAGGTAGCGCGCGGGTTAGTAAGCCCGCTGACGTAAACGCTGGAAGTAGTTGTTGCTAAACTGCTTCCTGGAATTAGCTGAATCACTTTGCCAAGGCCTTCGTCGCAAACGTAAATGTTGTCTGAGGCATCGACCGAAAGGTTGCGGAAGCTTGAACCGCTCGCATTGGTCGTCGTATATAATAAAGTTGTGCCTCCGGTAGTTGAGCCGCTTGTTACTTTGTAAACGCAGTTGGCTACAGAAGCGCTTGAATATTCAGATGCAAAAACCTGGCCGGCACTGTTAACCGTTACACCGTAAAGGTCGGTAAAGCCTTTTGCATAAACAGAAGCCGTGGTTGCACCGGGCGCTATTTTATAAATGATATTAGTGGCCTGATCCGCCACGTATATATTCCCCGAAGCATCCATGGCCATGCCATCCGGCGTGGTCATTGCGGTAGGTGAACCGGTTATTGTTGATGACACGCCTGCGGGGGTAATTTTTACCACGTTGCTGCCGTTCGGGTTCGCCTGGTAAATATTGCCCGAGTTATCGACAATAATATCCTTCGGCCCGCTGGTGCCTATATTGGTGGTGTAGGTGTGCAGTAATGAGCCGGCAGGCGAGTAGACATACACGGCGCCCCCTGAAAAGCTATTGGTAATAATATCGCCGTTTGTAGGGTCGTAAGCAATCCCATAAGGTTGGGTACCACCCGGAATGTTTGCAAATGTGGTTAAAGCTCCGTTGGAAACCGCACCGCCTGTGTTAGTCGGACTTAAGGTTGATATAGTGGTATTAACGGTGTAGATATTGGTAGCCGGCGAATAGCTTAGAACGGGGATTTGCGCGTATAGCCGGGTTGAGAGTAAACCAAAAACGCCGAATAGCGACATTAAACGTGTTCGTGTGGTCATTGACATACAGTTTGGTTGCACCCTGCCTTGTTTAAACCAATGAGTCTAAATCAATTAAGGGAAGCACTTATACGTACGCGTAATCAAAATGTTACAACACTAATTGTTATCACGTCCAGTAGCATTAATTCCTTCGGCATCCAGGGAGTCATGACGCCGCACACCTGATTGTAATAATGTTAAATGATGGCTTGGTTATTCGGGCTTAAGTGTTCCGCCTTCCTTTTTTCTACAGTTTTATAAACGTTTCCTGTCCTACAACACTGTTATCCCTTTTATTTACAACCTGTATTACATAAGTACCTGGCATCAGGGCGCTTACGTCCGTTTGCCAGCTCTGCTGGTTGACTGTCGCAGTTCTAACTACTGAACCCGACACGTTTGCAATTTGTACGCTGTAGGATGATATTACCGCTCCACCCCCGGAACCGTTACTAAAGCCTGCTGGGATGCTAACGTTAAGCGTTGTTTTCGCGGGATTGGGATAAACTACAATGCCGGTTTTAACCAATGTGGAGGTCGAATGGCCGTACATCAGTGTAATCACCTTTGAGTAGGTGATATCTCCATTCAGATCTGTGATCTGCAGACGATACATATTTGCCCCGTTGGCTGGATTTTTATCCAAAAAGCTATAGGCCCCCTGGGCACTTGAGCCAACGCCGTCAATTATGCTATAGGTTTCCCCTCCATCAGTGCTTCGCTGTATAACAAAGTTGGTGTAATTATATTCGTTCTCGGTTACCCAAACTACCCGCGACCCACCGGTGATCTTTGCGGCGGTAAAATTCAGCAGGTGTACCATCAAAGCCGGGTCCTGGCGGACAACCACCTGGAACCGGTTGCTGCCGTAACTTGCAGTATCAGCCAAATCGACGTCAAAAATATAGTTCGTGTTATTTTTGATGTCCAGCGAGTCCTTTTTGTACCTGTCCATCAACCATATTTGATACAAGTCCGGGATTTGCTTTAAATCAGTGCGTTGCAGGGTATACTGCCCGCTTACGGCCGCGAAAACCTTTAACCTGATCACACGATTCTCATTGTTCTTCGGGAGGGGAACCCATTTAGCGGCCGCTTGAACGCTGTCACTGCTTATCGCAGATAATGATTCGGGATTTCCCATACCGGACACAAATTTCGAATCTTCAGCAGGATTGAAGCTGGTTGAAGAACCGGCGTTGAAGCCGATCACCATATCGCTGTAATTAACAGAGTCGGTCACCATTTTTAACCGGATAAAGCTGTTATAGGCCTCTTGTGTTAACGTGCTTAACGAGCCCTTTTTATCCATCAGCAAATTGCTTCCGGTTACCTGCGTACTTGTTTTAGCCGCCTCCTGAAAGGTTAATGACGGCGACGCGGCCGTTGCCAATACAAAAAAGCCCTGCCCACTGGCAATTATTTTGCTGGCATTGCCGGTTGCAATGTTAGTGAGCGCATTGTAAGTAGCGTAATTTTTAGTTCCGGGATCGAACTCCCAGATCGTTGGTGCAATGTTCAATCCATAAATGGGCGCTGCCGATGACGAGTTGCTGAATGTGCTCCAATCAATCGAGCTGGCATAAGGATTACCTACCAGGTTAAAGCCGCGGACCGGGTAATTTCCGCCGGTTCCCGAGCCTGTATAAGCCAGTGTCGCCGAGGATGGGGTATACCAGCTATGCACCACTACCTGTCCTTGGTTAAGTGTGCCTGAGGTGCTGAGCGTGACAGCTACCGGTACATAACTGGTGGTTGTCTCGGTGGTTACGCTGGCTGATGCTTTATTCCCTCTGAAGAAGAACATCAACCCGTTGCCAACAGGGATATTGTATGTTGTACTGCCGCCATTCATATAATAGTTATAGGCAGGCGAGTTGTTAATGGCGCTGATACCCCAAAAATTTCCGCTGGTAAACGTGGCGTTGGATGGCGTTTGATCTTCACGGTACAAATAAAGCGTAGGGTTTCCGGTCTTGTCAAAACCGCCGCCGGCACTCCCCGTCAGGTACATGCCTGTTTGAAGGTAATTTATGCTATAGATATTATTTGAACTGACGGTTGCATTGTAAACCGGCGAGGACAGTAACCTGTAGGTGCGGTATCCGGCGCCGCCTGTCACATATCGTTCGCAGGTCACGGTCCCGGTTATCGAATATCCGCTTGTTATCGCCGCTACGCTTGCTGTTTGCGTGGCCGTGCTTTTCAAGGTTAGTGCAGCCGGTGACGACCCCACCACCAGGTTACCTTTCGTAATAGTCAGCGTTTTATATATATCAACGGGTCCGCCGCTGATAGTAACTGTGCCGCCCGCCGAGTTATTAACGGTCATGCTTCCTAAAGTAGCTGTACCGGCGGTGGACGAACCGGTATAAGTTTGGGTGGCCGCTGATCCGTTCCAGGTAAGGCCAGAATTTGTGCTGCTGCCGTAAAGGATCTGCCCGGTTGAACTGTTATAAATATTACAGCCCACACTCAGCGTATGCCCGTTTAAGTTTAATGATGCGCCGCTGGCAATGGTTAGCCCGTACAGGCTTGCATCAGCGGTTAGTGATGGGTAGTTGGTTAGTCCGGAAGGAATAATGAGGTATGCGCTTCCGTCAAAAGCAGGCAGTTGACTGGTGGTGCCGGCAGTCGTGTTGTTCCAGTTTGAAGCGACGGCAGGATCTGTGCTCGTCGCGCCGGTCCACGTGTAGGTAAGCGCTCCGGAAATTGCCGCTGCGTTAGTGCTGTTAGTTGAAGTTGATCCTACCGTGGTAAACGATGTCGGGCTGTTTTGATCAACGTATTCCGCCTTAATCCAATCTGCGCTTTTCGCAACGTTCGATACCCTTGCCTCATCAATAGTTCCGTTAAAAAAATATTGTGTTCCGCCTTCGCCCGCTCCTATATAGTACGCTGTAGTCGATGAAGGATTAGTGGTTGTGCTGAGTATGCCATATTGCGTGCCGTCCACGTATGTACTTAGCGTCGATCCGTTATAAACCCCCTGCAGGTAATGCCAGACACCGGAAGCCAGCGCCGGCGCTGTTGGAGTCGATCCCCTGTCGACTGCCGTCGCCGTTTCGGATTCGGGTATGTTGGTGGTAAATACGCCAAGTTTATATCCGCCGGTGCTGCCGCCAGCGGCAGCCTGGTTGGTCATCACTTTTTGGTCTACACCGGTCGCGGCAAGTTTTACCCATGCCGAAATGGTAAAGGCGCCGGTAACTGTTATCGGGCTGAACGTGATCTTCGTGGAGGACCCGTTGAAAGAATAGGCATTACCGATCTTACCTGTCACCAGGTTGGCAGAGGTCATGTTGCTTGTGGTGCCGGTATTTGCTGCGGCCGTGCCATCTGTAACCGACCCGGTATACGTGGATTCATTAAAATGGAAAACCCCTTTATAGTCACTTCCCCAGGTGTTGTTATAAAACGCGGTATTATGGGTGATCGTCGGAGTTTTTGATCCGTAATAGAACTCAATGGTTTTGTTTGACGCATAAGTGAGTGTCGGTATTTGCACCCACACCAGCAGCGTTCCGGTAGTTTGGTTGTAGCTTTCTATTTGATAGTACAATTCAGCCGAAGTAGACGGGTCATAAAAAGCAAAGTCATAGTTTGGCCCGTTTGGAAAATAAACCTTATCGGTGCAGACACTGGATATGATGAGGTTATTGTCCTGTATGCTTAGTAAGGCCGGGAAATTCGTGAGGTTGGATGTGATGCCCAGTGACGTAGTATTTAGCGTGATAGGATCACTAAAAGCATAGTTGCCATATGAGCCGACCGTGACATTTTGAGTTGATGTTGACGAACAACCGCTGGAGTTAGTTACTGTAAGTGTAACAGTTTTCGTGCCGGCCGATGACCAGTTTACCGTATACGGCCCGACACCTGAACCTGAAACGATAGTGCCACTGTTGAAGTCCCAGGTATAAGTTGACGTGGCGATATAGGTTCCGGAGTAAGTTATAGTAGCGTTAGCTCCAATAGATACCGAAGATGTTGCAGTAAAACTTGAACTTGGCGCGGCATTGATAACTGCGGTAACGCTGATAGTTGACGGGCAGCCGGAAGACGGCGTAACCGTGCAAGTGTATGTACCAGCCATGGCAGCGGTAGCACTGGCTGAAACGGTAGGGTTTTGCGAGGATGAGGAAAAACTATTTGGCCCGGTCCATGAGTAAGTGGCGCCTGCTACAGTGTTGACCGATAATGATAACGCGCTGCCTGCGCAAACAGGTGAATTAACGCTGGCGCCATACAGTGTGGCCACCTGCGATGCGCTGATAGCGGTATTATAAACTGCGATATCATCCAGCGAGCCGGTAAAATATAAATCGGTGGGCTGATTAGACCATCCCGCCAGGTTGCTGTAAGCCACACGCCAGTATCCAACCCCGGTATAGGTTTCGGCAGTCGTCATCGTACTGCTCGATGCCACTAAAGCGCCGTCGACATACAAGCAACTGCCACTGGTAGTGGAGCAGGTGGCCACGGCATGGTGCCAGGCACCATCGTCATAAGCACTGGTTGATGTAATAACGTTTGCAGTATTGGTTGAGGTGGTATATATACCGAAGTACAGCAGTCCGGAATCGTCCATATAAATATGACGGTCGTACTGGCTGGCGGGGCCGCTCTGCTGGGCACTGTATCCCACTAGCACCCCGCCTGCCGAACTGGTTCGAAACCAAACGCTGATTGAAAAATTTTGAGGGCCTGGCAAGGGCTCGCCTGTTGCTGTGGAGATATATTGAGTGGAGCCGTTGAAACTGTAAGCATGGTTTGCAACATTGTACCTGTCGGCGGTTAGCGGGGCCGTTCCCTGAACCGTTCCGTTATTGCCGTTTCCCGATGCATCATTGGCATTGCCTGAAAATGGATACGACAGGTACAAACCGCTCGTGGGAGTTGTGGGCGCCGTTGAAATAACGGCCTGGGCGCTCAATGTTACCGCGGTGCCGCTGCTTAGCGCCCCTTCAACGGTAGAATAGGTGTATGATGCGTAATAAGTACCCGAAGCGGTCGGTGTGTATGTTGAGCCCGTTGCAAGCGCTGTGCCTCCCGAAGATACATTGTACCAACTATACGTGCCGCCCGCCGGGAGTCCTCCGGATGCAGTTAATATTACCGACCCCTGGCAGCCGGTTCCGCCTCCGGACACGGTGGGTGTTGTAGGATTTACCACAAAAGTTTCTGTTGCGGTGGTGGTTGATCCGCCATTATTTTCGGTATTGGTTAGCTTAAAGGGATAACTGCCTGCAACCGTCGAAGATGAATAGGTGATTTTTAATGTAAACGAAGACGTATTACCCGGATTGTAGGATCCTGTACCGGCCGTATAAGTGCCCGCATTGGGTGTAAAAGTGACTGTAATACCGGCAGGGGTACCAGCGGTCCACGACAAAAGTAAATTATCATTCGCCTGTATACCGGTTACGGTAGTAGAAGATAAAGTAACTGTGTAGGTAACGTTACCGGCCGACCCATAAGTAGGCGTGGATGATTGCGATCCGAGAGTGATGCCCGTTACTCTTTTACGGCTGGCAAACGTTGGATGATAAAAAAGCAAAAAAAGAAAAAGGAGCGTAAAAAACCTGAATACAGGCCTGGTTAATTGAAGTCCGTTCATTAAGCAAATAATTTTAAAAACCGCTGCCTTTACACCTCAGTGCGTCACTAACCCACAATTTTAGTGGTGTAATTACTTTAAAATACCAACGATTTCGTCAAACAATAATTTATCAAATGTTCCTATCGGCCTAATAACCAGCGCTTTGAAGTAATAATTGTACAAGGTGCGGTGTGATTTGCCTATCTGCATCCAACAGGAATGACTCTAAATAACTAAGATTTGTCAACTTGACATGTTGGTTGTTATTAACATTTTAACATTAGGCGGCTTGCGCCTGTAAATTAGTAGTTACATAAATCAACAGAGAGGTAAAAAAATTACGGATAGATAGAAGAAATAACGCGCCTTTTAATTTTGACGCCCGTACACTACAGTTTTATAAAACTGCATTGCCTCACCACATTCCTGAAAAAAATTTATCGTAATTTCGCTGTCACCATGAATTTGCAACAAATAACATTTGGCAACGGCTGCTTTTGGTGCACCGAAGCTGTTTTTCAATCCATAAAAGGGGTTAAGAGTGTGGTATCCGGCTATATGGGCGGGCAGGTTAAAAACCCTTCATACAAAGAAGTATGCACAGGCAAAACCGGGCACGCCGAAGTGCTGCAGGTTGAGTATGATGCCGATGAAATTTCCTTTGACGAGTTGCTCTTAATCTTCTTTAAAACGCACGACCCTACAACGTTGAACCGGCAGGGAAATGATGTGGGTACGCAATACAGGTCGGCGATATTTTATTATGATGATGCGCAGAAGCGGCAGGCAGAAGCGATGATCCGAAAGCTTACCGAAGAGCAGGTTTACGCAAAACCGATCGTGACAGAAATTACCCCGGCCACCGAGTTTTACAGGGCAGAAGACTATCACCAGGATTATTTTAAGAATAATCCGCATAACCCGTATTGTGCCGTAGTCATCCAACCCAAGCTTCACAAATTCGCGAAGGAGTTTGGAGAAAAAATAAAATCATAACAACCAGTTTTTGACCAGGTGGCGCGCGGCCTTTTCACCGGGAGAGGGAAGCTTTCACGTCCGCTTACAGCTTCACGAAGGTTGTTCGCCCAACCAGCTTATTGTTGCTATTGTTAACAACGGTGATGATATATGTGCCTGCTGACAGGCCTGATAGGTTGTCCTGCCAGTTACCGGTTGAAGAAACCGCCGACTTAATAGTTGTGCCGGATATATTGACAATCCGGATATTGTAGGAGGTTGTAGCAGCAATTGAACTTGCGGAGAGCGCGACAGTACTTTGAGTTACCAGGTTATTGCCGGGGCTTTCGTTTTGATTGATCTTTATATTGAGCATGCCATTGGTCGGATTCGGATAAATGCTCAATGCACTTACCAATGGCGGTGCGTTAACCGAGTAAAGCAACATAACCATATTTGAATAACTTATGGCGCCATTTGCGGCCGTTATTTTGACGCGGTATCCAACTGCGGTCGCAGGCGGGGCAATGTCTGTAAAATTATAGCTGCCCGCTCCGCTTGAGACCAGGGTATCTATAACGCTGAAAGTAGAGCCATCATCGCAGCTTCTTTCCACAGCAAAATGGGTGTTATTGTCCTCGTTTTGCGTTCCCCAGGAAATTTCGGCGCCGGCAGGCGCTTTGGTTGCATTAAAGTCGACGAGCCTAAAGGCAGGCGCTGTGGCCGCCGCTTGGCTGATAACTACTTTAAACCGCCAGGCGCCAAAAGTTGCCGTGTCGCTTTTGTTTATCGTAAATGCGTAATTGGAATCAACCCGCAGGTCGATCGAATCTTTTTTGTAATTATCTACCAGCCATAATTGGTAATTTTTAGGGAGGGAATCGAGTTCGGTTCTTTTTAGAGTTATCGGGCCGCTGCTTTGTGCTTCCACATCAAGCCTGATCACGCCTGGCGCACGCTGCGGCAATGGCAAAAGGTTTATGGATAACCTGACACCATCGCTGGAAAAACACGCCAGGCCTTCGGCGGCGTTAATACCAGGCAAGTACTCCGAATCTTCGTTAAAATCGTAAGTTTCGGACGCGCCCGAGTTAAACCCAATAGCGATATCGTCGTAATTATCCTGATCGATATATAGCTTCAGGCGGAGTAAGCGGGTTACGCTGTCAAGCTTAGCCGTCGGGATTATCGTAGTACGACTGGCCGACCGGCGAAGACCATGTGCGGATGAAAACACATGCACAGTTCCAACCAAATTGGTTTTGCCGGAATTCAAATGCTGGTGTACGACCGGCTTACTGTATAATCCCGTTATCACCGGGCTGTACAGGTGTGCAGTTATATCGGCCTCTGCGGTTTTAATTGCAGACAATACCCCGAAAACCACAAAACAAAGGAGTAATCGTGTTTTCAATTGAAATCAATAATTTATCAAACCACCTAACAGGTTAGCAAACAACATGCTAAGGGGGTATGAAACTAATAAAATATGTGGATAAATAGTATTTGGATATTAACAATATCTAAAAATTTCGCCTATCGACAATTTTATTAATCAATGATAAAAATTATTGCCCTACAGATTGTGCCGGGTGTATTAAATTGATTAGACCGGTGCAGGCAGTTTTGCTACCTTATCGGGCACGCGAATAGCCATTGAGGAAAGGAGGGGTCATAAGTTTACAATTTGGGGAACAGCGCGACGTAAATACAGTTATCGGAAGTCCTAAAAGGCTCGCCGGCATTTGGTGAACCATTTGCCTGTCGTTTTGTGACTGTAGGAGATTACAGTTTTATGAACGTACCGGAACCAACTACTTTGCTATCGGCTTTGCTCACCACGCTGATCACATAAGTTCCGGGTAATAGGTCGCTCACACTTTGCTGCCAGCTGGGCTGCGTTGTTGATGCAGTTTTAACAATCGCGCCTTTCATATTGATGATCCGGACATCATAGGCCGCATTTGTGCCGGTTGTTAAACCTAAGCCCGGGTTCAACGAATTGCTTTGCAAACCGGAAACTCCGGAAATTGCATTGCTATTATTATTTTGATCGATCGCTAAATTAACAACGCTGCTTGCGGGGTTTGGGTATATCCTGATATTGCTGGCCACAATGCCGGTAGTATTAGCATACATTAATGTCACCACATTTGAATAGGTAACGGCGCCATTCAGATCCGTAATTTTTAGCCGGTAGGAGTTCGTTCCCAAAACGGGATTTTTATCAAGAAAGCTATAAGTGCCCTGGGCGTTAGCTGCAACCCCGTCCAGAACGGCGTATGTTGCGCCGCCATCAGTGCTCCTTTCCAGCGTGAAATCAGTGTAGTTTTCTTCGTTTTCGGTCGTCCATACTACCTGAGATCCGTTGGTCGCTTTTGTAGCGCCAAAACTGAGCAGATGTACCATTAAGGCCGGGTTTTGGCGAATGACCAGCTGAAAGCGATTGTCGCCATAGGTGGTAGTGTCATTGGTGTTAACATCAAAAATGTAGGTTGAATTGTTCCTGATATCTAACGAATCCTTTTTTAAATTATCCCTCAGCCAGATAGCATAAAGTTTTGGAATATCATCCAACTGCGTTTTTTGTAAAGTATAAGTGCCTGTATAGGTAGCGTCGACACTAAGCCTGATCACCCTTTGAGTGATGCCCGGCAGCGGCAGCGAGTTAATCGCCAATTTGACGCTGTCGTCCGAGAAGCTGGACAATCCTTCGGGCGCGCTCTTGCTGCGGATGTATAACGCATCCTCGCTATCACTGTACCGGGTTGAGGCGGACGAGTTAAAAACCAGCGCAATATCATCATAATTAAGGCTGTCGATCATTACTTTCAGGCGCAACAGCTGGTTGCCGGCGAGCTGCGGCGCGGGGGTACCCATTAACAGGCTGGTCCCTGTGAGCTGGTTGGTAGCTTTCGCCGATTCAGTAAAAGTTAACGCCGGGCTAACAGGGGAGGTGCCCGTTGCCTGTACAAAAAACCCTTGCCCGCTCATAATATATCTGCTGGCATTGCCGGTTGCCGTGCCGCCCGCGGATGAAGTGGCTATGAAAGTATCGTACTGGTTGGTTTGGGGGTTAAGTACCCAGATAGTTGGGCTTACCGTGCTGGTCCTGGTTATACCTGTGCTGGCGTAAGCGGTACACCAGTCAATGGTAGAAGGGTAGGGGTTGCCGACCATGTTGAAACCGCGAACCGCATGATTTGTGCCGGTGCCCGATCCGGTGTAACCCAGTGTTGCAAGGGTTGGCGTGTACCAGTCTTTAACCGTTACCGACTGCTGGTTAATATTGCCGGTTGAAGTTAATGTTACATTGTCCGGGGCGATATATGGCGAGGCTGTCCGGGTTGACCAATTGGTTGCCGCTCCCCTGAAAAAGAAAAACACTCCGCTGCCAATCGGCATGCTATAGGTGCCCCCGTCGCTGCACGTAATGGTACCCGTTGTACTTGAATTGGTAATATTTGTTATGCCTACAAAGTTACCGCTGGTAAAAGTTGAGTTGGATGGCGTATAACTTTCCCGGTATAAATAAATGGAAGGATTGCCGGAGCTTGTACTTCCGCCGGTGCAGCCGGTGATGAATGCGTTAGTTGAGCTGCTTGCCAAAGTGGTTTGGCCTGCAGTTGGGCCAACAATATAATTCAGCCCGAACACATTATTACTGTTTACTTGCGTAGTGTTATGTACCGGTGAGGATATAATGCGATAATTGCGTTCAAGCCAGCGTTTATTAACGTTATCGTACGTGTTGCTCCCCTGGAAGTACCGCTGAACGCTAAATGTTCCGTTACAGGATGAACCTGAAGGTATCTGGTAAATGGTAGCAGAGCTGTTCGCGTCAGAAGCTAAAGTAAAGGTACATGAGGCACATGACGCATCATTATTTACCTGGCAGTTGCTGCAGGAAGCGTCGAATTTGATGATGGAGCCTGATGCGAGATTAAACCTTCCGTTATAAGTAGTGCCCGATAATACAGCAGACGTGTTTTGGATATCGCCACGTGTAGCGGCTACCGTAATTGTGCAGACTGATGTGGTGCCTGAACCGGCATTAAAAGTACCATAGTTGTACAGGTTATTATCCGAAGCTCCTGATATCATCGTTATGCTGTTTGCCCCGGTGGTAGCGTTAACGGTTCCGTAATTGTAAAATTCCTCGTTATTGGCGGCGGTCCAGGATATGAGGGAAGCGTTCATGTTGAGCACACCCGTTGGATTATTCGTGATGGAGCAAGGGTTAACATCTAAATAAAGCGAGGAGGTGGTAAGATTAAAATTTCCGCTATTAACCAGGGAACTTGAAGTACCCTGTAGGTAAATTAAAGAACTGGTGCTGTTAAAAGTGCCGCCGCTTTCGTTGTTGATTTGCGACGTGGATCCGGTGTATAATTGCGATGTAGTTAAATTAAAAGTGCCATAATTAAAAATCCCGTTGCCGCTGTTGGCCGCCAAAGTTATTATAGCACCGGTAAACGATACCTTCGTGGTAGCATCACTTCCTGATCCGCAGGTTAAAAAATCACCATTCTGAAAAGTCATCGATTTTACAGAAACGGCGCCCGACCCAAGGAATGTTAAGGTTGATGAGTTTGTCCCAAGAGCTACGGCGGTATTGATGGTTAAAGCGAAGCCCGCAGTATTAACTGTAAGCAAAGTTGTTCCGGATGTTTCATTTAAACTTGCAATGGTTATCGCACTGGTTAATTTAACCGTAAATGTACCCCCGTTGGTAAATTGGGCAATATCGGATGTTCCGCTGCTTCCCGGATAGCCCGATCCCACACCCCAATTTGCAGGAGTGGTCCATTTTCCGCCATCGCTTGCGCCGCCTGTCCACGAATAGGTGGTAGCGAACGCGCTGCCGCTCAAAAATAATAAAATCAGTGTGCTAAAAATTAACTTTAAAAATCCGGAAACGAATCTTTTGCCGGGCATAGCCGCCACAATCGTAGAGGATAAATAAACTACCTGGTATTTTTTCACCATCTTCTATATCTCATCGGCCGCTATGCATATTGATCAGCGGCGTTGTAAATCGCTTTTTTGCAAAAATTTGCCTAAAAACCGATACTTATCCACATGCGTTTTCCACAGGCTGTTGATAAGAGATCTTTTTTAGCTACCTTGTTTAATAATTAATCATCAAACGGTCGCCTTTGTACGAAATGAAAAAATAAAAGTTTCACACTTTTTCAGAAAAACGTTGATTTATAACAACTTACGGGAATATAAATCCGAATGAAAAATGACTATTTTATAATTTATAGGAAAATAATTTTCAAATTACTTTACCTTATTGTCCCTATTTAACCTTTAGGGAACGCCTGCCTAGGCGCACGCTAGCGATCGGCAAAAAAAATGTGGACAAACCTGCATCTGTTAAAAATGACTATCTTTCACGTGCTATGATTATACGCCGGAGGGCAGTTTTACCCCTGATATTTCTGCTGTGGTTTGTTGGTAACGTATCAGGCCAGCAGGTTTTGGTTAATGATGCAAAAAAAAAGGCGCTGAGTGATCTTTCGCTGCAAAATCAAAACCGCTATTTACTTAACCATCAAAAGGCCCTGGACCTGGCCAAAATTTACGGCTGGCCGGTAGTAAGGAAAACGAAACAGGGCGGCCTGGTTTTGTTGCAGGGGGTAGATAGTAAAGGGCGACCGGTTTATTTGATGACTTTTGATAATGTTATTGCTGCTGCGACTACCCAGACCAACGCTGTTCAGCCGGGCGGAGGGCTGGGCTTAACGCTTTCAGGGTCAAACACATTTTTGAAGGATAAAATAGCGATTTGGGACGGCGGCGAAGTGTACAAAGCCCACCAGGAATTCGTCGGTAAAACCATTACACTTGAAGACCTGGTGTCGTATATTGACCACGCCACACATGTGGCAGGCACCATGATGGCGAAGGGCGTCTATGCCCCGGCAAAAGGCATGGCCTTTAATGCCACCACGTTACATTCCTATTATTTTGATAATGATGTGAGTAAGATGAGCAAGGCTGCATCGGGCCTTTTACTCTCCAACCACTCCTACGGCGATGAAGCGGGCTGGAACTTTGATGACATCCAAAATCGCTGGGAATGGTTTGGACTTCCAGGCGATACGGTAGACTATAGTTTCGGCTTTTATGGCACCCGTACCCAGCAGTGGGACCAAATTGCCTACAACGCACCTTATTATTTAATAGTTGAATCATCCGGTAATGCCCGCGGATACCCCGGTCCGGCGGTGGGGCAGGACTATTACGGTTATGCCAGCAGCTCAAATCTCACTATTGTAAACAAAGGCCCCAGGCCGGCAAACATCAGCAGCAATAACGCGTACGAAACCATCAGCACCACGGGCAATGCCAAAAACATCCTGACGGTGGGCGCAATTAACCCCGTCCCCTACGGCCCGGTTGGCGGTGAGCAAATTTCAACCGCATTTTTCAGCAGCTGGGGGCCTGCAAACGACGGTCGGATAAAGCCTGATATTGTGGGCGATGGGGTAAACGTAACATCGTGCGGATCAGCCAGCCCGGATAATTATATTACTTTGTCAGGCACGTCTATGTCGGCGCCGAATGTAACCGGATCGCTGTATTTGCTACAGGAGTATTATGCCGAAAGACATAACGGAAATTTTATGCGGGCCGCAACTTTAAAGGGCCTGGCTTGCCACACCGCGCTCGATGCCGGGAATACCGGCCCCGACTATATTTACGGTTGGGGGGTGCTGGATATGAAAGCGGCCGCACTGGCGATAAAAAACAACGGTGCAAAAAGCCTTATTAAAGAAGATACGCTGCAGCAGGGGCAAACGCAAAACTTCAAAGTAATTGCTTCGGGGGACGGACCGCTGATGGCCACCATCTCGTGGACCGACCCGCCCGGAACCCCGACAGCCGACGGAACCGTAGAAAGCCCGGCGCCAAAGCTGGTGGATGACCTTGATATCCGTATCAGCGACGGCACTAACACCTATTATCCCTGGGTTTTAAAGCCCACAAAACCATCAGCGCCGGCTACGACTGGTGACAATGTGCTGGATAATATTGAGCAAGTTTTGATACCCGGTACCGTTCCGGGCAAATCATATACCATCACCGTTACCCACAAGGGCGCTTTGACCGGAGGGTTGCAGGACTACTCTCTTATAGCCACCGGGATTGGCGGCACTGCGTATTGCGTTTCGGCGCCTTTATCCAGCGCCGATTCGAGGATCAACAACTTTACACTTTCGGGCATCAATAATACACTGCCTCCGGGTTGTACTACCTATTCAGACTACACCGGGATGACCGCTCAGCTGATCCAGGGCATGACCTATCCCTTAAGCATCACGCTGGGTTCCTGCGGTAATAATTTCAACAAAGCCGCAAAAGTTTATATTGACTGGAACAGCGACGGCATTTTTGAATCGAATGAACTGGCCGCAACAACCAACGTCATCAACGGCACCGGCACTTATACTGCTAATATAACTGTGCCGTCAGCCGTGGTCCCGAAAACTTACAGCAGGCTTCGTGTTGTTTTGGTTGAAACCAGCGACACCTCTACAATTAAACCCTGCGGCGCCTACGCTAAAGGCGAAACCCAGGACTACCGGGTATTATTTGATCAAACAGAATCCGATGCCGGCATAACAGCTATTAACTTACCGGATGCTTCCGGCGCCTGTCCGGGGCCTTCGCAGATCGCCGTAACGATAAAGAACTTTGGGCGCGCTAATATCAGTAGCATACCGGTTACGGTTACTGTTGCAGGCCCCGGCCAAACCACCACCTTAAATCAAACCTATACGGCCACGCTTGCGCCTAACGAACAGGAGCAGTTTATTTTGAACGGAACGGTTAACCTGGCAGCGGGAGATACCTACACGGTCACCGCGGGGACCAATCTGGGCGGCGATCCCATAAGCTCAAACAACCAAGCCTCCGCCACAGTAACCGTAACTATTTCGCCCACAGCAAGCGACATGCTGGCGTATTATTGCGTTGACAATAAAAATTACCAGTTATCCGGTGCCGGAGATGGTGAACTGCTTTGGTATCAAAACCTGACAGATAGCATCCCATTTGCCTTCGGTTCGGGGGCTGTTACCAACCTTGCGCCGGTGAATAATACCTATTACGCGGGATTAAATGACTTTAGCGGAACGATCGGACCCGCAACCAAATATGCATTCGCGGGCGGTGGGTATAACCAGTTTACGCCGTTTGTAAACGTAAGCACCCGCATACCCATTGTTATAAAGAGCGCGCGCTTGTATATCGGCAATTCGGGGAAAATAACATTTAATGTTGCCAGTGCCAACGGCGAGGTCGTGTCCTCAACAACTATCAATGCTGTTGCGACGCGGTCTGTACCGGGCCCGGGCGCGCAGGCGGACGATCCCGGCGACCAGGGCGCCGTTTACCCTTTAAACTTACTTTTGCCCGAGCCGGGCGCCTATACGATAAGTGCCGTTTATGATAGCACCGCAACGCTGTACCGCAGTAATGCTGGCGTAAACGGATACCCTTTTACCAAAGGCGACGTTTTCAGCATCGACGGTAACGACGCCACGTCGGCAACAGATACCACCTACTATAAAGGCTTTTACTATTACTTTTATAGTATGCAACTCCAGAGTGCAGGCTGTGCTTCTGCTTCAAAGCAAGCCGTTATGGTTACAAAACCTGTCATCACACAAAACGGCAGTATATTGAACTCCAGCTTTTCATTGGGTAACCAGTGGTACCTGGACGGCAAAGCCATAACGGGAGCCACAGGCACAAGCTTCACGCCGACAAAAAGCGGGAATTATACGCTCGGGGTGCTGGTTGGCGGCGGGTGCCAGGCACTGTCGGATAATTTAGTGTTTGTGATGACGGCGGGCGCTGGGAACAACAGTGAAATTGGCCTGGTAGTTTACCCGGTGCCTGCCAGCGGCCCATTGAATATCGTTTTTGCCGCCCCTGCCAGCACAACGTTAAACCTTTCATTAATCGATGCGGCCGGTGTGCGGGTGTACGCGGCTGAGCAAGCCATTACGGCCGGCAATGTAAGCACCGCCATCGATATTTCCAGGCTTGCGCCGGGGAGCTATGTGCTAAAGCTGCTATTGGGGCAGAAGGCTTATTATGACAAGATCGTGGTGTTGCGGTAGGCGTTAAATTCGCGGATGGCAGAAACACTTATCGAGTGCTGATAATAAACGAATTGACTTTATTGAGAATGTAAAAAAAGTGCTTTTTGCGAAATGAACATTCATCGGTGAACATGGATGAACACTGACAAATGGCAAAATACCCTATTGAACACGGACTTACGGCACCTTCAATGATCGTTCTCTGAATTTATCCCCGGCATTTTGAGGGAGCCGGGCGACGACAGGGCCGACACTATGGGCGTGTATGCTTCTCCAACACCTATTTCAAGTCTAAAACCCCCTTCCAGGCCCCTGCAAACGGCATTGGCAAAAATATTTTAAAATAAATTTGCGTAACCCAGAAGTTACATATACATTTGCGTAACTCAAAAGTTACTCATTATGGCAAAGTTTATTCAACACCAATTATTTTACCCCCATCCGCCCGAGGTGGTTTGGGATTATCTGACCGATCCCGAGCTGATGGCCCAGTGGCTGATGCCGAACGATTTTAAACCTGTGCCCGGGCATGAGTTTCAATTCAAAACAAAACCGATTCCGGCTTTTGATTTCGACGGAATTGTTTATTGTAAAGTTTTGGAGATTACGCCTTTCACATCGCTCGCCTATTCCTGGCAATTCGGGTCGGGCGATGGCACACTGCACAATTCGGTCGTTAACTGGACATTAACCCCGAAGGATAACGGTACCGAATTGCTATTAGTTCATAATGGTTTTGACCAGACAGACACGCCCATATTTGCGGCGATGGAGGCTGGCTGGTTGCAAAACATGAACAAAATTGTGCAACTGATCAACACAAATACAGATGGAACAGCAACGGCTTGATGCTTTCCAGGTGGTTGCCGACCCCAGCCGGCGGCAAATACTGCACCTGCTTTCAAAAGATAGTCTTACCATTAATGCGCTGGCCGAAAATTTCGACATGAGCAGACCGGCCGTTTCAAAGCACGTTAAAGTGCTGTCCAACGCGGGGTTTATCTCTATCGAGGATGTAGGCAGGGAGCGCCGCTGCGCCCTGAAGCAGGATGGATTTAAGGAGCTGCAAAAATGGCTGGAATATTTCGACGCATTCTGGGGCAATAAATTGAAAAAATTAGAAAATTTATTAAACGATAAATCTAAAACAACAAAAAAATGAAAAACAAGGATTTTACTTGCAGTATAACTGCAAACGTTACTGCCGAAGAGGCAACGGAGGCGATAAGCCAGGTTTGGGTTTGGTGGGCAAAGGACTTTACCGGGAGAGCTGAAAAGCTCGATGACGAGTTTACCGTTAGGTTTGGCGAAACATTTGTGACGTTTAACATCACCGAATTGGTGCCAAATACCAGGGTGGTGTGGACCGCCACAGACTGCTATCTGCCGTGGCTGAATGATAAAACAGAATGGACGGGGACAAAGTTGATATTCGGGATATCCACTGAAAATGATCAGACCACGATAAATTTCAGGCACCAGGGCCTCGTGCCGGACGTAGAATGTTATGACATGTGTGTAAAAGGCTGGACGCAGTATATCCCGGGCAGCCTGCTGAAGTTATTGCGCGATGGCGTCGGGCAACCTTCCTGAAAACAACGGTTGATTAAATAGACGCGCCTGCCCGGGTACCCCGAGACCGGACAGGTGCGTATCCACCCTACTCTTCTGCCACCGCATACCATACCGCCGCGTCAATCGGTTGGATATTGTTTACCCCGTCTTTTTAAACTCCGCCAGGCGGGGTTTAAAAACCTCCGGGTCGTTAATTTTCGGAATACAGGACTTGATATTTTACGCCGCCGGGCGATAAAAATCTCCGGACTCAAAAAAATTTGCTGTCCGAATAAAAACCTGAGTTCGATTAAAAAAATAGAATAAAATTTGTCAATCATAGGAAATGTAAGTATATTTAAGTATCTGACATTCAAATATTTAAATACAAATCCATATGATTGACTTCAATAAAAT
>Ga0068856_100000109_pt1 | contig 81443 bp, 62 predicted proteins | sample KBSCornC62_FD_66595 | JGI IMG/M metagenome (GOLD analysis project Ga0068856, IMG submission 66595) | Corn rhizosphere microbial communities from Kellogg Biological Station, Michigan, USA - KBS Corn C6-2 | ecosystem: Host-associated > Plants > Roots > Rhizosphere > Soil ...
GCGTGCACATGGTGATCGCCGGAGTACCAATGGTACTTCGCCGGATTGATCCAACGTTTCATGGTGAACGAGACTACGTTTGGGCCTGAGCTGGTCACTTCAATGTGCTTTGTTTCTGGCAGGTATTCGGGTCCCATCGATGCTGTCACTGTGTAACGACCCGCTGGAACCTCGACGGTATCGCCATCTTGACGATAGACCTGCGGCTGAAAAAACAAATCAGGAGCCAAACGTTTTGATGGATTTGGATAGAGGCGATTCAAGCTGTCGCGGATGGTAAACGCTGCTACGGTTGCAACACCATTCTCATCGCGAACGGCCAAGCGCAGCGGGATGGCGGGCATCGCGTTGAATAAAACCGATGTCTCATTCCGAAAGCCGATATCCTGTGTACCCTGCCCCACGTTGAATCCGATCAAGGCAGAGCGCGGTCCGCGATCCCTGCTGTAAATCGCAAGTATTCGATATTCCACTGGGAGGCCGGAAAGCGTGGGTGACATTGGCTCCTTGTCGTAGATTTCAAGACCCACCCATCTGTCTCGCGCGTCCGCAGGCGCAACTACCTTCGACGGCTCCGGGCTCGAATCCGATTGCACAAAGACCGGAAGAGCATTCGGACTTTGTACCACCAAGGGTGCTGTCACTCCTGCTTTATTCACAACCTTAACCAAGAAAATGCGCGTTCCTGCCTCGTTCAGTTCGGCCTTTGCCGTGCCTCGCACCACCTTGACACGGCTCTCAGGATTAATCTCGACGATAAATAGCGTGTGCTGATCGAGAACCTGCTCTAATCGCGACACCGCGGAAGCCTCGTCGGCATCAGCAATTGACTGGTTAATCGTTTCGTAGTCAGCCGGACTGAGCGGTTGTCCCAGGTACGCAAGCGTCGTTTCCACTTGCCGGACTTGTTGAGCGAAGGGTTGAAGAGCAACTCGTGTCTGCGCTCCGCCGCGCACCACAATAAGCGCGAGGATTCCCAGCAGCAGGGCAAGATTCACCAAAGTGGAGAGGCGCGACGTCGTCGAAGGAGTGTTCTTCATAGAGTGACCTTTAGTCGCACTATTTTGTGGCAACTGGAAGCCTTTGTAAACCAGAATGAGCCTAGTTGCACGTCAGCTCTGAGTCGGATGCCATCGAAGAAGTGTGGCGGAAACCATGAAGGCGGTGCTGTTCTATTGAGCTCGGATGTTTTGCCCTGTTCCGCTATCGAATTTGCCTAATCCTCCCCCACTCAACGAAAAACAGCGGCAACTGCCCCCGGCCGAAAGATTCATCGAAGACGCGCTAATTCGTCGGACATCTTCCTAAGGGAAAAATCAAGTTGTATAGTGCTTTCCAATTGGTAATTGCCGGTGGACTATAGCTTCTTAGCCGGCCGTGTGAAAATTGTCTGATATCGTCGGACAGAACATGTCCGATTTAAATCTCAGCACTTGGAAATTTCGATCTCGTCTCCCTCTTTAAGGTTCCGGCGCGACTGGAATGGAATTGTCCCGGTTTTTGGATTTCGGAATTCCCATCGCTAGAAAAGAGAGCTGACTTCAAGATGAAACTGCATTTTGTCGTTTTGCTTTGCGCGCTTCTGCTTGTCGTTCCTGCGCCGTCCCAGCAGCGCATGCAGCCAGTACCTCAGGTCGACCAATGGCATCTTCAGCACTATCCGTTCGACGATCCTAATCTGCCCGCAGAGCAGCGAATCGATAACCTTCTTTCGCTCATGACAGTGGAGGAGAAGATCGATTGCCTCGGCACTCTCACCGGTGTTCCACGTCTCGGCGTTCCGAACATCGGTAGTTCCGAAGGCATTCACGGAGTGGTGCAGCGCGAGCCCCGTTTCGGGCGCAAGCCGATCACGACGACCCAGTTCCCCCAGCCGCCCGGCATGGGCGCAACCTGGGATCCCGACCTGGTGCGCGACGCGGCCGGGGTGGAGGGCTATGAGGCCCGCTTCATCACCCAAACCCGAGAATACAACCGGCAGATCCTCATGCTATGGGGGCCTCAGTCGGATCTCGATCGGGACCCTCGCTGGGGCCGCAGCGAAGAGGTTTACGGCGAAGACCCCTTTTTCAATGGAACCATGGCTACTGCCTTCGTTCATGGCCTCCAGGGCGACAACCCGAAATACTGGCAATCCGCAGCGTTGCTCAAGCACTTCCTTGCCAACGAAAACGAGGACAACCGAAACAGCTCATCCTCCAACTTTGATGAGCGGCTCTTCTGGGAGTACTACTCGGTTCCCTTCCGCATGGCGTTCCTTGACGGCGGCGCCAAAGCCGTTATGGCTTCCTACAATGCCTGGAACGGCACGACCATGGCCATTAGTCCGATCCTGCGCAGCATCGTGGTCGACAAGTGGGGTGTTGACGTCATCTCCAGTGATGGCGGAGCCGTCACGCTGCTTGTCAACCCACGCCATCTTTTCCCCAACCAGGAGGCGGCCGTGGTCGCCTGCATCAAGGCCGGCATCAATCAGTTCCTGGATCGCTACCGGGATGAAGTCAAAGCAGCCCTCAAAGACGGCTCACTGACGGAGTCCGATATCGATAAGGCGCTGCGCCCCAAATTCCGGATTGAGCTTAAGCTTGGCCTGCTCGATCCGCCGGACATGGTTCCGTATACCAGAATCAAAGATTCGCCGCTTCCCTGGGATACCGACCGCGACCGTTCCGTCTCCCAAAAAATGGCGCTCGAGTCGGTGGTGCTGCTCAAAAACCAAGACAGCCTTCTGCCGCTCGACAAGACGAAGGTCAAGTCGATTGCTCTGATCGGGCCGCTGGCCGATATCATTCATTGGGACTGGTACGGCGGCACTCCTCCTTACACGGTCACACCCCTCCAGGGGATTCAGAAGGAAGCGGGCGCAGATGTGAAAGTGAACTACGCCGCTTATGACACGCCAGACGGCGAAGGCGCGGCTCTTAAGGCGGCCGGTGAATCGGATGTTGCCATAGTCGTCTTGGGCAACAATCCCACCTGTGGCGATGAAGGGCACGCATGGTACAGCACACCCACCGAGGGTGGCGGGATCACCCTCCCATGCACCGTCCCCAGCGACGGACGCGAAGGCCGCGACCGAGAAACCATGGATCTTTACCAGGAGCAGATCGTTAAGCAGGTCTTCATCAAGAATCCTAGGACCGTGGTCATGCTCATCACGAGCTTCCCGTTCACAATCAATTGGGCTGAAGCCCACGTTCCGGCCATTCTCACCATGGCTCACGCGTCGCAGGATGAAGGCACAGCACTCGCCCAGGTTCTCTTCGGCGACTACAATCCCGGTGGCCATCTCGTACAAACCTGGCCCAAATCCGTCGATCAGCTCCCACCGCGCATGGATTACAACATTCGCGACGGCTACACTTACATGTATTTCAAGGGACACCCGTTGTATCCGTTCGGCTTCGGCCTAAGCTATACGACATTTAAATTCTCTAATCTCCGTACCAGTTCACCACGGCTTGCCAAAGACGGCGCAGCAAGGGTAAGCGTCGACGTCACCAATACAGGCAGTCGGGTCGGAGACGAAGTTGTCCAGCTTTACGTGAAGCATCTGCATTCGGTGGTGTCGCGTCCGCATCAGGAGCTGAAAGGTTTCGAGCGCGTTACGATCGAACCCGGCCAGACAAAGACCGTCTCCCTCAGGCTTCCCGCGGCGCAACTCGCCTATTGGGACGTGCACACCCACGCTTTCCGTGTCGAATCAGAACCAGTCCGCTTGATGATCGGCGACTCTTCGGCGAACATAGTGCTCAAAACCACAATCCAGGTTGACTAGAAGAGCAAAACCGAGACACTGGACAATGCGTGGCATTCCTCGGCGAATATTGCATAATATCTCATTGCCCTGTCTGCAATTGCTGCACTTACGGAGAGAACCCGCGTGAAGACCATCGAGGTCATGGACACTACCCTGCGTGATGGGGAGCAAACCCCAGGGGTGAACTATACGCCCGAGGAAAAGCTCGTTATCGCGGAGGCCCTGCTCCGCTCAGGGGTCGATGCCATCGAAGTAGCCTCCGTAGGAATCTCCAAAGGCGAGGCCGAAGCAGTCCGGCGCATTATGGAATGGGCCGATTCCCACGGCACGGCCCAACAAATAGAGATCCTGGGGTTCGTTGACAACACCAGATCCGTTGACTGGATTGTCGAGAACGGCGGCCACGTGCTCAACCTGCTCACCAAGGGTTCCGAGCATCACTGCAGAGTGCAGATGAAAAAATCGGTTGAGGGGCACCTTCAGGACATCGAGAAGACCGTACAGTACGCGGTTGGCAGGGGGCTGAGCGTAAACGTCTACCTGGAAGATTGGTCGCAGGGCATCCAGAATTCCCAGTCCTACGTGATGACGCTGACCAGTGGACTTACCGCCCTGCCCATTCAACGGATAATGTTATGCGACACGCTCGGAGTGCTGACTCCGGAGCAAGCGGAACGCTATGTGCGCTGCATGACCGAGGGTTTCGAGATGCGTTTCGACTTCCACGGGCACAACGATTACGGACTTGCCGTCTCAAATTCCGTTGCCGCGATTCGGTCCGGTGCGGTGCGAGTGCACGCAACCATCAACGGGCTTGGAGAGCGCGCGGGCAATACCACGTTGGCCACGCTGGTAGTCGCAGCGCGGGACCTGTACGGCTTCCAAACCAGTGTGAAAGAAGATTCGCTGGCTATGCTCAGCGATTTGGTTGCCGGTATCAGTGGGGTCGATTACGCGGCAAACTCACCCGTGATTGGCTACATGAGCTCGATCCAGGGATGTGGTGTGCATGCTGATGGCGATAACAAAGGCGGTCTTTATCAGAACCGGTTGGATCCCGCTCGTTTCGGACGAAAGCGTACCTACGACCTCGGCAAGACCGCTGGCATGGCTTCGATTGAACAAAACTGCAAACAACTCGGTATAGAGATTACCCCAGAACAGCAACGCGCTCTCTTGGCAAAAGTGAAGGAACTAGGCGATCAGAAGGTCACCGTCACGCAGGCCGACATCATACTGCTGCTACAAGAGATCCTCAACACCAAGGAAAGCGGCGAGAGCGCGGTCAGACTGACCGACTATCAATTCACCTTGCGAAAAGGAGCCCAGCCCAAGGCCACGATTCATCTCTGCGTGAGCAACCAGCAGTTGACGGCCAGCGGCGTCGGTGACGGCCAATTCGATGCCTTTATGAACGCCCTGCGGAGCATCCGCCCTGACATCCCGGAGCTGGTGAATTACCACATTGGCATTTCGCGCAAAGGGACAAGCGGAGCGCTAACTGAGGTCACCATTACCTGGAGCAAAAACGGCAGCCTCTTTACCACGCGTGCCGTCAATCCTGACCAGCTTGTCGCTGCCATGAACGCCACCGTCCGCATGCTCAATTACCTACAGCTCAGGCAACAACTCGCCGGGAACTGATCGGGAACATCGGTTCAGCCAAAGGTTGTGCGCCTCAAGCGACTCGGCCAGAATACGACCCTAATGCCTACTAGCCGTCCAAAGCCGCCCTGACCCTGCCGAGCAGCTCATTCTTAGCAAAAGGCTTTTCGAGCACTTCGAGGGGCCCATAGTCGCTAAGCTTATCGCCCACGTACCCAGACATGTACAACACCTTCATCTCAGGTTGAAGCAATCTCAACTTGTCGGCTAATTCAGGTCCGCTAGTGCCCTTCATGACAACGTCACTGACTAGTAAATCTAGGGTTCCAGGGTGCTTCATCGCAATCTCGATTGCAGCCGCTTCAGTACTCGCCGTGTGCACTCGATAGCCGCTGGATTTCAGCATGGTAGAAATAACGTCAAGCAACGCAACGTCATCCTCGACGATCAGGATTGCCTCAGTACCACCAACAGACGACGGTGCCGGTCGGTCCTTAGGGGAGGGCGCGACGGCCCCCGTTTGCGGCAAATAGATTTTGAACGTCGTACCGTGCCCGACTTCGCTGTACACCCAAATGTTTCCGCTGTTCTGCTTGACGATGCCGTAAATCGTGGCTAGACCCAATCCGGTCCCTTTACCTGGGTCTTTGGTCGTAAAGAATGGCTCGAAGATGTGCGGGAGCGTAGCCTCATCAATGCCCGGACCATTGTCAGAGAAACAGAGCACAATGTAAGGGCCAGGTGCGGCTGCGTATTTCTTGGTGTATTCCCTGTCGAATTCCACCTTTCGTGTTTCGATCCCGATGCTCCCCCCAAATGGCATGGCGTCGCGTGCGTTAACCGCCAGATTCATCAGGATCTGCTCCAGCTGTCCGGCATCGGCAAGCACCATGCCTGGCTCATCGACAAGGGCCAGTGAAATCGAGAAGTCTTCTCCCACTAACCGCTCGAGCATCGGCAACGATTCACGCACTACCTGGTTGATGTCCAGAACACTGGGTTGCACAACCTGCTTCCTGCTAAACGCGAGAAGCTGTCGTATCAGTGCCGCGCCCCTGTCCGACACTACTCTTATCTGCGTTATGAAGTTCGCAACAGGATGGTTGGCGCCCAATTTTTCTTCGATAAGGGTGCAGTAACCAGAGACTACGCCGAGGATGTTGTTGAAATCATGAGCCACCCCTCCCGCTAAGCGGCCAACAGCTTCTAATCTTTGCGCTTGCTCGAATTGGGCCTGGAGGCGCTTTCGTTCACCGATGTCCTCTTGAGTCCCCTCATAGTAGAGTGCATTGCCTTGCAGGTCGCGCACTAGTCGAGCGTTCACAACGACAGATAGTCGAGCGCCGTCCCGTCGCAAGGTCTCCAGGGGGAATGCAAGCACGGCCAGGTGTTCGTTAAGAAGACGCTCAAAATTCCGGCGTTGATCAGGATCGGTAAACTCTTGCCGCCACAGATCGGAGACGTCGTTCACCATCTGTTCCGGTGTGTCGTATCCATGCATCACCGCCATGGCTTTATTGACCCTCAAATAGCGTCCCTCAGGGGTGATCTGGAACATTCCAACCACAGCGTTTTCAAATATTTCGCGGTAGCGTCCTTCGGCCTCAATTAAGGCCTCCTGGCTAAGTCTTCGATTAGTATCATCGCGAAACACAATGACATAGCCGTCCATTTTCCCGTTTCGCAATCGAATAGGAGCGACTGAATCGTCGACAGCAAGAGGTCGCCCTGATTTCTGCGTTAAAAATGCCTGCGCAGGGAACGCTACTGGTTGACGCTGGTATTTTGCTTCCGTCAAAAGTCGCTGCACGTCTACATCGGCTTCGCCAGGGCTACTGATTTTTAGTACGTCAACCAACAATTTGTCCTTCGCCTCATTTGCCGACCAGCCGGTCAGGATTTCGGCCTGTGGGTTCATGAACTTCACTCGATGCTTGCTATCGGTTGAAATTACCGCGTCTCCAATACTTGTAAGGACAGCATGGACGAGGCTGTGGCTTCGTTGGAGTGAATCAACAACCCAGCTGACCAGAATCCCTGATACGACGAAGGCCGTGAGCCCAATCGCGTCGCTTAGATTCGAGATGGACCATCCTGGTGGTGGCAGGTGATAGTACCCCGCGCCGATAGCCAGCACGAAAGTGGCGAGAATGCCAGAGAGAATTCCACCAAACCATGCAGACACGAGGCAGACTGGGAACAAAAAAGGAAAAACGCCGGGGCCAACCTGTCCGTTTAAAGCCACTGATAACCAAACGCTTGCCGCACTCAAGAGAGCAGCCAGAACCAAACGCACGAGCACACTGGAACGAATCAGAAAGAGGATTGTGCCAACGGACTTTGAAACCCCGGGTACCGTCATTGTGATCAAATCTTCATCGAACTGCTACCTCGCAGAATGATTACTTAACCGGATCGTTGCGAACTCAATCAAGCCCAACTCCGGGCAACCTGTGATTGGCCATGCTTGTTGCGGTGGCTAGCCAAGAATCTCTGCGAGGGTCGAGGATCTGCCAAAAGCAATGAGTTGGACCAATCCGCGATTGGTTGGCAGAAGCTTAAGCCTGCAAGACAAGTACGGTTGGCGGGATTGTTAAATGAGGAAGGCGCAGAACAATTCTCGCAGAGACTCTGCGCGCCAGTGCGCCGGCAAGGGTGTGGCGATGAACCGTGCTCGAGAGTTCCCATCCCAGGTTCGACGCGGTCTCGGAACTCTCAATGTCTCTTGAGGGCATGTTTCGGCTGTCGTGACAGAAACCGGGATCGCGCAGTTCACCGGCGTGTCACTTTCGTTGAATGCCGTTTCGGGTTGATCAGTCAGTGGGGAAATGGCCGCCACGGCAACCATGGTGGCGAGAGAAAGAACAAACGCACGCACGTTTCTCTTAAAAAACACAAAACACCAACCGGCGTAAACATACTAAACCGTGACTTTACGTGTCAACGAAATCCAGATCTGGTAGAGCTGCCTTGAGAGGGAGGGCCTGATCTGCTGCTCTCGCGGAAACAAGGTGCGTGAAAAAGATATTACGAAACTAAAACTTTTAGTCGGTGGCCGCGACGCACTCCGGCAAAAGTATGCGCCACCAAGAGAGAACATCCGCGACCCGATGGTAGGTGATTGCCAAAGGTTGATCCAAGAGGAAGATGCCAAGAGGCGCCGCGAATGGAGGATGAGTTGTTCGCCGCTGCCATGGAACTCGGCAAGTCTTTCGAAGGATAAGGACGCGCGAAAAGCCGTCCAATACGGCAGCGCTGGACCGTTCTCCGATCACAACGCGTCAAGTCGGATGTGAACCGATCAGAACGCATTCCCGGGGAACCGTTGAAGAATCCGTTTAGAGAAGATTTTCCAAACGGATCAGAAGCCCTCTGGTGATCTTCAAAACCGGCGGGCGGCAATGTTGCGATGTCGCCGGTCGGTTCGACCCCCTCTCGCTTCCGCCATTTTTTCAACTATCCGTTGCTTGGAGACTTCCCTCAGACCCGGCGCCGGTCAGTCCTTTGTTTTGAATATTGCGCGATTTGTATGTAAGTCATTCATTCACAACGGCCTGACCCATTGCAGAACATGGATTCAGTCGGGGAGAGTGCTGACCGAGTCGGGGACCGAGATTATTGAGGAAAATATTCTCGAGGTGACCTTGAAAGGGTTTTGCCCAAACCTGGCACCGGTTGCGGCGTATAATTCGCGGCCATAGGGGAGGTGGTCCGTGAAAAATCGGTTATTTCCCATCATACTGGCGTTTGCGTCAACAACGTCGATCGCTCAACTCAAGTGGTACAAGTTCGACAAAGCTTTCATCGACAGTCACTATTCACAAGACGAAGGAGCAATAGGAACGCTCAGTGCTTCTTCGATGCATCCCGCCAAGAATTCCCATACCGTGAGTTGCGGCGGAAATGACGGCGAGTTGCACATCGGTATCGATGAAGCATCTCTGAGAAACGGCCAGAGACCCGTATCGGCTTTCGCTAACCAGAGCGATAGTGACTTCGGCATGGTTGCGGAACCGCCAAATATCAAAAGAGGCCCTTTTTTGAACGCCATTGAAAATGCAGATGGGCAAAGGGCCGCATTTTTTGGTTACTTCCGGCTTTGGAACGAAGGCCACGACAGCGGGCAGATTTTCCCTAGTAATCCGCACCACGTTTTAGAAGTGCATCCCACATGGGGCATACGTTCTAGCAGTTTTAATTTTGCGCCACGACCGACAGTGATTTTTGCGACGCCCGGATTTTCGGGTTATGGTGCCAGCAAGTTCGTTTCGGTGCTTCAATCAGTGCCGACGTGGCTGCAAGTCGCTGAGGATCAGAGTTTCGTGTATGTACGCTTGATGAAGGCAGATAATTTCTATCAACTACCGGTCACAGTCAAGGAAATACGTACGTTTGGAAATGGTGCCGGAGTTGCGGCACTGGTGGATGTTTTTTCTGACTCTCCACATCAGCATCTCGTGTATTCCAACTTGACCGTGGTGACCGCTGCAAATGGTCCACTGGCTCCCCGACTGCAACCCGGTTGGTCAACGTTTTTGCTCGGCTTCTTTAGCGTCAATCTGAAGAAGGCAGAAGCTGTCGCATCTGGGCACGCTAGATCCAATGCAGTTCCCGCAGCGAGAGCACTAGAGTTTTTTGCATTCGGTGTACCGCAGCAGAAGGCAGTATCGAGTTCTAGCCCATGTACGGAGGAAGACGATTAGTGATCGGGGGAAACGTCAGGGCGCGATTAACAGAATCAGCTGGTACCGCTGCGACGCCGAAAAAGCCTGCCAGCATAAAAGCGCGTTCTCCCGGCAGTCTTAGAATCGAAATTTCACACTACCCCCAGCGGTGCGGGATGGGGCGTACTGGATCGGAATTTCTTCGCTTTCTTTCGCAATCCGATAGACATTATTGGAAACGTTAGTCACGTCAAACTCGAGATCCAGCTGTCGCGGTTCGATCTTCCAGAGGGTCATTCCTGCAGCAATATCGGAAATCAGGTGCTGGGGTAGGCGGCTTCCGCCTTCCACGATCGTGCCGCTGCCGTAACGCAGCGCGCTGCCAGTCCAGAACCCACGCCAGCGGCTGTGATAGAAAAGTTGGGCTGTTCCGGTGTGAGTTTGATCAAATGCAGGGATAATGCGCTCGCCGGCGGTAAGAGGTTCGTCCCCCGCAAACCCGCCTACAATCGGCCCATAGAAGTATGTCTTCTCGAGAGCGTATTGAAAGCGTGCGCTGATTCCCACTGATTCTAGCGGCCGCATATTAAGCACGAGTTCAGCCCCTGAAGAACGCGCTGCTTGGAAATTGATAGGGGCGAAGATCCGGGTAATTGAGATTTCATGGTTTTCAAAGGCGTTGTGGCCGGTATGGTGGTATGCATTCAGTTCCAAACTCACGCGCGGATGCAACTCCTGCGTCCATCCCAGTTCGAAGTAATCTTGCGTGTAGGGACGCACATTCCCTACGCGCTGGGTTGGATCAACAGCATTGTGCCCAAGGAAGCTCGCAAGGACAGAGAACTCGATTGGGGGTGGAGAAAAATAGCGATTGTAAGCGAAATGCATCACTGAATTAGTTTTTGAAAAGTGGTACGCAAGTCCAGCTCTGGGACTCGTTTGTACCCCCGTGCTTACCAGATCGAAATAGTCGTACCGAATTCCAAGGTCCAGGGTAAGATTGCGAACCGGAGAGAAGTGGTCCTGCAGATAACCGCTGGCTTGTCCACCCCGCAACCCGCCGCTGAATGAAGGAAATACATCGGGATCCCCTCGGCTATCAAAAAAGAAACTTTCGTTCTCGCGTAAACGCAACAAATCGACTCCTGCCTTGAGAATGTGTCCTCTCCAGTAATGAGACGCATCGCTCTTGATTCCGAGACTCAGAGGGAAGCGCGAAGCCACGGAATAAGGAGTAATTGGATCGGTGGTAGGCAGAACGCGATCAGAACTGGCTCGTTCATACAAAGAGGTGGAAAGCCAAGTGTAATCAGATGGCACGAAGGACCAATTCAGGATGGCGGTCTGCTGTCGAAGGTGGCGTTGCGCATCGCGGCCTACGGACTGATCGTCTGAGATATTAGGTTGCTGGAAGTTGTCGCCACCGCCCATCAGCAACAGCTTGAAGGCATTCTTAGAACGGGTTCTCCAATCAAACTGGGTTGTGAATCTGCTTCCCTTGCCGAAGTCGTAAAGCTCACGCGGCTCCGGCGGATCGAGAAAACGTGCGGAGGTGAATCCGTCAGCAAAGAGGTAGTATCCAAGCCCGTGATACTTGCCTCCGTACTCGGCATTGAGGTCGTAATTGTCGAGAGTCGCTCCGCGGAAGTTCACATCGCCGTGGCCGTGGAGGTCGGCGCCAGAACGTGTAGCAATGTCGAGTATGCCGCCAAAACGATTACCGTACTCCGCATTGAAGCCTCCCGTCATGAGATCCACGGTCTCAAAAATCTGCGGGCTGATGCCGGGGCTGAATTGCGGCTGGGTGTTGTCGAGGAATGACACACCGTTGATGAACTCGTGCAACGAAAATTCTGTACCACGCACGGCAAGGAAATTATCGTGGCTGTCACTTGCCCCCGGCATCAAATTCGTCACCAAGTCATTGGTGGATTCGGTCAGCGGTTCAGCGAGATTCTCCATGTCTTCGTGAGTGAACGTATAGGAACTGCCGGTTTTGCCGGGATCAACGATGAGTGACCGCGCATGAACAGCAACCGACTCCCGTACGGACTTGACCGGATGTAGTTCGATGGCAAGGGTAACGGATTCCCTCGGGCGCAGCACGAATTCATACTCTGTCGGGTAGAAACCGGGTGCTTCAGCCCGAAGTGCATACGATCCCGAACCCGAAGCGACGAACTCAAAATTTCCCCTCCCGTCAGACTGACGCTCGGAGATCTGCCCGTCCGCATGCTTCAGGCTTAGGCGGGCGACTCGAAGTAGCCTCCCCCCATCATCACGAACGGTGCCTCGAACGACCGTTTGAGAGGAACTCCATAAGGAGGTGCATAAGAAAAAGGTAAGCAACTGAATGACGCGCATAGACGGTGGCTCTAATTATCTAGGGCTCATTTGAGGCGCAATCCTAACACGATCTCTCGATGACCTGGATTTGAAAGATCAGACGGGGCTGACCGGTTGACAAGGCGATTTCACTCAACCACCCGTTCAGCGGCCGTCAGAGGAAGTGTCCGTGGCACCGCTTTCGGGCAGGACTTCACATGTTTTCAGGTAAGTACCTGAAAACAATATAAATCTTTGTAGCTGCCGTTCTTGGCAGGTTCTCATTCTCAGACCGCCGGGGAGCTGTCCTTTCCTTCGCCGATGGTCTGATCAGGGTCGAGCCAAAGTTAAGAAACTCGGCCGGTAGCAATGCGATCGAAGATCTGCTCAAGGTCGCGGGCCGCCAGACACGTCGGCGCCGGCATAGCTTGAAATGGTTCGGCGGGTCTCCAGGATGCAGCGGCAATACTCCGGGATTTCCAAAAACTGCGGGTCCGAGCGCAGGTTGGAATCGCGCATGCCTTGAAGCTGAGGACAGTTTCTGCCAGGACGCAATGAGCTTTCTTGAGCTTACCCCGCTCGGTGAACACTGCTCGCCGGTGGCGGCTCACAGGAACCTGGTTGCTGATTTCAGGAAGAACATCTTCCTGCGCATCCAAGTAACACCATTCCGGAACTTGGCTTTCGTTTTTGAGAGAGTTGGACCCCTGAGACAAACCTTGGGCCATTCCGTGTTTCTGTATTCAGTGTACTGATTGATCGAGAGAAGCAGGGTACGAGTGTTGAGCTAAGCATTTGTAAATGCGTGTTCTTGTCTTCTGAAACTTGAATCCGAGGTCACAGGAAAATTGGGTCGATCTTGTCATTCTTACCAGTGGAATGAGACCTCCTTTAAGAAGAGGGTCGTAACAATAGACTCAGGACTCGCGGAGGCCGATAGTAAGAGGCTGTCATCGCGCCCGATTGTACACAAGGAGAAATGCAGGAAGGAGTTCTACATGGGTTACGAAAGAATTGTCGCTGTTTACGATAACAGCGCAAAAGCAAAAGATGCTGCTCGGGCTCTTGAAAGTTCGGGTTTTTCCTCGAGTGAAATTAGCTTGATCCACCGCGATTCTCTCAGTGAAAAGGATGTCCACGACGGGAATTTATGGCAACGGGTTTTCGGTCGCGTTGTCTCAGACAGTGAAAGCGGCTCCTACAACCGTGCCCTCCAGTCTGGCGGAACCATTCTTTCTATGCGAGCCAAGGACACCGAGGTTCCGCGCGCAATGAAGATCTTGGACGCACACGAGCGCCTCGATTTGAATGAAACATCAACTACGACAGCAGCAGGTCACCCTGGAAGCGGCGTGAAAACAGAAGCGAAAGACGAAGTTCTACGCCTGGTCGAAGAGCAACTCGACCTAGGCAAGCGTCAGGTGGAGACTGGCAGGTCGCGGATACGCTATTTCGTTGTAGAAAAGCCGGTTGAATCACAGATTACATTGCACGAAGAGCACATGGAGATATCTCGGCGTGCGGTCACCGACACCACACTTCCTAGAGATCTCGATTGGAAAGATAAGACCATCGAAATTATTGAGACTAGCGAGCAGCCTGTCGTTACAAAAACGGCGCGCGTCACCGAGGAAGTGGTGATTAGCAGGCGAGGATCCGACCGAGTCCAAACCATACGTGACACCGTCCGACGCCAGCAGGTGGAGGTCGAGCGGGTACCCCGCGACATTAAGAAGGCCGCTTAATCCAAATTGACTTTGAATGGGCGTGGTTGCCTTACCTCGGGAGTGCTTGTATCAAGACCGAGCGGTGCAAGCACTTACCTCAACTGGACTAGCGAAAGGAGAAGCCATGTCCACTTCTAGATTCCCGTCATCGAGGCCAGAATCCGAGAGCCTGATCTCTGCTGTAACCCAACACTTCACACCCGACGTGATCCATTATGCAAGCTCAATGACTGGGGAATCCGCTTCTTCAAGTCAGCAGGCGTTGCATGCAGCCGTACCTACTGTTTTATTCGGGTTGACCAGCTTGGCTTCTACCGGAGAAGGGCAGAGCAGGCTATCCACGATGGTTCGCGAAAGCGGATACAGTGGATTGGCAGAGAATCCACTGTCGTTATTTCGCGGAGGAAGTTCGACGAATTACCTGATGTCGGCTGGGCAGCAGCATCTAGGTACACTTTTTGGAGGTAACCTATCTTCCGTTGTAGAAACCGTTGCCCAGTCCAGCGGTGTCGGGACCTCTTCCGCCAACAAGTTGCTGGCTCTGGTCACACCGTTAACCCTGGGTGTCCTTGGCCAGCGGGTTTCGGCAGAAGGTTTGGGGTCAGCTCGGTTGGGAGAACTACTCTTGAGTCAAAAGGCGAGCACGGCCGATGCTGCTCCTTCAGGCCTATCACGCGTCCTGGGCTTGGGACCAAAGGCAGTGCCGGCGCCAGCCACAGGCGTTCAACGGGAGACTGTTCTGAGTGCACCATCACGCATTGAGCACTTCTCCGAGGCGCTTCCTGTGGGCGGACGCAGAACGCCAAGCAGAAATCGGTGGTTTCCTCTCGCACTGGTGTTGGCGGGCATCGTATTGTTAGCCTATCTGATCGGCCGACCTCGCACTCCGCGCGTGGGGGACCTCGCTTCGCGGGGTATCTCTTCTGCCCGAAACGCCCTCACGTCGGTTACTCTGCCTGGAGGCGTGAACCTCTCTGTTCCAAGAGATTCCATCAGCTATAGTCTTGCGAACTTCCTCGGCGATACGTCTGCGACCGGCCTGCCTAGAACTTTCGTGTTTGATCATTTGAATTTCGAAAGCGCGTCGACTCAGCTGACGCCGGACTCGGCCGGGACGGTGAACCAAGTGGCACAGGTTCTGCGCGCATATCCCAACGCGCAAGTGCAATTGGTAGGAAATACAGACAACACCGGCACTCGCGAATCCAATCAGAAGCTGTCCGAAGACCGAGCAGACGCGGTAAAAACCATGCTGGTTAATCAAGGCGTGAGACCCGACAGAATCTCAACGCAAGGCCTCGGACAAGATCATCCGGTTGCGCCAAACGATACCGAAGAAGGACGTGCGCGAAATCGTCGTATCGAACTGAATGTGACACACAAATAGACTGGCGACATCGGCGCTGCCGAGCTTTACAAACAAACCCGTGAACAGAGAATGACATAGACTTTACCAAGAAGTGACAATCGAGGTCATTTTCGAACTGTAGCATTCTCCGCGAACGGGTAAGTGGCGGGCTTTCGCCTTGTCGGAGTCCCAGCCGTTTCCCGTCTTCAGGAGGATGGTAATGTTGCGGAAAAGTCTCATTTTCGCTTTCGCGGCCGTATCGGTACTGACAATTTGTTCGACTACGGCTTTAGCGCAGTACAAGCTTGTGAATCTAGATTCGAATCAGATCAAAGGTGCAAAAAATGATGACCCGCTGCTCGTGAACGGCTGGGGTCTCGCTCGCTCGGCAGGAAGCCCCTGGTGGGTGGGGGATCAGGGCTCAGGGTGGTCCACCCTTTACGACGGAATGGGGACCAAGCAGGGACTGGTTGTTTCAGTTCCGCCAGCCGCCAAACAATTCGTTGGCCAGCCAACTGGGGTGGTGTGGAACGGATCCAAGGAATTCCAGATCCAGGGTTCGCCCGCAATTTTTATTTTCGACACGCTGGATGGGACCATCAGCGCGTGGTCGTTCGCCGTAAATCCCAAGAGCGCAATGGTCGTTGCAGACAATTCTGCGAATGGCGCGTCCTATACGGCGCTTGCCATTACGAACCAGCCTTCGGGAAATTCATTGTTCGCTGTCGATAACGCAAACAACAAGATTGACATCTACGACGGCACGTTTACCTGGACGGGCGTGTTCGCGACTGATCCCAATGTGCCGAGCGGAATGTCAGCATTCGGCATTCGCGACATTGGCGGCACGGTCTTCGTAGCCTGGGCGCCACCGGATGGAAGTGCTGGTGGTTACGTCGATATGTACAGAGAAGACGGGAGTCTGATTGGGCCGTTCACGGCAGACAGGCATTTGAACCAGCCGTGGGGATTCGCAGTGGCTCCGGCGAACTTTGGGCCGCTGAGCAATGCGCTGTTGATCTCCAATAACAATGATGAGGGGACCATTGTTGCCTTCGATATGAAGGGACATTTCATTGACTATCTGCGCAGTGTACCTGGTCGGCCGATCGTTATCGATCAACTGTGGGCGATTGATTTCGGCGGGGGCACGGCAAACAATGGCGCAACCAACACCTTGTACTTTACTGCGGGTCCGGCAAATAACCTAGCTGGTACATTCGGCATGATTGTCCCAGGTCGTAAATAGATCGTCGGTTCATTGGACTCACGGGAACAACTCCTATCAAAATCGCGGCCGGGATCGGCGAATGCGAAACCGATCAGACCGGCCGCGAACCTTCGCGGATTTGCAGCGCTTTAGGTCGGCGAGAACTTCCGAGTCACTGCCGCCGCAAGGGATGATCCCCTTTCGCGGCGCCCGAGAGCTCATTTCGCGAGCGCCTCGCGGTTTTCTTTCGCCCAATCACTGTCGGCCGGGACCTCTTTCATGGGTGGTCCACCCTCTGTCCCGCAGGCGCATGGGCCTTGCATCTTGGCCTCGGTCATGCAAGAGCAAGATTTTGTTTTCAGGCATGCACAGACGTAGACAGTCTTCTTCGGCTGTTTCTGTTCAGATTTACGCGCAGATCCGTCTGTAGGTATAACCGCTAATAACAGAAGCAGGAGCGAAGCGTGAGCAAACTTGCGTTGTGTTTTCATGCTGTTTTCTCCGTGTCCGATCATTCTGCTGGATTCGAGCTCAATCGCTTTTTACCCCTCAAGTCAAGCGAAAGGCGCACATTGGAACACAACTTCTGCGAGGGTTTTCCTGGTTCCCATACTTGAAGGACCCGCCCGCACCTGGTTTGGTGCGAGCGGGTGGCAACAAGACGGATCAGAAATACAGCTTCGCTCCGAACTGGAAAACTCGCGGATCGAAGGCGGATGTAACTGCCCCGAAGTTGTTTGTGATTTTTCCGAATGTCGGACTCTGTGGGTTTTGATCAAAGCTGGCCGAATTGCTCACTTGACTGAATTGTGTGTGATTCCATGCGTTGAAGCTTTCCGCACGGAGTTCCAACCGGCTGCCGCTGTCGTTGAATGCAAAGCTCTTGAACAGAGACAAGTTCCAGTTTTGGCGGCTCGGCCCGCGTAGGGAGTTGTGACCTGCATCTCCCCAGGCACCGAGTGCCGGCAAGGCAAATGCTGAGGTGTCAAACCATGCCCCAACGGTGTGCGGATATGACACCCTGCCCACCTGATCGGGACGATTCGTAGTGAGGGGGATGCCATTGCTGCCCTGGCCACCTGAGAGTTGTGGGTTGATTGGGACCCCAGAGGTGATGGTGATGATTCCCGAGACCTGCCAGCCGCCAAGTGTGGATTTCAATAAGCGGCTTTGGTTGTTCCGCAGGAGCGGGATATCGTAGATAAAGTTCACGGCAGCGTTGTGGGTGCGATCAAACCCGCTTGGTCCGACATCGTATCTCCAGCCGGCATAGGGGTTGGAGATGCTTCCAAGGTCGCCACCGCCGCTGCCTGCCGTGGTGGGATCGATGGCGCGCGAGAGCGTGTAGTAGGCACGCAGGCTCAGATCCTTCATCTGTGTGTTGAGATCGATCTGCAGGCCGTTGTAATGAGAGTTGGCTTCATTTCTGGATAGGCGAATGACCTGGAATCCCGGGTAGGGCAATCCCGGCGCGTTGTTGTACTGCGCGCCGTTAATGAGAGCCGGCAAGTAACTCTCATCCGGCAGATTGGTGTATGCGTAGTCGTTCTGATGCCGGTTCTGATTGCCGACGTACGCGATCGACAAAACCGACCTGGCATTGAGCTGCTGCTGAATACCAGCGCTGTATTGGTAGCTAACGGGCTGCTTGTACTGATCGACGTCCACCCCGGTGATGCTGGCAGGATTGATCGGTTTCGGGGCTGCTGTTCCTGTCGACAACAGAAGGCTTGGGTTTTCAAACCTTACGCTGTTGTTGTTTACATTCAAGCTGAAGGGGATGTTGGACCCGGCGTTATACATGTCGTTGCCCTGGATGCGTTCATACATAACGCCCCACCCGCCCCGAATCACGGTTTTGCCTTTTTCGCTCAGATCGTAGGCGAAACCGATGCGCGGGCCAAGGTTCGCCCAGTGATTGTTCACGAGGCCCTTCGGGACACCATTTTGGCCGGAAATGCCGATCCCATTCAGATAAAGCTTAACTCCCGCAAGAATTGGGTTCGGGCTCGTGCCGAGTCCTGGGCTCGAAGGATCAATCGTGCCGTCAGGCAACACGATCGCGGCCTTCGACGGGTCATACAGGGAGGGATAGAAATTCCCCATCCGGCGGTTTGCCTCGTAGGTGTGCGGGATTCCATCCCAGCGCAACCCCAAGTTCACAGTGAGTCTGCGCGTCGTGCGCCAATTGTCCTGAACGTAGGCTGCCCAGGAAACGTTATTCCAAAACCCGTGGTCCTGAACGGCGAGTTCGTTATATCCTTTGGCGGTTCCCAACAGGAAATCGGCAAAGTCGTTCCCCGTGTAGGTGCCGTCGAAATTAAAGGCGCCCTGGGTGGTGCCGAACAGGTCCTGCACTTTCTTGTAGATGGCCCAACTTCCACCGAGCTTCAGCTGATGCGATCCTTTGGTCCAGGAAACATCATCTCGGATCTGATAGTCGTCTGCCTTGTTGTGCCAGGGCCAGCTCGCGATTTCAAACCGCGCACCGGTTGAGCCGTTCAAGTCGATATTGGGGATGCGATTGTCGTTGTTCGGTCCGGTGAACAGCCTTGACCCGGACGAGTCATACCCGGTGGGGAGGGAAAGGCTCGTGAGCCCGGATCCGGCAAAGGGAACGATATTGATCCGGTTCCCGTTGTAGTTAAACGAGGTTTCGTTCAGTAAGCTCGGCGTGATTGCATGCGTGGCGTGAACGACTGCGCTGTAAGAGGGATTACCAAAAGTGTCCCCGACAGTCGGAATGTTGGCGCCGCTCCACTGGCTCACTCCGAATGTCTGCGACACTTGCTCGGCAATGAAGTGTCCGAATACAGAAAACTTGCTATTGAAGTTGTGATCGATGCGCGCAACTTCCTCGGTGAGGTTGGTGGGAGAATTATTGCCGCCGACAAAGGTGGGATTCCCATTGGCGTCGACAGAATTAGGAGCAGGGAAAATACCGGCGCTGACTAAGGCAGCCGCATTGGCCGAGATCATGCACGATGGAATGGTGTTATTGGGGAAGGGTGAGCCTTGCACGATTCCTGCGGGCAGAACACCGCCGGGACAATTCCTGGCCAGAACCGACGGGGACACTTGGTTCACGCTCGGAACATTGATGGTTGTATTGCCGAAATTTCCGGTGTACTGAGAGGTCGTCGGAACTGTTTGGTTGGTGAGTCCGCCTTGTATCAGGCGCCGCCATTCCATGTTGAAGAAGAAGAAGGTCCGGTTGCGGTCGGGGTTATAGAGTTTTCCGAGTGTCACCGGCCCGCCCACGTTGAATCCGAAGACGTTGAGCCGAAGTTCTGCGACTTTTTGGGGCGCAGGATTAAAGTAATTGCGAGCGTCAAAGGCGTCGTTACGATTGAATTCCCAAGCAGACGCGTGCAAGCTTCTGGTCCCGGACTTAAGAACCATGGTCATCGTTCCCGCTGAGGAAAGTCCGTAATCAGCACTGTAATTCGAGGTCAGTGTACGGAACTCAGCGATCGCATCGCTGGAGGGTGCGATGCTCATTCCACCCGCTCCGCCCCGATCGTCATTCTCTCCGCCGTCCAGAAGATAAATGTTGTGGTTCTGGCGCAAGCCATTGAACTCCACGGAGGCATCGCCGCCAACCGGCGTGTTCACGACGCCCGCGCTCATTCCGCCGCCGCCGATCTGGCTGGACGCTCCTGGGACCAATGCCGCCAACTGGTACATGCTCCTCCCGCTGACGGCGATTTGGGAGATTTGCTGCCCGGTAATGACGTTGCTGATCTCGCCGGAATCGGTCTGCACCTTCACCGGGTTCGCCTCGACGGTGACCGTTTCCGAAGTGCCGCCAACCTGCATTTGGAAGTCAACCCGATCGCGATCGCCGACCTGAAGCACGAGGTTTTTCTGCTCGGCCGTCTTGAATCCAGCCGCCTCTACTTTGATGCTGTAGTGTCCGATGTTTAGATCGGGCACCACATACTGCCCAGCGTCATTGGTCTGGGTCTTTTTGACCACCCCGGATTCTGTGCTGGTGATGGTGATGTTAACGTTCGGTAACGATGCGCCCGATGGATCTGTAACCGTTCCGACGATAGTTGCCTGTTGAGCAATGGCAAAGAAGCAGGAGGCGACCAAGAAACAAATTAGGAAGGCCGCCCAGCGGAAACGCAATTTGTGTGAAGAAAGGGGCAGTGCGCCTGCAATAGCATCGTGGCCCTGCCAAATGCACGTCGAACTCATAGACATCACTCCCAAAGACATTGTGGATTGAGGTGCCGAAGGCTCCTGGCTAGACAGCCTGCACTTCTAAATGGATTGCTACAATACCCACATCTTGTGGAGTTAACATAGCCACTTACTTGATTCGGTAAGTTGCTGAAAGCTGGCCTCTGTCGCTCTACGGTTTGACAAGCCAAGAAAATAGTCTTCCCTGGAGGCCTATTGACGTGAATTTGATATGGCCACTAAGATCACCCTACTGTGAGGAAAGTCTCTTCGGCGGTCTTCCCGCTCATTGCCATCGATAGAAACGCGCCTGAGGCGTTGTATCAACAAATTTACGAGGCCTATCGCTCCGCGATTGTGGGTCGGACGCTTCGTCCTGGGCAGCGTGTTCCCTCCACCCGAATGCTGGCGAACGAACTTGGTATCTCGCGCATTCCCATCCTGAACTCGTATGCCCAACTGCTGGCGGAAGGATATTTTGAAAGCCGCGTGGGGGCGGGAACCGTGGTATCTCGTTCCTTACCCGACCAATTTCCAGTTACCGCGACTCGAGGTGCTCGTGGTACCAAAGCCATGCAGAGCCCCAGGCCGCTTTCAAAAAGAAGCTTTGCCATTGATAAGAATGTGCCATGGCGTCGTGGGTGGGGGCCTTTCGGCGTTAGCCAGGTTGCCGTCGAACATTTTCCATTTCAGACATGGAACCGTCTCATCACCCGGCAGTCTAGGCAGAATCTCGCTAAATCACTCGACTATGGCGATCCGATGGGCCTAAGGAAACTTCGCTCCGCGGTTGCGAATTATGTGCGGGCTGCCCGAGGAGTGCGCTGCGAAGACGAGCAAGTCATGATCGTGAGCGGCTCGCAACAGGCGCTCGAAATCGCTGCCCGCGTTCTGGTTGACCCTGGCAATTCGGTTTGGATGGAAGAGCCGGGCTACCGCTTTGCTCATCGAGTTTTCGGATTTCATGGTTGCCGTATCGTTCCAGTGCCGGTGGACTACGAGGGAATGAACGTCTCCGAAGGAATCCGGCTGGCTCGCAATGCTCGCGCGGCCCTAGTGACTCCCTCTCACCAGTACCCGCTGGGCGTAACCATGGGCGCTTCACGGCGGCTGCAACTTCTGGATTGGGCAGAACAGACTGGAGCCTGGGTGATAGAAGATGACTACGACAGTGAATATCGCTACCAAAGCATGCCCATCGCGGCTTTGCAGGGGTTAGACAGCAACTCCCGCGTGATTTACATCGGGACGTTCAGCAAAGTGCTTTTTCCCTCCCTTCGGCTTGGCTACATCATCGTTCCCACTGATCTTACGTCGGCTTTCCAGTCGGTCCGAACCGCCATGGATATTGGCCCACCACACTTTTTTCAATCGGTACTGGCGGACTTTATCGCGGAAGGCCATTTTTCACGCCATGTTCGAAGAATGCGCGTTGTCTATAGTGAGCGTTGCCAATCCATGATTGACAGCATTCGGAATGCCTTCGGATTTGGAGCCGATATTACTGGGGGCCATGCGGGCATGCACCTGGCTGTTACGTTAAAGGGAGTTCGCGACCGTGAAATCGCGCTCCGCGCTGCAGATGAAAATCTGTGGTTGTTGCCCTTATCCGCCTCCTATTTAGAGCGACCTTTGCGGCATGGATTCATTCTTGGCTTCGGAAGCACGAGCACAGCGGAAATACCTGCAGCCGTTCGAAGATTGCGATCCTTGATCAGCGGTTCGCGTTAGAGTTCAACCCTGAACATCTCGATCGTGAGTTCCCGCGGGGAATCAGGATCCACCTTCTCAGGTTTGGTTAATTTAAAAGCATTGCTCGCAACCCTCGCGCGCAGGCTGGGCATCGGACAGGCGAATAGAGGTATCCCATGTGCCGACTCAGTCTTCTCTTCGCAGCAGCAATTGTTCTGCCCGGAATGGCGTTCGCGCAGACCGCCGGAACTGACAGCTCACAAGAGCAGCCCACAACCCCTGCGACCTCCAGCCAGCAGATCAACATCACGATGACGCGCTCGAGTTCCCAACCCAGTGCGGCGGAGCAGCAGGAAGTGAGAAACAACCTGAAAGACGTGCATTTTGCGTTTGACCAGTACGACCTCGATGATCCAGCGCGGCAAGCACTGCAAGAGAACGCGAACTGGTTGAAGGCGAACCCAGGAGTGACGGTTTCGATCGCGGGGAATGCGGATGAGCGCGGCGACATCACCTACAATCTGGTGCTATCCCAAAAGCGGGCTGAAGCAGTTCGAGACGCGCTTGTCTCGTTGGGCGTGCCCGCTGAGCGGATTCAATTCACAACTGGATGGGGCAAGCTCTACCCGGTCTGCGCGCAAGCAGATGAGAGCTGCTGGGCGCAGAACCGACGGACCCATTTGACGGCAGGAAGCACCCTGCAGAAGGATGTGCTCGCAATGGACAAGCTGACACCCGCGATCCTGGCTTGCGCGACAATGGATTGCCGATAGTGGCCGGACGAGAGGACTTGCCTTGAGCCAGGGATGATCTGAGGCTGGTGTTCGAGCTCTCACCTGCTAGAGCAATGACATTAGCAGCTCTGCCCTCGCGGAGTGAGACGTCTTATCTGCTCAACTTGATTTCGCTCGAAAAGCGACACCCGCGAAATCTAACCATTCTTACGGGGCTTGATCCGGTCAGGTGATGGGTGGCCAAAGCCGCGCCTGAAGAATACCCAGATTTGCTTGTCAGCAGTCGTGCTCCGTGGCACCGGGGTTCTCAGGGAGCTTAGACCGAGCTTCCCTGACACCCATTTGCCAAGAACATCTCTTGAAGCACCTTGCGAGGTCTGCGGTTCACAATATCTCGGCCCACCCGCCACCGAATTGATTTCTGTACTAGGGGGCCCATTCCTCACAAGCGGACGGCAGGCCGTTTTCCGATGAAGAAGCTGGGAAGACTGTGGACTCGGCTCGAAACTAGCGCCCGGGTATCTGTAAGAAGTACTAGTTGCCGAAGAATATCGGCGTGGCCAATGATGGGCCGCAAGCGCTAGTCTCGAGCACGCACTCTTCCCCAATCGACAATGGGGGGTGCTCTGAGAGCGAATGAGGAATCGGAGGGGGTGTAGGTTGCTCGCTGAAAACACAGATCTCACAAGCAAAGAATGGGCCATTACCGCGCTTATTTCTCAGGGAAGTACAAACAACGAAATCGCTGCATCCATTCAAGCATCAGAGTCAATGATCCCGGATCACCTGCGAAAAATCTTTCAGAAGACCGGCTGCTGGAATCGGACCGAGGTCGCTTTATGGTATTTGGGGAGGGGAGTGGAGAAAGAAAGGCGCTCCCTGGACAGACGGGAAGCAGATTCAAAGATGAGTGACGAGCGTCAGAAGGGGCGTCGTCACACGCCAGAGCGTTCTCGCAGGGCGAATGAGCAGCATGACCTCAACTTGGACGAGTGATGGCAGCGAGAGCGCGGGCTGCTAGTGCTACTGGTTGCTTCCTCGCTCTCAAGACTCGCCACGCACTCCGGAGCCTCGAGCTCGTTTGGGAGGAATGTGAGAGCTTACAAAAAAGCGAACTTCGTCGCGCTCGTGATCGCGATCGCCTCCTGTGCTCAGGCACAAAAAGTCGAGGTCGGATACGACAAGAGTGTGAACTTCGAGAAATACAAGACTTACAGCTGGGCTGAGGCTGCCACGCCGCCGGCTCGTCCCATGCTCTATCAAACGGTGGTCGGGTGGATCGACGGTGACCTGAATTCCAAGGGCTTTCAGCGTGTCGACAAGGATGGCGACCTCATCTTGGAAGCCACCGGAGGAATAGGATTCGGGATTTCCGTAGCGGGAGGTCAGCCCTTGACGTCTTCGTACAACGGGCCGCCCCCCTCTCTCAATGCAACCATGTGGACGGGCGCCGGAGGCCAGAGGGAATTGATGCCTGCAGTTCCAGACGCGAGCCTGGAGTTGAAGTTTATCGACCATAGGGCAAACCAGATTGTTTGGTCCGGCCTCGTCACGCAAGCCCTTGACATGGATCGCAAAGATAAGTCGCTCGATCTGGTAGACAAAGCGGTTACCAAGTTGCTCAAGCGATTCCCACCGAAAACATCAAAGTGAGCGTCCGCCTTCTGCCAACTTGCCTCGAGACCGCGTGAGCTCGTCTACAAACCTAGTCGTTCGATGACACTCGCCTGCTCGTCCGGCTGTCCTGCAAAGAGTAGCTCGCTTGATTCGGGAATATGAATGAAGTCAACTCGGGCTGATCCCCACTGTGGTAAAAACGAGACATTCGATGTTCATGACCGATGGGCTTCGCTCCCAACGCGTCCAGCATGGCGGCTTTGCTAAAGATTTGAAGAATTAGATTTAGGAAACGATTCCAGACCGGATCAGGACACGTTTCCTGACCTTCCGACCGGCGGGTGAAACTTGCGGTGTCAGCCGGTGGATTCGGTCGGAGTTGCGCCACGTTGGCAGGTTGACCGTTCGGTGAATGTGTGAATACCCTGAATCGAGAGTTCTCTCAGAAATGAGCGATTTGAAAACCCTTCTTGTGCTTTCCTGCCTGTTCTACCCGGGCGATATAGTTGGGAGCGACAGCTGGCAGGCAATTTCGAATGTCTCCAGCGTACAGGTGCTAGCGCAGGGCGTAGAAGTCGCGGCTGGTCAGGCGAGAGTACGCGTGACCGCCGTCGCCCCTAATGCGGTTCGCCTTCGGTATGCCCCCAGTGGTCAGTTCCGAGCGGAGCATTCCTTTGCCGTGTTGCCCGAAGCTATACGGCCGGAATCTGTCCGTGTCGATCAGTCCGAGGACGCTATCTCCTTCGACAACGGATCTCTGCGGGTGAAAATCATTCGGTCGCCTTTTCGTGTGGTGTTTTTGGACCAACAAGGGCAAGTTATTTCGGAAGATCGCGCCGGATCCGCCGTCGCCTTCCGCGGGGATGAATTTCGTGTCTGGAAGTCGATGCCGGAAGACGAACACTACTTCGCTCTGGGGGACAAGAGCGGGCCCCTCGACCACCGTAATTTGGCTTTCACAATGTGGAACACAGATGCATTTGGTTGGCAGGAATCGACCGATCCTCTCTATAAGGACATCCCGTTCTTCCTGGCGATGCGGAAAGGGGCGGCTTACGGTGTCTTCCTCGACAACACCTACCGCACCAGTTTTGATTTCGGAAAGGAGTCGCGCGATTTTTATTCGTTCGGAGCCGACGGAGGGGAACTCGACTATTACTTCTTCTACGGGCCGGATCCTAAGCGCGTGATTGAAGATTTCACCACGCTTGTGGGCCGCGCACCGCTGCCTCCCCTGTTTGCCCTGGGATACCAACAGTGCCGGTACAGCTACTATCCGGAATCCGAGGTGCGGGAGATCGCCGCTCAGTTTCGGAAGCGAAAGATTCCCGCAGATGTCATTTACTTGGACATTGATTATCAGCAGGATAATCGTCCGTTCAGCGTCAACCGTGAACGGTTCCCGACCTTTGAGCAGATGATTAAGGATCTCAAGGCGCAGGGCTTCAATGTGATCGCCATCACTGACCTACATATTGCCAAGTATCCCGGATACAAACCTTATGAAGAGGGGATGAAGGGCGACTACTTTGTCAAAAATCCCGATGGTTCTGTCTATGTGGGAAAAGTTTGGCCAGGCGATAGCGTATTCCCTGATTTTACCCGTGATGCCGTCCGCAAGTGGTGGGGAACCCTCTATGCCGATTTCGTTAGGATGGGCATTCGTGGCTTCTGGAACGATATGAACGAGCCATCCATTTTCGAACGCCCCGACAAAACCATGCCTCTCGACACAGTGCATTCGGTTGAAGGGCGGAAGACAGACCATCGCGAAATCCACAACGTGTTGGGGATGCAAAATGCACGCGCGACTTACGAGGGACTTTTGCGCCTCGAACCCGATGTTCGGCCGTTTGTCCTTACCCGAGCCGCCTATGCAGGGACGCAGCGCTATGCAGCTACCTGGACAGGCGATAACAGCAGCACCTGGAATCACATGCGGATTTCGATTCCCCAGCTGCTCAATCTCGGCCTGTCGGGATATAGCCTGGTCGGGGATGACATCGGCGGTTTTGCGGGAAGCCCAACCCCCGAGTTGCTCACTCGTTGGATGGAACTTGGGGTTTTCAACCCTATCTACCGAAACCACGCCACGAAAGGCAGCCGCAACCGCGAGCCGTGGGTGGATGGGCCCCAGCATGAGGACATCCGGCGCCAGTACATCGAGTTGCGATACAGGTTGCTGCCCTACATCTACACAGGCATCGAAGAGAGTTCGCGAACCGGCATTCCGCTGATGCGCCCCATGTTCTTGCAGTATCCAGCTGAGGACGGCCTGCAGTCGGTGGAAAACGAATTCATGTTTGGTGGCGATCTGCTGGTTGCGCCAAAGATTGACGAAAAAGTCGGGCCCTACGAAGTAAAGCTGCCGCAAGGTGTCTGGTACGACTTCTGGACGGGAAAAACTGTCAGCGGTGCCACCCAGCAAATGGATCCGCCACTCAACGCCGTGCCCGTGTTTGTGCGCGCGGGAGCGATTATTCCGCAGGCGCCCGTGGTCCAATCCACCAGTGAGGTTCCAAAGGGCCCATTGGAACTGTGGGTTTATCCCGGGTCTGATTGCCGCGGCTCACTTTACCAGGACGACGGCAACACGTTGGCTTATCAACGTGGAGCATTCCTGCGTATGCAGTTCGCCTGCAATTCGAACTCAGAATCCATGAAGTTCCACTTCTCCACGCCCCAAGCTCAATTCAAACCGTGGTGGACCACCATCAAAGCCACCTTCTTCGGCTTTTCAAAAAAGCCGCAGAGCCTTCAATCAGGAGAGAAGGTGGTCGAAGGCTGGGCGTACGATGCTGCCCGCGGCAGCGTGAGCGTCACTTTGCCTGAATCGGCTCAGGGAGAGATCGTCATAACGCGCTAGGGCTCTGTGCAACGGCTGGTGCGAAGCGGCTTGGTCAGTTGTCGGCCGAGAAAAGGACTACTCGCCGCGCACGAGTCGCAGGGTATCGGCGACCGCGTCCTCTCTCCCTTTGCCTCTTCCGTTCGGGCTCTCGACCGAAGGCACCTCGGTATCACCCTCGCCAGGAGCCAAAAACAGATTGCTTACCAAGCCTTGCTGTTTCGTGTAGAGCTCGAAATAGCGTCCTTGGGCGGCGTAGAGCTCGTCGTGGTTGCCGCGCTCGACGATGTGTCCCTGTTCGACAACAAGAATCTGGTCGGCACGCCGGATTGTCGATAGGCGATGGGCAATGACGAATGTCGTACGTCCGCGCATGAGATAGGAAAGGCCTTCCTGAATCATTTGCTCCGATTCTGAGTCCAGGCTGGAAGTCGCCTCGTCCAAGATGAGAATTCGCGGTTCCGCCAGAATCGCTCGCGCGATCGAAATGCGCTGGCGCTGGCCGCCCGATAACTTAACTCCGCGCTCGCCAACAATGGTGTCGTACTTGTCGGCGAAACTCTCGGCGAACTCATCCACGCGAGCGATGCGGCAGGCGCGCAGAATGTCTTCGGCGCTTGCATCGGGGCGCGAAAAGGCCACATTCTCGCGGATGCTTCCGTCAAAGAGAAATGAATCCTGCAACACGACGCCGAGTTGGGTGCGGTAGGAATCAAGCCGTACCGTGCTCAGGTCGGATCCGTCCACCATCACCGCGCCTTGTTTCGGAGTATAGAAACCGGAGATCAATCCGATGATGGTAGATTTTCCGGAGCCCGAGGACCCAACCAGGGCGGTGACCGTGCTCGGCGAAGCCTGAAACGAAATGTCGTCGATCACCGTACGAACGCCATCGTAGCTGAAACTGACATGTTTGAAATCAACCTTGCCCTCGATCGCCGGCAGGGACACGGTCCGACGCGGATCGTTGTCTTCGGCCGCTTCCTTCAGGATTTCCTGGGTGCGTTCGAGACCAGCCACAGCTTCTGTGAGCTGCGTGCCGATCTGAACAATCTGCATCACTGGGGCGATCAGGAACCCCATGAACAGCGTGTAGGTTAAGAACCCGCCGACGGTGAGAGATCCGGCAAGAATCTGCCGAGCGCCGACATACATGATGACCGCTCCGACGATGCCAAGAAGCATGCTTGCCGACAGCCCCATGACTGAGGTCGCGGTGAGAGTCTTCAGTACATTTTCCAGCAGCCGCCTCACGCCTGCTGAGAAAACCTTCTCTTCGCGCTCTTCCGCGTGATATCCCTTGACCACCCGTATCCCGCCTATCGATTCTGCCAGCCGTCCGGTGACCTCGGCGTTGATTTTCCCGCGCTCGCGAAAGATTGGACGAATCGTCTGAAAAGCCTTCTTTAGTGCCAAAGCGAAGGCCGCGAGGAAACCGAAAGCCAGTAAAGTCATGACGGCGCTGATCTGGAAAAGAACGACGAGTGCGATGGTGGCGGTCAACAGGCCGCCGACCAGATCCACCAGCCCGGTGCCGATCAGGTTGCGGACGCCTTCCACATCACTCATGATTCGCGAGACGAGGACGCCGCTTTTCGTCGAATCGTGAAACGAGATAGACAGCCGACCTACGTGCGCCTGTACCTTTTGCCGAAGTTCGGTAATCAACCGCTGTGCAGCTTTCGAAAGCAGTTGCGTGAGCGAAAAGGAGGTAACACCCTGAATCAGGGTCGCCCCGAGGACTCCGAACACGATCGGCTTTAACAGGTTGACCTGGTGCTTGGCAATGACATTGTCGATGAGAAATCGGGTTGAGTAGGGAAGAACTAATGAGGCCACGCGGTTGATGGCCATGAGAACGAAGCCCAAGGCAAGCAGTTCTCGACGAGGGCGAACCAGTTCCCGAACCAGAGGAAGTACGGTGCGAAGCTTCGGGCGCGTTGATCCCGGCTCAGATGCCTTGAAATGATGGGGAACTGTCCTCATGGATGATTGGATACTCGGCTGCCGCTATGGCTTCAAAATGTATGCTGCGGACGCTTTCCACCGAATTCCCCGGCCACTTGGGGGAGAACTACATACTGAGGTCCAGGCGATAGAGAACATGCCTTCGTAGGGGGTGCCCGGGCGGAAGTTGAGGATGATCGAAATCCTCGAGCGGATCATGCGTCATACCGAGCTTCTCCATAACACGCCGAGAGCGAACGTTCTTGGGTACTGTAATACTGATCACCTCTGGCAGCCGAAGGACCGTCCGGGCATGTTCCAAAACGGCTTGAGCGGTTTCGGTTGCCAGGCCTTGGCCCCAGGCCTGCCACACCAACCGCCATCCGATCTCCACGCAAGGCGTGAAATGGGCGCGAAACGATGGCACACTCAGCCCAAGGAAGCCGGCAAAGCTGCCGTCAGATCTGAGTTCCGCCGCATACAGTCCGAATCCGTGCTTTCGAAAATGACTTTCGATCTTTGAAATCAGCGCATCGCTCTGGGCGGCTGAAAGCGGCGAGGGAAAGAACTCCATTACCCGAGGATCGGCATTCATTCGCGCAAACGGCTCGTGATCGGAGTCTCGCCAGTAGCGAAGAATCACACGAGGAGCCTCGATGATCGCGGACTTCGTCATTTGAAATCCTAGGCAACTTGCGGCCTGCTAGTGAGCCTTCGCCTCATACCTCTTCGTCCTCTTGAGTCGTGAGTTGTAAACCTCGAAGCTGCCGTCCGGCCGCGCCGTAAGCACCAGGTATTCTCCGGAGTCGGGCCCCTGCGCATTGGCGATCAATTCGCTCGGCACGTTATAGGAAAGGTCCCCTTCGGCGTAGTGCAGCTGCCAAAGGTCTTCGATGTGGGGAGACTTCTTGATGACCTGCGACGATCCTGAGGAACCTCCTTTTCTCGCGCCATTGTCCATAATTGCGACCCGGGGGGCGATGCCATGGACGAGGGCTGAGGAACCACTTTGTTCCGATCCGTGGTGCGAGACGACGTAGATATCAAGTTTCCCCAACTTGTTCACCGGACACATGAGCTCCATCTCCTTGTCACGGGTGAGATCGCCGAGGTCGAGAATGCGCAGTTTGCCAAACGTGGCCACAAAACCAAGGGAACGCATGTTCTCCGTCGTGTCCGCCGGATACTGTTCCGCACCCTGGCAGGCAGGATTGTCGCCACCGGCTCCGGGGAGCGGCTTCCCCAGGAGATTGCCGTCGGCGCTGACGACAACCGCATCCATTCCGGTGATAGGTAGCTTGTCTCCGGGCCTTGCGACCAAATGCTTATATTTGCCTTCCCGCAGCAATTTTTCGTAAGCCTGCCAGACCTGCATGGTTCCCTGGTCCCCGGTCTCACGGTTTTCCCCGTGATCAATGAAGGTGCCAATGGGAAAGCGCTCCGCAAGTTGCGGTGCGCCGCCAACGTGGTCCATATGAAAATGAGTGATGAGGATGTAATCGATCCTGCTAAGGCCAGCTGCTTTAGCGGCCGCGACGATACGCCCGGCGTCACGCCCCGTGAACCCTGGCCAGCCAGTGTCGACCAGCATGGACTGCCCCGTTGGGGTCACAAACAACGTGGCTTGACCGCCCTCTACATCAATGAAGTAGATCTTTAGGGAATCCGAGGCAACTGCCTGAGCGCTACGAGGAAAACTGAAAAAGGACGAGACTGCGAGAGCGACCGCAATAAGTGACCCACGGCTCATTCTGAATGATGCCTCCGACACTGTGGAACAAAGCGATAACCAGATAATCAGGCCAGCACTGGGGCAGCGTCAAATCGAACGATGAGCCGGTACTCACCTAACCCATGTCGGTGCAACTGAGTTCCCGCCCAACACCATCCAACGCTATTCAATCCAGGAGAAATGGGCGAAGGGAACACTGCTGCCCAGTGCTCCGCGATTGAGCGAATCGAGGCGTTGGACGTTGGACTCACAGAGGCAATTTGTAAGTGAGAAGGCGAAGCCACGTCCCAGTTGTGAGTACTCTTGGCTCCCATCAATAAGAGTCCGGTCAAAATCATAGAACGTTCCCCAGAGACCCTTCCGGCGAATGGGTATTCAGCTACCGACGGTGAGTCCACTGACTCCCGCCGGGTGCAATGGATGCGGTTGCTATGGGACGAACGGCGATTCCTGAAGAAAGTCATTTCGTATGGACTCCTTCTGGCCGTACTCGTCTCTTTGCTCTTGCCTGTCCGCTACGAGTCACGAACTCGACTGATGCCGCCTGATCAGCAGTCCAGCTCCGGGCTGGCCATGCTGGCGGCGATTGCCGGGCGGGGCGGTGCCTCGGGAGGTGGGATGAGTTCCGCGCTCGGCGGAAGCCTGGGAGGAGTCGCGGGAGATCTGCTCGGCCTGAAGAGCTCGGGTGCATTGTTCGTCGACATGCTCGAAGGTGCATCCGTGCAGGACCAAATCATTCGCAAGTTCGACTTGCGAAAGGTTTATTGGGACAAGTATTGGGAAGACGCTCGCAAGGAGCTCTCAAAGCACACCGAAATCAAAGAAGACCGCAAAAGCGGTGTGATCACGATCGGGGTGAGCGATCGCGACCCGCGGCGTGCACAGCAGATGGCGCAAGCTTATGTCGACGCGCTCAACGGATTGGTGGCGCAGGTTTCGACTTCTTCCGCCAGGCGGGAACGCATTTTTCTCGAAGACCGCCTTAAGACGGTGAAGCAGAACCTTGACCTCGCCTCCCAGCAATTCAGTGAATTCGCGAGCAAAACCGGCGCCTTGAACGTCCCTGACCAGGCAAGGGCGATGGTCGAAAGTGAAGCCGGTCTACAAGGACAGCTGGTGGCTGCAGAGTCCGAGCTAGAAGGTTTCCGGCAAATCTATACCGATAGCAATGTGCGGGTGAAAACTCTACAGGCACGGATCGCCTCTCTCAAACATGAAGTTGAAGCGGTGAGCGGAAACCGTGCCGACCTGACTTCGGAAGAATCGAATATACCGGGAGACTTCCCGTCTATCCGCAAACTTCCTTTAGTCGGGGTACGCTGGGCGAACCTGTATCGCGAGAACAAGATCCAGGAAACCGTCTACGAACTGCTGACTCAGGAGTACGAACTGGCAAAGATCCAAGAGGCCAAAGAGATCCCAAGCGTCAATGTTCTGGACCCTCCGATGTTGCCAGAGAAGAAGTCGTTTCCACCACGCGCGGCGATCACAATCGTTGGCACCCTGTTGGCTTTTGGAATGGGTTGCATCGTTGTGATCGGTTCCTCGGCGTGGCGGAACAGCAACTCTTCCGAAAAGCGGTTCGCAACCGAGATTTGGCAGCAGGTCTCAAAATCCAAGTCGCCTGCCCGCGCCGCAATTTATCGTCTTTGGGCTAAAATCGGCGGCCGGAACGGATCGAGCGGGAAAGCTGCGTAGTTCGCGAAGTCGTCGCGCGTGCAATCTGTCGTCACACCTCGAAGCTGGCATGCCGCTCCAACCGCATGGCTGGTGGCCTTTCTTGCCGCCGGGCTGGTTGCCTCAAGTTTCTATACGCCACTGGTCATTGTGACCATGCTCGTCATTCCCGCCTCTGTTTACTTCATCACCAGGCCGTTCGAACTTCTGCTTCTGATGGTCTTCTTCATCCCCTTCAACTTTATTGTCAAGGTCGGGTCCCTGCCTGTGCCATTCGAAGTTGTAAAAGTGATCGCATGGGTTCCCTTTTTGCTGACACGGAAGGAGCGTCCACGATTTATCAGCAGCCGGTACAACATCGCATTCGCCATCATCGCCGGCGTAATTGTGCTTTCGCTCGTTCGCGCGCACGATCTGCCGTTCACGCTCAAAGAGTGTGTTCGGGCGGGGTCTAACGTCGGACTCGTTTACCTATGCCTCAATCTCATTAGCACGCGCGAGCAGCTGATGAAAGTTTTTCGCGTGCTGGCGATTTCGACCTTCCTGGTGGCGCTCTATGGCTTTTATCAATGGCTGATTCAGGACTATGGCGCGCTGTTCTGGATTGTGAATCCACGGCTCGACACCAGCCTGGCTCATTATCGCGATTATTTCTGGGAGTGGCGGCATCGCATCATCTCGGTTCTGACTTCCGAAATGGAACTGGGCCACTACTTCAATATGTGCCTGCCCATTGCTGCGTTGCTGTGGGTCACTGAAGGCAAGCGGGCACTGGAGTCCAAATGGCTATGGATCACATTAGCCATATTCGTGGGCTTGATCCTCACTTTCACCTTTGGCGCATGGCTAGCCTTGGCGTGCACCTCGGTCCTCGCGGTCCTGTTATTTGCCGGAAAGGCGAAATGGAGAGTTCTGCTCTGGGGTGCTCTCGGGCTGTCTGTGATCGCAACCTTTCTCGCGTTTGGCCCGCTGGGCGAGGTCATAGCGGAAAAGGCCAGCGGCAACGCCATCGGGAGCTTGGCCTGGGACGCTGCCACGCGACTCTACGGCTGGAAGCTGGCGCTGCAAGCGTGGTGGTCGCATCCCCTGCTTGGAGCCGGTATCGGCAATTTCGAATTCTTTTCCGCAGATTACGACTTTGTCCTGGGCGCTCAGTCGCAAGGCGGGTCGCCTCATGAGACCTTCCTGTATCTATTGGCCAACTATGGGCTGATCGGAGCGACTGCCGTGGTTGCCCTGGTTGTGGGGAGTATTCGCTCAAGCATCAAGTTTGTCCGCTCCCCCACCAGCTTCGCGTTGATATCGGGAGCCCTCGCCTTTGCGATTACAGTGAATTTCATCGGGTGGTTTTCCGATGATTCTACCTATCTTGGGCCGCACTCGAGCTATCTCTTGTGGCTGCTGATCGGGTTAACCGAAGTAGTCAGGAGGCTGGCGATCAAGGAGCAGCTCGCGTGATTCGAGAAAAACCAGTCGGCGTGGTTACGGTGACCTACAACAGCGGCCGAGTGATCGACGGCTTCCTCCGAAGTCTGATGGCCCAAACCCATCGCTCTTTCATTTTCTACGCCATCGATAATGCTTCGACAGATGGCACTCTGGGGAAAATTGCCGGCTATTCGGACCCGAGAATCAGGGTGATAGCGAACCCCGACAATCGCGGTATTGCAGAAGCGAACAATCAGGGCATCGAGGTGGCCCTGGCGAACGGCTGCGACCTGGTGCTGCTTATGAACAACGACACCGAGTTCGAACCCCGGTTGCTCGAGAGGTTAGTCGCCGGTCTCGATCAGTATGCCTGCGACATGATCGCGCCGAAAATCCTCTTTCATCATGACCCGCGACTTATCTGGAGCGCTGGAGGGGGAATGCACCCGCGCAAGGGTTACGCCGGATTTCATCACGGCTACGGTGAAATTGATCGTGGCCAATATGACGCAGCGCGCCTGGTCGAGCATGCGCCCGCTTGCTGCCTGCTGATTAGACGAGAGGTATTCGATCGTATCGGAGTGATGGACGATCGCTACTTCACCTACGTAGAAGACACCGATTTCAGCTACCGCGCCATGAAAGGTGGTCTGAAACTCATGTATCTGCCGTCGGCAACCGTGCTGCACAAGGCCCACAGCCTGACCGGAGGACTCTTCTCGGACTTTATGATGCGTTATACCACGCGAAACCGGATCTACTTCATGCTCAAGCATTTTGGCCCATGGCGAGGCCTGTACTACGTTCCTGCCTACCAGATGCACCTGCTCTTGCAGCTGATCCTCTGGCGAGTGAAGCCATCGATGTTCTGGCTGCGCGAAAAGGCCTTTCTCGAGGGCATGCGATTGTGGCGGGAGAGTCTGGTGGAATAGGGTTCCCACTCCACTGCATACGACGCAAATGTTGGTTGCTCCCAACTTGTCGCGTACCGTTGTTAAGAACGCGTGGGCGAACCTGGCTCGGCTCACAGGTTCTGGCATCGTTGCGCTACTTCTTTCCCCCTTTCTGGTTCGCGCCCTTGCGAAAGATGTTTTTGGTGCATGGTCGCTTCTGTTGCAACTGACGCTGTATGTCACTTATCTGGACTTCGGAATCCAGACGGCTGTATCCCGCTTCGTTGCTCACGCCGAGGAACTGGGGGATTCCAAGCAACGCGATGGCATCGTAAGTACGGCGTTCGCGATGCTTTCCTGTGCAGCGCTGCTTGGCTGCGTCCTGGTCGTGGTTTTGGCATGGCAACTGCCGAACCTTTTCCGTCAAATGCCGCCGGCGCTCTACCCAGCCGCACAACTTGCACTTCTCGCGATGGGAGTGTCCTTCGCGATCGGATTGCCGGTTTCCGTCATTCATGCCCTGTTCATCGGACTTCAGCGCAACGAAATCCCCGCTTTCCTTGCTATATCCAACAAGATCGCAATGGCGGCTCTGGTGGTGGGAGTGGTCTTGAAACACGAGGGTTTGGCGGCGATGGGGATTGGCGTTGCCGCCGCGAACCTGCTTTCGTATATGGGCGCATTTGCCGCCTGGCGCGCTTGGGCCCACAGGGTGTGCCTTCGTCTCGCATCCGTTTCACGCTTTTACGCACGTCAGATTGCTGGCTATTCGGCGTCGGTGGTGGTGTGGATGCTCGCAATGCTGCTGATCAGTGGACTGGATCTCAGCATTGTGGGAATTTTCGATTACAAGATGATGGCTTATTACGCCATCGCAGCAACGCTGTCCAATTTCGTTGCGCAGGCCCAGGGCGCGATTTTTTCTGCTCTCTTGCCTGCATCGGCGGTGTTAGGCGCGCGCGGAGATGGCGAGCGACTGGGGCGAATACTCGTGGTCTCCACCCGCTACGGGATGTTGATCCTTCTTTCCATGGCCTTGCCGCTGGTTGTGGCCGGATACTGGATTCTACGTATTTGGGCGGGTGCTGACTATGCGCAGCATTCGACCTTAATTCTTCAAGTGCTGGTCATTGCCAATGTGGTTCGTCTGTGTGCTCTACCGTACTCCACGCTACTTCTCGGTACTGGGCAGCAAAGAAAAGTGATCGCCTCCCCCCTGGCGGAGGGAATTACCAATCTCGTAACGAGCCTGGCGGGTGCCTATCTCTTTGGCGCCATTGGTGTCGCGATTGGGACCTTGATTGGTGCGTTCGTCAGCGTGGGACTTCACGTGTTCTACAACATGCCTCGAACTGCGCTGATCGTCATCGATAGGATCCGACTGATCAAAGAAGGATTACTGCGGCCCCTGGTCTGCGTAGCACCGTTTGGGTTGCTGTTGATAGGTGGACCGCGTGATCTGTCCGGTTATGTTCTTGCGCTGACGGTTGCGACCGTGACAGCGGTTCTGCTGTTTTGGAAGTTTGGATTGCTGGCCTCTGAGCGCGAACGCGTGGCTCAGGTGCTCCATCTTTCCTGATCTCACGTCCGACCGAATCCGAGGGGAGTCAGAAGGGGGCGGCTGAAGTGCATCCCTTCCCGAACGGCGGTTGAAGCCAATCCAGGTTTCTCCATGAAAATTGCCCTTGTCGGGCCATTCGCGTTCAGCCCCAAAGGGACGATGCGGGCCCGCGCCCATCCGCTGGCTGCAGAACTGGTGCGGCTTGGCCACCAGGTCACGATCTTTTTACCTCCCTATGACAATCGTACCGATTGCGGGAAAGAGTGGGATTTGGACGGAGTGCGCATCGTCAACGTAGGGATGCCGAAAGACCGGCTGATCGAGGGATCCTCGCGCCCAGGGCTCTACTCCCGGATGTTGGTGCAGTTGCTTCGCAAAATCGAAGCCTATCGCCCAGACGTGGTTCATGTATTCAAACCCAAAGGATTTGCCGGGGCTGTGGGCACCTATTTCCTCTTGCGGCGCCGGCCCGTCGTCCTCGATTGTGACGACTGGGAGGGCTGGGGTGGCTGGAATGACATCAAGGGTTACCCGTGGCTCCTTAAGGAGTACATCGACCGGCAGGAACGTTGGCTCATCCATTCCGCCGGGGCAGTGACGGTCGCAAGCCATGCGCTTCGCGACAGGGCATCCGAAAGCCGGAAAAGCGAAAAGCAAGTGTTCTACATCCCCAATTGCGGCCCTTCGCCCGCGGGTCGATCGCTCCAAGCCAAGGTCCGCGACATGACTCGGGATGCCGCGCGCCGCCACTTTGGATTCGGGGAGAATCCGATCCTTCTGTTCAGCGGGCATTTTGAGGACCGCGAAAGCGTCGATTTTTTCTGCCGGGCGGCCGCGCAGGTGGTCGCTAAGCATGACGCTTGCGTGGTCTTCGTAGGCGACCGCATGGAACAGTCCGTGATTCGAGCCAGGTTTCCCGAAGGAGCGGGCTTGCGTTTTTTCCCCCAACTCGGCTACGAAGACTTCCTCCGTGTGATCTGGGCCTGCGATGTGGCGGCATTTCCATACCCCGACGACCCGGTTCACCGGGCCAAATGTTCGGCTCGAATCACTGATTACATGGCAATGTCGCGACCAGTGTTGACCTCCGCTGTTGGGCAGAACACCGAGTACGTCGAGGACAATATGACCGGGTTGCTCGCCAGAGCCGGCCATGAGAATGACTTCGCGGCAAAACTCGAGCGGCTACTCTCCGATTCCGGGCTACGGGAGACGCTGGGCGAAAATGCGGAGCTTCGGATGCGCGAGAAGTTCAGTTGGGCAAGCGCCGTACAGGAATGCCTTGCCGCTTATGAGTGTGCTCTCTCGAAGGGGAAGCAGGCGGACAACTCACGGCTTGCGGCAATACAGCATGCCGACCAGGAGCGGAAGGGCGAAGCCGCCATGCGGCATAGCTAAAACCATGTCCCAGATTCTGTTCCTTACCGCGTATCCCGAAGAGGATGCCTCCTGCCGCTATCGCATTTATCAGTTCCTTCCTTCCTTGAGCGCCGCTGGACACGAGTGCACGGTCGCTCCTTTTGCCACTCCTGAGCTCTTTGGGTTACTCACTTCCCCAGGGCGGCTTCCGCGGAAGGTGTCAGAAACCTTCCGTTGTAGCCTACGCCGACTACGCCGCATACTCGCCGCAGCCGCCTATGATCTCGTCGTCATTCATCGTGAAGCGTTTCCTTTCTTTGCCCCGGCGGTGGAGAAACTGCTGTTGAGTCGCGCACGCCGCGGCGGAAGTACCAAGGTGGTCTTCAGCTTCGACGACGCCATCTACGCCGGTCACAGAGATACTTCGACGCTCAACCACCCCTGGCTGTATCGCTGGAAACATGGTCGCGGCTACAACCACGTGGTTCGGGACTGCGATCACGTCATTGTTGGCAATCGAGTCTTAGCGGAATATGCGGCTCCGCTCAATAGAGCAGTGACCATCATTCCCACGGTTGTAGATTGCGCCAAGTACCGAGCTAGAGAAACCTGTTTGGACATTCGCCAGCCCGCGACCATCGGATGGATGGGCAGTCAGACGACCGCTCCTTATCTTCGCTTGGTGGAACCAGCTTTGCGGCGCATCGCTAGGGTTCACGGAGAGAATGTACAGTTCTCTTTTGTTGGATGTCCTCAGTACAAGCCGGATTTCGGCCGTTCTGTCTCCTCACCTTTCCGCTTGCAGACAGAGATTTCTGACCTTCACCGATTCGATATCGGGCTTATGCCGCTGCCGGATGACCCATGGACGAGGGGGAAATGCGCGTTCAAGGCGATCCAGTATATGGCAAGCGGGGTTGCCACCGTGGCCTCGCCCGTAGGCATCACATCTGAGGTGGTGCATCATGGGGTAAACGGTTTTCTCGCGTCGTCGGAACCTGAATGGTTCGATGCCCTCGACCGCCTGGTTCGAGACCATCGCTTGCGCCTTCAACTTGCGAGCGAAGCTCGCCGGACAATCGAAGCCTCCTATTCTCTTCAAACCTGGGCACCACGCATGTTGTCGCTGATTGACCAACTTTTGGGGAAACAACGCATCTTAGAGCGCGAGACGATTGCTGCCTAGCCGCATGGAAGTGCTCGACAAGAATGTTGCCTCGCGAGCGAAGCTGCCAGGCGATCGAGCGAAGCCGGGAAACTGGCAATCGAGAGCCAAGCGAACGCTCGATTTGGTGTTTTCAGCGTTGCTGATCGTATTCCTGTCTCCCCTGTTAGCCGTGGTCGCCCTGCTCGTCCTGCTATTCGAAGGCCAGCCAGTGATCTTTCGCAGACGATGCGTGAGATTGGATGGGGAATTTGACGCCTTCAAGTTCCGAACCATGCATCGCAATGCCGATCGTGTTCTCGAAGCCGATCAGACTCTGCGCCGAACGTTTCACAAGAACTTCAAGCTGAAGTCCGATCCACGCGTGACCCGGCTCGGAGCTTTGCTGAGGAAGTTTAGCCTGGATGAGCTTCCCCAGCTTTTCAACGTATTCCGTGGCGAAATGAGCCTGGTTGGGCCGCGAATGATCACCGCACCCGAACTAAAAAAATATGGTGAGTACCAGGACCTGCTGCTGGCGGTAAGACCCGGCATCACGGGGTATTGGCAAGTGCATGGCAGGCAAGAGGTCTCATACGAAGAGCGGGTGCAAATGGACGTCGAATACATCCGCAATTGGAGTCTGGCTTTGGATTTGAAGCTCTTGTGCTTGACGCCGGCGCGCGTCATTCGCGGAAGGGGAGCGTACTGATGGCGAGAGTGCTGGTTACCGGCGGCGCTGGTTATGTAGGGTCTGTGTGCTCGCAGCAGTTGCTGCAGTCAGGTCATGAAGTCGTAGTCATCGACGATCTTTCGACGGGGCACCCAGAAGCGGTTCCGGTTAAGGCTGCTTTTTACCGCGTGGACTATGGTGATCGCGAGGCTGTGAGGCGGGTTCTTCATCAGCATCCGATTGACGCGGTGTTTCACTTCGCCGCGAAGGCGCTGATTCCGGAATCGGTATCCAACCCCGGATTCTTTTTTGACGTGAACGTTGCCTCAGGGATCGCGTTTCTGGAAGTCCTGCGCGAAGTCGGGGTCAAGCGATTTGTTTTGTCCTCCTCTGCGGCGGTATACGGCAATCCATCGTCGGTTCCCATACGAGAGGACGATCGCAAGGAGCCGGTGAATTCCTACGGCGAAACCAAGTTGATGTTGGAACGGGTTCTGCGTTGGTATGCCTCGGCCTATGGCTGGGTTGTCGCCGCCTTTCGTTATTTCAATGCATCAGGTGCTACGCCCGAGGCGGGCGAAAATCATCGTCCGGAAACTCACGTCATCCCCTTGCTTCTCGAAGTCGCTGCCGGCGAGCGGAGCCATTTCGAAATTTATGGCGACGATTACGCTACCCCGGATGGCACTTGCATCCGCGACTACGTGCATGTTTCAGATATCGCCGGGGCGCATCTGGCGGCTCTGAATATGTGCGACACCCATGAAATGAAGGCGTATAACATCGGCACCGGAACTGCCTATTCGGTGAAAGAAGTCATTGGAGCGGTCGAGGAGGTCACCGGGACGCGGATCCCGGTACGAGTTGCGCCCAGACGGGCCGGCGACCCTGCCATACTCTGCGCCAGTCCAGAGAAACTTAAATCAGAACTCGGTTGGACGCCGACCGGTTCCGACCTCACAGCGATTGTGCGGAGCGCCTGGGCGTGGAAGACAAGCACCCCCATACCGACCGATCCAGCTACTCGAGATTTTCTTCCGCCCGCCTTTTCTGGCGAATATCAATCCCCAACTGCTCGGCCTTTTTGTAGAGATGACTGCGCTCCAGGCCAAGAGCCTTCGCGGCATTCGTGATATGGTAGTTGGCCCTCCGTAGCTCCGTCAGGATCACTTCCCGTTCAAAATCTTCCACCCGACTCGCCAGCGAGCCAGAACCCGTACGGGTTGTTGTCGAGGATGGCCCCGGTGTCAGTACCGACTGAACCGTGCCGACATCCACTCGGTCGCTGGACGCCAGCAGCATGAGCCTTTCCAGCATGTTACGCAGTTCGCGCACATTGCCGGGCCAGGAATACTGCTGCAGAGCCTCGATGGCCTCGGCGGTGAAGGTCACCGGTTTCCATCCGTTCTGCGCGCAAACTTGTGCTGCAAAGTGAGCTACCAGGGCCGGAAGATCTTCTCGGCGCTCCCGTAAGGGCGGAAGCATGATGGGGAAAACGAAAATACGATGAAACAAATCCTGGCGGAACTTGCCATTTTGCACGAGGGCTTCGAGGTTGCGATGTGTGGCCACGACTACGCGAACATCAACGTCGGTCGGTTTGGCTGTTCCCAGGCGCTCGATTTCCCCTTCCTCCAGCACTCTGAGCAATTTCGCCTGCATTGCCAGAGGCATGTCGCCAATTTCATCGAGAAATAGCGTGCCATGATCGGCTTGTTCGAATTTGCCCGCATGACGAGCGGTAGCGCCAGTGAAGGATCCTTTCTCATGGCCGAATAGTTCAGACTCGATTAACTCTGCAGGAACCGCCGCACAATTGATGGCCACGAACGGCCCGGAACTTCTCGGGCTTTTTTCATGCAACGCGCGCGCCACCAGTTCCTTGCCCGTCCCGGTTTCGCCGAGAATACACACTCGCGTTTCCGTGGGAGCAACCCGGTCAATCTGTGCCAATACTTTCTTCATGGCCTCGCCTGTAAAGACGATCACATGCTCGCCAAGGCGCTGCCGGAGTTGCCGATTCTCGGATTCCAGTCGTTGGAGCCGGAGGGCGTTGTCCACGGTCAAGAGCAGTTTTTCCGTGGAGATTGGCTTTTCGAGAAAATCGAGAGCGCCGAGTTTGGTTGCGCGCACGGCCATCTCAATGTGTGCCTGGCCCGACATCATGACGACGGGAGTCGAAACCCCCTCGGCTCGGAGTTCCTCGAGGAAAGCGAGCCCGTCTTTGCCTGGCATCACCACATCGGAAAAGATCAAGTCGAATCCGTCCGACTTCGCGAGCTCAAGCGCCTTATGGGCGTTATCGCAGACTGTGGCTTCGTGACCCGCGAGCCGGAAGGCCCGGGAAAGGGATGCCAGCGTGCTGGGCTCGTCATCCAGGATCAGCAGATTGGCTCTTCGTGCCAAGGCATTCTCCTAAGCATGGGTCCCGCCGGCCGAGAGCAGCTCTCGCCTGACCGGCAGTTCGATGATAAACGTGCTGCCTTCTCCCGGCTGGCTTTTCACGCTAATGCGTCCCCCGTGGTCACTCACGATCGATTGCACGATGGCAAGTCCAAGTCCGGTGCCATGGGCCTTGCTGGTATAGTAGGGCGTAAATAGGCGGTCGCATTCTTCCCGCGTAAGTCCCGTTCCCTCATCCGACACTTCGATCAAAGCGGACGTATTCGTCGCCGATGTCCGCAACGTGAGGGTTCCTCCCTTTGGCATGGCGTCGATCGCGTTCAAGACTAGATTCGAAACCGCCCGATGCAGCAGTTCGGGGTCGGCGTAAATTTTCTCTGTCCCCGAAAACTCCTTGCGGCAGTTGATGTTCATCTTTTGAAACTGAGCCTCGTAGACCTGAATTGCACCTTGAATGAGTTCCGGAAGCGATACTTCCCGCAGCTGGGGCTGCGGCATCTTCGAAAACTCGCTGAAGCGATGAATGATCGACTTGAGATTGGCGATTTCTAGCAACAGCGTAGACGCACTCTCGCGAAACGTCTCCTCGAACTCCTTCGGGTTCTGATCGCGAGACCGCAGCAAGTTTTCCACCGTCAATTGAAGAGGGAAGAGCGGGTTCTTCAATTCATGCGCAAGACGGCGGGCCAATTCTCGCCAGGCAGCCACCCGCTCGGCTTGAACCAAACGCTCGCGATTGTCGATTAGGTCGTGGGTCATCCGGTTGAAAGCATCGGCAAGCACGCCAAGCTCGTCTTGGGTGTGGGCAGCGACTTGAGTGTCCAGGTTCCCGGAAGCGACTTCCCGCGCGGCACGCGCGAGTTCCTCGACCGGCCTTGTGACTCGCACGGCGGCAATACTGCTCAGCACGACGGCGAGCAAAAGTCCGGCCGCCGACGCCAGCAAGGCGGCGGAACGTATTTCCGTGCGCAGCTCTCCATAGATCTTGCGGGAACTGCCGACCAGGAGCACGGCCAGGGTCTGATTCTTCTCTCCGAGCAAAGGAAAGGCATTGACCGTCTCATCCTCGCCTGAATCCCAGCGGACGATCGAACTCGCATCGTGGTCCGTGATGTGCACCTTCTCGACCAGTGGAGCGAGGGCTTGGGGATTTTGAACAGGATCGCCGGTCACAATCAGGCGATCAGAAGAAAAGGGTCCAGAGACATTCTCGTATAACATCACCCGCATACCGGAGGGAAGATCAAGCGAGGAGAGGAAGGTGCGGTCCAGGCGAGTTCCTCCGATGGCGTAGATTTTGTGATCGCCGGCCGCTACTGTGTTCACCGCGAACAAGCCAAATACTACCCCGGACGGCGTTTCCTCCTGCTTTAGAAAGGCGTCGGCGGGCGGGCTTTGCTGAGCCAGCGGTTCCCGATAGCCGAACTTGGCCGGCCACTGAGCGGAAGAGATGATGGTGCCCCGATCATCGGCGAATTCCAGGAAATCGAGGCGTTGCGCTTCGGCAAGAACCTGAGCATCGTCGAGGAAGCTGCTGTAGTCCGGTGAATTCTGCGCCGCCGCTACCGCCATCCGCTCGGCAGCAGAACTCGCGGCCGCAGCCTGAACTCTCCTGCGGACCTCGTCCCTGCGGCGAGTAAACTCACGCCGGAATTGCGCGACCAGGACGGCTGTGCGCTCATCATTGGCACGATCGAAGGCGCGTCGCGTCATCACCGAGACGATGCCGGTCACCGCGGCCACCGACACCAGCACCGTGAGCGCGAACAGCAGCAGCAATCGTCGCCGGAAGCTCATGGTTTTTGGACCTCAAGCCAGGCATCGTTGAGGTACAAGCTGCCATCAGGGAACAGAGCGACTTGCCGGACGTTAGGGCCGAGCATGATCGCAGTGCGCAAATGGATCAGAGGAATCATGCGGCGTGATCGCAATAGTTCTCGTTCTGTCGAATAGATTTCGGGCGCAGAATTGCCGGTGAATGCCGGTGTGGGAATCTTGAGCGTCCGGGTAAGTTCCGTCAGCGAAGTCTGCGGGTCCATGGAAGCTAAGGGAATTCGGGCGAGAGTCACTCCCGCTGGACCATGGGTTGTGAGTTGCAGGGTAACTCCCGCATCGCGGGCATTCAGAAGAATGCGTTCGGCGATGGTGTGAGCGACGGGGTCGGAGGCATCGTAAGCGAGCAGCAGGGGAGCACGCTGTTTGGCAAGCGCACATTCCTGTCGCGCCCGTTCAGAACTCGCCTGGAACGGGAATACGAACCCGTAGCCAGAAAGCCAATTGGGAAGGAGCGCACCCGTGGGTTCGCCGCCACCCTGCAGCACGACGTTGTTGATGGCCGGAATGTCGAGACTTAGGGCGAGCGCGTTGCGCAAGTGAGCTTCCTCATCCGATTGGGGCGCCGCGCTGAACACCAACGCGAGCAATTCCGATGGACTTGAGGTGACGACTGCCCGCCCCTCGGCCCGGGCGCGACGTATGTTCTCCGGTGCGATTTCAGCAACATCGGTCCGGCCCAAGTCGAAGGAGGCCGACTGTTCTCGGTCCCCCATGCCAAAGTCCAGTTCGATCGAATCCAGGAATGGGCGCCCCTTCCAATACTGCTCGGTGGCTGACAGACTTAGATGTTTGCCGGGAGTCCATTGGGCTAGAGAGAATGGCCCGGTTCCACTCGGCTGCAGGCCCCCGTGTACGATCGAATTCCGCGGAAGTGCGAGTTCGGCAAGAAGATACGGGTGCGGCTCGGCGGTTTGCACGATCACGGTATCTGTCCCGGCGAGCACCCTCCAATCTGGATTTGCCGCCCGCAAGGACGCGGCTACCGTGTTCGCATCCATCTTCGTCCCATCGCTAAAAGAGACACCGTTGCGAAGGGAAATACGCCAGCGCTGATTGCCGCTTTCAGCCTGCCACCCAACCGCCAGGGACGGCTCCGGCTGGCCACGATGATCAAGAACAATCAGCGTGTCGTAAATCAGCCGGGCAAGGTTAGAGGCGTCAGCCTGAACCAGGCTGATCGGGTCGAGCGCCTGCGGAGTCTGCCTCATGGTGAGGCGCAGGGTTCCGCCATAGTGGGGGCGGATGGCAGCAAGTGCAACCCCCGCCCACAACAGGCTACTGCCCGCAAGCCAGAGTAAGCTGAAGCGCTTCATAGTTTCCCGTTTCTGAATTGGCGTATACGGCGGTGACGCTCTCGCCATTTTGCTGCGACCATAGAGCCTGAACAGGACCGTTGAGGGCGAGTCTCTGACTGGCTGCAAGCGGCTCCCGGTCCGGAAACTCGAATGCCTGGACAGAGTCTTCCGGTTCCTCCTGCGAAGTTGCCAGTACCAACCAATCGGAGCGGCATGCAGCCCGGATTCCCGCAAGGTTGCTCCCCCAGCGAAGCTTGCTCGCCGTCTGTTGATTGATGCCGTCGAGCAAATGAACTTGGGAATCGGTTCCGCTAAGCACCCAGAGGATATAGTTCCCCTTCAAAATTGGGGCCGCGGAATAAAACGGCGGGCCGGACTTTTGCTTGCCGATTCCCGGCGCGAGCACGCCGGTGAAGAAATTGCGTGCGGGGGTGTAAAAGCCTGAGAGGCCGAAATCAGCGGTCACCAGCGGCCAAGGGTCATCACTGGGCGAGCAGGCGAGCGTCAAGGAACCGGCTTCGGAACTGCGACACGCAAGGCCGGGCAGGTACACATCAAAAAGATGATCTTTCCCGAGCAGGATTCTCCCTCGCAGATCTCTGGGGAAGGGGGCCCCATGCACGATGGGCAAGGTTTGCGCGAGCACCCAGCGGCCGTCCTGGAAGTCGAAGATGGAAACACCGGTGCCGCTTAACAGCAATGCCCGCCGGGGGCTCCCGTCGAGAACAACCGCATCAAGGATTGGTTCAGTCTGCGACATGAGTGTCGTTGCCCGCAGCACCATCAGGGGAGAATTTTGCCCCCCGACGGAGAAAGCAGGCCGATCGAAGGAGACCATGGCGAGACTCGGTTCCGCTGCCGATCCCTGCTGGATCTGCGCCACCCAAACATAGCTCTGCAAGTTCTCCGAAAGGGTTACTTCCGCCGTCGCTGCGGCCTGGTCCGGTTGCCAAACGCGCACTCCGGAAGCTGCCAGTTCAGAAACCACGAGGTGACGAATCTGTTCGACGTCGGCGGAGGCAATCGAAGATCGATTCGTGATTTCAAGAGCGATCACGCCGGGACCGGTCAGGGCTGAGATTTTTTCAGCGAGTTGGGCCGCGGGCCTTCTCCAATCGGCTCCAAAGGCCAGTTGCGACAGCAGGAGAAAGGCACAGCACAACCAGCGCGCGCGCGAAGACGGAAGCATTTGGAGGATGCGCGAATTATAACCTGCGTCCACGGGTTCCAATTGATGACTGTGGTCATCCCAGGACATGATTGCCCCTCCCGAAAACACGCGGCACTCACCTTCAGGCCCTTCCGGGGAGTTCAGCACCGGAGGGGCTGGATGCTGTGTTGCCTATCTCGACCCTACTTCTCCTCTGTCTGGTCTGCCTCGCTGCTGCGATTCGCCATGTTCATACTCTTGAGCACGTCGTTGGCGAAGAAGAACTTGCCATCCGCGGGGACCATCATGATCTGCAGTTTGTCGGACAATTTCTCTGCAATGATCTTGTTGATGAGCAGCGGATTCTGTTTCAGGACCGCGCCCTCATTCCGCATGCGCTCGGCATCTGCCGCGGCCGTGACGCGGATGCGATCCGCCTCAGCTTCGGCAAGCAGCTTGCGGCGTTCCATCTCAGCTTTGCTGTCAATCACTTTGGCTTGTGCCATGGCTTCGGCGTTCTTGACGGTGGCCTGCGCATTGGCATCGGCGTTCTCGACCGTGGCTTCCTTGCGAGCCTCGGCTTCCAGCTTCGTTTCTTCAATCTGCTTTTGCTTCAGAGGGAGGGTGTATTGCATGGCATCGGCTTCGGCCTTGGCCTGGAGGACGCGAACCTGGGCCTCACCCTCTGCCTGCTTTACCTGCTGAGCTTTGGTGGCCTCAGCCTCAAGCTCGGAAATGCGAACCTGTTTTTCTTGGATTTCAGTCTGCACACCCATTTGATCGTTCTGCTGCTCCTTCAAGAGCAAGCTTTCGAGTCCCCTGGCGTATTCGGGAGGAAGCTGGATGTCCCGCAGCATGACTTCTTTGACGATGATCCCGTCTGCTGCCAGCTTTTGCGCAATCACGTTGGCTGCTTTTTGCCGGATCTCTTCGCGCCGAGTGGCGAATACCTCGCGGACAGTGTAGTTCGGAACCAGTTCTCGCCAAGCGCTGGCAACGACCGGGGGCACGATTTCCCGCTCGACCGGCTGCGGCAGGTTCGCCTGCATGTAGTCGAGATGTTTTGGGTCGAGGCGGTAGCGAATGGTAATGGCCAGACCGAGCGACAATCCTTCTTTCGATTGCACACCCAGCAGATCATCCCCCGGCCGAGCCTTGGCGGATCTCGACTTGCCATCCTCGAGAGCACCGGTTGTGAAAAGCTGGTCGCGCGTGTCGAAAAGAATCACGTTTTCCGCGAGCGGCGTCACGAAATGCGCCCCCGGATACAGGGTGCCGGGCTCGGTCCCGCCGGTCTGGCTGACGCGGACACCTGAGGTTCCGCTCGGCACGATCACAATTCCCATGGCCAGAATGATTGGACCCCAGGCGAGCAATGCAAGTGCCAGGACGGCGCGCCAGTGGGCCTCGGGTGCCGGGGGAATCGAAGCGCCCGGAGTAGCCGTCAATTGCCTGTGCTGGGAGATTCGATACAGATCGAGGGAAAGAACAGCGACGGCGGCGCCAATCATTCCCGTTCCGCCCAAGAGCAATAAGTATTTAAAGAGAACCATAGCTCTCTTCCTTGTGACGGGGCTGGGCGTGGAGCCTGACCGGCTGAAGTGCAAGGGTGGAGGGACCCACCGACGCTTTGCGATCGAAGAAAACTCGGAAAACCTGGCCGAAGATCCATTCTTCGACCACTAGGGCGACGGCAATCGAAAAGGCGAGCCCTGCTACCACCGCCATAAATGTCATGATCAGTTGCATATTCTGTTCTCCCTCGTTCGTCTCAGCAGGGTGCACGCTCCGGGCCTGCTGTATGTTGCTGAAAAAACAGGTTTTATTCGGCGCCAGGCGTGTCGGGGGAGACACGGTGTGGGCGCTAGTGGACGGTCGGAGGAGTGGGGTTAGGAAATTTCCTCAGCCGCGAGTGGGCTAGCATCTGATTGGCAGACCGGAGGAGGCGAATGCGCATCCAACGGAATCTGCCGTACTCTTTAGCTTCGGGCGCCACAGCTTGGGGGAAGGTTCTTGGCGAACAGCAATGTTCGCCCCACACAAAGAATTCGGGGAAAGAGAGTTGCCATCTCAGCAAGACTCACTTTGGTATAAGGACGCCGTCATTTACCAGGTCCACGTCCGCTCGTTCTATGACAGCAGCGGCGATGGCAACGGCGATTTCCGCGGTCTAGCGCAAAAGCTCGACTATCTGCACGACCTCGGCGTCAACACGGTATGGCTGATGCCGTTTTTCCCCTCCCCTCTCCGAGACGATGGCTATGACATCTCCGACTATCGCTCGGTGAATCCGTTGTACGGCACCCTGGACGATTTCAGGAGTTTCCTCGACGCGGCCCACAAGCGGGGGATCCGGGTGATCATCGAAATGGTCCTGAACCATACCTCAGACCAGCACCCCTGGTTTCAGGAATCGCGTAGCTCGCGCAGCAATCCCCGGCGTGATTGGTACGTTTGGAGTGACACCGATACCAAGTACAAAGGCACCCGCATCATTTTTTTGGATACCGAACTTTCGAACTGGGCCTGGGACCCGGTGTCGAAGCAATACTATTGGCACCGCTTTTTCAGTCATCAACCGGATCTCAACTGGGACAATCCTGTGCTCCGCGAAGAGATCTGGAGCGTGATGAAATTTTGGCTGGATATGGGTGTGGACGCGTTTCGGCTGGACGCAATCCCGTATTTGGTCGAGCGCGAGGGAACCAACTGCGAAAACCTTCCCGAAACCCATGAAGTGATTAAGGATCTTCGGGCGCGCATGGATCGCGAGTACCCCGGGCGCATGCTGTTGGCCGAAGCCAATCAGTGGCCTGCGGACCTGCGGGCCTACTTTGCCAACGGCGATGAATTCCATATGGCTTTTCACTTCCCGCTCATGCCACGAATGTTCATGGGCGTGAAGCTCGAAGACCGAAAGCCGATCACGGAAATCCTGAAGCAGACTCCGGAAATTCCGGACAACTGCCAGTGGTGCCTGTTCCTGCGCAATCACGACGAACTTACGCTGGAGATGGTCACCGATCTCGAACGCGACTACATGTACGATGAATATGCAAAAGACAAGGCCATGCGGTTGAATCTGGGGATCCGCCGCCGGCTTGCTCCGCTTCTGGATAATGACCGCCGCCGCATCGAGCTGATGAACGGCATGCTCATGTCCATGCCGGGGACGCCGATCATTTACTACGGCGATGAAATCGGTATGGGAGATAACATCAACCTTGGCGATCGCAATGGTGTGCGCACGCCTATGCAGTGGGATGGTGGCTGGAATGGCGGGTTTTCTCCAGCCGATCCTGAGATGCTTTACTCCCCCATCATGCTGAATCCGGTTTATGGGTACCACGCGGTAAACGTTCAATCCCAGAAGCGGTTCGACCACTCGCTGCTGGCATGGATGAAGCGTCTGATCAAGGTTCGGAAGTCTACGTCCGTCTTCGGCCGCGGATCGATGCAATTCTTGTATCCGGCGAACCATAGGGTTTTGGCTTACGTGAGAAAGCTTGGCAACGAAACGATTCTGGTGGTCAATAATCTCTCGAGTTCGGCACAAGCGGTGGAACTCGACCTGAAAGCATACAAGGGCAATATTCTTGTCGAGATGTTCGGCAGGAACGTGTTTCCCCGCATCGGTGACCTGCCGTATCTGTTGACCATGGGACCCTATCAGTTTTATTGGTTCAAAATTCGCAGAGTCTAACTGCTCGCTGCTAACCTAGCTTCTGGCACGTTCCGGATCGCTAGATTTCGCAGCCAGAAGTTAGGAGCTGTATTTGCCTGATGGGAGCATACTTTCTGACGAGTTCATTCGCGAACTGATTAACGTTGGCGAAGTGGACATTCTGGTTGGCGTGCCCACCCATAACGATGCGCGCACCGTCGGCCAGGTCGTCCAAGGTGTGCGCGCCGGGTTGTTGAAGTATTTTCCGCGGGCGCGCTCGGTGATCATCAATGCCGATGGCAGTTCCCGCGACGGCACCCGCGACTTGGTGCGCGCGGCGTCGATCAACGACACCTTTGGTTCGAACCTTCCGGCGCTGCGCACCCTGCACAGCATCAGCACGCAGTATGAAGGTCCACCTGCGGCGGGTGCCGCTCTCCATACGATACTGGCCGCGGCAGATCTGCTGCAGGCAAAAGCTTGCGCGGTCGTTTCGCCGGAATCGACGAGCCTCGAACCGGAATGGATCGAACGCTTGCTGCGTCCGGTAATCCGGGAAGGCATGGACCTGGTGCTTCCGGTTTATCGCCGCCATAAGTTCGACGGTCTTCTCATTCGAAATCTGGTCTATCCGCTCACCAGAGCCTTATACGCATGTTCCGTGCGTGAGCCCTATCCCTCGGATTACGCCTTTTCCAGCAATCTCGGAACGAACTTCCTCAATCAGGACCTGTGGACCCAAGAGCAAGGACGGCATGGTACCGAGCTCTGGCTCACCTTAGTCGCCATCGCGGGTCGGTACAAGCTTTCGCAATCATTCCTGGGAACGCGAGGCAGGTTGGAAGCACCGCCTTCCGACCTGGTCAAGGCCATGCGGGAGACGGCGGGTCTCCTGTTTTGCTCCTTGGACTGCTATTCCGGGGCATGGAAGGGAGGGCACGAGCCGCTGCCGGTTCCGTGCAGCGGTTGCCAGCCTGCCGTAAGCTTGGAGCCCATGCGCGTGAACCGCAAACGACTGCATCAGATGTTCACGTTCGGAATTTCGCAACTGGAGCCGGTGTTTTCTTCCATCTTGTCAGGACCAACGCACGAAGAACTGAAGCGGTTGGCTTCACTACCGGAGACTGAGTTCGCCTTGCCCGGGCCCCTCTGGGCGAGAACCGTCTATGAATTTGCCGCAGCCTACCACCGAGCGGTGATTGGTCGGGATCATGTGGTGCAGGCTCTGGTGCCGCTATTCCGCGGGCGGGCTCTCACCTTCTTACAGCAAAACCGAGAAGCATCCGAGACAGAGGTTGAAAATAATCTTGAGGAACTATGCCAGGCGTTCGAGGCCGAAAAGCCATCCCTCCTGCAACTCTGGGACGGCGAGAAATGAGGTCCTATGTGGAACAACTTCATTCATGAACTGACAAGGGCGGCGGAGGAAATCGTGCAGGGATTTGCGCGTTTCTTGCCCCGCGTTCTCGAAATGCTGGTGATCGTGCTGGTCGGCTTGGTGATCGCCATCCTGCTGCGAGGAATTGCGCGAAGCATTCTGAAGCTTGCCCGCTTCGACAAATTGTCGGAACATACAGGCGCAACGCAACTGCTTAGAGGGGCCGCACTGCCCTCGCTCACCGAACTGGTGAGCAGGTTCGTCTTTTGGATCGCGTGGCTGGGATTTATTTTGGTCGGCATCAGCGTGCTTGGGGTCGCTGGATTCGACGAACATGTCGCGACGTTTTTTGAATTCTTGCCACGTCTAGTGGTGTCGCTCTTTATCCTTTTCTTCGGATTGCTCGCCGCGAGCTTCTTCTCCCGCGCGGTGCTGCTCGGGGCCGTCAACGCGAACCTGCCCTCGCCGCGCATCATCAGTTGGGCTGTGCGGACCATGATCATTCTTTTCGTGCTGTCTATGGCCTTCGAAGAATTAAGTATCAGCTCGCGTACCGTGGTCGTCGCCTTCGGGATGACCTTTGGGGCCCTGATGTTCGGCCTGGCGCTAGCCTTTGGATTGGGGGGGAAGGATCTAGCGCGGCGCTACCTCGAGAAGAAGTTTGGCAGCGATTCCGGCGCTGAAACCCGGGAGCACGAAGACGAGTTGTCCGCCCTCTAGGCCATGGGCTGGTTTCAAACTAGCTTTTGATGGTTTTCGACTGCTCGTCCCAATAAACGTCTTTCTTGCGGAAGTAGGATTCGTTGGCCATGTGGCATGCCAAGGCCGCATGATGTCCGAAAACGGCATTCTCCATGACCGGCTTCCTCGACTTCACCGCCTCGAAGAAGTTCCATAGGTGGGGCTTGACCTCGTTATAATTTGCCCCCTTGAAAGTTGAGCCCTCAATCACCCGTTCGCGTTCTATGGGCATGTCATGTTCCTCGTGCCAGCGCTTGAAATAGGCTTCCCGTAAAGCCTTGGGGAAACTACTGGCGTACCAGCTCGGAGCCTCGTCCTTGCCCGTTTGAGAGGTGAAGGTGAGCTGGTCAGAGTTAACATCGAGGACTCCCTTGGAGCCCATGAAGCGGTAACTCTCGGGAATGTCGGTGCCGAGGTTCAGGCGCATGACGACGGAAATGTTTCCGTATTCGAAGATGGTGTTGTGAACATCCGGCATGTTGCGGCCGTCCTTCCAGCGAAGGATCCCTCCCGTCGACATGGCGCGCTTGGGTGGTTCGTTCAAGCCCAGCACATAGAGGGCGCCGCTCATAAGATGGACCAGAAGATCGCCAGCGACGCCGGTGCCGTATTCCTTCCAGCAGCGCCAGCGAGCGAAGATATAGCGGTTAAATGGAACCTTAGGAACCGTTCCTTGCCATGTATCCCAATCCAGATTCTGCGGCGACAGGTCTGGTGGGGGCGGATATTGCCAGGCGCCATTCGGATCGTTACGGCCGAGGACGCCCTCGACCATCATCAAGTCCCCAAGCACTCCGTCATGAACCATTTCCCGTGCCTTGGTAAGAAGCGCTGAACTCACTCGCTGAGATCCGACCTGCACAATGCGTCCTGTTTTCTCTTCCGCCGCAACCATGTCGAGTCCATCGGCTGAACTGTGCGACATCGGCTTCTCGCAGTAAACATCTTTCCCTGCGCCTAATGTGTCCACAACGATCTGCTTGTGCCAATGGTCGGGCACGGCGGCGATGATGCAATCGATTTCTTTGTTGTTGAGCAAATCCTGATAGCGACGAGTCACCGGCAGCGCGGTTGAGTTTGCGATTTCTTGAGCCAAAACATGGCGCCCATCGTATAGATCGCAGGCCGCCGCGCACTCAATGCCCGGAAGTTGGAGCGAGCTGGCCATCAATCCGCTCCCCTGCATTCCGATGCCGATAATTCCGAAGCGCACGCGGTCGCTCGGGGCTACCGCTTGAGGCATGGCCCAGACGGGAGCGGGATCAAGCAGAATTGCCTTGCCGGCAAGCGTTGCGCCTGCAGCAGAGGCAGTCAGAGACAGAAAACCGCGACGGGAGAATCGGCTCATCGGGAACCCTCCAGGTTAGGAAAACCTAACGAGTTTATCGCAGGCGGGGCTTGGATGGAGGAGAGAGTTTCGCGGAGAGTAAAGCGCGGTCGACCGCATGAGTCAATGCAACCTCGTGGGTGATGGACCCGGAGCGAGCCAGGTGTTCGAGCTCCATATCAATTCGAGGCGCGTTCCTTTGGGAGGGGACACGGACGCTGCTTTCGGCCTGCAGCGCCAGCACGGGGGACTGGCCATCGACGATTTCAAACACTGCCATCCGTTCCCCATCGCACCGGGGAACCAGGCGCTGGCTGGCGATCACCCGCAGCATGCGCGCCAAGCGTTCCTTCACAGTGGATTGTTCCGCCGTGGGAAAAGATCCGAGAATACGTTCCACCGCTTTTTCCGGGGTCATCGTCGATAGGGTCGACAGCACCAGGTGACCTGTTTCGGCAGCCTCAAGCGCAAGTTCCATCGTCTCCCGGTCCTTCAGTTCCCCCACTACGATGGCGTTCGGCGCCTGCCTCATGGCCGCTCTCATGGCATGGACAACGCTCGGAGTGTCGCTGTGCAGTTCTCGCTGGTGCACCGTCGAACGCTTATGCACGTGAAGAAATTCAATGGGATCTTCGATGGTGATGATGTGAGAGGTGGTGCTCTCGTTCATTTCATTGACCAGGGCGGCTAAGGTCGAAGATTTCCCCGATCCTCGCGGACCGGTCAACAGAACCAAGCCGTCGCGAAGCATGGCGACGTCGTGCAATCGATTCGGTGCGCCGAGTGAATCCAGGGTCGGGATGGCGGTAGGGATGACCCTCATCACCACCGCGCAACTTCCCCGTTGAATGAAGACATTGGCCCGAAAGCGTGCGACCCCGGGCAGGGCGTAGGAAACATCGCAGTATCCCTGTTCCCGCAGCATGGCGAGGGCCGCCTTATTGTTGCCGATGAGTTGTGAAGCAATACGCCGCGTGTCATCCGCCGTAAGGTGGGTGACGCCGGGGCCCTCGAGCGCTACGAAATGTCCGTTGATCTGGACTTGCAGGCATCGTCCGGGAGAGAAAATCAAGTCGCTAATGCGAGGGTTCGCCCGCAACATTGCGGTCAGGAGTTCTTCGGTGCCGGCAGCCGCCGATGCGGGGTCAAGCGAGACTTGAATTGGAGCGGTGCCGGTTGCAGCCACGTGCGCCTCGGTCGGGGAGGAAGATTCATCCTCACTCTAGCGAAATTCGCCGCCGCATTCTAGAAAGAACAGCTTGTGCATGGACCTTCGTAACAGCTCGTCTGTAAATGATAAAGGGGCAGCCGAGGCTGCCCTTTTCAGCGCCGATAACCAGGTTTACTTCTTTTTGGACTTCGATCCCCCAAAAGAGGTTTCTACCTTCTGGCCTAGCATGGACAGCATGCCCTTGGCTTGCTCGGCATAACCTCCAGAGGGTTGCAGTTCCAAGTATTTCTGGAGCGACTCATTGGTTCCGGCCGGCGGTTCCAGCGTCCCGTCGCTCTTCTGGGTCGACATAGCAAATAACGTTGCGCCTTTCAGGAAGTAGGCGTCGGCCTTGTTGGGGTCTGCGGCGAGCACTTTATCGAGCGCCGCGACCGCCTTTTTTCGGGAAGCTTCGTCCCCGGCACTGTTATAGAGGGTGATGCCTTCGTTGAAGTAGTAGCGGCTGGCGCCAGTCGGGTCCAACTGGACGGCTTGCTCGTAAGAGCTGACCGATTCATCGACTTTTCCCAGGCGCGCCGAGACCGCACCAAGATTATCGTAGAAGGCTGCCAGATTCTGCTTCTCCTTCTGGGCCTGGGTTGGATCTTTGGCCGGCGGTGCAGCCTTGTTTAGTTCGATTGCCTTTTGGAGACTGTTGTACGCTTCTGTATTCTGCTTGGTTTTTTCAGCCGCATCCGTCTGCGTTCTGGCCGAATCGGCATAGGCAGCACCAAGCCGGAACCAGACCACATCCTTATCCGGCATGATGTTGGCAGCTTCCTGATATGTGGCGATCGCCTGCGGATAATTCTTTGCGTCCATCAAAGTTTTGGCAGCGGCGAGCTTATCATTCACCACCTTCACGTTATCGTTGTACTTTTTGGTCTTTTCGAGATCCGCCTGCTGCTGCTGCACCTGCTGTTGTATTTCTGCCGACGACTTGCCTTCCTTCTTCGCAGTGGCTTCTATGTTCTGCTGTTGGATCTTTTTGAGATCAATGTCATAGACGAACTCGTCCAAGCCTACGTGCACGTTCTTCTGCTCATCGAGGACCTTGCCGTCTTTGCTGAGCGTGACCTGATAATCGCCGGGCTCGATGCCGAGTGAAAAAAACGAGCCTTTCTTGTCGGTCTTTAGGTTATAAACGCGCCCATCATTTTGGTTTTTCCAGACAATCTGTGCGCCGACAATGGGGTTGCCGTCGCCATCCCTGCAGGTTCCGCGCACCGACCCGTACTGAGCCGCGGCGATCGTAACCCAGAACGTACAAAACATTGCCACCAGCAATCCCTTACTTATCAGTGCTTTTGAGCCTCTCATTAAGACCTCCTAGTTTCCGTCCAACCAAAACGGCACAAACTCAAACCACCTGCGGCACGCCAGCATAGGGAAGTGGGTCGACAGCGCCGGCTTCCTGGAAGGCGCGTAGCCGAAGAACACAGCTATCACAGACTCCGCACGCCCGGTCCTCGCGGCTGTAGCATGACCACGTTAAATCCAAGGGCGCTCCCAATTCAAGGCCGAGGCGGATGATCTGAACTTTCCGCATGGCGATGAGAGGCGTAACCACCTCGATCGCACCTTCCTTTGTGCCCGCCGCGATGACCCGATTGAATGCCTGATAGTATGCCGGGCGACAATCCGGGTAGCCCGAGCTGTCCTGCTCCACGGCACCAATGAATATCTTAGATGCCCCGATCACCTCTGCCCAACTCACCGCCACCGACAAGAAATGTGCGTTTCTAAATGGCACGTACGTGACGGGAATCTCCCGGCCGACGTTGTGGGACTCGGGAACAGGAATTTTGTTGTCGGTGAGGGCTGAACCCCCGATGGCACGAAGAGCCTCGTTGCGAACCGTGAGCCGCGACTCGATGCCGACCCGGTCACAAATGGCGGAAAAAGAGCGCCGCTCCCGCTCTTCGGTGCGTTGACCGTAGCTAACGTGGAGAGCGGCGGTGTCGTATTCCCGGGCAGCTAGCGTCGCGCAGATACAGGAATCCATCCCTCCGCTGAGCAGCACGATGGCACGAGGCTTCAAAAATTGAGTCATTGCATCAATCAGCCACCGCAGACCGCAAGAACATGGTCTCCCGATGACGCGATTCCTACACTCCCTTGAGCGCAGGGTCCCAGATCAGCTTGTGAATCTGCAACCCGAGGCGGACCGGAAGCTTGTCGTCCAGGATCCATTCCGCAAGCTGCTGCGGGTCTAGCATGCAATTGGATGCAGTCCGCGTACCCGCGGCGTCCTGGCGAAACGCCGGTGAGAATAATACAGCGTGCAGGCGTTCTCCGAGATTGTGCCGCCGGGTGAAATCGCGGGCGAACTCGTAGTCCGCGCGATCGCTGAGTACGAACTTGATCTCGTCCTGGGGGGTTAGGGTTTCCAGATTCTCAGGCCGGAAGCTGTCGCCCTCATCGGAGCCTGGACATTTGACGTCCACGATTTTGACCACCGCGGGCGGAACCCGATCCAACTCGCGTTCGCCGCTGGTTTCAAGCAATACTCTGTAGCCGGAGTCGAGGAGGCGAAGCATCAGGGGAACTAATTCGCGCTCCTGAAGCATGGGTTCTCCACCGGTGATCTCTACCAGGCCCCCGGGCAGGCTCAGATCCGCGATCTCTTTCAACACCTGCTCTGGCGACATCTTCTCCCCGCCAAAAAAGCTGTACTCGGTGTCGCACCACGAGCACCGCAGGTTGCAGCCAGTCAAGCGCACGAACACGCACGGCAAGCCGGCATACGTGGACTCACCCTGGAGCGACTTGTAGATTTCTGTGATCTGCATGAACGCATCTGGCATTCAGCCTTGGCCCGCTCGCTGTCGAAGCTTGGGATCTCCGCGTGGCTGTGGGGCGAATGCCGAGTCCTAATTGCTATTCGCTGTACTTCGCGGTCGTGGTGTCGGTCTCGAATACCGTAACGTCCTTCACATGCACGCGTCCCTTTGTAACTTGCTGAAGCCGGCCATTCGTCTCGTCAAAAAAATACTTCGCCAGGTTCTCGGCCGAGGGATTTAGTTCGGTGAAGGGCGCGATGTCGTTGATCATCTGGTGATCGAGCCGCTCGATGACATGCCTCATCACCTCGCGCAAGTCTTTGAAATCGAGCAGCAACCCAGCCTTATCGAGTTCCTTGCCGGCAAGCGTCACCTGCACCTTGTAGTTATGGCCGTGCGGGTTTTCGCACTTTCCTTTGTAGTTGCGCAGGTAGTGCCCCGCGGCAAACGTATCCTCGACCGTGACTTGGTACATGAGCCCCCAAAATGAGCGACATATTTATTGTATCGCTTGCCAGGGGCGGAGCAGGGAAATGCGGGGACGCTCCAGGAGGAGTTGCTATCCGGAGGTTTGCGGTCTATCGGTCCGCGCGTGATTCTGGGTGTTCCATTTCCCAAGCACAGGTAGTGCGCCCAGGAACAAGGACACGCCGGGGATGACGGTCCAGAAAAGCAATCCCCAACCGAAGTAGCGGGGGTGATGAACGATGTAGGCGTTACCTTCGAAGAAAATTGCGATCGGCAGAACCAGGCAGAACACGGCAAACATGGTCAGCGACGGGAACAAGCTGGCAACGATTGAGTTCCATCGCGAACCCCCGCCGCGGCGGGAAAGGTAAGCACCCAACGCTCCACAAGGTACAAGCAAGAGAAGCCATAGGACCCCGATCACATCCGTTCCCCGTTCGAACCAATCAACCCTTGGCCGAGAAAACGCAAACAGCTGCATTAGCGCCAACGAACCTGAAGCCATGGTCAAAGTGATCAGTCCCGGCAACCATACAGTCCTGGTTCGTTGATTCATTCCACCCTCCCAGATTTGCGATCGCTTGGCGGCAGCGATTTGGTGTATGTCGATCAGTTGCTTGCGGCATTGTGCTGAGGCTTCCGGCTCCGCGATGCCGGAGGCAAGCAGTTCGGCATGCAGGTCTTCGAGGTGATTTGCCAGTTCCGCGATTAAGTTCTCGCGCTCGATGCCTGAGATGGCGGCATCGGCCAGCTTCTCGCGGATGAATCTCTGCCAGTCAGGCATGGCTAAACCCAGTCAGTTGATCGAGAGCGAGGAAAAACGCCTTCCACTCCAGGCGCAACGGTTCGAGGTCTCTTCGACCTTTTGGCGTCAGCGAATAGTATCGGCGGTCTCGGCCGGCAGGATTGGTTACCCATTGCGCTTTCACCAATCCGCGATTTTCGAGTTCATAGAGCATGGGGTAAAGGGAAGCCATGGTGAATCGCAGCGAGCCCTCGGTCCGCTCCTCGATCCGCTTGGCAATTTCGAATCCGTACAGAGACTGCTCTTCGAGCAGCGCTAGTACAGCTAATTCTGCGCTGCCGCGAGTGATTTTGGATGGAATCGCCATCGCTATATAGGAATCCTATATTAGTTCCGAATGGAAATCAAGAGCCGGAAGTGCCATGGAAAGGGCTGGCAATGGTGGAACCCCAGGCTTTGCGATGAACTCACCGGGAACGGCTTACAGGCCGAACCATTGCTCGACAATTTTCACATCTGTGGTGCGGCGGTAATTGGGAAGACTTTCGACGAAAACCCTGCCGTACTGTTTCCTGAGAATACGGTTATCGAGAAGCGCGACCAGGCCGCGGTCGTGAAGCGAGCGGATGAGCCGCCCAAAGCCCTGTTTCAGAGTGATGACGGCCCTAGGTACCTGATACTCAAAGAAGGCGTTGCCGCCGGCGGATTCGATCGCCTTGACCCTGGCCGCAACCACGGGATCAGACGGGACTGCGAAGGGAAGGCGGTCGATGATTACGCAGCTGAGTTGCTCGCCTTGAACATCCACCCCCTGCCAAAAAGAGGAGGTCGCAAACAGTACACAATGGGGCGTGGCGCGGAATTCTTCAAGCAGCGCGCTCTTCGGAGCATCGCCCTGCAGAAGCATCGGGAAATCCATCTCGCCGAGCAAGCGTTGGTGTATTTCCCGCATCTGGGCGTAGCTGGTGAACAGCACAAACGCGCGGCCGCGCGTGATCTCTAGGAGCGAGCGAATTCGTTCTGCGGCCTGGGCAGTAAATTGGGGTGTGCGCGGGTCGGGAAGGTCAGGCGGAACGTAAAACAGCGCCTGATTCTGATAATCAAAGTGCGAGGCTATGACTACATCCCGAGCATGATCCACCCCCAGGCGGCTGCGGATGTATTCAAAGTCGCCACCTACTGCAAGCGTTGCCGATGTCAGAATGGCGGTGTCCAGCTTCGCCCACAACGCTTCACGCAAGACCGGTGCAACATCAATCGGCGTGGCTTGTAAGGAGACGTGCTGCTTTTCCCGGCCTGCCCGGCGGCGCTCGATCCAGAAGACGGTGTTTGGGTCTTCGTGTTCGAGAACGAAGCCAAGTTGAACTTGTAGTTCCTGGGCTCGGCGAACGAAGGAGAAAGCCTCTTCTGGTTTGGAGGGCAGGTTCTCAATTTCTGAGGCAATGCGGGTCAGGGCCTGCTGAACCGCGATGAATTCGTCCCCGTTCTCTTCCAGGAACTCGTGGCGATTCTCAAAGGCGAATCGCCCGTCCCCTTCCGGCAGGAGCGAGAAGAAGAATGCGGAACGTTCGCGCAGGGTCTTGATCGCACCGGAGAAGGAAGCGGTGGAATTGCGGTTGCGCTGAAGAAAATTCTCGACGTCGCGGCAGAGTTCTTCAAAGCGGGCTGCACTGATCGAGATTCCGAAATAGCTTCCAGCGACGTCTTCGAGTTCATGCGCCTCGTCGAAAATCACGACCGCTGCATCGGGAAGAATACCGGCGTCGGGTGCACCTTCCGCCTGCTGCTTGATCCCGAGGTCGGCAAAAAACAAGTGATGATTGACGATGACAATGTCGCTCTCGGCGGCTCGCCGTCGCATCTCGGTGATAAAGCACTTCTCCCATGCCGGACATTTCTGGCCCGTGCAGGTGTCGGCGCGGGCGTCAAGTTTCTGCCAGAGGGCGCTGGCTTCGGGCAGGTCCGCGAGTTCAGCGCGATCCCCGGTTTCTGTCGTCTGTTCCCAGGCAGCGATGGCCCGGTATTGTTCGATCTCATCCAGACCGTTGAGCACGGGCTGACCGGTGAGATCGTACAGCTTCTCGCGGCAGAGATAATTGTTGCGCCCCTTCATGTAGCAGACGCTGAGCGCGCGCTGCTGGCCAGGAAAAAGCGCCTGCTCTAGGAAGGGCACGTCCTTATAGAAAAGCTGCTCCTGCAAGTTCTTGGTGCCGGTGGAGATGATGACGCGTTTGCCAGATCGGATTGCAGGCATAAGGTATGCCAGCGTCTTGCCGGTTCCGGTTCCTGCTTCCACGATCAGATGACGGCGTTCTGCGATAGCCTGTTCGACCGCTTGTGCCATCTGTAATTGGCCGCGACGAAACTCGTAGGCGGGATGGGTGCGCGAGAGCAGGCCGCCGGGAGAAAAGAAGCTGTAAAGCGAAGTCGTTCCGCCTGGTGCGGAAGAATGGGCGGGCTGAAAACTCGAGGACACAGAGTCTCTATAGTAATCTGAGAGGTTGAACTAGCGCAGATCCACGCAGGAACGGGTTGCCCGTCTTCTCGAGCGATGTGCAAGATCCATGTCCAAACTCCCTCTCATTGCCATTGTGGGCCGGCCGAATGTCGGCAAATCTACGCTCTTCAACCGTCTGGTGGGATCACGGCGGGCCATCGTCGGAGATGAGCCGGGCATCACGCGCGACCGCCTGTATGGCGAAGGGCACTGGATCGGCCATGATTTCCGCGTGGTCGATACCGGCGGCATCCTTCCTGAAGAAAAGGACCTGATTCCCGCCGAGATCTTTCGCCAAGCCCGAGTCGCGCTGGGGGAAGCTGCGCTCATTGTGATGGTCGTGGATGGACGGACGGAACTGGCTGCGCCAGATCTTGAACTCGGCCGGTTGTTGCGCAAAACCGGCAAGCCACTGTTTCTTGCAGTGAATAAGGTCGACACCGCGAAGCAGGATAGGGTGGCCGACGATTTTTACCGCCTTGGGATTCAGGACATTGTTCCGGTTTCTGCAGAGCACGGGCGAGGAGTGGATGAGCTGCTGGACGCCCTGATAGCAGCGCTCAAGAGAAAAAACCTTTCGACCACGGGAGAACCCTCCGGGATTCGCTCGCCGCAGGCTGCGAACTCGGACGGGGAGAGCGATCAACAACCAAGGAGCCGCGACGAGGTCGCCCGAGACCAATCATCCTCACCCGAAGGCGAGCCCCGCCCACTTCCTGGGATGGACGATCTCGGCCCGGAGCAAGCAACCGCCGAGAGCGAGGAGCCAGTCGAGATTCGCGTGGCAATCATCGGCCATCCCAATGTCGGCAAGTCCACCCTCCTGAACCAGCTGGCAGATTCGGAGCGAGTGATTGTCTCTCCCATCCCCGGCACCACCCGCGATGCCGTGGATGAGGTCGTCGAGCGCGATGGGAAAAAGTTCCGCTTCATCGACACTGCCGGCATCCGCCGCAAAGGAAAGACGCACATGATGGCGGAAAAGCTTTCCGTCGTCATGTCGCGCAAGCATCTTGAATCGGCGGACATTGCTTTGCTGATGGTCGATGCTACAGAAGGGGTGAGCGCACTCGATGCCTCGATCGCCGGATACGCACACGATAGCGGCCGGTCCCTCATCATTGTCGTGAACAAGTGGGACCTGGTAATCAGCCGGCAGAAAAAGGCGGTCAGTCAATCGCGTGCGGCACGCATTCAGGAGCACAAGCGGCCGGCCGACCGTGCGGCCTATGAGCAGAGCTTGCGGTACGCGCTGAAGTTCCTGAGCTATGCTCCGGTAGTGTTTATCTCCGCTGCTACCGGCAAAGGTGTCGAAGAGCTGTTCCCTTTGCTGCAGGTGGTTGCATCCGAGCGGCGGAAGCGCATTACCACGGGCGAAATGAACCGCTTCTTAAAGCATGTGGACTTCGATCGAGCGGCCGTTCCGGTCCGACAGCGCGTGAAGATTCTTTATCTGACCCAGGCGGCGGTTGCACCACCCACCTTTATCCTTTTTACTGATCGCCAGGTTAAACTTCATTTCTCATACGAGAGATTCCTGGAAAACCAGATTCGCCGGGCTTTTGGTTTTTTGGGTACGCCGATATGGATCAAGGTTCGGGCAAGATAATCGGGCCGGCACGATAATTTCTCTTGGACACGCTTGGGCCATGACCGCCCAGTTCGCGCATCCAACGAGAAGAACGGAAAGAGGTATCACCCAATCTAATGGCATCCAAGACGCTTCTGACCACGACGGTTTTTGTGCTCGGATATTTGCCCGTGCTTTCGGCACAGAACCCGCAGCTGCAGTTGAAGACTTCCGGCCAATTCCCCACCGTGATCTTTAGCGTCGTGAGATGGAACTCCGACCCTTCGTACTATTCGATCGCAATCGATGCATCTGGTACCGCCACTTACGTGTCTTCGCCAGAAGGTCTCGATAAAACCGGAGTCCGTTACACGACCGAGTTCCACGTGAGCGATAGAACGCGCCGCATCACTTTCAACTTGAGCCAGCGATTGAATTACTTTGCCGGTGGCTACGGCGAACTGCAAAGCTCGCCCGGCAAGAATAGCGTTCATACGCTCGCTTACCGCTACGGGCCGGTCAACAATCAGTTCACATACACCAACTCCCCCGATCCGGACCTCACAGAATTGACCTCGGTACTCGAAGAGCTGTCCCAGACGTTTGAATACGGGAGGAAACTCTCCGATCTGCAGCTTCATAACCGTAGAGCAATCACTCCTGAATTGGAGGCAATGGCCGGCCGAGCCGAGCGTCACGCTTTGCGGGATTTGCCCGCCCTTGTGCCAATACTCCGCAATGTCGCCAGCGACACCCGCATTGATGTGGCCGCCCGGAATCAGGCCTCTGCCCTGATCAAGCTGGCACAAAATTCAGGGCAAGCGGCCTTTCCGTAGCGGGGAGGGCAATTAGGGGGATTCCGGTCCGGTTCTGGATAGCAATCCAACCCGCTCCACTCCCGAAGTGCGCGCGATGGATATTGCATCGGCCACGTACTGGAAATCCACGTCATCATCCCCCTTTACAAAAGCGACGCGCTCGGCACGTTGTTTGAAGATCTCAAACAGTCGGTCATGCAATTGGCTCCAGGCGACGTTTTCCTCGTTGATCTTCAGCCCGGGAAGCTGCTTGTCCCCCGACCACGCCACCTGGATGACGACGGTGTGGACCGGAGGAGCAGTCGACGGTTTATCTGCCGGCCGTGGAATCTGCGCCTCGAGTCCCTTTTCCTGGGACATTGAGACCACCACCATAAACACGATGATCAACACCAGCAAGACGTCGATCATGGGGGTCATATTAATCTCGGCTTGAAACGGACTACCGCCTGCTGTTGAGAAAGCCATGTCCCTCACTCCTCTTGAGCACGCGTGTCTGTGGAATTGGACAACGGGACCGGCTGCGAGGTTCCAGCAATTGCGCCGGCAACTCCGGCTGATAGCATCTGAGGGAGATGCTTTTCCGAGCACAAGTGATAGGAGCAGCCGTCTGGCTTTTCTTGTGTCTGAGTTGCTCTTCCGTTGCGGTCGCGCAGGACAACTACGAAATCCAGGTCTACGGATCAGACACGGTTCCCCCAGCCCACACCATGGTGGAACTCCATACGAACTTCACCGCGCAGGGAAGCAAAACCACGACTGACGGGACGCTGCCGACCCACCACGCTGTGCATGAGACCCTGGAAATCACCCAAGGATTCACAGCTTGGTTCGAGACTGGCTTTTATGTTTTTACGAGCATTCAGCCGGATGGCCACTGGTATTGGGTGGGCGATCATATCCGGCCAAGGTTCCGCATCCCCGAGTCATGGCACTGGCCGGTGGGCGTGAGCCTGTCGAATGAAATCGGATATCAGCGCCGCGAATTCTCGCCTGATACCTGGAGTTGGGAAATCCGTCCGATCGTGGATCGCCAGCTGGGAAGGTGGTATCTCAGCTTCAATCCCACGCTCGATCGGGCTTTCCATGGACCGGGCGTGAATCAGGGCGTTGTGTTCTCTCCGAACGCGAAGGTCAGCTTTAATTTCACGAAGCGAATTGCAGGAGGCTTGGAATACTACGCGACATACGGCCCACTTACGGGATTTGATCCGCTACGAGAGCAGGAACAGCAGTTTTTCCCTGCGATCGATGTGGATTTTGGGCCGCAGTGGGAATTCAATGCCGGCGTCGGTATCGGCACAACGCGCTCGACCGATCATCTGATACTCAAGTGCATCATCGGACGGCGTTTCGACTGGAAACGGAAGAAGAACTGACCGGTCCTACTTGGCTGCCCCGAACGACATTGCCACATCCGCTTTATCGGCGTCATCGATCTTCAACATCGTGCGTGGCGTTAGGCGCATGAACGACGCAACAAACGTGTCCGGTACCTGCTGAATGCGGATGTTGAAGGTATTGACGCAATCGTTGTAAAACTCGCGGCGGTCGGCAATCTGGCTTTCCAACTCAGAGATGCGCTTCCCCAGCACCTGAAAATTACTGTTTGCCTTGAGCTCGGGATAATTCTCTGCGACGGCAAAGAATCCTCGCAAAGCAGATGTCATGCTTTGGTCGGCCTGGGCCTTTTGGTCGATGGTGACCGCCTGCTGATATTGGGTGCGTGCTTGGGTGATCTTGGTTAGGGTTTCCCGCTCAAAATCTATGTATCCCTTCGTTGTGTCCAGCAGCTTGGTGAGTTCGTCGTGCCGCTGTTTCAGCAGCACATCGATATTCGCCCACGACTTATCGATGTCATTTTTCAACGCGACCAGTCCGTTGAAGATCGTGACCAGATAAACGACCATTGCGACGATTGCGAAGAGAAACGCAAGCGTGATCACCAGCACCATAAAAGTTCTCCGTCCGCTCGCGGAGTTTACAAATGACCGAAATGCGCGAGCAAGATGTATATGCAAAGGATGGTCAAGGCCGGCCCGCCCCAGATCATCAGGGTCGATTTCCAACCGAGAGACGCGACCACTTCGCGCTGACTCCTCCAAGAAATAAAGAACGTGGGTTCGTGGCTGCCTTTCATGAGAACGACGGGAGGATGAAGATCATATCCGCCGATGTCTTCAACCGCGGTTTGCGTTTCGAGGGTGCTTGCTGCCTTGGCCGGGCTAGCCGCAGCCGATGTGCCCATGGAGTCTGAACCCCAAGAAACCGGGTTTGAGATTCCTGCCCTGGAAAGCGCGGCGGCGATCTTTTGTTGCTGCGTCATGGCCGTCGCGGGTACCGGTCCAACTGGTTGCGAAAGCCGAATCACTGCTGGTTCAAGTTCTCTTGCGGCAAAAGTCTTGGCCTTTTGATTCGCCCGTTCGGCCCAGGCTGGGGCCACGCTTGCATCCACGCCAGGATTCTGAGAAAGGGTGCCAAGCACGAACAGGAAATTCCTCGGTTTGATCGAGTGCTCTTCCACTTTGATCCTTTTGCCGGGATCAACGCCATGCCGTAAAAGAAAAGCCTCCACCGAGGAAGGCATCTCTGGACCCTCAAACAGCACGGAGCGGTGATATTCCTCGTGGAAATCACAGTGCAAGTCCATCTCAGCCCCGCGTGGATCGACCAAGACCTTGTCGGTGCTGTCATCGACATAAAACGGCACGTGCAGACTCTCGTCTGCCACCTTTACCCAATTGCTATTCTTGCCCTGCTGACGCATCTCCCATGCCGTGCTCTGGTAGTAGTAGCACTCAACTTGGCGAAGGGGAGAGGTCATTACGTAGGGGCCAGTGGCCTGGCCGCTGATCTCTACCAGGCCCATCGAGGCGCTGCGGATCTTGGAGGCTGGGGTATTCAGAATCAGCCGCTTGCGTTGGAGCAGCCGGAAGCCCTTCCAGAACCAATAGACTCCAGCAATGGCACCGATCACGGGCGCGACCAGCCACCGTGCATCGTTTACGAACAAGATGGTTGCGGCGAACATAATTGCGGCTGACGGAAGGTAAGTTCCGAAGCCAATATCAGGTTAGCGGTGGCGTGGGAAAGGTCGCAGAAGAAACCACCCTTGGGGGCTTACCAGGGTAATTGCCATCGGTGAGGATGACCTTGGTAATCGTGGTCACCTGTCCTGCGTTGATGCCGGTTAAGGCCCCTGCCTAGAATCAGGGTTGGATTACTCCCGAACCGCTGATCCCATGACAGAAACACCAAAACGGGCAGACCGGCAGGAGATCGCCAGGCGTGTAGAACGGGGCGAGAAACTGCTCCAAAAAGGCAAGCCGGCGGAAGCGTTGGAGGAATTTCTACAGACTCTCGCTCTCGATCCGGCCAGTGACACCGTCAGGCAGATGGCGGCCGACCTTTGCCTGTCATTACAGCGCCTGCCCGAAGCCGTTCGGCTGTTGGGGGAATTGTTCGAACGGCAGTTGAGTTCAGGGGATGGCATTCGCGCAAGCCTCACCTACAAGAAGCTCGCTCGATTTGCCAATCCTAGCCTTGAACAGAAGAAGCGTTTCGCGGAATTGCTCGAGAAGTCCAACCGCAAACTCGCCGTTGAAACCTACGAGAGCGTTTTGGAAGAATTCCGAAAACAAGGGCGCAAGACCGAGGCGCTGGCGATCCTGAAGAAAATTGTTGCGCTCGAAAGCTCCGAGCGAAATATCGTCAGACTGGGTGAGCTCTCTTCTGAAGTTGGCGACGGCAAGCAGGCAGCCTCTGCATTCCTGCAGTTGGCGCAGATGGCGGAAGGTGCGGGCGGGGATCCCAGCCAATGGTATGAACGTGCGTATTCCGAAGACGCGATGGATGAGACCATCGCCATCGGCTACGCCCGCAGTTTGATGCTGCAACAACAGGTGGGAGCGGCGATCTTCGTTCTCGATCCGCTCGCCGCTGCGGGCAACACTTCGGCGGAATTCCGCGACCTGTATGCACGGGCTTTGTTGAGCGCCAACCGCCTCACCGAAGCTGCACCGCTGGTGTGGCAGATCTTCGAACAGAATCCTTCACGAATTGAGCAGGTCCGGGACCTCATAGGCGCATTCCTAGATTCACAACTCGATCGCGAAGCTGTAGTCATGGCCGAAAAGCTCGAGCATTTCCAGCGGCGCAAAGGCGAGCGCCGGGCTTTCCTCGCCATGATGCAGGACATCGTCGCGGGGCACCGGGCATCGGTTGAGATGCTCGAGTTTCTTGCCGAACAGTTCAATTCCGCCAATCGGGAAGCTGATTATTGTGCAACCTTGCTGCGGCTCTTTGACATTTATTGCAGCGAGAACAGGTTTGACAAGGCCGGCGAAGCACTTGACCGCGCGGTAGAAATCGATCCCTACGAGAACGGCCACCAAAAACGCCTGCAGGCACTCAAGGGCAAGGTTGAGGAAAATCGCTATCAGGTAATCTCCTCGCGGCTTGGGGGGACCGCCCCAGCGGCACCGGCGAAGGTCACCGAAGAGAAGTCCATTGGGTCAAGCACTTTGCAGGACCTGATGGTTCAGGCGGAAATTCTTGTGCAGTACGGAATGCGAAACAAGGCCCTAGAACGGCTGCAGCGGATCCAGCAACTCTTTCCCCACGAGGAAGAGCGCAATCCTGAATTGCAGCAGCTCTATTTGAGTGCTGGCCTGATGCCACAGTATGGAAGTGCTCAACCCCTTTCCCCGGCGCCAGCGCCGGCCCGGGCGGTCCCAGAATCTCCCGCCGCTACTGTGTCATTTGACAACGACATGAGCGGCTTTGCCCGAGTCTCAGAGATCACGAAGAAGCTTAATCGCGAGAACAGCGCCGCCGGGGTTCTGAACACCATGTCGGTTGAGATCGGCACCCAGTGGTCGCTCGACCGGTGCGTGGCCGCCTTGCGCAAGCCCGGCTTGAGCGTCACCCTGCAGAAGGAATTTGCAGCCGGAGCCGCGGCGAAACCGGATCTTCTCGACAAACTGATTTGCGGAATTCACGACATCGTTGTCAGCCGCGGTGCGGTGGCATGCACCGACATTGCCTCCTCGCCTGAATTGAGGAATTTCGCGCAGCCCAGTACTTCGCTGGGCGTGAGGTCCTGCGTCGCGCTACCGCTTGGGGAGGGCGGCGAGCTTGGGCTGCTGCTCTTGCTCAGCAACAATCCCCGCAGCTGGTCTCCGAATGACGTCCTGGTGTTCAAAATGATCGCTGACCAGGGCGGCATTGCCCTTAACAATGCCGGATTACGGCGGTTGGTCAAGAACTTGTCGGTTACTGACGAGAACTCGGGCCTGTTGAAGCGAGCTTCCTATCTTGACCTCTTGCTCGGTGAAGTACGGCGCGCAAAGCAGCAAAGCGCTGCGCTGTCGGTCATGATCATGCGTTTCGGCGAGCGGGCAGCCTTGGCAAAGGAACAGGGCGAAGCCGCCGCCGAGAGCACAATGCAGCGACTGGGTCAGGTGGTTGCCGCGAATGTCCGGCAGAATGACTTGGCATTCCGCTACGCTTCTAACGCGATCGCCATCGTACTTGGCGAGACGGCGGAGAAAGAAGCGCTGCTGGTTGCCGAGAAGATGCGCCGCGTCATGGGTTCCGCCGTCCCTGAAAAACAGCTGGCCACTCAATTCAACGCGGGCATCGCAGAAGCCGTCATCCGGCAGGAATTTGATACCGTGGATATTGTCACTGAGCTTATCAATCGGGCCGAACGGAGCCTGGAAAAGTCAGTCGCCGAGGGCCCGGGAAAGAGCGCTACACTCCCTGCCGCGAAAAGTGCCGCTGCCGTGGCATAGTTCCTGCCGTACTTTAGCGGATCTTCGCTGCTAGACTACTGATTGAGCTCCAAAGATCTCCCAGATTCAGATGCGAAGACCCGGTGACATTGCGATCGTCAGCGGCGCCCGTACGCCGTTCGGACGGCATTGCGGAAAGCTCAAGGACTTCACGGCCCAGGAACTAGGGGCCGTCGCGGCCCAGGGCGCTATCGAGCGTTCCGGCATTCAAGCTGCAGAATTTGACCACGTCGTTTTTGGCAACGCACAACAGACATCAGGAGATGCCCTCTACGGTGCTCGCCATGTTGGCTTGCGCGCTGGTCTGCCCATCGACACTCCGGCCCTGACCGTAAACCGCCTGTGCGGGAGCGGGATGCAATCGATTGTCAGCGCCGCGCAGATGATCCAGGTAGGTGAAGCCAACATTGCTCTCGCCGGCGGTATGGAGGCGATGTCACAGGCTCCGTTCGTCCTTCGCGGCCGGGACGGATTCGCCCTGGCGCCCGGCGGCAAGCTCGAGGACTCGCTCATGGTAGCCCTGCTTGACAGCTACTGCGGCCTTTCGATGGCCAATACGGCCGAGTTGTATGGTTCCGAGCACGGCATTACCCGCGAGATGCAGGATGGTTTCGCATTGCGGTCTCAACAGTGCGCCGAAGATGCTTATGCCGCGGGGCGAATCCAGGAAGAATTGGTTCCGGTTGCGTTAAAGAACCACAAAGGGGAAACAACGGGAGAATCGCTCAGCGAGGACGATCACCGCCGCCCCCAGACAACGCTCGACGGGCTTGCCAAACTCCGCCCGGCGTTTGGAAAAAATGGAACGGTGACCGCCGGCAACGCAAGCGGCATTGTGGATGGCGCCGCAGCGGTGGTCCTGATGCCGCTCGAGGAAGCAGGAAAACGGGGAATCAAACCGCTTGGACGCCTGGTCAGCTGGGGAATCGCCGGGGTTGATCCAAAAATCATGGGTAGCGGACCGGTCCCGGCCACAAAAATTGCTCTGCAAAAAGCTGCTCTGACCTTAGATTACATCGACCTCATCGAGGTGAACGAAGCCTTCGCCGCGCAATACCTCGCGGTCGAAGCCGATCTCTCGCTCGACCGCGACAAGGTGAATGTGAACGGTGGTGCAATTGCTCTCGGGCATCCGCTTGGTGCCACCGGAACCCGTCTGATCATCACCCTCTTGTACGAGTTGCGCCGTCGCAAAAAGAAATATGGACTCGCAACGGCGTGTATCGGTGGGGGGCAGGGAATCGCCATGGTGATTGAAAGCCTGAGCTAAGTCCGTCGATTGCCACGGCTGAGTGCGGCGGGAGGTAGGGTTCCCGAGTTCAGAACGATCCACCTATTTCCTGCATCTCACAAGTAGTGCCCGGTCCCCGCGCCTGACATTCGGTGCGGTTGCTGAAAAAAGCTGCAGCCTCTAAACTGAGAGTTTTCCAGAAGCCAATTTCTTTGCGGAAGGGTTCATGCGTAGGTTGGTTCCCGCCACATCCCTGGTGTGCTCGCTAGCAGGTCTTACCTTCCTTCTTTCGTGCAGTAGCGGCACCTCGACTCGTGTGGTAAACAATCCAATTCCTGCGAGCATCTCCCTAGCACCAGGGCCCAATGCCAGCGTGGAGCTCGGAAAGACGTTGACTTTTATTGCTTCGGCAAAGAATGGCCAAGGTACTGCGGTAGCCGAAGCCTTTACCTATCAGTCGAGCGATCCGAGTGTGCTCACGGTCTCAAACAGCGGCCTTGCCTGTGGGGGAGTATGGGACTCCGTTGCCGCTCCCGTGGTATGTACTCCCAAAGGAACCGGCGTTGCTCTGGTGACGGCAATCGCGAATGGGGTTTCCAGCCCTCCAGTCACCGTGTACGTCCACCAGCATGTGACCAAAGCGGTCATCCAGAAGGTTCCTGGCCAGCCTCCTACGCTGAGTACGGCGTGCTATTCGAGCGGTACGCCGCAAGGGCCGGAAAGGGTTCTTTATGAGGCGTTTGCCTTCGGCGGACCCAGCGGATCGACCGATCTGACTTCGACTGTGGGGCCGTTCGCCTGGGCAAGTACCAACTTGCCTGGCCAGGGGCTCCGAGCGGTTTCGCTTTCTTCTCCGAGTGCGTCGGCTCCGATCAATCAGCAGCTTGCCGTCGCCACCGTCCCTGGAACCACTTCCATCTTCGCGACCGTGGCGGGCGTTACCTCACCCCCGGTACAGTTCACGACCTGCCCGGTGCAATCCATTTCTTTGCAGCTTGCCCCGGGGTCGTCTTCTTCCCTGGTTTTGCAGGGAGGGCCGACGGCGGCCGTGGATGCTGTCGTGAAAGACACGCTTGGGATGACCCTGACCGGCATCCCGCTCGTCTGGACATCCTCCTCGCCGCAGTCTGTTGCCGTGACCCCAGGGTCAAGTTCAGTGTTTGGCTCTACGGGAGCGGTTGTCGGTTCGGCGGCCGGGAAGTCTGCCGTGACTGCCTCCTGCACACCACCGAACTGCAATGGTGGCTTCAGTCCTTCGATGCCGGTGTATCCGACAACTTCGATGACCTTCCAGGTGTCGAGTAACTCGGCGCCACCCAGCCCGACTGCGTTCGTCACAACTTCGGCGTGCAGTGGAACCACCTTGTCATGCACAACTCGGGTTATTCCGATCACCAAGTCAAGTTCAACATCCTCTTTTTTGGCGGGAGCCCCCATCAACCTCCCATTGACGCCCAATAGCTTTTCGCTCGGCAGCACTAGCACAGGAATTTCCTATTTGGGAGTGGATTCGACCGGGTTCAACGGGCAAGGCCTGATGATCCTCTCTGGCAGCTCTGTGTCTCCGTTAGCCGGGGCTGCAGGTCGAGTGTTGGCGGTTTCGCCCGACAATCAGACGGTGATCCTGTCGGATACGGTCGATGTTCCGAACCGGATCAATGTCTGCAAGGGCTGCAGCAGCCCTGCGCGGAGCTTTTCGACAATCTTGTTTCCCAATGCCACGGCGGCGGCATTCTCTCCTGACAACCTGAAGCTCTACCTGGTTTCCAGTTCTCCATGTCCCGGCGGCGGTGGCAACGGTTGCATCTTGGTGTACTCGCAGGTGGATTCTCTGCAATATGTTTCTCTCTCCGCGCCGGCAAGCGATGCCGCTTTTATCGGAAATGGTACTGCGGGTTTCATTGCCGAAGGTGGGCAGACCGAATTGTTACCCACCTGTGGCCCCAGTGCGGCGGGCTCGCTCAGTACCGTGAATGTGGCTGCGCAGTCCTTGCGGCCGCTCGCGGATGGCATGTCGCTGCTCTCCTTAAATCCGCCAAATTTGCAGACCGTGACCGCAAGCATCACTGGTTCGGCCGCACCCAACTCGATCGGGTGCCCCGCGCCTCGAGGGTTCCTGAACATCACGAGTACGCTCGGCCCCCAGATGAACCTCGGGCTGGGAAGCTTTGTGACCAAGCAGTTCTTCGTCTCGCCTGACGGTTCCAGGGCATACATACTTGCGCAGAACGGAACGGGTGCGTACTTTCCCTTTATCACCGCCGTCGACGTTCTTTCCGGCACTTCGTCGCAAATCTCACTGGCTGGAAACGCCATTCCTTTGAGCGCAGGCGTCAGCCGTGCCGGTGACCTGCTCTTGGTTGGAGCCAATGACAACTCGGTTCATGTCATCGACACTCAGAGTGGGCTCGACCTGCAACAAGTCCCTTTAAGTTTTCCCAATGCCAGCTTGTGCATTGGCCCGGGAAACCCGGCCACGCAGGTGGCGATTGCATCGCTTACCATTTCGTCGGCCCAGCAGAGCGGTACCAACACGATCTTTGCCTACAACCTGCAGAATGGGGCGACTCCACAGATGGGGCAAACAGTTGTCACGACGGGGATGTCGGATAGCGGGAACAATGGGACTTTCACCATTCTGGCGGTGAATGCGGCCACCTCGAGTAGCGGCACGATCACCGTGTCCAACCCTGCCGGCGTCACTGCGAGCGGTCAGACTGGAGCCGGAACCGTCCCTTTGTCCTGTAACGCGGACCTACTGGTTGCCGTGCCCTAGCTCAGCTGGCGGCCTTCGCTTCAATCTCTTTCCCTACGCTGTCGAGAACGCCATTGATGAACTGCGCCGATTCGGGCGCGGAGAACTTGCGCGCGATTTCGATGGCTTCGTTGATGACCACGGCACGTGGAGTTTTGGGGAACCCGAGCAATTCCGCAACCGCCGCTCTGAGGATATTGCGATCGACCGCGGCCATGCGGTCCATGCGCCAGTTTTCAGCATGAGATTCGATTAGCTTGTTAATCTCAGCACCGTGGTCGTTGGCCAGACGAAAGATATCTTCGGCAAACCCCTGAACTTCCTGATCCACTTCGCCACGGCCCGTCCAAAAGGTCTTTCGCACCTGTTCGGGTGCCTGCTCGCCTACGTCGGCTTGAAAGAGCATTTGCAGCGCCAGTTCGCGGGATTTGCGTCGGGTTCCCATCGGGAGCTTGCCGTTGCTTATGGTAATAGCCAAGATACGCAGGTTCTCGGATCTAAGCCGTTGCGACGGTTTCAGTTTACAGGAAGAGGAGTAACTTGCAGGCCCTTCAGCGGGGCGGGCGGCGAGCTTTGGTTCGTTTCCCCGTGCTCTTTCGGGCGAGGGAGGCGGTGCGGGCCGCCGGGGTATGGCTTTCGCGTTCACCTGCGAGCGACGGCCGACGATCAACGATGGTTCCCCGGGCTGCTGAAGGCCGACCGCCCAGCGATTTTTTTAGATTCGCCATCTCAATCGCCGCCAGCGCAGCTTCGAATCCTTTGTTGCCCATCTTCAGGCCCGCGCGATCGATCGCTTGCTCCAGCGTGTCGCAAGTGAGGACGCCAAAGGCATGGGGCACGCCGGTTTCTTGGGCGGACTGCCCGATGCCACGCGTGACTTCATTGACAATCACATCGTAGTGGGCGGTATCTCCTCGCAACAAACAGCCGATGCAAACGATGGCGCTGTACTTGCCGGTCTCGGCGAGCGTACGGGCGGCGGAGGGAATTTCAAAGGAACCCGGAACCCGGACAACGTCGATGGCGTTGTCCTCGGCACCAGAGCGAAGCAGTCCGTCATAGGCGCTGCGCAGCAAGCGATCGGTAATGAATTCATTGAACCGCGAAACAACAATGCCGAAGCGAAGCCCCGACGCGTTTAGCTTGCCGGATCTGGTCTTGCGGCGAATACGGTCTGCAATGGAGTTCTCAGTCCCGGCGCCTCTTGCGGGAGAGTGCGATGGATGTTTGTTTGCTGAAATGGCTTCCGTCCTAAGCTGGGATCATCAAGAAACTGGATGACAATCATATATGGAAATCTGCGAAGCCCGCGTTGTTTCGGAGGGGGACTTAACGTCCCTTGAAATGTGGGGGACGCTTTTCCAGGAATGCAGTTGTTCCTTCCTTCTTGTCTTCGGTTGCCGAGGCCAGCCCGAACAGCGCTGCCTCAATGTACAGGCCCTCGGAAAGAGGCGTTTCCATGCCTTTGTTGAGCGCCTCCATCGTGTATTGAACGGCCAGCGGTGCATTGGCAATGATCTTCTGCGCAATCGCTTCACTGCGTGGGATCAGATCGGCGGGCGCGGTGATCTCGTTCACCAAGCCGATACGATGAGCCTCCTGGGCTGTAATCATCTCCCCGGTGAGAAGCAGTTGCATGGCGATGCCCTTGCCCACCAGCCGCGGCAGGCGCTGCGTGCCGCCATAACCGGGAATGATCCCGAGCTTCACCTCCGGTTGTCCCAGCTTCGCGTTATCGCTCGCGAGACGGATGGTGCAGGCTAAGGCGATCTCGCAACCTCCGCCAAGGGCAAATCCATTGATGCAACCAATCACAGGCTTGCCTAGATTCTCAATCAGGTTGAGCACATTTTGACCGCGTAGCGCGTATTCCTTTGCCGAGACGGGGTCGTTCTTGGCCAGTTCGCTGATATCGGCTCCGGCGATAAAGGCTTTCTCTCCCGAGCCGGTCAAAATGACCACCCGGACACCGGCGTCGTTCTTGATGTCATGAAAAGCCGCGCGCAACTCGTCCATAGTGGCCATATCGAGCGCGTTCAGCACCTTTGGACGGTTCACGGTGATGTAAGCGATTGCATTCTTCTTTTCCAACAGGATGTTTTCAAAGTTCATAATTCGTAGCCGTGTCCTAAGCCGGATTCGGGCCGATTCGGTTGCCTTGCCAGTAAAACCTTCTTACGCCGGGGAGCAGCAAGAGTATTGGCAATATGGCTGAGCCCAAGGTTACTCCGACCCCGTCCCACTCGATGGTGTTTTCATCCGTCATGCTATAGATGATGATCCCCAAAAGGACTGTATTGCTGAGCAGCGCCACCCACCATCCCCAGAGCTTTCCCCTCCACAGGCCATAGGAGGACACGGTCGCGAAAAGAGCTGGCAAGGCGATGACCGCAGCCCCTATTCTGAGCCCGCGCGCAGCCTCGTTGCCATCAGGGCCATTGAGAATGCCCGGCGATCGCGCCAAGATGAGGAGATAAATAGGAAGCGCCGCGAGAACAACCGTCCACAAACCTTGGAGAGCCAGGACTCCGGTAACCCAGCCTGAACGCTTGATTGCGAGGCCGGCAGTTGCGATTGCCTGATTCGAATCCGTCTCCATGGGTTTCTATCCGAAGAAATGAAGTTCGCTTAAGGGCCGGTTCGCCGCGCTTCCGCCCCCCGACGTTCTCTCCGGCTGAGATCACAACGATAGCACTTGGTTAAGGCGGAAAGCCCTCGCATGAGTTCACAATCGGTTCGCCTTGGGATCATTCGGATCGGAGTAGTCATAAAAGCCGTTGCCCGTCTTACGCCCGTACCACCCCGCCAACACCAGGCGCTTCAGCAGCGGGGGCGAGGCAAAGCGGCGCTCTTTGAACTCTTGGAACATCACTTCGGTGATGTAGTAGGTCGTGTCGAGACCGACAAAATCAAGCAAGGTGAACGGCCCCATGGGATAGCCGCAGCCGAGTTTCATCGCATTGTCAATATCCTCGATCGAGCCGACGCCTTCTTCGTAGGCGCGAATGGCATCGAGCAGATACGGCACCAGCAGGCGGTTCACGATGAATCCAGTCTTGTCGCTGGTGCGCACCGGGACCTTACCGAGCTTCTTGGCGAACTCGTAAGCGGCGTCGTACACGTCAGGGGCGGTGGCGATCGTACGCACCACCTCCACCAATTTCATCAGCGGCACGGGATTGAAGAAGTGCAGGCCAATGAATCGCTCCGGGCGGTCGGTACCGTTCATAAGCTCGGTAATCGAGATGGACGAGGTGTTCGACGCGAAGATCGCGTGTTTTTTTGCGATCTTGTCGAGCGCCGCGTAAATTCCCTGTTTTTTGGGCACGTTTTCGATAATGGCTTCGATGATGATGTCGCAATCTGCAAGGTCCCCAAGCTTCGTGGTGCCCCTGAGGCGGGCGATAGACTCTGCCTTTTGCTGCTGCGTGATGCCGCCTTTGTCCGGGGGGCGCTCGGAAAACCTGTTCAGCGACTTTTCGATTCCGGCGAAGCCTCGGTCGAGGAACTTCTGCTCGACCTCTAGAACGGTGGTATCGAATCCGGCCATCGCCGAGACTTGGGCGATTCCGGACCCCATGAGTCCACAACCGAGCACTCCAACTTTGTTGATTTCCATTTCGAGTTCCTTCCCAGATGCCGCGGACAGACCCGGTTTGAAATGTTATCTCACCTGGAGACCGGAGGCGTGGCAGTTAGAGTTCCCCCGAGTCGCGTCCCAATGTCATCCCGGTGCTCCCCTGGAGAAAAGATCCCTTTCGGTGAACAGCACGGGACATCCGGATTCAGCCAAGAGCTTCGCCGCTCAGCACTCTGAAGCCATTTCCACCTGCCCTCAGCACGCAGCTTTCGTGGGTAAATCAGTCGCTCGCCGTGCCCACTCCTGCCTGCTCACCCCCGAAGGCTTCCGTATGTTCATGTTTTGTTACAGTTCCACAAACCTGCGGTTGACGCTTCCGTTTGCGAATTGATATATTTGAACAGTTCCGCGAGTACACCCTGGATTGCCAGTACGTGTGTCCCTGTTCCGCGCTGCACGCGGGGGGATACCGGAAAAGCAGTTGAGGCTTATAGAAACAACGTCTTGAGCGGTCGTTGGCTCAGGACGCCCTCGCTGAAACGCTCTGCGAACCGCTCCCGGCAAGGGAGATTATGCGGAGCGACGCTGGCGAAACGGAGCGCCTCCCGTAAGGGGCTTGGGGCCACCGTCGTCAGACCTGTCAAGGTAAAAGAAAATTCCGGCACAATTGCCATGCCGGAAGTATGGATAGTGACCCTATCCAGTCGAATCCTGGAAGCGAACCGGGAACAGTTGAACGCAGGCCTGTCTGCGCAGAAATCTGCGCGGGCGGGGAACAGCAGTGTCAAGGAGCAGCAGAGAGTGCCTACTTTTAATCAGTTGGTGCGCGCAGGACGTGAGAAGCCTCGCTACAAGACGGCAAGTCCGGCGCTGCAGTCGTGCCCGCAAAAGCGCGGCGTCTGCACGCGCGTGTATACCCAAACCCCGAAGAAGCCGAACTCGGCACTGCGGAAGGTGGCTCGCGTCCGCCTGACAAATGGAATTGAGGTCACCACCTACATCCCTGGCGTTGGCCACAACCTTCAGGAGCACTCGATTGTGTTGATCCGCGGGGGCCGCGTGAAGGACCTGCCAGGTGTGCGTTACCACGTAATTCGAGGAACGCTCGACGCGGTCGGAGTCGCGAACCGCAAGCAGGGCAGATCGAAGTACGGAGCTAAGAGGCCGAAATAGTGCTCGGCTGGAGCTCGTCGGCAAACCTCCAAGCATGGGGGAGGCCGGTTGGAGCCAAGGGTAAATGGCGAGGAGCTAAAGGCTAGTTTTATGCCACGCAAAGGACATATCGCAAAGCGAACCGTGGAGCCGGATCCGGTGTACGGATCGGACCTGGTTACGAAATTCGTCAACTCCATGATGTGGTCGGGCAAGAAGAGCACGGCTGAGGGGATCGTCTACGAAGCCCTGAAAAAGCTGGAGCAGAGGGGCGGCGATGAGGCCCTGAAGTTGTTCAAGAAGGCTGTCGAGAACGCAAAGCCTCTGCTTGAAGTGAAGACCCGGCGCGTCGGTGGCGCGAACTATCAGGTACCGGTCGAAGTCAATCCAGATCGGCGCACTTCGCTCGCGATCCGCTGGCTGGTGACTTACTCCCGGGGGCGCGGCGAAAAGGGCATGATCGACAAGCTGTCGAATGAATTGCTCGACGCTGCCAATGGCAAGGGCGCCGCAATCAAGAAGAAGGAAGACGTACATCGCATGGCCGAGGCGAACAAGGCTTTTGCGCACTACAGGTGGTGAGTTGGTTCACCCAGGTTGAAATGAAGCCCAAGAGCTAAAGGTCAATAGCTGAAAGCAGAAGTTCAATGAGCAGTCCCGTAAACATAGTCGGCGAGCAGGACGTCCGGAAAGACGAGAAGAAAAAAGCTGTGTCCAGAACAGTTCCATTAGAGCGTTGCAGGAATATCGGCATCATGGCGCACATCGATGCCGGCAAGACCACAACGACCGAGCGCATTCTCTTCTACACGGGAAGAACGCACCGCATCGGAGAAGTCCACGAAGGCACGGCCATCATGGACTGGATGGAGCAGGAGCAGGAACGCGGGATTACCATCACCTCCGCTGCGACCACCTGTTTCTGGCGGGATATTCGCATCAACATTATCGATACGCCCGGCCACGTGGATTTCACCGCCGAGGTGGAGCGGTCGCTGCGCGTGCTCGATGGTGCAGTCGCAGTGTTTGACGCCGTTCACGGCGTGCAACCGCAGTCGGAGAAGGTCTGGCGGCAGGCCGATAAGTACGGCGTTCCGCGAATTTGTTTCATCAACAAGATTGACAAGATGGGTGCCGACTTCGAACATGCAATCGACACCATCCGTAAGCGCCTCAACGCCAAGCCCATCGCGATTCAAATCCCCATCGGACAGGAAGACAAGTTCAAAGGCGTCGTTGACCTGATCGCGATGAAGGCCATCCTCTGGAAGGATGAAACCATGGGCGCCGAGTATGTCACCGAGGAAGTTCCCGCAGATCTGAAGAAGAAAGCGGAGGCGTTCCGCGCGCAGCTGGTGGAAACCGTTGCCGAAAACGACGACGAGATGCTGCATAAATTCTTGGAAGGCGAAGAGATTTCTGAGGCCGAGCTTCGCGCCTCGCTTCGCAAATCAACCGTCGCGTTGAAGGTATTCCCGGTTGTTGTGGGTACGGCGTTTAAGAACAAAGGCGTGCAGACGCTGCTCGATGCGGTGGTTCATTACTTGCCTTCCCCGCTGGATGTCCCTGAGACTCACGGGACCAACCCAGACAACAATCAGCCGGTTACCCGTAAGGCGTCCGATGACGAACCATTCTCGGCGCTAGCCTTCAAGATCATGGCGGACCCCTTCGTTGGCCAGCTGACGTTTATCCGCGTGTACTCCGGGCAGCTGAAATCCGGCGAATCGGTGCTGAACTCCCGCACCGGGAAAAACGAGCGCATCGGCCGCTTGCTGAAGATGCACGCCAACAAGCGCGAGGACATTCAGGAAATTCTCGCTGGCGATATTTGTGCGGTCGTCGGACTGAAAAACGTGGCCACCGGCGACACCATCGGCGATTCGAAGCACCCCATCGTGCTCGAGTCGATTGAATTTGCGGTTCCGGTCATTCACGTTGCGGTCGAGCCCAAGACCAAGGCTGACCAGGAAAAGATGGGAATGGCACTTTCCAAGCTGGCCCAGGAAGATCCCACCTTTAAGGTTCACACCGATCCCGATAGCGGGCAGACGATCATCAGCGGTATGGGTGAGTTGCACCTGGAAATCATCGTCGACCGCATGATGCGCGAGTATAAGGTTGAGGCGAATGTCGGCAAGCCGCAGGTTGCCTACCGCGAGACCATTCGCAAACACGCCGAGGCGGAAGGGAAATACATTCGCCAGACCGGCGGCCGCGGTCAATACGGTCACGTCAAAATCAAGCTGGATCCGCAGGAGCCCGGCAAGGGATACGAATTCATCAACGACATCGTTGGCGGCGTGGTTCCGAGGGAATACGTCAAGCCGGTCGATCAGGGCATCCAGGAAGCGCTCGAAGGCGGCGTGCTTGCGGGCTATCCGGTTGTTGACGTGAAGGTCACGCTTTACGACGGCAGCTACCACGAGGTTGACTCGAACGAAATGGCTTTCAAGATCGCCGGTTCGATGGCGTTCAAAGAAGCCGCGCGCAGAGCTTCTCCGGTGTTGCTGGAGCCGGTCATGGCGGTGGAAGTGGTTACGCCGGAAGATTTCGCCGGCACCATCATGGGCGACCTGAGCTCACGCCGTGGGCGCATTGAAGGCATGGAGCACCGCGCGGGCTCGCAGGTCATCAAGTCCATCGTGCCATTGGCGGAAATGTTCGGATACGCGACGCATATGAGATCGAGCACGCAAGGCCGAGCCGAGTACTCGATGCATTTCGCGCGCTATGAGGAAGTGCCGCGCAGCGTGGCTGACGAAATCATCGGCAAAGCGCAGGGCGGGCCGAACAAATAGCGAAGAACTTAAGGAAGACGAGATTATGGCAAAAGAGAAATTTGAGCGCACAAAGCCGCACGTAAACGTAGGGACGATCGGACACATCGATCACGGGAAGACGACGTTGACGGCG